>Ga0255055_10000954_pt1 | contig 22037 bp, 13 predicted proteins | sample JV7_2_27_MG_FD_188633 | JGI IMG/M metagenome (GOLD analysis project Ga0255055, IMG submission 188633) | Seawater microbial communities from Jervis Inlet, British Columbia, Canada - JV7_2_27 | ecosystem: Environmental > Aquatic > Marine > Inlet | place: Canada: British Columbia | collected...
CATTGCGGCCAAAGTCGTCGGCGAGCACTTCCAGGTCATCTTTGTCCACATCGCCATCCCGGTCGAAATCACCCTCACATACGTCGGTCTCGTCTATGGCATACAGCAAAAAGGCCATATCCAGCGGGCCGGTTTGGAGATCATCGATAAACAGTTCCTGTCCGCCGACGGCAAAATCATGGATCTGCCCTGACAGTCTCAAGATACCGGTGTCGTTTCCAAGACCGTTGACAACGCTCACATGCACGCCGCCGATGTTCAACCCGTTGATGTCGGTAAAATTCTCAAAGTTACGAAAGTCCCGGTTGATCCGGATGTTCAGATTGCCGCCGTATTCGCCGAACCGCAGCGAAAGCCCGGTTAACGGGACGTTAATGCCAATTTCAAGATTGACGTTGTTCACTGCTATTTCTTTCCAGGCGCCGCCGGCCAGCCCCAGCGCCACAACGGTAGCGTTGCCGGTGTCGGTCCACACACCGTTGCTCCACTGGAAAGGCTGAACAATGACGGGTATCCCATTGGTGGTAAAAGTCTGGCCCACAGCGTAAGTGGCGCCCAGGGCCAGATCATCAAAGTCACTGCCGAGGTGGCCCATATTTTTCCACATGCTGCCGTTACCCCGCACGGCACTGTCGTTCCAGTGGTCCTTGGAAGTTTCCCAGCCCCAGACAAAATTGCTGCCCGGGGCGGGTTGGGCGGCTATATCCAGCCAGTAGACGTTGCCGGCTTTTTGTTCGAACGGTTCTTGCAGACGCACGATATAGTAGAATTTGTGCTCCCACCAGATCGCGCCGGTTACACCAACGTGGGGTATGGAATCCCAGTAGCGTTCGATCACCTGGTCCTTTTCTACTGAGGCCTCCTGGAGCAGCTCGCCGGGGTGACTCCAGGGCATATCCGGATCAACACCGGCCGGCACGTCGGAGTGAAAACTAAGCCTGAACATTTCAACGCCTGGGGTCGGAGGCAATGGCATTTGAGGCGGTCCGGGATTGCTTTGTTCCCAGTGCTCCCTTCCGCTGGGATCCAGGTAAGAGCCCCAGAGGTGGACTTCGGTAATGGGCTTGCCCTCGCGGCAGAACCAATCGTCGGCCAGGATGAGATCCGGCGGAAAGGCCGGCACGTTGATGCCGTTGGCCATATCCGGAAACTGCAGCCACTTGATGGGGCCTTTACAGGTCGTCAACTCAAAGGACATGTCAACAAAATTTTCTGTCAACGGACTGACGATTGGCCTCCAGGTCCGGTTGGTCGGATCTATATAAAAACCTTCAACCGCATAATCGTTCCACCGATCCATGGAGCTTTCCCAGCCCCATTGAAACTCGGGAGCCTTCGGGATGGCCGAAATATTCAACCAGTATATTCTACCGCGTTTCTGCCAGAATATGCGCGGCAGCTCCAGATCATATCTGTATTTGTGCTCGTATAGTTGTCCCGGAACCAGCGGTATCGACGCAACAAAGGTCTCGTTAAAGGCATCGACCCACGCCTCGTAAAGCAGGATGTCGGGACGGCTGAAATCATCGGGAGTTGCCGGACGGTCCGAAAAAATCCGAATCCGAAAGGCTTCCACACCGGGAAGCGGTCCCGGCGGTTCGGGTTCATTTTCATACCATCTCAGGTAAGATCCCCAGAAATGAAGGTCCGTCACCGGGCTTCCGCCCAAACACAGCCAGTCGTCGGCCACGGTTTGTATATTGCCCGTCGGGTCTTCTTGGGGATTGGAACGAATATTGGCCCCGCGTACCATGTCGGGCCGCTGCTGCCATTTGACCGGTTCAGGCGGCGGTGGCGGCTCGTGGTTGACGGTCAGCTCAAACGCCATGTCCACGGTTTGGTATATTTCTTGATACCACGGCGGCAACAGGCTCGGTGTAATCTCCTGCCAGTAATTGTTGAAAAACCAGAACCGAGCCGCATTGTCGTTCCAGTGTCGCGTTGAGGTTTCCCAGCCCCATGGGAAGGGTGCAGGAGGATCGGTCACCGGCATGATGGCGGATATGGAAATCCAGTAGATGGTGCCCTCTTCCTGCACAAAGGGCTGCGGCAGGTCCAGGCTGTAATAAAACTTGTGCTCATAGGTTTCATCCGGGTGCAGAATCGTTGCCACGAATTCCTGCTGGAATTCCGTTACCTCCTTCTGATAAAGAATCACGCCCGGATGGCTGTAAGGAAAGTCCGGGTCAACCCCGGCGGGCACGTCTTGATATATCCTGATCCAGAAACCGTCAACCTGCGGTGGTGGAGCCGTCGGGTTGGGAATGGCCCTCTCCCATCCGATAAAGGAGCCCCAGAAGTGCACATCGGTCACCGGCCCGGGATCCGTGCAGCGCCAGTCATCTGCGACCACCGGTTCAAGTTCGATCGAGCGTATATTTACGCCGAATTGCATATCCAGCGGCTGGCGCCACTTGACCACCCGACGCGATGGCACGGCCGCGATGACCAGATCCTTGCTCATGTCCAGCGGCACAGAGATGGGATTGACTGCCGAGGATCCGTTGAGGAAAAACCATCTGTCGACGCCGGTAGCACTGTTAAGCGTAATAATTATTTCCCAAAAATCGTTCTCCAAGCCCCCGATAACGCCACCATCCGTGCAGCATGGGCTCCACGCCCAGGTGCCGCCGGTTACGGTTGGGGCATCATCCGGGTCATCAGAAACCTCCATGAAACCGGTTGACGGCAAACCTGTAATGGTCATATCAACAGTGCCGCCCGAGCCGTCCTGGGGCTTGTCAAAAATCATACCCAGACTGATATCTCCGGTTAGCGTGTTTTCGTAAAGCCAGATATAGCCGACGCTGCTGACAGTTCCAAAATCAGGGTCGCCCGAAGAGCCAAACGGGGTATTATAGGTGTAGTAGTCGACAGCGCTTTCAGCCTTGGATAAGGGCACCACCGACTGAAAGACCAAACCATTCGTTATCTCATAGACTTGTGCCGATACCTGAGGGGCGACCATTAGAGCGCATAAGCCGATTATACCGGCTATGCCGAGTACTCTTATTAAATTTTTCATGGTCTCATCCTCCTATTGGTCACGCATTAAACAGGAAAATATCTACCTACACGCCTCTAAAATGATGTATATTGATGACTCAATAAAAAAAACCGAACCACTGTTTTGTGACTTTGACGATGTCACCCTCGGCAGCCCGGCTATCTTAGATCACTTCAGATTCAGATAAACCAGCGGTAGAATAAAATTTTAAGACCCGTGGTTTTTCGTCCCCACCTTGTGATGGGTTTGGCTTTATCTTCTAGAATTGTGTTAAATCAGGTAAATAGTTGATTGGTTAAATAGTTTGAAAAAGGATTACATCCACCAACCATTTGACTAATTATAGCGGTTGTCATAAATATGTTCCGTTTACCAGATTTGCTAACAGGACAAAGTTTAATGTGTAACAGCCTGAAATTATTACAAACATGACAACCGCTATGTTATTGTTTTTATTGATAAAAAATCTAGACTTTTACCCAACAATATGCCATAGTTAAATACATGGCACGGCCTTTACTGATTCCCAATCCGGAAAACGCAACCATTGAAGAGCTCAAGCAAGTTTCCCGGGTCGGATCCAATGAAACCGCTACACGCTGTTCTGCGATCCAAATGCTTTTGGCCGGTGCCAACAGAGATCTTGTTTGCAATGCACTGTTAGTAACCAAGCGTGCACTGAGAAAGTGGATCAACCGTTTCAATCACTGCGGTGTTGATGGGCTGATTGTCAAAAAGCGGCCAGGTCGAATGACCATTATCAGTGACCAGCAGGCCATGGAACTAACAGATTTGATCGATCAGCCGCAACACGCGCAGCGAACTTTTTGGACCGCCAAAGCCTTTCATGGCTACATCAGAAAACAATATCAAATTCAATGTAGCTATGAGACGGTGGTTCGATAATGCCACATGGCACCGTCGCAAAGCCACCAATTGGCACCGCTGGCAACCAAAGTACTTACCACCCTATTGGCCCGACTTAAATCCGATCGAGCGAATCTGGCTGACGATGAAAGCACGCTGGTTCAATAACTATGTCTATAAAAATGAAGAAAAATTACTAGAGCGTTTGGACCAAGCTATATTAGACGTTATTAATAACCCAAAAAAGATCCAAAAAACTGCCCGTATCGGAACGTTAATATGACAAACGCTCTAACTACGAGGTTACGACAGTGAAAGCAGATATGTCCTCAAATTGGCCTTTTTGTTGGTGATGCCCAGTTTCTTGCGAATGTTTAGCCGGTGCGTTTCAATGGTTTTGTGGGATGCGTTTAGAAGTCCGGCAATTTCTTTGGTCCTGTTTCCATCCTTGATCAGTTTAGCAACAGCTATCTCTTTGGAAGTCAGGTTGTAGAATTTTGAGGACAGGTTGTGGGAGAAAGGGGATATGATGCTCTTCAGATTGGTTTCAAGGACGGCCAGGTAGGCTTTTATCTTATCATCATTCGAGGCCTTATTTTTTGCTTTTTCCAGATAAGGAAGCACAAGTTCCTTGACGTTGTTCACAACCTTTTCTTCAAGTTCTGATTTGTCGCCATCTCTTTGTTTCAGCAAAACCTTCAGAGCGGTATTGATTTCCACCAGGTTTTCAGTTTTTTGTCGCAGCTCCCTGGTTCTTTTCTCGACACTGATCTCGAGCTCATCGCGTGTTTTTCTTAATTCCTTGCGGCCGTTAAGGTGAAGCGTGACGTCTCTGGCAAAAACCGCAATGCGCTTAACATTGCCTCTTAAATCTTTAATCGGAAAAACCCGGGTATCGTAATAGCGGCTGCGCCTCCTTTCGCTGTATTGGACACTATCCTTTGTGAGAATGGCTTCCTGAACTTTTTTGCGCCTTAAATCTTCCAGGTCGGGCGGCATAACAGCGTAAATGTTCAAACCCACCAGTTCTTCGGGGGTTTTTTCATATTGGGCGGCGGCTCCGGCGTTAATGGTTATTACGGTTCCGTTCAAATCCGTAAGCAAGACTAAATCTTCGGTCGCATTAATCAGGGTCCGCAGCGTTTCTTCGGTCTCCGGCAGTACAACCACGTCCACGTCACTGTCATTTGCTGCACGAAATGTCTTCAACCGTGCGCTGCGCCCGTTATATGAAATCGGAGTTCCGCGAACCTCACCATTAATGGTCGTGCCGTCCTTGCGGACGAACACGACATTATACGGTTCTTCATGGCCGTTTTGAATATTGGTCTCGATGACATCCCGGGATTCCGGTGCGGCAAAGTCGCGGGTATCCATTCCGATGACTTCCGCAGGATCATAACCGAACATCGCCGCATAAGTCTGGCTGGCGGTTAAGATCCTGCCGTTTTCGTGCACGGCAAATCCCTCCAGCGCCGCCTGCGTCAACCGGCGGAGCTTTTCTTCACTCTCGTGCAGCGCCGGTTCTACGAGCTTAGCCTCGCCGGACACTTTCTCGAGCTTTTTGATGCGCTGTTGGAGTTCTTCGTATGTCGGCCTATTGTCCATTTAATTTGTTCTCACCACAGAGTACACAGAGATCACAGAGAAAAGATATATCCACAGATTACGCAGATTCCCACAGATTAAAAAATACAGAAATAAAATTATTTAAAAAATCTGCGTTAATCTGCGTAATCTGCGGATAATTAAATCTCCCAATCCATGAAATCTGTGGATCTAATTTTTCCTTATTTTTTAACTTTAAATACAATCTGCGCTAATCTGTGTAATCTGCGGATAAATAGGTATTTTTATTCTCAGTGAACTCTGTGCACTCGAGCGCAGCGGGTGGTAAAAAAAATCAAAGTTCGCGTCAGTCTGCGGTTAATTAACGAAATACCTAAGTATTTTATCCGTGTCGGAATCCACACCAAATGGGCGTACTTCTCCTTATGCTCCAACTAGGCATATTCAGTTAGTCGAAGATCTTCGCCGAGTCAATGCTGTATTATTATGTATAAAACCCTTAGACAAAATAAGGGTTTTTCAGAGTGTATAGAATTTCCACACCACATTGTAGCCATTTTAAAATGTCGTGTTTGCGATTATATTGAATAAATTAGGTTAATTAACAAATTTTCTAATATCCAAATTTTTATTACTCCTGCAAAAGATGAGTTCTGATATTTTTACTTACTTGAGCTAAGGGCCTGCTCGGGCAATTGACTTCCATTTTGCTTTTGATAGAGTACCTAAGTACTTTTACTTCTTTCCTAATAAATCCACAGAAAATTCAATCGGTTAGCGTTTATCTTCGATGTAATCGACGGAGCGGAGCTGTACGCGGCCTAGCAACAGCCGTTAACTAGTCAATTGGTCAAATGGTAGATACAGTTCAAATAAGCCAGGAGGCTAGAAAGCTGAATGCTTAAAGATAATCACCACAGAGGAAACAGAGATCACAGAGAAATTCAAAAGCTAAATTTATCCGCAGATTACGCAGATTACACAGATTAAAGAACAAAATCTAAATAAAAACAATCAAACCACAGATTAAGTAGATTCACACAGATTATTAATAATACAAAAGACTATAAAAAGATTTATCCACTGATTTATTTTCTAATCAATTAAATCTACAGCTCTAATTTTTCTATATTTTTTAGACTAGATTTTAATCTGCGTTAATCTGCGTAATCTGCGGATAGTATTTTTATAGGTTTTTATACTCAATTCTTAATCTGCGGCTTGCTTTGAGCTTTCAGCTTTGAGCTATGAGCTTTTTTATCTCTGTGAACTCGAGCGCAGCCCCGCGGAGCGGGATGCAAGCACGGGTGGTGAGAAATAAAACAAATCCTTATGAAACGAACGCCCACGAATAGTAATCGTTATCTTTTTCTGGTGTCAGTCATACTTTTGGCCGCTGGATATTTTTACATGCCGGATGCGGTTGTGGCTGAGATAAACTTCGCCGTGGAGAATCCCGCCCCGATCGGCCCTCCGGCGAGCGCGCCGCGGGAACAGGCGGCGCAGCGGGAATTCACTATGGATTTCGAACCATTGGCTCCTCTTCCGCAGAATACCTTCGAAGGCATTAATATTGACGACAATGCAGAAGTTACCGGTTTTTTGATCATCCCACCCGATCCCATCGCTGCGGCCGGACCAAGCCATATTGTTTCGGTCGTCAACTCCTCGATCGAATGGTATAACAAATCCGGGGTGCTGCAGCAAAGTCTGAGTCTGGAAGATGACTTTTTCTCGGTGTTATCTCCGCAAAGCCGACCGTTCGATCCCAAGGTCATCTATGATCAGTACGCGGACAGATTTTTTGTCGTTGCCCTTGAACAGGAGGACAGCGGTGGCTCCAGGGTTTCCCGCATCCTGGTAGCCGTCTCCGATGATGAAAACCCCAACGGCACCTGGTACATGGGCTGGATAAATTCTAACTTGAATATCGGAATTTTTGGCGCCTGGGCAGACTATCCCGGCCTTGCCATCGATGAAGAAGCCGTCTATATCACCGCAAACATGTTCCAGTTTATATTTGGCGGGTTTGCAGGATCCCGTTTGTGGATCCTGGAAAAAGGGGATGGATCGGGCGGCTTTTACGATGGAGGGAGTTCGTCGTTGACGCTGCATGATCCATCGACTGCTGCAGAACTGCCATCTCAGGCAATTACGCTTCAGCCGGCACACGTGTTCGGCCCCGGCGGTGTCCCCGGAGGCGGCGGCACCTTTCTGGTCAACTCGGGATGGGTTTTAGGATCTTTTGATTATATCAGCGTTATTAGCGTTGGTGATCCGCTGGGCTCCCCGTCGTTTTCAAATCAATTCATTCCTCTGGGAGACATCACCAGCAGTTACAGTCTGCCGGATGCACCTCAGGCGGGAACCGTGGTTGCAATAGAAACCAATGACGGCCGCGTCCTGCATGCCGTCTGGCGCAGCAATTCTCTTTGGGCGGTAAACACGGTAAACCCATCTGCCGACCCGGATTTGGGTGAGGCAACTGCCCACTGGTATGAAATTGATACATCGACGCTGAATGCCCTGACGCTGACTCAGCAGGGTAACATCGGTGGAGAAGATATTGCACCCGGCACGCACACCTTTTTCCCGGCGATTGCCGTTGATGCAAACGGCAATGTGGGAATTGGATTTGCAGCGTCCGCTCCGGATATTTTCCCGGGAGCATACTACACCGGCCGCAAATGGTCGGATCCGGACGGGAGTGTGCAGCCCGCCCAAACCCTTGCAGCCGGAGCTGATTATTACATCCGAACGTTCGGCGGAACCCGCAATCGCTGGGGAGATTACAGCGGAATGTCCGTCGACCCTGCCGACGACCGGACCTTCTGGGTGTATAACGAGTACGCTTTAACACGTGGAACGGTCACCGATGGAGAGGACGGCCGCTGGGGCACCCGTTTCGGTTCGTTTATCTTTTCACTGTGTGCAGGGGACTTTGATAATGACGGCGATGTGGACGGCCTGGACCTCAAAGAATTAATCGATGATATCACTCTGCTGGACCTGAATACGTTTGCAATGGAATTCGGACGAACAGATTGCCTGTAAGGGTAGAAAGAAGTTAAATAGTCAATTTGTCGAATGGTCAATTAGTCAATGGATGTAATCCTTTTTTTTCTGCCAACGAGATTAACGATCAAAACGAAAAAACAATTTAACTAAAAACAAAAACTTATAAACTTAGGATGTCCCTAATTTACGTAGGCGACCCTCCAATGGAGGATTCCACTGGGGCTGGTTAACTAAAAATAGAAACTTATTTTTTTAAGGACGTCCCCATTCCCGGCAGCGGGGTGGGGGACTTCGATAATGACGGCGATGTTGACGGTAAAGATCTTGCAGTATTGGCTGCCGACTTTGGGCGAACGGATTGTGATTTGATTGTGGCAGCCCTGCAGGCCCGCTGGACCGGTTTTATCGAAACACTCGAGACCGGGCCGGTTGAAGCGGCGCTGGATTTTTTTGTCGAAAACCAGAGGCCTTATCTTCAGGAGCTGTTTACGGTGTTTTCCGATCGATTGGTTGGTATTTACGGGAGAGACATCACCTTTATGAATATATCCGGCGATAAAGCCGTTTTCAGCGTTGTGGCTACCACGGAAAGCCTGGGCAGCTTTCACACCCAGGTTGTATTTGTCCTCGAAGACGGAGAATGGCGTTTGTGGGACCTGAGGTAGAAGACACTTTGCGGCCATCCCGCATGATGGTTCAATTGAAAATTACATTTTTCACGCTCTTTCTAATTTTGTTTTTTGGATGTGCGAATGGTCCTGCCGCTGCGGTTGGGGGATATCAGGGCCGGGTTGTCGATGCCGCTTCGGGCGAACCGATCGAAGGCGCCGTCGTGCTGGGTATCTGGTATCAAAAGGCCATCGATCCGGGGGGCACCGGTTATCCGAACTACCTGCATGCAAGTGAAACCGCCACGGGCACAAACGGCCTGTTTTCACTACCCGGACATATCAAAACAGCGCCCCTGCGGGAATTCAGAATTCTGGTTTTTAAAGCCGGATATGAGGCCTTGAGTACTTATGGCGCCGTTCCCTGGGATGAGCTTAAAGAAGGCGGCATCCTGGAAAAAGAAATCCAGTGGGAAGGTAGCCGGCCAACCATATTTTTCCGAAAGTTGACCGATGCGGAGATACAGGCAAGATGGCTGCCGCCGAAACCGCTGGAGGTGCCGGCCGACAAAATGCCCCTGCTGATCCGGGAGTTGGCAAAAGAAACCCGGATTAAACAAACCTTGCGGAATCCGGCGAACTGATATGCGCAAGAATTTAATAATATTTATCAGCCTGTTTTTTTCGATTTTGAGCACCAGCGCTTATCCCTGGGGGCTGAATACCCACATCTTCTATACACGCCTTGCGGCTCAGAATTCTGTTCTCGGGCAAAGCGAGCTTTTAAAGGACCAGTTTGGATATACGCACGGGATCAATCAGCAGCTTACTTACAACGGTATAAGTGATAGTATTTCACAATGGCTTCAGGATGGCGCCATAGCAGAAGATAAGAGACAGGGCACCACGTTTCGCAGTGTGAACCATTTTCATCATCCGCTGCTTGACTGGGCCGATGCAGGCCTGGATGATACCTATCTCTGGATGGAATTTGACGGCATGTCTTCTATCCTCTGGGCCCAGGACGGGTCCGCCCAGAGCGCCTTTCCCGGGGGAGACCAGTCATGGGATGCGGCCAGAAATCACTACCTGATGGCGCTGACCGCCCCCACAAAGCAGGCGAGAAACACCCATGCCGCCCGGCTGTTTTTTGCTCTGGGGCACCAGGTACACCTCCTGCAGGATCCGGGCGTACCCGAGCACAGCCGGCCGCGAGCCCATCCGGAAGACACCCTCGGGCTGTATTATGACATCGGGCTCGAAAAGTGGGCCAATAAAATACGCAACCTTAATTTGCTGGCCACTTTTGCTCAGAACCCTGTTGCACCGGGAATTGATCTTTCCGTTTCGCGCAACGGCCTGGTGCCTGTCGGCAACCTGGTGGACGATCAACACTATGACGGTCAGAACCCCGCTGCCGGTCCCGACCAGGGGCTGGCCGAATATGTGAATGCCAATTTTTTCGGTCACAAAAGCATTTTTCGCCACACCGAACCGCAGGGAACCATATTCTGGCATCCCTTTCCGCAACCGGACAGCACCAATTTGCAAACCTTTCTCGACGGCAGCCTGGCGCCTGAAATTGTCGGCAATGAAACGCGTTTTTATATCAGCAAAACCGGCCACGGCCAGCAAATCAGCCGGTTTGTCAGGGCCAAGGCCTGGGCCCAGGAGTGGTACCGGGAATTTGGGCTGACGCCCTATCTGCTGCATAACGGATTTTATCTGGATGAAGCGGTGCATGCAGAATATGCAAGTTATATTGCCCCGCGCGTGGTCGGCAACTGCATTGCCGGTCTGGAATATTTTTTCCGCGGGCAATTGGAAGTTGAGACGCAGACTTCAGGAGATATCACAATTCGCAATACATCAGCCGAAGACATGAGCGGCAATTTTACGCTTTATTACGATGCAAAGGATAGCACGCGTAAGCCTGTAACGGGCGCATTGTGGAATCTTTCAATTTTAGCAGGCGGCGAAAGCGCACCGCTGAGCTTTACGGGGCCGGATGATATTGCAGAGCAGGGAAAATATCTGCTGGTATTTAACGGCCATCTGGGGGCGGAACCCGATGCGGTGACGGCGACAGGGTGGCTCAGGAAATACTACTGGTCTATTGCCGTAGAGTATCCGCCTGGCGGAAAATATGATAAACAATGTACGGATGGTCCGGGTGCCGACACCGACTGCGGCACAGTATTCGGGTGGGAGTGGGAATGTGTAAGAACTCAGATCTGCAGCGGGGATCTGAAGGCATACCTGCTGGCATCCCATGATCCTATTGTATCCAATTGGCAGGAGGCGGATGGATGCGACGGCGCTCTGCATATCAGTAATCTGTACTTTTTTGGAAACAGGGACGAGGTTCTTTCAAAAATTAACTTTCAGGTAGACATTGAAGCGACAGACTCCCGGATGGCCGAGGATCCCGAAGGTATCTATAATTGTGAATTAACCAACGGGAAAATGGCCTATCCAATAGACAGGTATACAACTCTTTCGGAAGGCACTTTAGAACCGATTTCCTGGACCGAGATTCCGGCTGATTCGCCGGAAATATCGGATCTGAAATCACGCCTTTTCCCTCTAAGCGGGGCTGTTAGGGCCGCTTATAAAGCAACCAATTTCGAAGGAAATGAATACGGTCATATTTATCCGACCGGGGATTTTACCTACACTGCTACCGAAGATTTGGCGATGTCACTTCCCACCGAGCTTTACTCGCAAGATGAATCCACGGCATGCTATTGTCTTTGGTCCTGCAGCGAAGATCCTCTCTATATTCAATGTTTTAATATCGTCGGCATTATCGAAGGTTACCACCATTTGGATAAGAAAGTTACAATTAGTTCGTCGGCGTTGAACATGTTAATTGATTGGCCGTATTGATCATTTTTTACCTTCGATTTTTTATCGCGTAGCGATTGAGAGTTTTTGTCCAATTACTATTTTACCACAGACAAAATTAGTCAAATCGTTAAATCATTGAATAGTCAATTGGTCAAAGGATTCAATCCATTTCTAACAATTTAACGAATCAACTATTTAACTAAATTTAAGTTACTGTGGTCCGACCCAGTTTTATCTCTTATTTAAAGACAAAAATTTGTTGTATTATCTCTAAAAAAGAGATAATATCGATTTATGAAAAATATTATTACACAACTTGTCGATGATTTCCATGAGCGTGAATTACCAAAACCTGTCAAAAGAGAAAATAAGTTTGCAGAACTAAGGGGTAAAGCTGATGTTATCATCGGCATGAGACGTTCCGGAAAAACCTGGTATTGTTATCAAAAGATAGAAGAGCTGATTGCTTCCGGAATAAAAAAAAATCAGATTCTCTATCTTAACTTTGAAGATGATCGGCTGCTTGATTTCAGTGTTGGCAACTTCAATGATATCCTTGACATTTATTTTGGGAAGTATCCGGAAAATAAAAATACCCGGTGCTATTTTTTCTTTGATGAGATACAGCGAATTGACAAATGGGAGCTGTTCATCAGGCGGTTGCTCGATACGGAAAACGTTCAGATTTTTATTACAGGCTCATCATCAAAATTACTCAGTACTGAAATCGCCACAAGTCTCAGAGGACGCGCGCTGTCAATAGAAATCTTCCCTTTCAGTTTTCTGGAGTTTTTGAAATTTCACAAAGTGTTTTCCGACAAGCCAAAAACTTTTGGATCAAAAAATGTCTCATTATTACGCAAAGCGGTAAGAGATTATATCAATATTGGCGGCTTTCCTGAAATACAGACTTTGGATCAAAATCTTCGCATCGAGCTGCTGCAGGGCTATATCAGTTCAGTACTTCTCAAAGATATAGTTGAGCGTTATAAAGTCAGCAACATTCAGGTGCTGAAATATCTGGTCCGCCATATTATGAATTCATCGGGCGGCAAATTCAGTACAAATAAATTTTATAACACCATGAAAAGTATGGCAGTCAAGTGCACCAAGAACAACCTGTATGCCTATATTGATTATTTAGCTGATGCATTTCTTTTTTATAGAGTCCCGATTCACAGTCGATCTGAAAAATCGAGATTGGTCAACCCGGCTAAAATCTACACAATTGATACAGGCCTATTAAATGCGATGATCTTTCGGAATTCAAATGATTTTGGCGCTTTACTCGAGAATCTGGCTTTTATGCATCTTCGCCGCAAGGGTTATGATGTGGAATATGTCAATACAAAGGAGGGATACGAAACCGATTTCTTTGCGCGGCATAGAATATCAAAAAAAGTACAACTCATTCAGGTTTGCTGGGATATGTCGGATAAAAAAACCTTTGATCGGGAACTCAGAGGCCTGAAAAGCGCTATGGATGAGTTCTCGATCAGTTCAGGCACTGTCGTAACATGGGACGATGAAATCTCTCTGGACAGCAATATCAATGTAGTCCCCTGCTGGAAATGGCTTTTGGCTGAGCCTTCGGCCGTAGGAGATTAGAGGCCGGAATAAAGATCAGAAGGTAAGAAGATGAGAAGTTAAGAAGAGCAGAACGGATAAAGTGTCTGATCCACAAAATTCTTATCTTCTTAACTTCCAACCTTCATTACGTCCCAACACCGAGCGTCCGATCACAATAGCACAGGGAACCAACCTCCTGTGCGACGCCGATACCCTGGAAGAGAACGTCTCTCAAATCCTGTGCGAAGGCGCCTTTAAACGCAACCCGCCCGAACTCTGGGATGGGCAGACAGCCGAAAGGGTAGTCGATTCAATCCAAAGCAGGCTGAACATTGGCTGAACTATACGATCTCAAAGTTCCAAACGCTCAAAACGCTCTAAACCATCTAAATTTATCCAGTGAAATTCCCTTTTGGGACGAGCGGTAGCGGATTTAACCGGGACGATCAAAACGAACTTAACGATCTCAACGCTTAAACGAGCTAAAAAAAACTTATAAACTTAGGATGTCCCCCATGCCCCCACTCTATATCCAAGAAAATGACTACAAAAGAGTTTAAGAAAACATATTGGGAAAATGTTTGGGCCAAGATAGCAATTCCTATAGAGGTGAAACCAGAAAATCAGCAAGAGCTTCACATGATCCTTACCAGTATTTTGCGTAAAGGTAACTATTCTTTTTTTGAGATTGGATGCGCTCCAGGAGGATGGCTTGTTTATTTTCATAAGCAGTTTCAATTTTCCGTAAGCGGAGTTGATTATGCACCAGAAGCTTACAAAAAAACTATAGAAAATTTAGAGCTTTTAAAGATACCAGCGCAAATCAAAAATGCTGATTTCTTTAACTTTGAACACGCACCATACGATATTGTATTTTCATCTGGCTTTATCGAGCATATTAAAAATGTATCATCTGTTGTAGAGAGAATTATTAGTCTCTCCAAACCAAAGGGCGGAATTGTCATAACTATTATCCCAACAATGCATGGTCTTAATTGGATGATTTCTAAAACATTCCGACCAAAAGTTGCAGCAGGTCATTTCCCAATAAGTAGAGATATGCTAACAAATTTACATGAAAAGTATGGATTACAGACATTATATTCAGGTTATTTAGGATCTTTTCAGCTGCTTCCTCCAATAGCTAAAAATGCCTTTGCGGATAAGCTTCCGTTAGTAAGTTCTATTATAAATTTCCCATTTAGAACGTGGAATAAAGTAATAACTTCTTTTAATAAAACGTTTAAATTCTATCCTAGTTTTAGCCCAATATGCACGAAAATACTTTATATTGGGAGGAAAGCCTAAGTTTAAAGCGAAATAATTTGATAATTTTGGATATCGTTATTCAATGTTTTATACCGATTGTTTTTCTAAACTATATATCTGTACAGGGAATAATTAGAAGCTGGTGTCACCTGACATTGCGGCTAAAAGGTAAAGATCAATAGAGTGGTTCCTTATTGTGGTAAAATCCTTGTAAAATTGCTCGAAAAAACGATAGGAGAGTGCACTTCATAGATTGAAGATTCATAACCTCCTTTATCACGCGTTATAATTTTTCAAAATTTTTTATAGACTACCTTGAGATAAAATGTCCTTAAAAAATATACAAATGCAAATTTTTCATCAGCAATTTATAAGACCCGCCGGTTTTGTTCGTAACGTTGCAACGATGTTGGTCGGTAATATAGCGGCGCAGGTCGTTGCTTTTTCGGCAGCACCTGTAATCACACGCCTGTACACTCCCAACGATTTTGGTGTAATGACCTATATTGCGGCAATAATCGGAATCTGTTCAGTTCTTTGTTGCATGCAATATGAAAATGCCATTGTCCTCCCTAAAGAGGAAGGTAAGGCGCTGAATGTTTTTATGCTCTGTATATTGTGCGTATCTGTCATCTCAATGTTGTTATTATTAATTGTTTATTTTTGGAGAGAAAGTTTGGCTTATTTGATGGATAAGCCGTGGATAGGTCATTGGTTGTGGTTCATTCCCGCCGGTATTCTTGTGCAGGGCTTGTTCATATGTTTGAGCCATATTTATGCAAGAAAAAAGCAATTTACTTCACTTTCGATAGCCAATGTGATTTCATCATTATCAACTGTATCTATTAAAATAGTGCCGGGTGTTTTTTTTGGGACTTCAATTTTCTGGCTGATCACCAGCAATATTTGCGGTCTTTTAGTTTCAGTTGTTCTGCTTGTATGGTCTTTTTTGCATAGAGATTTTGCTAATATACAGCGGTTTGTTAAACGAAGCGATATCTTTGCGGTAGCAGTAGAATATAGTAAATTCCCAAAGTACGCCATACCAACAGGATTGTTAAACAGCTTATCTCAAAATTTGCCAATTTTGTTGTTTGCAAATTATTTTTCCCAGGATGTTGTTGGGTACTACGGTCTTGCAAATATTATCCTGAGGAAGCCGATTACTTTAATGGGTCATTCACTCAGCAAAGTATATAGGCAGAAAGCTGCAGAGTTACAATACGAGGGAAGAAAATTAGGAGATAGTATGGTTAAAACTACTCTTGGATTAATTGGCATTGGATTAATCCCCTTTGGCCTACTTGCAGTTTCCGGATCATATATTTTTTCACTCGTTTTTGGAGAGAATTGGGCGCCCGCTGGTCTTTACGCTCAGATATTGGCACCTTGGCTTTTCATGGGTTTCGTTAATCCGCCGGCCACTCAAGTCTTTATTGTGAAGCAAGATCTTCAGTTTAAATTATTTTTGGAAATAACTTCAATTGTATTAAGAGGAGCAGGAATTACTCTGGGAGTCTATTTATATGATTCTATTATAGTGAGCCTCATTCTTTTTTCTGGAGCTGGTGTCTTGACAAACCTCATATATATCAGACGCGCCTTCATACTATGCAAGAACTGAAGTCCAATATACCGAAGATTTTTTCATTGCGATGTGTATATATAAAAGGCACTATTGCTTACAGATTGGGGAATTTCATAAGCGACTCTCGAATTGATTATCGGGAATGAGTATTTAGTCTAAGATAGCTTATACCAAACTGTGCCAATTATTTTGTATCAAAATTTCTATGAATGATATTGAAAAGCCAGAGTTACGCTACGCTGTGAACGGTAGGGTTTCTAGGAAGGAGGTTCCGCTACTATTAATTCTACTTGCATGTGCTTACGTGATCTCTGCAATCGCAGTTTCAAATATACTAGGGTGGAACTTGATCGTTCGTACAATTGCAGGTGTTTATGTTATTGTTCACTTGCTGTTTCTTTTAGCCCGCAGAATCCAAATCGTAAAGCCTAATGCTGTGCATCTCATCTTCCTTACGTGGTCCCTTTTAGGGATAGTTGGGGGATATGATACGGTTCATTTTGTTACATTGTTGAGTAAATTATGGACGGTGCTGCAGCTTATTATAGTTACATATTTTTTGTATGCATTGGCAATAGAGGCAAAGTCGATAAGGTGGTTGGAATGGGGGTATCTATTCGGAGTTTTAGTGAGCTCTTTATGGGTGTTTGTTGAGAGCGGGGGACAATTTGGGATAGAACGAATTGCTGGAACACAAGAAAATGCAAACCTTTTTGCGTTTGTTTTGATTATCGGTTGTACGATCTCGTTGAATCTATTACTACAATACCGTAGCATATTTATTAAGTGCATGCTCTTATGCAATGCTGCAATTTTATTCCTATTTATACTTGCAACCGGGTCGAGAAAAGGCGTTATTGGATTTTTTATATTGTTATTTATATATAGCATCGCTAGCGTACTATCAACTGTGCAGGGAAGGCGCATTAGAAGTTTAGTGTATGCTGGGGTTGGAATAGCTCTAGCTATAATGGTGGCATTTCCAATGGTTGTTTCAAGTCCACACTGGGGGCGATTCAAAAATCTTAAAAGATATGCAGAAGGGAGACGACTTATAGTACAAGAAAGAAGCCTGTCAGATAGAATGAGTTTGTATAGCAAAGGATTTGAATTGACAATGCAAAATCCATTTTTTGGTGTTGGATTAGATCAATTCCGCTATTACAATAGAAATCTAAGATTAACAAATTATTCGCATACCTATGCTCACTCAAATGTTATTGAAGTTTTAGCAGATACAGGAATTATCGGTTTTTTTATTTACTATAGTGCTTATGCATTAATTGCTATAAGAATTATGCTAAGAAGGAGAGAGCCTATCTACAATTTATCGCGAAACTACAAACTATATGCCATGTCACTTGGGGCAATTATACTTTTGTATGATTTGTTTTCAGTAACATACTATAGTAAAGAGTACTGGCTTTGTTTAGCAATTCTCATTTATTTATCAGAAATTCCAAAACATTTAAATGGGAAAAGCGATGCAAGACAAACGCATTTAGTTTGAGTTAGTTGAGCATTCAAAAGATATGAACAATATTAGAAGCTTTTTTACACAGCAGATATGGGAACCTCTTTTCTTGGCTGTCAAAGGGTTGCCAGTGACTCGTTTATTCAAAGAGTTTAAATCGTTTCAATGGCAGAACAGAAAGCAGCTACGCGAACGCCAGCAGAAGTTGTTGAAGGATCTTTTAATTCATGCTGCTTCCAATGTTCCTTTCTTTAGGGAGCATAGGCCAAAGATCATATACGACGCAGTGAAAAGTAATGCAAGCATGGCTCTGAGGGAATGGCCAATTGTATGCAAGGATGATATTAATATGTTCCGCGCAGATATGGTCATCGAGATGGATCGTGGAACTTTCAGAAACAGTACAGGTGGATCCACAGGTGTTCCAACAATATTTTTCCAGGATAAAATATTTCAAGCCCAAACATTGGCTGCCACCAACTTGTTTTTTGATTGGGCAGGGAGACCCCTTGGTGCGCCTTATGTTAGACTTTGGGGCGCCGTTCGAGACTTAACCGGAGGTGGTGGTGGATTTAAATACTGGTTTGGCAATTTTGCTGGAAACCGTTTCATTTTCAATACTTTCTCAATGTCCCCCGAGAGCATGATAGGTTACATAAAAAAGATTGAACAATTCAAACCATTTGTTATCGAAGGTTACGTCGATAGTTTGGACGAACTTGCTCGCTTTATATCAGGCAAAAATATTAGACTTAAGCACCGGCCAGAGGGCATTATTTCATCAGCTGGAACGCTTTTTGAAGAAGCGCGGTTAAGAATTGAGGAAGCTTTCCGGGCATCGGTCTTCAACAGGTACGGATCGCGAGAGTCTGGCAACATTGCTTGCGAGTGTTCCCACCATTCAGGTCTGCATGTAATGGAAGAAACGACATTTCTCGAAATCGTGGATGAGAGTGGTCAACCTTTGCCGCCTGGAGTGGAGGGTGAAGTCCTTGTAACAAACCTATGGAATTACACAATGCCCCTCATCCGCTATAAGATTGGAGATCGAGCAATCTGGAGCGATAAAAAGTGCCCCTGTGGAAGGCCATATGCCTTACTGGAGGCTGTCAATGGAAGGTCTAGTGCAAGCTTCAGGAGAGTGGACGGCGGAGTCGTCTCGCCGGCATTCTTTATTCATTTTATAGGCGTCATTCACAATGAGGGAGGCATCAGAAAATTTCAAGTCATACAGGAAGCTTATGATAGAATAGTCGTACTTATTATTCCAGAACCATCCTTTCAGATTGATTCCTGGCCTGGTAAAGATATTCTTACTCAACAGATTCAAAAGGCTATGGGCAACACATGTAAAGTCGAATATACTTTGGTAAAAGAAATCCAAAAAACGCCGACAGGAAAACACGAGTACACCGTCTGCAAAGTCTAGACCCGCTTCAGCAGCTTTCGGTCCTGAAGCCAAATTGAAGTGGCTATAAAACATATTATCTAAACTCTAACTTTTCTAGCATAACAGATGATCAGAGTTGTTTACCTTATTGACTCCCTAGTGTCAGGCGGAGCACAGCGACAATTAGTCGAACTTGCAGCACGTATTGATCGAACGAAGTATAATCCACTGGTTATCACATACTATCCATACTGGCATTTTAGGGGTAAATTGGAGATAGCGGGGATTCCTATTCTTTTTGTTGAAAGATCAAGGCGCTTTGATTTAAATTTCATTTTTAAGCTCATAAGGGTGTTACGTCGATGCAGTCCTGATATCTTGCATTGCTATTTGCGAACCCCCAACGATATTGGGCGGGTCGCAGGGCGTTTATCTGGAGTGAAGAAAATAATAATCTCTGAGAGAAATATTGATCTTGCACACTCATGGATACAATTACGCAAAGAAAGATACCTACAACGCTTCGCAAATCGAGTCATCGTTAACGCAGAAGCCATTCGTAAATTAATCGAGCATCACGTACCCGCTTGGGGAAAGAGAATCCGAGTTATTCCGAATGGAGTCGACTTGAAAGAGTTTTCAGGTAACCGCGACAAAAATAGGGCTAAATTTAGGAAAAAGCTTGATTGTTGCGATGGGGAAAGACTTATCGGGACGGTTGGGAGCATTAAGGTCCAAAAAAATCCAGGCCTACTTATTGAAGCATATAGTGGCCTGAGAGAAATTAGCGCAACACGGCTCGTTTTTGTAGGAAAACAGCTTGACCAAGAACTTTTTTTAAACCTATTGCGAGTCGTCAAAGAGAAGGGCTTACAGAAGAGAGTATCTTTCCTACCAGAAACAACAGATGTTTCAGGGGCCCTAGCAGGTATGGACCTATTTGTGTTACCTAGCTCATGGGAAGGGTGTCCCAATGCCCTCTTGGAGGCAATGGCATCGGGATTGCCCGTGTTGGCATCGGATACTTCAGATAATCCCCAAATTATAGGCGGGGAGGAAATCGGACTGGTTTTTCGAAATGGTGACATGAAGGATTTGCAAAGTAAGCTTGGAGTTCTTTTAAAACTAACGGATGAGGAACTCGAAAAAAAGGGCAGGGCTGCTCGGAAACGGGTAGAGGAATACTATTCAGTATCCGAAATGGTGGAGAGAACGGAACAGGTCTACACCGAGGTGCTGGCTGAGACAAGGATCCGGTAAAAAGATTGCTAATATACTGATTACATTTCTATAAATCCTAACTGAAAACTGAAACCTAAACTTTTTAAATGTTTCAAAGAATCTGAGATAACGATGGATAAATACAGGAAAAATTACAGATTTTTTGTTATTCTATTCACAGTGTGCCTTTCTGGTATTTTTGCCACAAATAGAAACATTGCAGCCAATCAATTGGAAGTCCTCGAACTAAACCCTTCTCCAAATTACTCCCTTTGCACAGATCCTGAAGACAAGATGGATTTAACCGACGGTATTATTGCAAGCTACCCGATTTGGGTGAGACGTGAGTGCGTTGGGTGGAGCAGGCAGGGGGCGGTCAGAATATCAGTCAGGATCTTAGCGGGTGAAAGAGGAAGAGGCTTTTCTGGAACTATAAGCCTGCACACTGCCAAGGGCTCTTATGCGGGTGTATATGTGCCAGCTAGGGTTGACGTGTATGGTTATTTGGGAGACGGCCAATACCATTATGCCGGTGGAGAATCGCTGGAAAAAAAAATCTTTAACGATCGAGAGCCACATTGGTTGGACATTAAGGTAAAATCCTATAGTCCCCAAATGATTTTAGTCGTACGTCCAAATGGAAATTACTTCTTCTTAGATGAGATTAAGTGGAGCACTCGTAGTCATGCGTCCTCTGAAGATATTGAAATGGTTGGTGACCTTCTGGCCTGCATGCGAGATAGCAAGGAACGACATCGGCAAAGTTTGCTCTCTGCTATTCGACCTGAGAAACGAGTAGTTGATGAGTGGGCAAAAGAGTTTGGCAACTTGGAATTAGTCGCGTGGACGGTGGACAACCCATTCGGGTTTCTGCAACCTTATCCTTCCGTAGATGAAATTCGTAAGTCGAAGTTACAGCTTGACCTTGCTGGATCACGAAGTGAGTTTGAATCAGGCTGTATCGGAATTTTATCAACTAAAAATCATTATAAAAAATTCGAAGTGATAGTGAATGGCGCTCCGGAAATCGTGCGTTGGGTGCGCATTAGTCACGTTCAACCAATCTTGAGCGCCGACGGAAAAATGGCTTACGATCCTCTACTTCCCCTGGACAGGCGGGAGCTGATAAATTTGAAAGGCCTTCAAGCTGAATACCTGTGGGTCCAAGTTGACCTAAGTCAGATGCCCCCGGGCCAGCACAAAGTTGTAGTAAACCTAAAGGATACTGAGACGGCCTGGACTGGTTCGGTTCCAGTCTTAATCACAGCAGCACCCATTCAACTCCAATCGATTCGGCGGCCGGCCGCTATCAGCTGGGCTTACACATCAGACAGCCCTATATGGCGGAATCGCGATATCATATTATCAGATTTAATTGAGCATGGGATTAATGTTTTTGTCCTCCATCATTCAAAAATACCCATGCCATCCCTTAATGAAATGTGGGATGCGCGCAAGGCGCAACTTTTTTTACAAGACGTGAAACTGTATAAGGGAAACGGAATTATTCTCCTATTTTTGGGGTGGGGTCGTGAAAAATGGCCCGAAGGATTTACCTTCCTACCTGGGAAGAAATTCATTGTGGAGAAGGCTGCAATACAGCTGTG
>Ga0255055_10000955_pt1 | contig 22020 bp, 21 predicted proteins | sample JV7_2_27_MG_FD_188633 | JGI IMG/M metagenome (GOLD analysis project Ga0255055, IMG submission 188633) | Seawater microbial communities from Jervis Inlet, British Columbia, Canada - JV7_2_27 | ecosystem: Environmental > Aquatic > Marine > Inlet | place: Canada: British Columbia | collected...
TATCAATCCGTTATAGATTAGAGTCGCGAATATGCTTTTTCATCTTCGCCAAGATAGGCGCGGATGACATGGGGATTTTCTTGAATTTCCCGGGGTGAACCATGAGCGATTTTCTGTCCGAACTCGAGAACGCACACGCGGTCGGAAATATCCATGACAACACCCATATCGTGCTCAACCAGGATGATGGATACCTCCCACATCGTGTTCACATTGATAATGAAGCGCGCCATATCTTCGGTTTCTTCAAGATTCATCCCGGCCATGGGTTCGTCCAACAGTAAGACCTCGGGCTGCATGGCCAGGGCTCTGGCAAGTTCGACCCGTTTTTGAAGCCCGTACGGCAGGGTACCGACAACCTTTTTGCGAATGGCTTCGATTTCAAGAAGATCGATAATCTTTTCTTCGAGTTCCTGGCGCAGCTTTAATTCCTCGCGCTGGGTTCGTCCCCAGTAAAGCATGTCGGAAAGAATGCCCGATTTTAAAAAGACATGGCGCCCCAGCTTGATATTGTCCAGAACCGTCATGCCTTTGAACAACTCGATGTTTTGAAAGGTACGAGCGATACCTAATTTGGCGATATGATGCGTGGCAACCCGCGTAATGTCTTTACCTTTAAAGCGTATTTCGCCTTCCTGGGGAGTGTAAAATCGGCTGATACAGTTTAACAGACAGGTTTTGCCGGCTCCATTGGGTCCGATGATGGCAAATATTTCACCCGGCAATAAATGCGTGCTGACGCTATATAGAGCCTGGACGCCACCAAAGGCCAATGACACATTTTCAACATCTATGATCGTTTCGCCGCTCAATAGGAATTCAACCTCAGGTAATGGCTAAGTTTAATGCCAGACTCCTTAGCTAATTCAGTGACTATAAAGAATGGGTTTTTAATTGTCAAGCTGTCAAGTTAATGAATACGATTCAGTAAACTGTACTTAATAACACGACTTCAGCTCTTCTTTTAGATATACCAATGGATGGTGAAGAAGCAGCGCAATTTTGTGCCGAGAACGAGTACGAGGACGACGACGAGAACGATGCATATGAAATCGTAAATCCTACCCGTCCTCGTTCTCGTCCTCGATAACCAAAAATAGGATTTGCACCATTTAAAAAAGACGGAGCGCAGCGAAACCATAATTTTAGGCATTTTAGATCATTTTAAATTTTAGCTCATTTGTTGTTGTAAGGACTTTGAACTGGACTAGAAATTTAATTTCCTCTATATTGAAAGACTTGATCCATCCGGGATGTGAACTTAATCGAAGCCAGACAAATTTTGAAAGGATCTATCAATAATGGAAGGGAGATGAGCGCATGCAGGTAATCGATAAAACCATTCCAGGCTTGTTGGAGGAGATTGCGGCTGAAAATCCGCTACGGGAAGCGATCATCCATTCTGAAATGGGCGTGCGCTACAATTTCAAGCACCTGTCCCGTGAGATTGACCGCAGCGCCCGCGGTTTTATCAAAAAAGGCATTACCTCCGGTGATAAGGTTGCTATCTGGGCGCATAACACCCCCGAATGGCTCTTATCTTTCCTGGGATTGACTAAAATAGGGGCCATTACGGTACCGATTGATCCGAATGCCACCGGCGAAAATCTCCACTTTATCCTGGAGCAGTCTGAAAGCCGGGGATTGATAATCTCCGCTGATTCGGGTGATAAAAAATTTGCGGAAATGGCGCTCGCGGCCAGGAAGGAAATCCCGTCTTTAAAATTTATTTTTGTATTCGGCACCCAATCCTCTGAAGAAATGACCACCTGGACCGAATTGTCGGCTCTGGCTGACGAGGTGGACGATTCGGATCTCGCTGAAATGGCAAAGGCAGTGCATGCCGAAGATCCCATGGCGATTATGTATACCTCCGGCACAACCGGCCAGCCCAAAGGCGTCGTTCTGGATCATTTGGGATTGATCAACAAATCCATGGTTTCCACAGAGCGCCAGGGTATAACCGCCGAGGACCGCTTGTGTCTTTTTTTCCCGCTTTTTCATATGTTCGGCAACACCTGTATCGCATTGGCAGGACTTTTAAGAGGTGCTGCGCTTGTCATGCCGTCTGAAACGTTTGATCCGCCAAAGGTTTTGCGCGCCATCTCACAGGAAAAATGTACCGCCGTTTATGGATCCCCCAGTATGCTGATTGCCCTTATCGATCACCCCGAGTTTCAAAAAGAAGACTGGAACACGGCATCCCGGGGAATCATCGGCGGTGCCCCCTGCCCCATTGAGCTGATGAGACGCATCGTTAAAGACATCGGGGTTTCCGATATCACCGTGGCTTACGGCATTACCGAAACGTCTTCCTGGATTAGCATGACCCATCCCAAGGACCCCATCGAATTACGGGTATCCACCATCGGGATCCCGCTGCCCTGCAATGAAATAAAAATTGTCGACCCCGGCAGTGGTGAACAATTGGCGTCCAATCAACAGGGCGAATTGTGCACCCGGGGTTTTTTAATGAAAGAATATTATAAAATGCCGGCTGCGACTGCCGCTGCGGTTGATAAAGAAGATTGGTTTCACACCGGTGATTTAGGTGAAATGGATGAACAGGGTTATGTCAAGATAACCGGGCGACTAAAAGATGTGATCGTCCGGGACGGTGCCGACATCTATCCCGTGGAAGTGGAAGAAATTATTTACCAGCTCCCCGAAATCTCAGAGGCCCAAGTTTTTGGTTTCCCCGACCCTCAAAAAGGGCAGGAGGTCGCCGCCTGGGTAAAATTGAAGGAGGGCGCCGTGCTGTCATTGGATCGTATTGCCCAACATGTTGAAACGCATATGCCTGAAAAGAAATGGCCAAGGCATTATAAAATCGTCTCCGAATTTCCCATGACCGGAAGCGGAAAAATTCAGAAATTCAAGCTGGCAGAAATGGGACAGGCTGAATACCGGCGCTAACATAGACTAATCGAATCTCAGGAGGATATTTTGGGTGACCTGAGTGAATTTCCTTTAAAATATAAATTATTTCTAAAAGCGTATCCCTGGCGCCGGATCGATCCGGTACCATGGGCACCTTTAAAAAAGCCGTTAATGGACAGTCGCGCAGCGCTGGTCTCCAGCGCGGGACTCGTCCGGCCGGGTCAGGAGCCGTTTGACGATTCGATTCGCGGCGGTGACTACAGCTTCCGTGAAATCCCTGCCGATACGGATGTCTCCACCCTGATAGATACGCACCGCAGCGATCTTTACGATCATGCCGGGCTCCGGCAGGATCCCAATCTGGTATTCCCCCTGGATCGTTTGGGGGAACTGGTCGGAAGCGGGCGCATCGGTTCGTTAAACCAGCGACATTTGTCCTTTATGGGATCCATTACAGCGCCCGGGCGCCTGATAAAAAAAACCGCACCAGCGGCGGTGCGCAAACTGGTTGAAGACGCTGTCGATATTGCCCTACTGGTGCCCGTCTGACCGATGTGCAACCAGGCCGTGGGTCTGGTGGCGGCGGAACTGGAGCGCCAAGGCATCTCTACAGCAGCGATTCAAATGCTACGCAGTGTGGCCGAGAAAGTGCAGCCCCCGCGCGCGCTGGTAGTCCCATTCCGTCACGGGTACCCGCTGGGCGTACCCGCTGACGCCGAATACCAGCAGGCCGTCATCGAGGCGGCGTTGCGAATGCTGGAGGACAATAGCCTGCAACCGCCAGCCATCGTCGACTATGAGCCGGAGAAAAAAAATAATTAGCCACTGGTCTAAAAAACAGGCACCAAGCGCAATGTGCAGGGTATCCGGCACAAAGATTCCTAATGAGAAATGTGTAGAATTTCCGCCGTCAGGCGGATTGTGTTGGGTCACTTTCTTCTGGAAAGTGACCCAGACAAAATAATCCTGAAAATCCTGTTAATCCTGTCTAAAAAAATTAAAATTGAGGCGATGATGCAATTTAAAAAACTCGAATTTAAAAACAAAGACGGGCAAACCCTTTCTGCCAGGCTGGATTTGCCGGTAGACGGCAAACCGCTGGCCTATGCCCTGTTTGCCCACTGTTTTACCTGTTCCAAAAACATAAAAGCAATTGCGCATATCAGCCGTGCTTTAACCCGTGCGGGCCTGGCGGTGCTGCGTTTTGATTTTACGGGCCTGGGCGAAAGCGAAGGCGATTTTGCCGATACCAATTTTTCCTCAAATGTTGACGACCTGATTGTGGCCGCGGATTTTCTCGGATCTCATTATGAAGCTCCCAAAATATTAATCGGCCACTCATTCGGGGGGGCGGCTGTACTCCAGGCCGCTGCCCGCATTTCAGCTTCAACCGCAGTGGTCACTATTGCTGCTCCGGCCGATCCTCAGCACGTGAGACATGCCCTTGGCAGTGTGACCGAAACCATCCAAAGCCGGGGCGAAGCGGATGTCAACCTGGCCGGCAGGACTTTTAAGATAAAAAAGCAGTTTCTCGACGATCTGGAGTTCGTTAATATGGAAGCCACTTTGCAGAATTTAAACAAAGCCCTGCTGGTTCTGCACTCACCGGTAGATGCGACGGTTGGAATTGAAAATGCCGCTCAAATTTTTCAGGCTGCCCGGCATCCCAAAAGCTTTATTTCTCTGGACCAGGCCGACCATCTGCTGTCAAATCCGGGGGACTCCCTCTATGCCGGCTCTGTTCTTGCCGCCTGGGCACTGAAATATGTAGATGCGCCCCAAAAAGCGGAACCACAAAGCGACAAAACCGATAACCAGGTTATCACCCGCATCGGAAAATCCGGATACGCAACTGATATTATGGCAGAAGGTCATAGTCTGGTGGCCGATGAACCCATCTCAATGGGCGGAACCAATTTAGGTCCGGCACCCTATGGCTATCTGATGGCCGCATTGGGGGCCTGTACGGCCATAACCCTGCGTATGTATTCAGATCATAAGCAATGGCCGCTGGATGGTGTCAGGGTTAAATTAAATCACCAAAAAATTTATGCCGCCGATTGTGAGACCTGTGAAACCAAAGAAGGCAAATTGGATCAAATCGAGCGTGAAATCGAACTATCCGGTCCGCTCGACGATTCGCAAAAGAAGCGTTTATTACAGATAGCAAACCGGTGCCCGGTTCATCGCACTTTACACTCGGAAATAATCGTCAAATCGAAGTTGAAGGCCTAATCCGGCAGCATCCTATAAATTAAAAATTAAAAAAATCAAATCACAAAACACAAATATCAAACAAATCACAATTACCAAAATTCGAAATTCCAAACTTGTTTTGGTCTTTGATTCATTGGGTTTTCAAGGCGTTACGGGTTGACACGCACCGGCTTCTTTAATAACCTTCAAAGAGCCAACAAACAATTGCAGTTGATTCCTTTTTTAAAAACATAGTGCCGCAGGCAAGGTCACGCTAAAGGTTTATGATGAAAGAAATATCCAAGAACCTGACGGTTCTTGCCATCTTTATCCTGATAATGATTACGGGCACCTATGATTTTGTCCTGGCGGAACAGCGCTTTATTGACCATGGCAACGGAACCGTTAGCGACCGCAAACTGGAGCTCATGTGGGCTAAAACCGATAATCAGATCGATATCTTCTGGGACCAGATTCAAGGCTGGCTGATAAATGAATTTCCGGACACCATCCCGCAATTGTACGATAATTGGCGTCTTCCGACAATCTCGGAATTGCAAAGCCTTTATGTAGAGGATCCAAAATATCAAGGCTATCAGACGGGTTGCGGCCATCAGGTTAAAATTGTCCCCCAGATCCGGCTCAGCTGCATCCTTGTCTGGACGTCGGATACGGCCTTAGGGCTCCCGCTGGCATTCAACTTCAACCTGGGGAGCGCATTCACTGTCGGCTTACATGACAATAAAGGCTGCCGCATGCTACCGGTGCGCTCCCTGCAGCAATAATCCAACGAAACAAAATTTTGACCGGCTGAGATCAAATGATAAAAATTTCTGATAATTTAAAATCCGGAATGGTCGCAGTTATCGGAATCCCATTTGATGCCTATTCGTCGTTCATGCAGGGCGCGGCCCTGGCACCTGCTCAAATCCGTAAAACCATGAATTCCGGTGCCGGCAATCTATGCTCGGAATCGGGTATTGATCTGGCGGCGCGGCCTGATTTTATCGATCTCGGTGACATGCACATCGACGATGACTCGGATGCGATTGAAAACATTGAAGCCTCCATCACCGAACTATTGAACCACGAAGTGCGCCTGATTTCTCTGGGCGGTGATCATGCCATCACTTATCCGATCATAAAATCCTTTCACAAAAAATTCGGCCGACTTGAAATTGTTCAACTGGATGCGCACCCGGATCTCTATGATACATATGATGGGAACCGTTTCTCCCATGCCTGCCCGTTTGCACGCATCATGGAGGAGAAACTGGCATCCAGATTGGTTCAAATCGGTATTCGAGCGCTTAATCCGCACCTGCAAGAGCAAGCTGAACGATTCGGAGTAGAAATTATCAAGATACCGCATTGCGATAAAGCGGCCCGCGTACAGCTGACAGGTCCGCTGTACCTCTCAATTGACCTGGATGTTCTGGACCCGGCTTTCGCCCCCGGCGTCTCCCATCATGAACCCGGCGGGTTGACGACCCGGCAGGTAATTGAGTTGATTCAGCAACTGCAAGCTCCGATCGTGGGTGCTGACATCGTTGAATTGAATCCCAGGCGGGATCCATCAGAAATTACCGCGATGGCGGCCGTTAAAATTCTCAAAGAAGTATCCGCCCGGATGCTCGAATTGCCGCCAGACCTCAAGTAAAGAGGGCCTTGCTGTGACCCAACCACCCATAGAACAGCGCATTTTCGGAAAAACCCGTCGAGCGGTAACGTGCGTTGGCCTTGGCGGCGAAGGCGTCCTGCGAACCCACGGTCGTGAACAGGAAGCACGTGCGGTCCTGCAGACAGCCGCTGATCAGGGAATAACATATTTTGATTCGGCCCGTGTGTATGCCGATAGCGAATTATATTACGGAAAACTCTGGGGAAAATATCCTGAAATCCGTGCAGCTATTTTTCAGGCCAGCAAATCTGCCAGCCGCGACAAAAGGGGGGCCATGGCGGATCTGAAACAATCCCTGGAGCGGCTGCAAACCGACTATCTGGATCTTTGGCAAATTCATGATGTCCGCACAGCGGCAGATATCGCCATGATCTCGGCCGACGGCGGCGCACTGGAAGCTTTTGTCGAAGCCAAGTCCGCCGGCAACGTTCGCGCGATAGGGGTAACCGGACATCATGATCCCGGCATCCTAACCGAGGCTGTTCGGCAGTGGCCGGTGGATGCGGTGATGCTGCCGGTAAATCCGGTTGAGGAAATCCTGGGTGGATTTTTGACCCAAACATTACCTGCAGCCAGAAAAAAGAACATGGCGGTCATCGGCATGAAGGTTTTGGGTGCCGCCCATTATCTATTACCTGGAACCCGGATCACCGCTGAAGCACTCATTCGCTATGCACTTTCGTTTGATATTGATATTGCCATCGTGGGATGCTCGACACCTGTGGAAGTAAAATCCCTTGCAGAGACCGGCCGCATGGCCAAGCCGTTGACTGAAAAAGAGAGAGATTATTTACTAAATGTGTTCAAACCCATTGCCAGACGCTTGGCCTACTACCGCGGTGTGTTTAAACCCTAATTGATCGAAAGCCGATGTCACCCCATCTACTGCGTCAGATGTCATCCCGCATAGCCGACTATAGCGGAACGACATCTTCCTTGTAGCTGGGGCAACCTCGACTTCCGCTCAGTCAGGGTTGAAAGTGAACCATCCGACCTAAAGGGAGTGCATCGATGATTGATATCTCAAAAATAGACTATTCGTTATTGGATCGCCCCGAAATATTGATGTATCTATTTCACCCCCGGCCTGAATTGGGAAGGTCGATATCGGTGTCAGACGATTCGGATATCATGATACCGGTGGAAGCCGAAATCGCTATCGGCGCCCGGTTTCATCTGACCGACAAATCGGCTTGCAATATCCTTTTTTTTCACGGCAACGGGGAAATTGTCGCCGACTATGATGAATTCGGCCAGATGATGAATCATCCCCTTTTCAGACGGCCGGGCGCTATTTGACGCCTGCAGTGCACCAAATAAATCATTGCTCAAAATTCCGGGCGCAAACCACAATAATATATTTATGTACGGCCTAAAAGATTATATGGCCGCTATTCAGAAATTGTTAAATCAGCAATAATACCCACCAAGTCAAAATTCTAGCGACCAGTCTGTTTTTTTCTAATTTTTCCTTAAGTTTATTTAAATCTAAGACGATACTTGTTTATAGGAACAGAGGGTTCAAAATTGCCGCGAACGCTGCAGTACGCACCACGGTGCAAGCGGTAATGATCAATTTGTAATATATTTTAAATAGTTATGACCTAAATTTTGGCGCCTGTCGAAAGGAACAAGATTAATATCGTATGGGGACAATTCACATCAATAAACTAAAACCGGGCATGGTTTTAGATGAAGAGGTCAGAGACATTAATGGACGACTGCTTCTGAAAAAGGGCAAGAATATCCAGTCAGCGCATATTCGAATTTTTAAGATCTGGGGAGTGACCGAAGTCAATATTTGCGGAAACAATGGCAGCAAAAATACAGCTGCCGGCAATGTAGATCCGGAAAAAATTGAAAAAATAAAAGAATACACGCACAACCTATTTTGCCATACCGATTTGGAGCATCCCGCATTAAAAGAAATATTTCGAATTTCGGTTCAGTTTCGCAGTAAGCATAGCTTCCCGCACGAAGAGAAAAAGGCCGATCTGGTGGAATTGGAATCCCCGCAAAATCCAGGTAATCATAATCTTTTGAAGAAATTGAATCAGGAAAACATTACACTGCCGGAGATACCCTCAATTGTTTTTGAATTAAATGAGGTAATTGCCAATCCATTATCCTCGGCTGAAGATATTGCCCAGGTCGTACAGCGCAGCCCGACTTTAACCGCTCTTTTATTGAAAATAGTCAATTCGCCGTTTTACGGTTTCCCTTCTAAAATCGACAAAATTTCATTGGCGGTAACATTGATCGGCACGCGCGAAATTTCGGGGTTAGCACTTGGGATCAGTGTTATTTCATTGTTCAAAAACATCCCAAAAGAAATCCTCAACATGTATTCGTTTTTGAAACACAGTCTTGCATGCGGCATTATTTCCAGGATTTTAGCGGCCCACAAAAACATCCCGCAGACGGAACAATTATTTGTATCCGGGTTGCTGCACGATTTGGGCCGTTTGATTCTTTACAGCCATTTCCCGGAGGAAGCGCGCAATATCTTAAGCCGGGCGCGATCAACGAATATGTTATTGTATCTGCAAGAAAATGATTCTCTGGGTTGCAACCACACCCATATTGTCAAGCAGTTATTGAAGCAGTGGAAGTTGCCGATGGTTTTGGAAAACAATGTATTTTATCATCACGACCCCTCTGTGGCCTCGCAACCGGTTCCTGCCACCCTGGTCCATCTGGCAGATATAATAACCAACAGCTTGGGAATTGGCACCAGCGGTGAGCGTTTTGTTCCGCCGCTGGATAACGAAGCCTGGGATAGCCTGGGATTGTCGCCGACCTGTTTTGATATCGTCGTCAAGCAAGCAACCCATCAGTTTTTTGCATTAGAATCTATGTTGGAAATTTAAGGACTCCATGAAAAAAGATAACAGCCACCCTATGGATGCCGAAAAACTCCTTGCCCGTATCGACTATTTAGAAGAAAATCGGCGGTTTATCCAAAACATGTTGGAAACGGCACTGTCGTTGGGTGATTTTCAGGAAAATATCAATAAAGGCTATGGGCCTGAACCTCTATTGCAGGAAGCCGATAAACGAATCAACCGTCTAATTCCATTCGAAGCCAACGCGCATTACATTGTAGACCAGGTAAAATCGGATTTCACATTATCCATATGCAATGAAGGCCACCTGAGAACGTTCATCCAGGATGAAGTCAATCAAATGATCGACAAAGGTTATTTTGCCTGGGCCATAAGAGAAAAGCGTGGGGTTCTGATATCATCCAGCGATCATAGCCGGCGCTTTGTATTGCATGTAATCGCCACCTATTCACGCATCCGGGGCATGTTCATCGGCCTGTTGCCGGATAAAAATCATAAAATACCGGACACTTCACTAACTCTGTTATCCATTATTTTGCTCAATACCGCCAACGCCCTGGAGAGTCTTGAATTCTATTCATTGCTGCGCAACCAAAATGAAACCCTTGAAAAAATGGTCGAAGAACGTACCCAGACCCTGGCCCAATATGAACGCCAGCTTCAACAGGTACTAAAAATTCAGGCCATCGGTACCCTGGCAGGCGGCATTGCCCACGACTTTAACAATATTTTATTTCCAATCGTCGGGTATACCGAATTGACCATGGATGAAGTTGCCGAAGACAGTGTTGCCCATAAAAATCTTGGAGAAATTCTCATAGCCGCCAATCGCGCCAAGGATCTGGTTAAGCAAATTCTGACATTCAGCCGTCAGAGCGATCAGGAACGCAAGCCGGTAGAGGTACAAAATATCATAACAGAAGCTCTCCAGCTTCTGCGGGCATCGATTCCAGCCTCCATAGAGATCATTCATAAAATACAAGACGATTGCGGTCCCGTTATGGGTGATGCCACTCAGATCCATCAGGTCATCATGAATCTGTGCACCAACGCATATCAGGCCATGCAGGACACAGGCGGCAAGTTGGAAGTCATTCTGACCGAGGTGGATATCGGCTACGAGGAAACGATCGATAGAATCGGAATGCAGCCCGGCAAGCATTTGCAGTTGCTCGTTAAAGATGAAGGCTGCGGCATGGATGCTGCGGTGATGGACAGAATTTTCGAGCCGTATTACACCACCAAAGAACAGGGCAAAGGGACGGGTCTGGGATTATCGGTCATCCATGGAATTGTCAAAAACCACAGGGGCGATATCAGCGTTAAGAGCACCCCGGGTAAGGGAACGATATTTCAGGTTTATCTGCCGCTTATCGAAGATCTTGACATCGGAGTAGAATTGGAACCCGCCGATTGTGCGACAAAAGGAGAGGAGCGCATTCTGCTGGTAGATGACGAAGAACAAATTGTGGCTATGGAGCGGCAGATGCTTGAAACTTTAGGTTACCGGGTCACCGCCAGAACCGACAGCCAGGAAGCCCTCAAGGTGTTTGCTGAACAGCCTCACAATTTTGACCTTGTGATCACAGACATGACCATGCCGCATATGACCGGCGATCAGCTGGCCCAAAAAATGCTGGATATTGAACCCAATATTCCCGTCATCCTATGCACCGGTTTTAACGAGATCATTACCGAAGATAAAGCTCTGGCAATGGGCATTCAGAAATTTGTGATGAAACCGATCGTAAAAAATGATTTGGCCACCACCATCCGCACCTTGTTGGATCAAAACCCATCGAATTGAGACATCCACCCACACTTTGTGGTCTATTTTTTTAGCGCTTATAGTTCCCTGTTATTGACCTCAAAATTTTTTTAACTTATGAATCAGCAGAGACCTGATTAGACATATGCAATTTGAAACACTCACTTATCAAAAAATGGATAAACTATGGCGATTCACTCTCATGATTTTGTTGAAACTTACAAGGGACTGGTCGGTTTTGGTGCCGATCGAAAGACAGATGAAAATACGGTTGTTTATTACCTTCAAAAATTCTCAGATGACCAGTTGATGAAGACCATCATTGAACGCCTGCCTGATGAAGACCTTGCCGAAATTTTTAGTTTTATTACACGGCTGTTAAAAAAGCATCTAGTCGGCAGCGAGTACCACCAAATCTTTTTAAAGGAGTAGCGATAATTTTGCTGCTCTCTGATTGTTACTTGCTTCTGGCACCTGGCTGCTGGCTTGTAGCTGGCTTCTGATTTCTGTTCACCGGCACTTTGATGCAAAATGGAAAATTTAGGTATTTAGGCATCATCCTTCCGTATCGTGAGATAAAAAAGAAAAAGCCGCTGATTGTAGACAATCACGCGGCTGTTATATTTTACGGCATCGGCCAATAAGGCCAAAATGTTTCAGGCGTTCAATGCGGTTTTGACTGGGATGGTCGCCAATTTTTTGACCGACTCCACCAGATCCTGAAGCGGAAATGGTTTGGAAAGGACGGCATCGAAATCCGAATCCTCAATCTGCCAGGGTGTGCCCGAAATACCGATAATTGGAATCGAATTTTTGCGAGAGGCGCGAATGTGCTGAACTACCCCTTTGCCATCAAGTTTCGGCATACGCAGGTCGGTGATCACCATATCGTAGCAACCATCATCAAACTTTTTAATACCTTCAATCCCGTCGAGCGCTATTTCGACGTCATGGCCGAATCTTTTTAAGGCGGCTTCGATCACGCGCAAAATCCCTTTTTCGTCATCGATAACTAAAATGGTGCACATGATTCCTTCCCTGAAAGCAGTTGGATGTTTAAAACCTTAATCACTTCTTACCCTTATACACAATACCCTATAATAGGTCTTCTGTCAACAATATATTGTGTAGGTTATTTTTTCAAACACAATATATGGACATATTAAAGATATTGAGCAGTTCTCACGATGCAGAACCAATCAAAATCCGTTGACAGCAGATATGGGTCAATTGAACAATTTAATCCTGATTCGTATTTATATTACGACGCATCAAGCCAGCGCCGCGCTCGTTCCGAAATCGAATCCCCAAGGAAGGAAAATAGGTTATACTGTTTGTAACTATATTTGGATAAAGCGCCGCAGGTGTCAAGTCGGATTACGACGATTTTTCATTATCGAATAGAGTAAGTTATCAACAAAATGTATCTGATTGAAATTTAAATATAAAAAGTCAGCCGAATCGAGAAGATATTTAAATTCAGTTGCTTATGCCAAAATATGGAATTTTTAAGTATATTAGTCAGATCCAAAGTTATCGACAGGTTATGAACAATTCTGGCTACAAAACCAAACTTTCGAAAACGTCCATTTTTTGTAATTTTCTAATGGAATGAAAAATATTGGATCTGAATGTGAATTGGTGCTTGGTGGGATTTTCTTAATTAAAGAACTTAGCTGAACTAAAACATACCACAAGGCCTTTCTAACATTTTTGGTGGGACACAACACTAGGTGCAGGTCTAAACTCGCCATTTACACCTTGGTAAAACTAAATCTTGAATTTGCCGAAATCTTCCGGTGAAAGGTTTTCCAGATAGTCAGCCCATTTTTTACCTTCTTCGCTGGTATCTAACACCTCTGCTTCACCGTCCCCCATTTTCGATTTTTGCATGACCTCATCCGCCACATAGATAGGGGCATCATATCTAAGCGCCAGGGCAATCGCATCGCTGGGACGTGCATCCATTTCAAAATTTCCATCCTTGGAAATAAAATAGATTTTCGCGTAAAACGTGTTATCTTTTAAATCACATACTTCAATTTTTGAGACCGATATATTTAGGCGTTCTGTGAAATTTTTAAAAAGATCGTGCGTCATCGGACGTTCGTATTTTATATTTTGGAGGGCCGATGCAATTGAAGTTGCTTCTAGCAATCCGATCCAAATCGGAACAGCCTGGTCGTTTTCTTCCGATTTCAATATGATAATCGGTGTGTTCGAGGCCGGATCCATTGTCAAACCCGCTATGCTCACCTTATGCAGCATAATTTTCAACTCCTTTCAACCCTCCCGCTGAGGGCTCGGCGCTTATCGCTTTGCCAAACAGTGAATGCGAAAAGGCTTTATCAATACGGACACCAATCAATTGGCCGGCTAAGTTTTGATTGGCGGCCGGATGTCCATCCAGATAAAAATTGACAATTTTATTCGAAGACGTACGACCCGTCCACTGCAATGCCTGGTTGGCGGTATCCTGTTGGCCGGATACTTGCTTTTTGCTCAAACCATCGGTCAAAATCCGCTGGGTGGAACCAACCAGGACCTTATTTTTTCTTTTTGTAAATTTCTCCTGTAAATCCAGGAGGGTCTGCAGCCGTTCTCTCTTTAGCTGATCGGAAATCTTATGAGGCAGTTTAACAGACGGGGCGCGGGGACGATCAGAATACTGAAAGGCAAATAGTCCGTCAAATTCCACCGTTTTTATAAGTTCCAGGGTTTTTGCAAAATCAGCCTCTGTTTCTCCCGGGAAGCCGACAATCATATCCGATGTGATCGCTATCCCGGTACAAGTATCCCGTAGTTTCGCCACTTTGTCAAGATACTGCTCCAGGGTGTATTTGCGATTCATGCGCTTTAATATCCTGTTTGAACCTGACTGAACCGGCAGATGAATATGGGAACACAATTTATCAAGATCCCTAAAAGCCGTGATAAGATCCGAGCTTAAATCCTTAGGATGGGATGTAGTAAATCGAATTCTTAAAAGCCCTTCGATCTCATTTATCCGTGCTAAAAGCTCAGGAAATGTACATAAGCTCTGTTTTTTACCATAACTGTTTACATTTTGTCCCAGCAGGGTGACTTCTTTGACACCGTTTTCAACCAGCACACCGATTTCTCGAATAATGCTTTCCGGCTCACGACTGGTTTCTCTTCCACGGACGAAAGGAACCACGCAGTAAGCGCAATAGTTGTCACAACCCCGCATGATGGTAATGAATTTGGAGACCTGGCTTTCAGTCCGGGGCCCGACAAGAAATTCAGGGATATCCGGGACTTCATCCATATCAACATCAACAATCCGGCATCGCCTGGCTTCGATTTGTTGAACAAGGCGCGGGAGCCTGTCAATCGCCTGGGTACCAAAAACAAGGTCAATGGCGGGCATGCGTTCCATAATTTTTTCGCCCTCCTGCTGAGCCACACAGCCACCGACCCCGATAATCAATCTTCTTTTATTGCGCTTCATCCTTGCAAGTCGGCCCAGCAGGCTAAAGGCTTTTTGTTCGGCCTTGGCCCGGACAGCACAGGTATTAATGATAATCAAATCGGCCCTATCCATCGTAGCGGTTTGTTCATATCCTAAAGGTGCCAGCCGCATGGCGATTTGCTCCGAATCATATACATTCATCTGGCAGCCGATTGTATGTAGATAAAGATACTTCGTATTCATTAGAAGTGCCTAAAATGCCTAAAATGAGCTAAAATGCCTAAAGTTATGGTGTCGCTGCGCTCCATCTTTTATTATAAATATGATCGATCGACCCTGAGGCTCTCGACGGGTCGAATTCCTCAACTTTAGGCATTTTAGCTCATTTTAAATTTTAGCTCATTTGTTTTCGACACTACAGGTTCAATCATGATGTCTTTTTTTAGATCCTGTAGAATTTCGGTGAACTGTTTTTCGCAACCGGGTGCGATGTAGCATGTAACGACCCCCCTAATGGCATCCTCGGTTGTTAGCGTAGCAATACCATCATAGGCTTCCAAAATAAATTTTAGAAAAGCGATTTCTCTGCGATCCACACGGTATTGTTTTTTTACTGATTTCAAAATTTCCTGTCGACGCAAAAGTATTTAGCGGGTGACAAATATCAGTAAACAGACGACAGAAGACAGAAAACAGATGTCGGATAGGGTGCGCCATCTTCCAGTTCTTATCATCTGTCATCTGTCTTCTGTCGTCTGACCTCTGAAACCTAAACACTGACACCTGACACCCATTTGTTACTATCTGACGCGTGATGAGCGATTAAAAAGAGGTGATAGAAAGTATAACCACATCTGCATTATTTGCAATAAAAAACGCCTGTGCGTTTGATCAATTTTAGGTTGTCCAATTTGCTATGATACGGTATAGGCCGTCAATGGAAAAAAAATGGCAAATACTGAAGCCGGACGCCGAGACCGTAAATAAATTGGGTGCACGATTGCATTGCCATCCGATCACAGCGACCATTCTTGTCAACCGCAATCTGACATCCGCCCGGGAAGCCTCAAGCTTTTTCACCTCCCCTTTGAGCGAGGTTCGCACCCCATTCAGCCTGAAAGACATGGATGTTGCGGTTGAGCGTATTTACCGCGCGATTATAGATAACGAAAATATCTTAATATTTGGCGACTACGATGTTGACGGCATCACCGCCACGGCCGTCCTTTTGGACTTTTTGCGGGGAATCGGAGCCAAAGTGTCCGCCTATATCCCCCATCGAATAAAAGAAGGGTACAGCCTGCGAACCCATCATATCAGCGACCACGCCCTGCCCAACCGGATACAGCTGATTATCACCGCCGATTGCGGTTCCGGCAGTCAAGACGCCGTCATCGCAGCCCGCAATTCCGGAATCGATGTGATTGTTACCGATCATCATAAGATCTCTGAAAAGATCCCTCCAGCCGTGGCCGTTCTTAATCCAAAACGTCATGATTGCCAGTCGGGTATGGAAATGATGGCCGGCGTCGGTGTGGCTTTTTCACTCGTGGTCGGTTTGCGGAAATACTTGCGAGATCACAATTTTTGGAAAGACCGACCGGAACCGAATCTCAAAAATCTTTGCGATCTCGTCGCCCTGGGTACCATCGCTGATATGGTCCCCCTTATTGAAGAAAATCGTATTTTTTCAAAAGCAGGGCTTGGCCTCATAAATTCCGCCACACGACCCGGTTTAAGCGCACTCCGAAAGGTGGCCGGTATCGCGAATCAGCCGACGGATGCCGAGGATATTGCCTTCAGACTGGCTCCGCGATTAAATGCTGCCGGACGCATGGAGCATGCCTCCATCGCATTGAAGTTGCTTACCACTGCAAACAACGCCACAGCCCAACAACTGGCCGAATCTCTAAATGGATTGAACGATCGGCGTCAGAAACAGGAACGTTTGATTCTCGACGGCATTCTCGCGGATTTGGAGCACCACCCGGACCGCCTCAAAAAAAAGGCCCTGGTATGCTGGCATCCCGAGTGGCATCAGGGCGTTCTTGGAATTGTGGCATCCCGCATTACGGAAAAGTATTTTAAGCCGGTAGTCCTGATTGCAGTTAAGGACGAATTGGGTAAAGGGTCAGCCAGAAGCATCCCCGGCCTGGATTTATTCAAGGCACTGCACGCCTGTCAAGATTGCCTGGAAGATTTTGGCGGCCATTCGATGGCGGCCGGATTGACCATCCGAAGCCAAAATTTAGCGGAATTTCAACACACGTTTGAAAAGACAGTTGCCAAAATGACGGGGCCTGACGATTCGATACCCCAACTGAGCATTGATGCCGAAATCAAATTCACCGACATATCGGAAATTCTGATCAATGAGATCGAAGCCTTAAGCCCCTTTGGCATCGCAAATCCGGAACCCCTACTTATGGTTCGAAACGTTAAGGTAGTATCCTCAAAAATTGTGGGAAGAAATCACCGCAAAATGCTGCTGGCTCAAGACTGCGACCGTGCGCATAAACCTGTTCATGCAATCCGTTTCAATGCCGATGGTCGGATGCAGACAGAGATGGCGTTTAACCGCATCGCTTTTCGGCTGCGCTGGAATCGCTGGAATGCACAAAAAACCATCCAGCTGATTATCGAGGATGCCTACTAGGGTCAAGTGTCAGAAAACAGATGTCAGATGTCAGATGAAAACCGGAGCGTAGGGCAGCCCTCTGTGGCTGCCAGAAAACTGCCACTTAAATCCTGAAACTTCTGAACCCTTGAACCCCTGTTTTCTGACTTCTGTCCTCTGTCCTCTGTCTTCTGTTTTCTGACTTCTGTCCTCTGTCCTCTGACTTCTGTCTTCTGGTACTTCCGCCGTTATCCACTAAGAACTTGAGAGTCTTCAAGCAGAACCTCCAACCGGGCCAGGTCCACTTCGGATAATTGGAGTTGATGCGCTTCGGGGGTAGCCATAAGAACGATCGATGGGTCTTCGTACAAAGCGATCCCCTTTTTATGACACATATGATTGGCCAGCCGGACCAGCACGAGCAAATTGTTATTGCAATCAAAATCTTCCCTATGATGATCCCGTGCGATCTGGCAGTATTTTTCGGGCAGATTCCAGTGATTCAGGAGCAAATTTCCCTGTTCGGTATGCAGATTTTGCATGGCCTCATTCATGAGTGTACTGGACGGCGGATGGTCGATTTCCCCGGAGGTCTTCATATCATCAATGGCCTTCAGGATAAAAAGCTTGCCCACATCATGAAGCAGTCCGGCAATGAAGGTTTCATGACAGATTGTCTGAAATCCGGTTTGTTTGGCGAGCCAACTCGCGCCCATCGCACATCCCACCGAGTGCCGCCAGAGTTTACCCATAATTTTATGCACAACCGGATCCTTGGACTGGAAATTATGCTGCAGGGCAACCAGGGTGACGATGTTGGACACCTCTTTGCTGCCCAGCCGGATAATGGCATCTCTGACGGTGGCCACCTGACTGAGGCCTCTATAAAATGAGGAATTCGAAACACGTAAAACCTCTCCGGTAAGCGATTGATCACTGACGATTGATTTTTCAATCATGCGGGTATCAGGTTCCGCTTTCGCAATCTCTTTCTGAATACGAAGAGCAGTCCCGTTAAACGCTGGAAGCTTAACTCTTTTTGTCGTTATATGCGTGTGGATCATTTCGACCAGAGGCCTGTCTGTATTCATAACTAATCTCCTATCAAGCGCCGCAGTTCGGGCAGGGGTCTCGGGTTTTGCAAACGCGGAAGACTGCGCAGCAATTCATCAAGGGTGGTGATCCCGTCGGCGGCCTTAACAATTCCATCTTCCAGAAGCGTAATCAGACCGGTGGATTCGATGCTGATCTGACGAAGCGCTTTGCTCGTCCTGCGCTCTAAGATGGCATCCCGGACCAATTCATCGATTATCAGCAACTCAAATATCCCGACACGCCCTTTGTAACCGGTATGCTGGCAGCCGGCACATCCGCGGCCTTTTCGAAGCTGGGTCCCGTTGATATCGTTAAGCGTGTAACCGATTCGTTGCAGCTCAGGGGATATGGATTTATAGGGTGCATCGCAGGACGGACATACTTTTCGCAAAAGCCGTTGTGAAATGATACTGACCACTGTCGAGGCTATCATAAAGGGCTCGATATTCATATTCAGCAGCCGTATCAGCCCGCCGACACAGTCTTCGGTGTGAAATGTCGTCAGAACCTTATGTCCCGTCAAAGCCGCCTGGACGGCAACTTCTGCGGAAAAATGATCACGGATTTCCCCGATGACGATAACATCGGGATCCTGGCGCAGAATGTGCCGCAGCGTTTCTTCATAGGTTAACCCGATTTTGGGATTGATGGAACATTGGGATATACCGTCAATGACATATTCAACCGGTTCTTCTGCAGTAATGATACTCATTTGTGGATTTAAAATATGATGAAGGCAACTGTATACCGTGGTGGTTTTCCCGGAACCGGTAGGCCCGGTAAACAAAAGTACACCGCTGGGTAAATCCAGAGCTTCTTCAAGAAATCGTTGCAATATACGAGCGGACAAGCCGATATCTTCAATTTTACGCAACTGGCTATGACGATTCAGAAGCCGCAGTACAATCTTTTCACCGTGCACCGTAACGTAAAAAGATGCGCGCAGGTCCAGCTGCCCATTCGGATGGTCAAAAAAGAAACGTCCCCCCTGATGCCGGCGCTTTTCAGTAATATCAACCTCGCATAGGACCTTAATACGGCTGGCGACTGCGGCTGCAGCTTCCGGCGGGAAATCTTCGAAATGGGTTAAGACGCCATCTTGGCGAAAGCGAACGCGCAAATGATCGTTTAAGGGTTCGATATGAATATCGCTCGCATCTCTTTGAATGGCAACCAGTATGATATCGTCGACCAGTCTAACAATAAACTGTTCATCCATGGTCGCGATCTGCTTTTTCATTTCCCGGCGCTGGGCTTTCAATACCACCTCTTTTATGGCGCTTTTGCAGGCGACGACGGGAATAATATTATCTCCGAATACCTGGCGGGCTGCCTGGTGATCTTCTTGATTCAAAGGATCGTCAAAGGCCACAATAATTTTGACACCATCCTCCCGAATCGGCAATAAATGATGCTTCTCATACCATTTCAGCGGAACCCTGCCAAAAAGTTTGCGATCGATGCTGCTCCATTCAGGCACAACATACGGCAGCCCATGCTGTAAAGAAAGGATCTCCACCAGCACCTGTTCCTCGATGAGTTGATTATCGACAAGGATTTCACCAATTTTCCGTTTTGATTTTTCCTCTTTCTGAATCGCGAGAGCCAGGCGCAGATCGGACGCTTCGATATGTCCCATTTCCACCAGAAGGCCGCCAATGCTCATAGAAACGGGGGTTTTTCGAAGGGCTGCCTTAATCTGCTCATCGGTGATAAATTCCAGTTCTTTGATAACCTGCAGCAATGGGCGCGAGGCTTCGAGTTTGGATTGCACGCGACGGGCGTATTCGATCTGCTTATCGGTCAGGTAACCGCTTTTCAGCAAATGGTTTACAAGATCAATGGATTCGTTCGCCCCACTGTCCTTCAGCCCAATTTGGTCTTCGCCTGAATCCGAATATTTGTTTATTGCGGTCGCCATCACCAATGATATCGACAGGTTTCGGGAAAAACTTTAGGGTTATATTTGCTAAATATTTTGCTTGCAAATGAGCGTGTTACCCATTATGATGCCACCGAAATTACGACATCAACCCTTTCAAAAAGAAGGTGAGACCATGGCCAAGATATTTCGGCCAAGCACTCGCGAGGCCAGTATCCTATCCAAAATTGAATCCCAAAAAGAGCATGAGCGCAGACGCGCAATTAATGCCGTCAATGATTGTATTGATCCCCTATCCAATGCAATTGCGATGAAACTTGTAGACAACAGTCTGGTGGAAACTACCAACAAAAATTCGCTTGAAGAGCAAATCAAGAAGTGTCTCGAAAAATTGGGGCGTGCCGATGAGTTTGAAATCGACTATCAAGTGGCACCCATCCGAAACACCGTTCCGCAGCCCCATGTTGTCAGCTTATTTCTGACGGCCTTTGTCATTGAAAAGCTTATTAAGCATAAAGACGTTATCGATATTTTTGGATCGGACGAAGATATCTATTTGTGTATCCACCAGCAAGTTAAAAAATTCCTGCCGGCCTAATGCGTCCCCGTTTTCACCCCAGATTGATCAACGGGCCCTTTGACGACCCCGGTTTATACATTCCTTTTCTTTTTGAAAACCGGGCAGTTCTATTCGACCTCGGCGATATCTATGCACTTTCGCCCAAAGATATTCTCAAAATCAGTCACGTGTTTGTCACCCACACGCACATGGATCATTTTATCGGTTTCGACAGACTCCTGCGACTTTTTCTGGGTCGCGAAAAGCAGTTGTCTGTCTATGGTCCGCAGGGGTTTTTAAAAAACGCCGAAGGCAAACTCGCCGGCTATGCCTGGAATCTGGTAGAAAATTATCAATACCGTCTGACGCTAGAGCTATCCGAGGTCCATTCGGACTTTTTGATCACAAAAACCTATCACTGCCGGGATAAATTTTTAGCTCGTGAAAAGACGACCGAACGCGCTTTCAATGGCGTGCTGCTCGAGGAAGCGGGGTTTCGCGTATACGGGGTCATTTTGGACCACAGTCTTCCCTGTCTTGGATTTTCGATTCATGAAAGATTTCATGTCAATATTGTGCGAGAGGGCCTCAATGCTCTGGGACTTGAAACCGGCCCCTGGCTGTCGCGATTCAAGCAAGCCCTGTATCGCCGGATTGATCCGGATTCGGATTTTGAAGCTGAAATCGAAGGTCAACGCCAAAAAAAACAATTCAAGCTCGGAGAACTAGCCGAGAAAATTGCGCTGATTACACCGGGTGAAAAAATTACCTACATCAGCGATGTGGCCTACAGTGATGCCAATGAAGAGAAAATCGTTGAATTCGCCCAAGATGCCGACCACCTTTTTATCGAAGCTGCTTTTCTGGACAAAGACCGCGCCATGGCCAAGGAAAAGTTCCATCTCACCGCCCGGCAGGCCGGTGAGTTGGCAGCCAAATCCCGTGCCAAGCAATTTACGGTCTTCCATTTCTCCCCCCGCTACATTGGCCAGGAAAGTCTTCTGCATCAGGAAGCCGCTGAGGCATACGAGAACTTACGCTGAAAAATGTCGCTTACTAATTT
>Ga0255055_10000957_pt1 | contig 21989 bp, 18 predicted proteins | sample JV7_2_27_MG_FD_188633 | JGI IMG/M metagenome (GOLD analysis project Ga0255055, IMG submission 188633) | Seawater microbial communities from Jervis Inlet, British Columbia, Canada - JV7_2_27 | ecosystem: Environmental > Aquatic > Marine > Inlet | place: Canada: British Columbia | collected...
CAGAAATGCGCTTAGGCAGATTAAAATCATGCAAGTTTTGAAAATCCGACCCAACTTCATCACACTTTTTCCTTTTTAAAACCTGCTGGAATGATAGGCGAAGTCCCGTACTTTGTTCTGCTCATCGAACTTAATTACCACAGTCAAGGTTCGCTGGGTCTTGGATTGAGCTCCTGCAGATCGGCTGTAATTTCCCGAACCCAACCCTCCACCGGCAACACCGCCACTTGCGCTGCCGATTAAAAGGATAACACCTGCACCCCCGGAATCCTTTGAATAAGTCACATCGGTCGAAATCTTATCGTAGATCCAAACCTCGCGGCCTTCACTGTCTGTTGTCACTATATTAGGGGATCCCAGCACCTCGGCCACTTCAGCAGCCGACATCTCTTTCCTTATTTCTTTCTGCACGACACCAATTGTCATTTGGCGCTCCTGGGCGCCATGGGTCTGCTGGTAGTGCTGATGTGCGCTCATGCATCCGGTTAAAGCTAAAATTGCTGCCATGGCCAATAATCCTCGAGCAATGACTGAATATCTCATAATGACCTCCCCCAGAAAACTGAATGTTGTATTTCCATCACTTATCCTAGATTCATTTACTTGACTCACCTTGGGTAATTTGAATAGCAACTGTCGTTCCAAAACCTTGTCTTTGTATTATAAACGGCTCTGAACTTTCTATGGAGAGTTAAAGGATTTTTGGAAAGATAAAATATTTTTATGTAATTTCAATAAGCTATGGGCGAGATGGAAAAGTTATCAAATATACAAAAAAGTTTGCATTCCGGGCATTGTGATGGGAACGCTTAAATGGAGAGCCCTCAGAAGGGTGCAACCTATATTGACGTGACTTTAGAGCTTGTAAATAAAAGTTAACAATTGCACGCAGTTAGGTGATGTGAGGAGAGGTTTACAGTGCAAATAAAGTTGCACTCTTTATTTAAGGTATTCGAATTGGCAAAGCGATCATCTGTCAGCGGCTGAGGTAGGCGGCCACATCCACGGTAAGAAAAGGCACATAAGTGATCAGCAGCACCCAAATGGCAAAAACCAGTAAAAAAGGTATTACCGTCTTCCAGACGTCCAGTAACGGTTTTTTAAATCTCAGCGACGAGAAGAAGAGATTCATCCCCACCGGCGGTGTCAGATATCCCAGTTCCAGATTGGCAAGAAATATAATTCCCAGGTGGATGGGGTTAATTCCATAGGCAACCCCGAGCGGCACGATTAACGGCACGATTACCACAATGGCCGTGTAGATATCCATCAGGGCACCGACAAGCAGTAAAACCAGATTCAGAATGATTAGAAAAACCCATTTAGAGTGAATGGCGCTCTGAACCAGATCAATGGCTTTAAGCGGTATCTGCTCATCGACGAGGTAAGAGACCAGGCCCGTTGCAACGCCCATAACGATTAGCAAAGCCCCGGTCAAGCTGCACGATTCAACCAGGGTCTTCGGAAGTTCGGTGCTAATCCGGATTTGTTTATGGACGACCGTCTCGAGCAGGAGCGCCCACACAGCCACAAACGCCGCTGTTTCAACTATCGTAAAAATTCCACCGAACAGGCCGAAAACCACAAGTACCGGCAACAGGAGATCGCCTTTGGCCGCCCAGGTTGCACCCAGCGCATCGCGAATATCAAAGGATCTTCGTGGCACCACACCCATACGTTCCTGATAAATGCTGAATCCGGCTAAAAACAGGACGAGCAGAATGCCCGGCAGCAGTGCTCCCATAAACATCTTATCGATGGGAACATGACCGTAAACACCATACAAAATCACCGGAAGGCTGGGCGGAAAAAGCAGCCCGACCGAACCGGAGGCCGTCAGGAGTCCCAGACTGAACCGCTCACGGTACTGGGATGCAATCAGCACCGGTAGTAGAATGCCGCCGAGCGCGAGGATCGTTACACCGGAAGCGCCGGTGACAGCCGTAAAAAGAGCGGACACGCAAACCGTCGAAATGGCAATCCCACCCGGCAACCAACCGGTCCATGCTTTGACCAGGCGCACCAGTCTCTGGGGCGCCCCTCCGGCGGCAAGGATGGAACCGGTGAGTGCAAACAATGGAATACTCGGCAACACAGGGTGCGTGAGAGTCCGATAGCTTTCAGCGGCCAGGGCGGCCAGTGGAATAGAAGCACTATGAAGCAGAACCAGACTAACACCACCCAGCACGGCAAACAAAGGCATCCCGGCAAATGCAAACAGCATAAGCGCGATGACCATCGGGGTGATGAAAAACTCGCGTATCTGCTCCGGCACAAACACAAAGCCGACCGCAACAATAATTGCGCCCAGCGCGATAAATAGCCTGATTCTCCAGCGCCGGCTGCTGCGAAGAATCGTCATACCTCCCATAACAAGAAATGCCGCCGGCATCGCCAGTTGAGCCAGCCAAATAGGAAACCATCCGCCGATCCCTTCGGAACTTTCGGTCTGGTAATAAACCAGTTGGGCAGATGACAGCACCAGCAAAAATAGAATTGCGGCCATGATTATGCCGGTTAAACCTGTAAGCATGTTGCCGCCGCGTTTTAAATTGAATATCATCTTGGTGGCAATGGCGATATGCCTGTCTGAAGATGTGGCCAATAAAGCCCCGATAAGGCCGATCCAAAGCGTCAGGTGCTGGCACCAGGCCGCAGCCCCGGTTATTCCGATACCGGTAATCTTTCTGCCGATGGTTTCCAGCAACGGAATGCCCATTAACGCTGTCAGAAAAATTACCGTTAGAATGGAAAGGCTGTGCTCACCGAATTTTTGTTTGTTTCCTGTGTTCAATTTATGACTCGATTAAAAATCTTCTGTCGGGCTTATGGTTGCTTTTTCTGCGTGATCGCCAGAGCAGTCTCAAACCAATCATCCGGGATGTTGTTTTCGCTTTTGAATTTGGGATACGCAATTTTCGTCAAGGACTTCCACTCTTTATGTTGTTGGGCATCCGGTTTGATGATGGTCAAACCTCGTTTCTGCATTTCTGATATGGCCTGCGACTCCAGGCGCAGCATTTCCTGATCCAGGCGAAGGCTTTTCTCCTCCGCAATTGCCTTCAGTTTGGGGCGCAATTGTTCCGGTACCTTTTTCCAGGCGCGCTTGCTGACGATAATCGCCCCCATCATTGGCGCCCACGGCATTTCGATCATGTAGGGTGTATACGCAAACCACTGACTGGCATAGGCCATGACCGGCGTGGTAAAAAACGCGTTAACCATACCGCTTTGCAACCCGGGTAAGACGTCAGTGCCCGGCAGGGGGATGGCATTAACACCCATGGTTTTCCACAGTTCCAGTATGCGATCATCACCGGCAAATACGTGCATCCGGGCCTTTTTGAGCCCGGCGGCCGACGGTTCAGCTTCGGGGACGAAAAACCGCACCCATCCGGCAATGGCCCAGCTTAAGATCACAAATCCCTTCCTTTGCATGCGTTCTTCTATTTTGGGAGCCAGCGCGTTTTGAACCTGCAGCAGGGATTCTCTTGTCTTAAAAATCATAGGCGTGTTCAGCACACTGATCTCCGGGAGGGCCCGGCTCAATCCAGAGGAGCTGAGCGCGCCGGCATGCAGCTGTCCGATCCGTATTTTGCGTAAAATATCGACCTCACCGCCAGCCACACCGCCCGGATAGATTCTGAGCTCGACACGATCGTCACTCTTCTCGCGCCAGCCGGCTGCCATTTCTTTCATGATCTCATGATAGGGCGATCCGGATGGGGCCAGCGTGGCGATTTTAATTACGATTTTTTTTGTTGGAGCGGCCTCTATAACAGCTGGATTGACGTACAGCTGCGCTGTTATAAATCCCAACAAAGTCAGGGCCAGTTTTATCGTGCGGCAGGTTATGATCGTTTTCATTTTATTACCCTCCTTCTAGTAAGCACACATGCAGAACATCAGTAGAAGAATGAATCGACATTATCGAGCAGGTACCGTGCTTTTCGTTGGGCCATGTTATTTGCCAGCCGGTATTCCGGATAGCGGTTCACATCAAATGCCAGTGAATGTTTCAGCAGGGACTCAAACCGTTGACGGTTTTGCTGCTTGATGCACGCCGATTGCGCCAGTAAAACCAAAGGACTGATTGAACGGCCTTGATTTAATGCCATCGCCCGGTTGAAATGATATTCAACACGTGCCGGCCCGCCACCGCCGGCCTCAGATCGGGCGGAATCATAGACAATAAAAAATTCATGGATTGCGCCATTGTGCCAGTCGGGGTTCAGTTTGAGGGCTTTTTCCATTATTGCTGTAACTATCGGCAAATCGCCGATGAGAGACATATCGCTTTTATCCGCTGAAATGGCCGAGCCCCAGGCAACCCCGGTCCAATAAAGCGCCGCCACATCTTTGGTTTCCATAGCTTCCACCGCTGCTGCCGGATCAGCAAATATTGCTTCCGAAAAACCGGGATGGTCCAGATCCAACGCCTGTATCCCGTACCGGCGCGCTCGTAAAAACAGGCCTTTGGCCCGCTCACGGAGTTTTCTGGCAGCCTGCAGATTCTCATGCTCCAACATTTCCGCCGGCTGCAAGACAAAGGCATGGCCGTATTGAACGAATCCGGCGGATGTCGCAATCAACAATTTGCGGTGCCGGGGGGTTGACTGCAAAATGGCCTCCATGCTTTTCAGCGCAAACGGCAGGGCTTCTCCCACCAGTTCAGGGTCATCGTCGCTGGCAAAGACACTGGTCCCATCATCGCTTAAGCTGTCCGCCACCGAATTTACGGCCATCTGTTTAATCGAACAGCTAGCGAATAAAAAAATACACAATGCCAGGCCTTGGCAAACAGGCCATTTGCGCGCGAAGCGATTGTAATTTAATGTGTTTGCATTCATCTTGTCTCTCTTCTCTCCAACGTATTCTTATCCTGACAATCATTTATTTTTGCTATAATAGACTGCAACTGACATTCCAGAAGTGCTGATTTATCTGGTATTTTAGTATTAAATTAGCTTTAGAGTCAAATAGAGGCAGTTTGATATAAAAATTTTTGTTTAATATCGATAGGATATGCTGATTAATAGAAATTTGAATAATAGAAAAAATAATTCCACCCAATGCACTTTGAGATGAACTTATTGCTGAGGTGAAGTGAAGAAATTCAACAGAGGTTGACTGGTAATGCCGAATGATCAATAGAATCAAATAAAATCAATGGGTTATGATTTAGCAAGAAAGGTTTACAGCGCAAAAAAAGTTGCACTGTTTTGGTGGGGTCGTATCTGAATGGCTTGTTGAGGACTGCTTTTAATAATAATTTATAAAGCTATGTTTCTATTTCAGCGGCCGACAACCTTGCGAGCATCCTGTATAATTGCCCAAGACAAAAAAAGCAGGCCTGCTATGGCAGGCAGATAAAGCGTCGAACATCTCCACAGCAAATTGTAATAGGGCGCAAATCCAGCTGGGATGGTACTGTCCATCATCAGCATTGACGCGCTTTCAGCCAGACCTGAACTTCCCGGGGTCGGCGCAAAATATATCAGGAAAATAAGGTTTAATTGGGTTTCTAAAACATCGCCCAGGCTGGATGCTTCAATTCCGAGAAAACGAAGACACAAAAAAGCCATGATTGAACGTGCCAGCATGAAGACAAAACTTAAGAGACATACCCATATAAAACTGGACCTGTTCGAACTAAAAAACCGGTGCATGTTAGTTTGATGTAAATAACAGAGATTGACTAATTTTTGAGATAGGTTGTGCAGATAGTTTGTTACAAGCCCTATCCGGGTATTTTGCGGTAGACTTATGTTCTTCTTTGGGTGGCTTTGGCCACCGATTTTCAGAATTGCTTTGCAAATTCCTAAAAAGACAAAATTTAATGATGCGGGCCAGCACACTGCGGCAATCATTAGTGTAAAAATGAGGAAAAAGATGAGGAATGCCCCCTGGAAGAAAAAGGGCAGGTGGTCAACTTTAGATACAAGCAAGGAGTGGATACCAATTAACAAAAGAACGACCATGCTGGCAAAGAAGGTTATTAAACTGACACTCAAAGCCGTGCCTAGTTTCAGCCCCCCCCGATTCAACATATAAATCTGGCCAAATCCGCCACCGGTCTGTGAAGGCGTAAGCATGGCCAGACCTAAATTGGCCCATTCAGCCTTTAAGCAGGTCCATAAACTAACGCCGGGCTGTAGTACGCGGCTTATCACCCAGATCCGCAAACCGGCCGCAAATGTTTCGATTGGAAGAAATAGCAACAGCCAGAATAAATAACGCCATTGCAGCTGATTCCATATGGGCGATCGGTTGCCGGCCGGTATTTCAGAAAATTGGTACCAGAATATTCCAACCGTCAATCCGATGAAAATCAGCCCGCCGTAGACCAGCTTGTAGATACCGAATTCTTTAATACCGTTTTCTGATAGAGTCGGCGGATCCATATGGCCCGGAGCCAACGCTTCAGGTAATAGCGGGTTCGTTTTCACTTTATTTTCGAAATGACTTAAAAGCATATTGATAAACGGTATTGCGAGTTTAGGCCGCGCGTTTCTGAATGACGCCTTTGCGACCATGGCGCTGGAAATGCTGGCCAGCCTGGTACATAAAGGTTCTTATGGCGGTTTCTCTGCCTGGCTGAAAGCTTCCGTCATAGGGCGTATCCAGATAGGGGACTCTCCTGCGGTTCATGACGGGCTTTACGATGGCCGTGGTGGTCATGCCGGGCATGCAGGTAAAGGGATAAACATTGACAACGCCATTGTAGCCCTCTTTAACAAATTGCAGGATGGCGGCGATGCTCAGACAGGTTTCCGTTGTAATATCAAACGTAAAGATATCTTCTTTCTTAAGCAGCTTTTCCAGATGACTCACCTTGTGATCGTGTTCAAAATCAATCAGGCGGGTGGCGCAGTTGTAGAACTGTTTTTGTTTCATTTCCTGGTAGAAAAGATCTGCGCCGGAGCTGATGATCTTATGAAAATAATTTTTCAAACCACCAAAATTCATTTGCTGGAGGTTTAATCTAAAGTTGATCTTGTTCTGCCTTAATTGCCCGTAGGTGATATAATTCACCCATTCGGCCAGTGAAGAATTAACAACTTCGGCGCCATGCCTTTCAAGAACCCGGATCAGATTCTGATTGGAATTAACATGCATTCTTAAAAAGATTTCGCCGACAATCCCGATCAACGGTTTCGTCGGAATAGCGGGATCGATCAGGGTTTTTCCGCGCTTGGTAATTTCTTCGAGTTTATCCAGTATCCTGTCAAAATCGTTGCCGGCTCCGTGGGTTTCAAAAAATGATTCCATTGCCCGCATGGCGCTTTCAATAAAGTCATCCGTAATGCCTGCTTGCGTTTCATAGGGCCGGATTCGCCACAGAAGCCGCTCCAGGATGTCGGCCACCACCACAGCAATATAACTCGCCTTTCTGAAACCCAGCATCCGATCCTGATCAATCACCCCTTCAAGTGAATAGCCGTCCTTGGCCGTGATCGAAACGATTTTGACCCTGTCCAATCCCGGGAAGGAATCCAGCACGATTCGCTGAAACGTATTGTACATGCCGAATCGACAGGGCCCGTCGGATTCCGGTAAAAAATAGAGATAATTTTCCGGATCAAAGGCAGCCCCCAGTATCTCCTGTTCGTTTTTGAGAAAAAGAAGAATGTCTCCCAGGGTAACCTGGCAAGGGAAGCACTCTTTACCGGAAGTGTACTTTTTACCCAGGTCAAGACCTTCGTAAGTTTCAAGCACCATCGCATTGCTACCAAAACTTCTGAAGGTTGCCGCAATCAGGTGTGCGGCGATGCGATTCATCTCGGGAATCAGAACGGTCTTATTCCGAAGATGAAATTTGCCGATACGTTTTGTCGGCGAATCGAGATTATTGTCATGTCTTGATTTCATTTGTTTACCTCTTATGTGTATTGATCATTTGGTATTGCGTTTTGGGTTGCGACTTATTCATGCTGTTTTCAATCACGTTTTTATAAGCTTCGAGTCTTGTCATTACACCGGCTGCGGCACTGTGTTCATCCAGTTCGAGGATCAGGTACGGTTTATCTCCCATGATAAATTTATAAAAATGCTCTATAAATGAATCCGCTCCACAGCCGAAGTTGGTCAGATGCAGTCCGAAATAATTTGAGTTTTGGGCCGTGATCTTTGTCGTTTTCAGAATCTGAGCACCCAAACCCCAGAACATAGAGGGAAACTCCGTAAGATCCACCGAGCCGGCGTCGATGAAATCCATTGGCAGTGCCGTTATGCCAAGTTTGGCCAGATTTTGACCGAGTCTTAAATTCAATCTGTCATCGTAAAGATTATAGGGTCGACCGCTAACAATCATGATGGGTTCATCTGAATTCAGATTGCGAAGAATTTTGCTTCCCTGTTGATGCATGTCCGCGACGAATTGCCGTTGTCTTCCAAGCGCATGGTACAAAGCTTGTTTTATCAACCTTTTGGATAAACCCAGCCCGGCACCCATTTGCCGGTGTATTTCCACAGCGAGGGTATCGGGATCGTATTTTAGATGAATGACCGGATTTAGGATCGATGCCCGATCCAGGCCCAAAGCCATGCGGACCATATATGAATTGCTTTGAACCATGGGGCAGTAAAATCCGGTCTCAGACGGCTTCGGCGTAGACATTTTGATCAGACTGGGGATAAAAAGATGTCTTGTTTTTCCGGCCAACTGTCCGATGTGACCATAGGAGACTTTTACGGGATAGCAAACTCCGTCGACTGCCATCTCAATTCCCTTTTTGGAAATATTCGCGTTGGTTGGCGGTGTGAGCACCAGGCGATATCCGAGCCGGTCAAAAAAATGGGCCCACAGAATTGCCGTATGATGGCCGTAAAGTGCCCTTTGCATCCCGATGGTCGGGCGGCCGTCAATTTCAATTAATGGCTTATCTTCAAGTTCTGTGTACACACCTGCCATGTGGGTCTCCCACAGCATCCGTCTGAGTTTAAAAAAATCGTCTTTGCCTTTGCTCCGGTTTCGAGCTAACTCGTAGCGGCCGCATTCGCCGCCCCAGATACTTCGCCGATTGTCAAATTGATAGATTTTGAGCTTGCACTGATTATGACAATTTGGATCTGCGCGGCACACTTTCTCATTAAAATTCATGCGGTCGTTAATTGCACTTTGCATCCCCCTGAAGGCGCTGTGATCTTTGCCTTCTGATTGCATTTTTTGCTGGACACAGATAGCCGCTCCAAAGGCGCCGAGGACCTCTCTGTCGGGCGGAACCAGCAGGCCGCGGCCTAGAACATTTTCAAAGGCGGCCACGACGCCCTTATTTAAAGAAGGGCCCCCCAAAAACATAATCCGTCGTCCAATGTTTCGTTTGCCGACAACCCGGTTTAAATAATTATGCACAATGGCATAGCAAAGGCCGGCCATCAGATCTTCCCGGGAAGCGCCCTTTTGGTAATATGAGACCAGGTCTGACTCCATAAAAACGGTGCAGCGATCGGTGAGTTTGACCGGGGCCCTGGAAGAAAGCGCAATATCCTGAAATTCACCGACAATATTGATTCCATATTTATTGGCCAATTCATGCAGGAAGCTGCCGGTACCGGCCGCACAAACTTTGTTCATGTCGAAATCGAGGGGGTTGGCGTTGACCAGCGAAATGTATTTTGAGTCCTGGCCGCCGATTTCAAAAATGGTGTCCACTTCCGGATCAATTTCGACCGCCCCGCGGGCATGGGCCGTAATTTCGTCAATGACTAAATCCACATTTAAAAAATCACCGACGACATATCTCCCCGAACCGGTTGTGGCCACTCCTATGATCTCAACTTTGTTCTCCAGCTTATCCACGATGTGCTTTAAGAGTTTCTGGGTCACCTCGATCGGTTTGCCCCGGGTGTGCACATAGCTTTTGTGGATTAAATTATGGTTTGCGTCTATCAACGCATATTTGGTGGTTGTCGAGCCAATATCGATACCGAGGTAAGCCCGGGTTTTAATCGCTATAAATTTTCTGTGGGGCTGCCGGGGGTCAGGCATTTTCGTTTTTTTCAAGACCAGCCTGGAAGCCTTGGGCACCGCAATGTTGCCGCGAAGGTTTGCTTCTTTCAGGTCGGCGAGGCCAAAGGTGTCTTCCTTTTTTAATTCGAGTGCTTTTAAGGCAACGCCGAGCGCGCCGGTTGAGGTGTTATACGGGGGGATGCGGAGATTGGGATAATAGGCTTTAAACGCTTTTACCTGTAATTCATTTTTGGACAATCCGCCGACAAAGATGATCGGATCTTCAAGCTTTTGGTTGCAGACAATCGTGCTGACATAGTTTCTGGCATTGCCGGCATGCAGACCGTAAATAATATCTTCAAGCTTTTCGCCCTTATTCTGAAGATGAATCATGTCGGATTTGGTAAAGACGGTGCAGCGGCAGGCCACATTGGCGGGTTTTTCACTTTTGAGGCCCAAACAAATGAAGTCATTTAAAATTTTGTCGATATGGTTTTGAGACGTTTCCTTGTTCTTTTCGTATAAAGATGTTGCCAGGCGCTCTGCCTGCTGATCGATAAAGGATCCGGTGCCGGAAGCACAGGGTCCGTTGGCATTGTAGCTTTCGAGTTCCCAACCACCGTCATCGTGACGGATTTGAAATAAGGCGGTATCCTGTCCGCCCATACAGATGAGACTCCTGGCCTCAGGGTTGATGTGCAGGGCCCCCAGAACCTGACTGATGGTCTCAAATTCATAAAAGACGCCCAGTTTTTCGGCAAGCTTTTGGCCGTGGTTTCCGGTGAAGGCCATGGATCGAATATTGCGGTCGCCGAATTTATCGAACAAATTCCCCACAAGATCCAGGAGCACTTCATCCGTTTTTCCAAAGTGACGCTGATATGGAAATTCAAAAACAATGTCCCTGTCCGAATTGATAACCACACAGTTCAGGCTAACCGAACCGACATCAATGCCTGCATAATATTTTTTTGAAGTTGTCTTTTCCATTTTTATTCTCCGCTTGCGTTAATACTTTTGGTTCATAGGATTTACTTCCAGCATATGGATTAATCCAGGTCCAATTTATTCTGCTATCTTTTGCCTACATGCAGAGCAAAGGGCGTACCAGATCGAAATTTTTGAATAACCTGGTAGAAGAAATTAATTCAGGAAGAAAGAGAGGCAGCCGGGTTGATAAGAATAACTAGTTATTATGCTTGATATTTATGGATGGAACCGGTTTAGTCTAATTTTCAAAATAATTTTGGCAGCCGGGAGACAGACCTTGGCTTATGCAGGGATATGATTCAAAGAAGGGTGCAACTCATGTTGACCGGATATTGCGAATGTTTAAAAGAAGTCTATTAAATCGGTTGGTTGGATAATCGCTAAAGATATTTACAATGCAAAAATAGTTGCACGGTTTATTACTAGACAGAATTATTTCTCTCATCCTCGTTGTGAACACACTGAAATGCTTCTTAAAATAAAGGCAGAGCCGTATCTGACTCTGCCTTTTTAGCACAAAAATCAATCAAAAGGTGTTTTTATTTCTTAAACTTCTTTCTAAACTCAGAAAGACCAATCAACAAACATCCGAAAAGAAGTACTAAAGCCAATGATCCTTTTGGCATACGGAACCCGTATGCAGCAGTGGAGATCAGACACCCACCGCTAGCACCTCCACCACCGCCGCCGTCATCGATAGCGACGCCAAAACCCGAAGGATCGATGATGATTGCGTTTGCAACACCATCGGCGTCACCAAAGCCGCCGTCCATAAACTGCAAGGTAACCGATGTTCTGTCTGCACTGAAAACGGCATGCGCCGAATAGTCTACCCAACCGTTTATGGCGTCATATTTGTACCATCTGGCTCCAGCAGGAGCAGGTTCGGAAAGATATACGGTGACTTCTGCGGTATCGCCCTCATTATCGACCAGCACCTTAAAACTAACTAGTCCCAGGGGGATATCGTCCGGTTTGTTCTGGGTGTCATCAATGGTGTCTGGATCGGTCCACATCAGACACTCAATCGAAGTCACGTTGGTGCCTTCTTTAACACCAATCTGCGCAGCCCCCCCAGCGGTGTTCACACATTTCATATCATCCTGATTGATATCGAGGGTTCCATTATTATCCAGATCCAGAGTGGGGTCATCAATTTCTTGATCATCGGGTATTCCGTTTTGATTTTGATCGCTTTCATCTGTGGTAATGGTCTTGAATGAAAAAGAGCCCGGCCAATCTGATGCGGCATTACCATCATCATAAAACTTTACCCGCCAATAATAGATGGTATTTATGCTCAACATAAATTCCGGCACGCTGAAAGAGGTCAAATGCGAATCTGATATTTTGTCGAGCACCAGGGCGCTTTCTGAGAAATCATCTTCAACGGTGCTGATCTGCCACCGGCTCTGGGCGTGGTTATGGTCATCCGTATCCGAAAAACTTTGCGTCTGCAGGTCCGGCGTAAGCACAATCTCGGTTGCATTATCATCCGGCAGCAGAAGTACCGGTGTGTCCGGTTCCACGTTGGTGGGGTGCCTTCCCAGATTGTATTCCTCCAGATTTGTTAAACCATCTCCATCCGCGTCGTCGTCTGCATCATCGGTCAATGGATCTAAGTCATGGAAATCCTCCCACCCATCGGGCATCCCATCTCCTTCGGTATCAAAGATATTTGGGTCAGTACCAATGGCGATTTCATCACCATCACTAAGTTCGTCGCCGTCTGTATCTTCATCGTTTGGAAGGGTGTTATGGATATTGATTTCATCGCCATCGGTAAGGCCATCATTATCTGAATCTTCGTTAGTTGGATCTGTACCGTGGGTATTGACTTCATCTCCATCCGTAAGACCATCATCATCTGAATCATTGTCGTTTGGATCCGTGTTATAAGTGTTCACCTCGTCACCGTCGGACAGGCTATCATCATCTGTATCGGTGTCTTGCCTGTCAGTTTTATAAATAATTTCCTCCTGGTAATCTTTGAGGCCATCACCATCGGTATCCGTATCCTTAGTAATAGTCCCACCATCAATGGCAAAAGAAGTGAGTATTTCTGTGATTTCATTATCCTGATATTTGATGAAACCCAGATATGGCACCCACCAATAATAGAATGTCTCGCTTTCGTCCTCTCCGAACCCCCAAATGCGGAATATATAACGCAATTTGTAAGCCTCAAAAGTATCAAAGCCTAGATTGACAGATTCCTTTGCCAGGACATCTACAGTCATACTAAGGTCTAAGGGAACGTGCGGATCGGGCGACACATTAGATGATGTTGTTCTTGAATATTTATGGTCATTTACTTGCATCGGATACCAGGATACAAGAAGGCCAACATAATCAAAGTTCATAATATCAATTTTGAGCAGCTTTAACTCTGCAGTTGTTTTTTCATACCATACTTTTGCAGCCGGCCCATTATATAGTCTGGATTCGACAATATAAGCGGGAATTGTTGTAAAAGTCTCATCGAGGCCCAAGACCTCCTCTTCCCGTGTAGAAGAGCCCATCTGAGATGTGATTTGATAATTCCAAAGGTTGCCCGTCACAATAGCGAAAACGTCCAGGGGACGTGTGGCCGGAACGGCCAGGCTATTTTCATGGGCCCCGATATCGGGACTTGAGCCTGCTGGATTTGGTCTGGGATTGCCGATAATATCAAGAACAGATGCTCCCACGGATGTTCCGGTTCCAATGCAGGGACTATAATCTTTTAAACGATAATTGCCGTTTAAAGGATCCACTAGCGCAGGGTCATTGTCGATGTTACCTTCACCTTGCTGGCCGCCCTCAACATTAGAATATGTTACGTTAACACTGCCGCCCATAAAGGCGCCTAACGCATTAGGATAATTTGACCAAAGAATTGAATTGGTAATGATTAGAGAGGAATCCCTGTAATATATTCCACCACCTGATGCATCAAATATATCATCGGTTGAATTATTGACGATCGTGCAATTGGTGATCGTTACATTCGCACCAAAACAGTAGATTCCACCGCCACGTCTTCCCGAATTATTGTTGGCAATGACGCTGTTTTCTATAATCGGGTAAATGGGGTTTGTAGAATAAGATGCCCTGCAGTAGATACCTCCACCGTAGTAGTCAGCATGAGTGTATTTTGTCTGACAATTCTTTATTATGCAGTTAGATATTTTTGGAGAGGAATCATATACCCGTATTCCGCCTCCGTCTGTTGCTTTTCCATTATTAATCGTGAATCCAGATACAACTGAAGTTGGTCCTTCTCCACTTTGAAAATTAAATCCTCGTCCATTTTTCTCACAATCGATGATTGTATTTTCCGGACCGTTTTCTGATATCACTGTGATGGCCTTGCCCTTGAAATCGAGGTTTTTGTTGCCCGTTCCCGTATAGGTGCCGTCAGCGACCAGAACCGTATCGCCATCAACAGCGGCATCGATGCCGGCCTGAATCGTCAGATATTCCGCTGTCGGGACATTGATTGTGGCGCCGAATGCATTGTTGAGGTTTAAAGCGATGGATAGGGTAATACATACAAGGGTAAATAACCGGAATCGGGTTTTTCCTGTCCTCATGGCATACCTCCTATTCTTTAAATAAAAAGACCAAGCCACCCTTCAAAGGCAACTCGGCCATTTGAGCAAGACAGACTGCATACAGTCCCCCACACCAGATTGCAGTTGTCTTATATGTCCATCTCCCCCTTGATGGGTATTGCTTTATGATGTTTAAACGCCGTTAAGCGATGTTAATCGAAATCCAGATAGCAGGTCAGCGTCTTTTTTGTGGCCCGGGCGGCTCAGGAGTGTAAGGTCGCTTGAAGGTTCGTGAGACTTGTCGAAAAAATGCCGAATCAAAAGTAATATCAGCTGCAAGATAGAAAACCGGGCATTTACGCCGTAAATATTTTTATATTTCAGGCCACAATTGATTGTCAATATAATTTGAAAACGTTCATTATTTTATCAATGAAACATCGGTCATACAATACGGCATGCGTATGAATTTATATAATATAAGGTGGTTCCCGGACTACGAGAGTATTAGATTATCGTGGCCCAGAGTAGAAATCTCTAATCAAAAAGTATTAGATAATGGATATCATTTCCTGGGAAAGTACGGAAGGTCACCCGGGCCCGCGCAGTCCCGCACAGGCACACTTTTTTAGCTAAGAGATTTGAAATTAACCAAACCGTGCTCTTCCTGATAATCCCCGATAATTGTCAGAATATACTCCCGCAGCGAGGTATAAACGACCCGGGTTGAGCTTCTCAACTTGCAGGCTTCAATGGTTCGTTCTTCAATTAATCTTCGAACCGTGCGGGTGCTGCAACTTAATAGTTCGGCTGTCTCAGGAATTGATAAGAGTTCTTTTTTCATTGGTCATCTCTTCCATAATTTGGGGGATATATTTTTCGGTCGTGTTCGATATATTCAGGCTCTTGTTTTTATTGATATCGTAAATTCTGAGCCGATCACCGTTTGTGAGCCTGATGTCGATGGCTTTGAAGGGATAGCGATTGATAATTGCTTTCAATTCCGGGAAAAGAAGATATAACTCGTTGCTGCTGCCCTGTTGCTTGTAGTTCATTCCCTCCGAAACCGACCCGGTATAATTTGCCATGTAATACCTCATGTTCCCGCCCTCCCTGTCTTTTTTAAATAAGGTATAGAGCAACCGGCATGCCAAAAATGTTTCCGGGGCCATCTTTCAGATTTTGATAAATGCAGGATATAAGATATTCCGAATAGCCATCGGGAAGTTACGCATATGATTTCAGTAAGTTGTTTTCCCCAGCGTGCGGTGTTTTTTTGCTTAAAAAAGATAATGATTGTTGACTGGGGCCTAAAGTTCCGGCGAATGGAAGAAAATGTATGGAGCAACCAAAGTTGACAGAATTGGTGCGGCTTACTTTAAAACGCAACTATATCAGGATTTTATTTAATGTGAAAGTTGTTTACATTGCAAAAAATATTGCACCGTTATTCGGGCATAGAATTTTATCGGCTGGATACGAGTGATTATCTAAAGGTAAGAATCGGCCAGGATCTTTGGCGAGCTACTTTTTTTAGGATATGGGTGGGTTCGACCACGTGGGGATGGCCCACGATCTCAAGCAGCGGGAGGTCGGATTGATGATTACCGTAGGCGTAGGATTTTCCGAGATCCAATCCTATGTTTTCCGCTATCCTTAAGGTAAGCCGTTTTTTGTTCTGGGCCACACACACCAGCCCTTTTGGCTTTCCGGTCATAAGTCCGTCCTGGCCAACTTCCAGATCGGTACACAAAAGACGGTCAAATTCAAGATCCTTCATCACCGGCTCCAGCATATACCTGACCGAGCCGGATATCAAAATAAGCAAATGGCCCTCATTTTTGTGGAAGTTGACCCTTGAAAGAATTCTAGGCGCCAGATGGGGTTTTAAATATTCGCGGTAAAAATTTTCCGCACCTTTTTCAAAGTCTGTTAATCGTTTTTTCTTATAAAAAGTCAGCAGTATTCTGACCATGCGTTCGTCTGAAAGCAGCTGCCGTTGATAAAAAAAATTAGCAGCCTGGATTTTAAAGATATAACCCAAAGGTACCATGCGTCTATCCCAGAGCCATTTTATACCGAGCCGACCGCTGGCCACTTGAATCAGGGTTTCATCGAAATCAAAAAATGCGCCAATTTGACTCTTAAAGTTCATACATTTCCTATCATCTTTATTTTGTGCAGGTGGGTCTACTTTCAAGAGGAATCGAGCATTTTGGTTATCATGCGATATTCAAAATCGGTTCCGTCATAGTCATATGTTGATTCTTCGCCGGTCATTGGAATTAATTTAAGCCTGCCGTTAAAAAATGCGGATGTGATGTTTTCAATTTCTTTGACACTCAAATTCTTCCTCATAAAATATTTGGAATACACGTTGGGGTATCCCAGATTGCGCGTAATTCTAAACAGCCTCAGTTGCGCATTCGGGTTAAGCGCCTTACGAAGGCTGTAGGCGGTATTCGTGGTGTTAATATCATATAGATGAGGATTCGCAAACATCAGGGAAGAAAGTCTAAATCCTTGCCTGCCGTTGTTATCTTTTTTTCCGGGCAGTTGATACTCTGTGTCATTGAGAAGCTTAAGCGGAGGTCTCTCAAGTTTGTCCTTCTGGATATCAACTAGTATCGCCGGGAAAACAATCGCCACCTGGTCCTCGTATTTTTGAACAGTTCGCAGAAAACGCTCAATAAATTCTATTGTTGTTAGCGGTGAATCCGAGGCAACAAATAAGGCATGTTTCTTATCCTTGCTGGCGGTGCTGGCGGCATAGCCTTTGATCAAATTACCCGCTATTGTATTGTACTTGACTTTGCGATTTATGATGTTGAATCGCTCGATGATATTCAGCGGGATTTTTGAATTCTGGTTGATAATACGGCACGGCTTTTGAAATTCTTTTAAGAAATTGCCCAGGCGTTGCTCCAACAGCATCCGATGGCCAACGATTACGATTTCATCGATATAGTCGCTCGCAAATAGCTTTTCGAGCGTATATTGTATCAAGGGCTTGCTTTCTTTTTTTCCATCAATAACCGTTTTGAATTCGCGCAAGGGTCTGTAACCGGTCTCAATAAACTTTTCACCGTAATGCTCCGCCACTGTTTTGCTATACCTTTTAACCTCTCTTTTGTTTTTATATCCGGCCATCAAGATCGCGCTAACCATGACGTTACCCACTTAACACAAGATAAAGATTAAAAACCTGATAAAAGTTCTCATATACGATTTATGATATTAATAGGTAGACAGGCTGGAATGCAAGGATATATTTTATGACCTGCCTGCCACGGCGTAGCTTGCCAGAGCGGAGACGGGTCGTTTTCCGGCCTGAATCGTCCTCCTGGGGCCTTGAATCGTCCTTTTCCGGCTTAATCCGGCAAGCGGCTCTTTGAGCTGCCCATTTTGTGTCCCACATGCCAAAAAAATAGGGACGTTCTTAACTTATAAACTTCTGTGGTTCAAACCCAACATGTTTAGGAAATAGGAACGCCACGGCATATTTGCATTTGAATAGAAATGACATCCTTACCAGCTCATAGCGGAAAGCGACCCCTCTCTGCTCTGGCGAGCTTCGCCGCGGCAGGCAGTTCGTGGCTCCAGGAGGACACTTCATGAGGGAGGACGAACCACCTTCGCCCTAGCGAGTTACGGCGGTGGCAGGCAGTGTCAGGGAATGAAAGAATGGAGATGTCCCCATTCGCCCTTTCTGAAACGCATAAAATCATAGGAGGTCCCCCTATTATTAAACCAGAAGTTAATAAGTTAAGAACGTCCCCATATTGCCATATTGCTCATACACGCATTTCTGGTCTATTAGGAAAATTTCTTTAAAGTCATTTGATGTTTATTGATTGTGTTACGAAATTTAAAAAATATGAACCACTTTTATTTCTACTTGTTTGCATCCGATCTTTTCTTGACTCGAACCTGGCGGGCCGGTAAGGTTGCCCATTTAATAAAACTCCTTGCCCCTCAAAGGATTTGTGTCAAAAGGACCATTTAAGATATGAAAGCGGTAACGGTAAAATCAGATGCGCTGCTGCTGACCACCGCCATCATCTGGGGATTTGCGTTTGTTGCCCAGCGGGTGGGAATGGACTATGTCGGTCCGTTTACCTTCAACGGGATTCGATTTGCGATTGGCGGCCTGTCATTATTGCCGCTGTTGGCAATGAGCCGTGAGCGGCGAACCGCATCCCATAAAATCCTGCCGCCCCCCGGTTTGAAAACCATTCTTTTCGGAGGGGCTGCCCTCGGGTTGGCACTTTTCGCGGGGGCGTCTTTGCAGCAGATCGGATTGGTTTACACAACCGCAGGAAAAGCCGGTTTTATCACCGGTCTTTATGTGATTATTGTACCCATCCTGGGACTTATCTGGAAGCAGCAGCCGAAAATCGGGACCTGGATCGGCGCGGTTCTGGCAGCCATCGGCCTTTATTTTTTAAGTGTGACCGAACAATTTGCGATTGAACCGGGTGATTTACTGGTCTTAATCGGCGCTTTCTTTTGGGCCGCTCATGTCCTAATCGTTGGCTGGCTATCGCCCAGAATCAATCCGCTCAAATTGGCTTTCTCACAGTATCTGGCCTGTTCAATTCTCAGCCTTATCACTGCAGTCATTGTTGAAGACATCAGCATGCACTCGATTTTTCAGGCGGCCATTCCAATTTTATATGGCGGCTTGCTTTCAGTCGGAATCGCTTATACCTTACAGGTAATTGCCCAAAGAGACGCACATCCGGCCCATGCGGCCATTTTACTCAGCCTGGAGGCTGTTTTTGCGGCCATCGGCGGCTGGCTGATACTGGGTGAAGTCATTTCTGCACGCGGCCTTTTCGGCTGCGGGCTCATGCTGTCGGGCATGTTGCTCTCGCAGTTGTGGAACCTGGCCGGCAAAACATCACAAAATTATTGAATTGCAAATTCAGAGATGGAGCTTATTGTTAGTTGTCTGTAGTTCGTTGTCAGTTGCAGAATTCCTGTTTTACAACAGACCACCAACAACGGACCACCAACAGTTCGATTTTTTATTTGGTTACCTAATTTACGATGACCGAAAATTTTACGAATAAACCGTCGTCTAACATTGACAGGGCTGAAATTGCCAAATTTGAGGCCATGGCCCCGATCTGGTGGGATAAGCAGGGGGACTTTAAAGCCCTGCATGATATTAATGTGCTGCGGGTAAATTATATTAACGAACGCACAGCGCTTACCGGTAAATCTGTGTTGGACGCGGGCTGCGGCGGGGGAATTCTGTCCGAGGCCCTGGCCTCACTGGGTGCTGTGGTTACCGGGATTGATATGGGCGAGGCCGCTCTGGGGGTTGCTCGGCTGCATCTAAAGGAATCCGGTCTTCAGGTGGATTATCAGCAGGCGACCACTGAACAATTTGCCGAAACCCATGCGGATCGATTTGATGTCGTTACCTGTCTGGAGCTGCTGGAGCACGTTCCTGATCCGGCCTCGGTCGTCGCGGCATGTAAAACACTGGTCAAACCCGGGGGAGATGTGTTTTTTGCCACGCTTAACCGCAACCTGAAATCCTTTCTGTTTGCGATTATCGGGGCGGAATATATCCTCGGTCTGGTGCGCAAAGGCACCCACACCTATGGCAAATTTATCAAACCGAAGGAGCTCAGAGGGTGGGCCCTAGATTCCGGATTAGCTTTTACGGATTTAACCGGGCTGCACTACAACCCGATTTTGAGAAAATACTCAATGGGCGGGAACACACATGTAAATTATCTTACGCATTACAGAAAAATTTGATTAAAACCTATCTTTGCTATTGAAATAGGACTTTATAAAGCGCCCTTGCTTTATTTATTAATTCCCAAAAATGCTTCCAGCTGAATTACGCCGAATATAGCAAGTAGAGGCACCGGCGAAACTGCCAGGACAACGGTTAGCAAAAACCATTTCCACGAGATGCTGCGACTAATTCCGCATGCTAAAGAAATTCCGCCCCCTCCACCGATAAGATAATTTCCGGGTGTATTGAATAAAACGCCTATGGCCAGATAGCGATATTTCGATAAAAAGGACCTGAATCGGCTTTCACAAAATATCTGGTTGAGAGAAAGTTTGTCCAGCATACCGTCAATCTCACCGCCCTGGCCCTCGCAAGTTTGAGAGAATCCAAGCTTTTGCAGCCGGGATTCGATCCAATTTTTTGGCAGCAAGCGGCCCATTAAAAATGCAAGGCTTAAGCCCGCAACCGTAGCAAAATAGACGAAAACGATTCCTTCTTTTCCAAAAACACACATCAGCACGATACCCAGCTCTACCCCGGGCACAAAGGGCAGGCTCAATAGCAGGACATAAAGGATCCCGCCGCCGATTAAAATGCCGGTACCCCATTGGCCGCCCACAAATTCGGCGAATTTTTTTGTAATCCCGGTTTCGCCTCTAAACCAATAATCCAGCCAGACAGCGAAAATAATGAAAAAAGCGCAAATAAAGAAAAGGCGCAAATAAAACCTGACCCTGTTGAGGTTTTGGGGAGTCGTTAGTTTTTGTATTAAGCTTTGGGTTGACATGAAGGCAGCTCACAGTTTTTTAGAATACAATGCCAACATCAGGTCAAAGGACATCAATGTGTCGGGCAAGAGATTTCGGTCAGGTTGAGGCTTACGGATTACAATTTAAATATCTGCGTTTCTGCATCAGAGGATGTAGACAAAATAGAAAGTGATCTGACTTTCGGTAGAAGGCGCGTTGCTGAACCCATTGCATTTTCTGTAAGCGGGTTTAAGTGACACATTGTGGTATCTTTGACACAATGTGGATCATGCTGTCCAGAATGTCAAGCAAATTTATATGGATTAGCTCCCTTATTGATTTGCTCAGGAATTCGAAATGGCGGCCCCCACGCCCCAGGCGGAGCGCAAATTTCATGTGCGGGTGGATCCACGCACCCATAGTGATATTTAGGGGGCATATGAATACGAAAAATTTGCTCTCAGGCCTGAAATTGGATATAATGGAACCAGGTTGATTTCACATAAGGGATGAAATCTGTTTTGAAACCACTTCTGGTAATCAAGGGCGACATCCCGTGTATTGGAATTTACGAGGTCGGACCAATGGGTGAGCATCACAAAGAATGTCAGGAATGCGGCTGGCGGGGATCGTCTGCTGAACTGGATGAAACCAGTGACGCGCCAACCGGAAAGACTCAAAATTTTTGCCCGGATTGCGGGGGTAAGGATTTTGAAGACCTGAATCCTGATGAAAAGACACAAGCGCTTGAACAATAGACAAAATTTTCTGATGCCGCAGCGGTTAACAGCAAGTTCTTATAAAACTCTGTTTTTTTTTTGCGGGTCTCTTTTTTTGCCATTCAAACTGCGCTTCACATTTTCTTTTATTTCCTTTGATTTGGAGTTTATCACCTTATAGCTGTATTTGAGGTTCTTTTCGACAAGGTCCGGGTAATTTTTTATATTGGTTCGCAATTTAACCCCGTTTGAGGTTACTTTGCGGATAAGATCGATTTCCTTCCC
>Ga0255055_10000959_pt1 | contig 21978 bp, 16 predicted proteins | sample JV7_2_27_MG_FD_188633 | JGI IMG/M metagenome (GOLD analysis project Ga0255055, IMG submission 188633) | Seawater microbial communities from Jervis Inlet, British Columbia, Canada - JV7_2_27 | ecosystem: Environmental > Aquatic > Marine > Inlet | place: Canada: British Columbia | collected...
TTAGAATCGTGCATGTTCCAAACGGGAGTTCGACTATAACATCGGCCTATTTTTGTGTCAATCTTTTCAAGTTTAGGGCATTAAAATCCGAATCTCCAGCAATCTGATAGACTTATGGTAATCAGTTATGCTCGGCTCGCAAGCGGTAATTGGCCGTTCGGATCTAAACCTTGTCAAACACTAAGACCCGTGATAAACTAGTAAGTTTAAATTGTAATTTATTATCCAATATCATATTCAGAGGTTTCATTAACTTTAATGCCCCAACAAACGTTTTAGTTTTTTTAAAGGAACCTGAACCATGGTCGACCCATTCCGGCCGAATGGCCTTCCTGTTTTTATCGGTAGTTTGCCAATGGCCGAACACGAGGAAGCCTTTAAGCTAGTGTTGGAATACACACCCGAGATCCCTTTGTGGACCCAGCTTCCGCTGCATAAAGCGGAAGCAATGGTCGTTCAATTTATGTCGGGTTTGCCGGGGCTGTGCTCGTCTGAAGATAGCCTATATATTGATACGGCCGGAGATGATTTTGATAGTGATCTCCTCCAGTTCTATGAAGACTATATGGCAGTGGTTGAAGAAAATTCCGATCTATCCGATTCCAGATTTGTTTTGGAAGAAGATACGGCAAAGGGATTTTTTGTTTTTATGGAGAGTTTAAAACGCCGGTCTGCCCCACCGGTTGCGGTCAAGGGACAAATTATCGGGCCGTTCACATTCTGTACGGCAATTTCGGATCAGAACAAAAAGGCCATTTTTTATGACGAGCAGATTAAAGATGCAGCTGTAAAACTGCTGGCGTTAAAGGCCCGCTGGCAAGCCCGCGAGTTAAGCCAATTTGGCCGTCCGGTCATCATTTTCATAGATGAGCCCGCCCTGGCCGGTTTTGGATCATCTGAATTTATCACCGTTTCGCGGGATGAGATTACCCAAAACCTTGAAGAAGTAATTGCAGCTGTGCATACAGAAGGCGGTCTGGTCGGGGTGCATGTCTGTGCCAATACGGATTGGTCGCTGATTCTGGATTCATCTGCAGATATTGTCAGCTTTGATGCCTATTCTTATTTTGATCGGTTTATCCTGTATTCAGACCAGATCAAAGAATTTCTGGATGCAGGCAAAATTATCGCCTGGGGGATGGTGCCGACCCTGAAAACAGATGAACTGGAAAACGCAACCACCGAGTCTCTGGTCAATCAGTGGAAACAAAAAGCGGCCCAGGTCGAAAAGCTGGGCATTGATTCAGATCAACTGATATCCCAATCTTTGATTACTCCCAGTTGCGGTGCCGGATCGTTAAATACCGGGCTGACAATTAAGGTCTTGAGATTGACACAGGAAATCTCAGAGCAGATACGGCAAACGCTATAACATGGGCTTGAAAGCTGGGAAGCGATAAGGCCAGGAGGCCAGAAGGCTTGGAGGCTAAGATGAATTCATTCCTTCAAGCATCCCAGCATCCCAGCATCTCAGCCTCCGAGCTTCTTTTTTACAACTAAATATGGCGAGGTAGCGAATGACTGAAAATACGAATAAAACTTTTGCAGGTGCGACACGTTATATTCTCGATGACGAATTGGCTAAGATCGTAAACATATCCATGGCTTTGGAAATGCCGCTGTTGTTGAAAGGGGAGCCCGGTACCGGTAAAACCATGCTGGCACATGCGATCGCTGAAAGCGTAAAGATGCCTTTGATTGTGCTTAATGTGAAATCCAGCATGAAGCTTATTGAGGCACTGTACCAGTACGACACGCTGACCCGACTCAACGACAGCCGCTTTGGCGATTCAACCCGTGATGTCAGCAAAATAGAAGACTATATCCGGATGGGTAAAATCGGGCAGGCGTTTGCCTCAGATGGGCGAACGGTTCTGCTGATCGATGAGATCGACAAAGCCGATACGGATTTTCAGGATGACATGCTGGATGTGCTCGATCAGATGGAATTTGACATTATTGAAATCGATAAAACCATTACGGCAATACACCGCCCGGTCATTATTATTACCTCAAACGCAAAAAAAGACCTTTCCGATCCGTTTTTAGGGCGCTGCAATTTTCACCATATTGCGTTTCCTGAGCCCGAGATGATGCGCAAAATTATCACGGTGCATTTTCCGGAGATCGATTCCGATCTGCTGGAAAATGCGATTACCGCTTTTTATGCCGTGCGGGATTTCAGTGACATTGAAAAGCGGCCGGCCACGCGGGAATTGATCAACTGGATTCGGGCCCTCAAGGCTGACTCTGATTTTAAGCCCAAACAACTGGAAAAGGGCGATTTACCCTATCTGGGTGTCCTCTTTAAAAAGAGCCAGGATCTGCATAAGGCCCAAAGCATGGTGGGTCGGAGAAGTGCGATCTAGCTGGCAAAAGGCTCAAGAGGTTGGTGTTGTGCGTAAATGCCTAAAATGCCTAAATTGAGCTAAAGTGCCTAAAGTTATGGCGTCGCTGCGCTCCATCTTTTATTAAAATGGTCGTTTGACCCAGTCGATAGACCCTGAGGCTCTCGAAGGGAGGCTCTCGACGGGCAGAATTCATCAACTTTAGTCACTTTAGATCACTTTTAACTTTAGCTCACTTAAAAACATGTTTGTCGATTTTTTTTACAAATTAAAAGATGTCGGGATACCGGTCAGTCCCACGTCTTTTTTAACCCTTCACAAAGCGCTGGGCAACGGGCTGGTGAATTCGTTAGAGGACTTTTATACGGCTGCGCGAGCCATCCTTATTAAAAGTGAACGATATTTCGATATCTATGATCAGGTCTTTGCCCATTATTTTCAGGGAGCTGAAATGCCGGATCCTGAAGGGGTTGAGCTTGATGAGGTGGCGCGGATTATGCTGGAGAGCTGGCTGCAAAATCCCGAGGGACTGGCTGAAATGCTGGGCATGGATGAATCGGCGCTTATGAAGCTGACCCCTGAGGAGCTGATCGAATATTTTAAGGAACGGCTGAAAGAACAGACAGAGGCCCATCACGGAGGGCGCAAGTGGATCGGCACCGGTGGTTATTCCCCGGTCGGTCATTCCGGTTATCATCCCGGCGGCATGCGCGTGGGGGGAATCTCCCGCAACAAGTCGGCTGTGAAGGTGGCCATGGACCGAAGGTATAAAGATTATTCGCTGAGCGGGCCGCTTACCAGTGCTTTGATGGGTGAGGCCTTAAAACGACTGCGAAATTTAGTCCCGTTTGGGCCCAAAAATCAGGTCAATGTTGATGAGACCATCTATCAGACCATGAAAAACGCAGGTGAGATCGAAATCGTGTTTGACCGTTCGCTCAAAGATCGCCTGAAAGTGATTCTGGCCATTGATAACGGCGGCTGGTCCATGGATCCCTATGTGCCGTTGTTACAAACCTTGTTCGATTACGGCCGCGCCCAGTTTAAGGATCTTAAAACCTTCTTTTTTCACAACACTATTTATGGCACGCTCTGGAAAGATGCGACCCGATATAAAAAGCCGCAACCCATTGAACAATTTGCGCGTCTTGATTCGGAAACCCGCTTGATTATTGTGGGCGATGCCAGCATGGCGCCCTATGAGCTGATGGCCACCGACGGTTCCATTCATCTTGAGGATCGCAGCGGCCTGCCAAGCATCGAGTGCCTTAAATTTCTTGCCCGGACATTTCCCCAAGCCGTGTGGTTAAACCCGGTATCCGCTTCCATGTGGGACTATACCCGCACCATCGCCTATATCCGTCAGATATTTCCCATGTTCGAGCTGACCATCGACGGTCTGGAGCAGGCTGTTGCTCATCTCATGCAAAAATAAGGTTTCAGGATTGACAGAGCTGAAACTTCCCCGATTCAAATGCTGAACACTGACACCTGACACCTACTGAGTCCTGACACCTGAAACCATTAGTGAGCAGCCAGCAGCCAGCGACCAATATTAAGGTTCCAGGTTGTACAATCTGCACGTATTTTCCCAGATGATCTGCGCCAGCTGATCGGGATCTTCCCTGCGGACTTCGGCCAGCTTCAACAGGACCGATTTGACAAAGGCGGGTTCGTTGCGCCGGGTGTGGTTTTTTTCAGGGGCCGGGGTCAGATAAGGGGCGTCGGTTTCCACCACGAGGCGATCTGAGGGTATCTGTGTAACCATTTGCCGCAAGCGGGCTCCCCGGCCCTTGAGGGTCAGGATGCCGGTAATTCCGACATAAAGGCCCAGGCCAAGATAGTGCTGCAGTTCAGCGGGATTGCCGCTGAAGCAGTGGATGACGCCGATCTGTTCTTTATATATATGGGTTTTGAGGATATCCAGAAAGCGACCGTTGCTGTCGCGCTCGTGGAAAATCATGGGAAGGCCGAGTTCACCGGCAATTTCCAGCTGCCGAATAAACCATCTTTCCTGATCTTTACGCGGAGAGTACATGCGGTTATAATCCAGTCCGATTTCCCCCCATGCCCTAACTTTCGGGCTTTCAGCCAGCTTTATCATAAAATCAAGAGCGGCCGAATTGCATTGTTTGGCATCGTGCGGATGAAACCCCACCGAGGCATATAGATCCGGACTGGCTTCTGCCAGGGACACCGCTCGGGCTGCTGTTTTTTTGTTTACCCCCACCGTCATCATTCTGATTACACCGTTCTGATGGGCGCGCTCAATCACCCGGGCAATATCTTTCCGGTAAGCTTTATCATCCAGATGACAGTGGCTGTCGAATATTTTCATTCGCAGACCTATATCAATGAACCCTTAAATGATCAAGATTTTACCTTGATTTCAACCCCTGTTTCTGGCAATATTATTCGCTTCGGCTGGAAATCGGCTGGGGTAAAAGCACACCATGCTTTATACGTTGCGTTTGCGACCGGGGGCAAAGCTCCCGTTTAAAAAGCAAACAATCGTCGGTGGATGATTACGCCGGCGAAATAACGGCTGGGAGGTTTTCCATGTTTAAAATTGTGAAAAGAGAAGAGATGTCCGACGGGACCGTGGTCCTCAATGATATTGATGCGCCGATGATTGCTCGCAAGGCCAAGCCCGGTCAGTTTGTGATCCTGAAGGCCAATGAAACCGGTGAACGCATACCGCTAACCATGGCCGAAACGGATCCTGAAAAAGGAACCATCACCGTCATCTATCAGGTGGTTGGCAAGTCGACCGCGCTTTTTAAGACCCTGCAGGTGGGCGACGGCTATCAGGATGTGATCGGACCCCTTGGCAAGGCGACCCATGTTGAAAAGGTCGGCAACGTGGTCTGTGTCGGCGGCGGTACCGGAATCGCCGTGTTGCATCCGATTACTCGGGCTTTAAAAGAGATCGGCAACCATGTGACATGTATCATCGGCGCCCGAACCAAGGATCTGTTGATCCTTGAGGATCGTATGAAAGCTGCTTCACATGAGCTGCACGTCTGTACCGACGACGGCTCTTACGGACACCACGGGTTCGTAACCGATGTCTTAAAGGAAGTGCTGGAGAAAGGAGAAACCCAGCAGGCCGTGGCCATCGGACCGGTTCCGATGATGAAATTCGTGTCCTTAATGACCAAAGAATATGACGTGCCCACGCTGGTCAGCCTGAACCCGATTATGGTTGATGGCACCGGAATGTGCGGTGGTTGCCGGGTGACAGTTGGCGGTCAAACCAAATTTGCCTGTGTTGACGGACCTGAATTTGACGGACACCAGGTAGATTATGACGAACTCATGCTCCGTTTACAGGCCTATTGTGAAAATGAGAAACAGTGCTATGAAGAATTTTGTATAATGGATTCATGATGATCTCGTAAAAAGTCAGAAAAGCAACCTTTTTACGAGTTCATCAATTTTGCACACGATCTTAGGTTGGACTGAATTACTAAAGTTTCATTTTGTTTGCGGAGGATAGTATGGCGGAAAAAGCGACGAAAAAAGAGAAAAGAGAAAAGATTCCCCGGCAGCCCATGCCGGAGCAGGAACCCAAGGTTCGAGCGAAAAATTTTGATGAGGTTCCCTTTGGCTATAGTCCGGAAACAGCTATTAAAGAGGCCCAAAGGTGTCTGCAATGCAAAAAGCCGGGGTGTGTGGCTGGCTGCCCCGTTGAGATTGATATACCGGGTTTTATCCAACTGATAAAAGAAGAAAAATTTACCGAATCTATTCGACATATCTGGCAGAAAAACAGCCTTCCAGCGGTTTGCGGGCGGGTGTGCCCCCAGGAAATCCAGTGCGAAGGCCTGTGTATCGTCGGCAAAAAAGGGGAGCCGGTCGCCATCGGCAATCTGGAACGGTTTGTAGCCGATTGGGAAAGAGAAAACGGCACCGGTGCGTTACCTCCAAAAGCGGATCCCACAGGGAAAAAAGTGGCCGTTGTGGGTTCCGGACCCGCCGGCTTGACCGTTGCCGGTGATTTGATTGCCAAAGGTCATGAGGTAACGGTGTTTGAAGCATTTCACAAGCCGGGCGGCGTGCTCATATATGGTATTCCCGAATTTCGGCTCCCGAAAGATATTGTTGCGCAGGAAATCAATTTTCTTGAAAGGCTGGGTGTCAAGGTTGAACGCAACCAGGTGGTCGGGAGAACCATCACGATCGATGAGCTTTTTGAGGAAGGCTATGAGACCGTTTTTATAGGGGTTGGCGCCGGTCTACCGGTTCTGTTGGATGTTCCCGGGAAAAATCTTATCGGCATCTATTCTGCCAACGAATACCTGACGCGCTCCAATCTGATGAAGGCTTACCTCTTCCCTGAGTATGATACGCCTATTATTAAGGGTAAAAATGTGGTTACCCTCGGTGCCGGAAATGTGGCGATGGACTCCGCCCGCACCGCTTTGCGTTTGGGCGCGGGGAACTCCCGCATCGTTTATCGACGTTCAAGGACTGAGGTGCCGGCAAGGGGCGCAGAAGTTCACCACGCCGAGGAAGAAGGGGTCGAGTTCTTTTTTCTGGCGGCACCGACGAAATTTATTGGAGATGATAAAGGCCGCGTTATCGGGATGGAATGCCTGCAGATGGAACTGGGCGAACCCGACGCGTCGGGGCGGCGTCGGCCGGTTCCGGTAGAAGGCTCAGAATTTGAACTGGAGTGTGATCTGGTGATTGTGGCTGTGGGTACCGGGGCCAATCCCATCCTGACACAATCCACCGATGGCTTGAGTTTAAATAAATGGGGCTACATCGATGTGGATGAAAAGACTGCCAAAACCACCAAAAAAGGTGTGTGGGCCGGCGGCGACATTGTAACCGGTTCGGCAACTGTCATACTGGCAATGGGCGCCGGGAGAATAGCGGCCAATTCGATTCATGATTATCTCACGCTCGGCTGGTAACCGATTTTCGTTTTTAAATGGATCTTTTTTCGATGAGCATTGTTCTCCGCAGGCTTACTTCCTCGACGTACTACAAGTACGCCTCGTCGTAAGCCTTTGTGCGGCCGCGCTCATCAAAAAAACCTCTCATTTAAAAATCGGAAACTGAAAAGGGTCAAATCTTGAATTGTGAATAAGGCTGAATGAATTTTGCCGTTAGCGTTCGATTATTATGCATTTTGGCATTAAGAGGTTTGGTCGCGTGACATATTGCAGAGCAGTTCAACCCAAATAATCGACCGATTGGGTCATTAGGCAGCCGCTTGATGGGTACCCTTAATCGAACCCTTATTTCGAAGAGTAGAAACGAGCCCTTGCCAGATTAAGCCGGAAAACGACCCGGCGTCGTCACGCTTTTAGCGTGACTATGCCGCGGCACGCCCATCTTCGCTCTGGTGAGCTTCCGACTTCGTCAAGACTACGCCGGGACAAGTCGCCGCGGCAAGCAAGTCATGGCGGGCAGGCAAGTCTTGTTAAACTGGTTGCTAAGAGCATGAATTAAAATAAAAAAAGCCATGCAGCTTATTACCTGCACGGCTTTTTTTAATTTGAATTTACCGTGAGCCCTGCACCGTGTGCCTATTTTTCAAACTTATTGACCCTGGACTTCCCTTATCGTGTTCGTGGAAAGGATCTTTCAGGCAACATCCTCGTAAAAGAAACCGTCGTAAAGGAAAGCGCCGGCAATCGCTTCGCAGTCCGCCTCACTGACGCCTGCGAGCCGCATTACGGGTCGCCATTGTGAGCGGACGGTTTCAACAATGCCATCCAGCAAGACCGTCGCCTCCGTTTTGGAAAGAAGAAAGCGGCCCTGTTCGCTTAGCAGATTTTCCCGGTTGACATAGCGGCCGAACCGTCCGCACCTCATTGCCAGATCGCGCCTGTCAATCGCAATAACAGGCGAGGGGATCAGATCGAACGCCGGGCTCAGCCGCCAGTCCCGTTCTTTTGCCAATATGGCATGATTGCGCGGGTGGTCGTCCAGATTGGAGACAGCGGCGTTAAAGCACATCCTTCCAAACAGTTCGCGAAGGTCTGCCGCCGGTTCAGCGCTTACCCGCCGAAGTTCATCAGCAAGCAGGATATAGGACCAGTCCGTGCGCGCCGTTGGATCATCGTCAATTTGCAGCAACGTGAGCGCGCTGACCATGCGGTGCCGCCGGTAGCCGCCCTCCGTCCGGTGGCGGTCAAACCGGTGCACAAGCAGAACATCCCGCCCGGCAACGGTTGTGATTTCGCTGTCGGCTACGGTAAGGTTGCAGGCTTCCGCAAGCTTCAGCAAACCATGCTCAACGCGCGGATGATTCCAGCGGTCGTCCTGCCGGCTGAATTTGGCCAACCAGAGATCCTGCTCGTGTTGCACCACGGCCTTGGGGCGGGCACCCCCCATCGACGTGCCGAGCAGCATGAGCGCTTCCACCTGCCCGGCGGCGGAGCCGGCGATGTCAGGTTCATCCTTTATGATGGCGTCGGCTGTGACCAGCAGACGCTCCAGATCAAGGGTGCGGTTGAATTTGCGTCGCGGTGCCGGTGGTTCCACATTCAACCCGAATCCCAGCGCACCCGCCCGGTCGTCCGGTCCCTGCATGAGGTAATCAAACTCTTCAAGCTGCGTATGGCCTGTGTTTCTTTCAATGATGCGTCGTCCCCAGAAGTCAGGCATGGAATCCCGGATGGCGCCGAAGAAGCCCTCCATCCGGGCGGTTTCGTACGGGCCCCTCCGAAGCCGCAAATCCACAGGGTCCAGCTCGACCGCATCATCACGCTCAAGATAGCGCCGCCCGTACACGAATTCCCCGACGGCTTCGCCATCAGGCGTCGGGGATACGCGGAAGCGCCCCGCCGTGACAAATTCCGTTGCGCCCGGTGGGACGATATATACATAGCACTCGCGCTCAGAAGTCATCGTCAATTTTCCTTCTTTTCGGCGCCGTCTTTGGGCTTCTGGCCCGATCCAGAATCTTGCCTTCCGCATCGCGGTCCGGGTCGGCCACATCTCTCAGCTGCTTCAAAAGGCCAAGCGCCCACAGGGCCCCTAGATAGGCGGCGACGGCAGTGGTCGGCTTGCCTTTCTCGATTTGCGCCAGTACCTGACGCGAAACACCGATACGCCCGGCAAGATCTTCCCGGGTCAGCCTGCGCCGCAAACGGGCGGTACGGATGTTGCGCCCCAATCGGATCAACGCCTCTTCGACAGCGGCCGGCGGTGCTTCTGAAATTTTACTAACCCTGGTCATGTTATTTTAAAGTAACTTATAAGTGTTATATGTACCTTTAAAGTAACATATACTGATTCTGCCACTCAGTCAAGAAAATTTTATGGAGATGTTATTTTAAAGTAACTTATAAGCGCTATATATACCTTTAAAGTAACATGCGAGGGGTGTTTGTGTGGAACCTGCACAGAATGTAATGCGGTAATGGGGATCAGGCTTATGCCGGAAGCAGGCAAACCGTGCCTGAGGCAGAAAAGCCTTGCCTGATTAAGTCGGAAAACGACCCGGCGTCGTCACGCTTTTAGCGTGACTATGCCGCGGCACGCCCATCTTCGCTCTGGCGAGCTTCCGACTTCGTCAAGACTACGCCGGGACAAGTCGCCGCGGCAAGCAAGTCACGGCCCCAGGCGGACCCATATTCGCTTCGGCGGGCACGGTGGCCTGCCTCACTCAGTCCTCAGTCCTCTGCACTCAGTCCTTGGCCTTAGCCAATGCCTGACACCTGTTTGTCCTTCGTAGCCTTTAAGGCGAAGGAGGGAAATCTTTATTCGAACATTTGCACCCAGGACTTAAAGCGCTGTACTTTGTCGGGTCCGTAAAGTCTTAAACTGTCGATGATGTCCGCAATGGATTTTTCGGATGGCTGAGAGTTGCCGTTTTTGGAGAAAAATTTGTCTGCAAAGCAGACGATCTGCTCTTCAATAGATACCGGTATCAAGTCGCGATTGGGCAACGGCAGATTATGGCGCTGGATATCTTCGATACTGATACCCACTCCGACGTGCCGTTCGCAAACCAGCGCCAGTTCGGGGTGCTCTTTTCCTTTTAACAGCTCACTTCCCAGGATTCCGTGGCAGATATAGGGATGTTTTCCGTAACAGCCAAAACCCGGGCTGTTGGTCAGAAAAATACCGATATCATGCAGCATGGCTGCGGTTTCGATAAGTTCGAGATCGGGCTTCAGCCCGGGGACTCGCCGGGCAGCAGCCAGGGCCTTATTTGCCACCAGCTTGCCATGCTCAACCAGAATTTTAAATGCTTTTGAGCGGGTATCGTAAAATTCAGCCAGTAATTTTAATGGATCCATATAATAAGAAGTAGTCCAACAAACATATAAGTTCCAGAAGCTGTCCTAAAAATAGTAGATTACGCCCAAGGGCCCCGCTTATAAGCGGGACTTCGCATCTGATCCTGATAATTTAAGGTGCTCAGCAAGGCGCTAACTCGAGTTGGTCCAGTTCAAATCGGTTTTACGAACCCTTTAATATTCATAAAAATAGATGTGAGATCCCGCCGAAATAGGCGGGGCAACACAGCCATTGGGCGTTAGATGCATTTTTAGGACAGTTTCTATTTGTGTTTTTTAGCGAGTAGCACCCCCTCAATAAAAGGATCGATGCCGCCGTCCAGCACCTCATTGACGTTTCCGATATCCATATTGATACGATGATCCTTCACCATCTGGTAGGGATGCAGGACATAAGAGCGAATCTGACTGCCCCAGGCGATGTCATCCTTGCTGTCGTGAACCTCCTGAAGTTTTTCATCCTGTTTTTGTTTTTCATGCTGGTGAAGCCGGGCTTTCAATACTTTTAAAGCCATATCCTTGTTACGGTGCTGGGATTTTTCCTGCTGGCATTGCACAACGATCCCGGTCGGAAGATGAGTAATGCGTACGGCACTGCAGGTTTTGTTGACGTGCTGGCCGCCGGCGCCACTGGCGCGGTATACGTCAATTCGCAGGTCTTTATTTTCAATATCGACGATGATTTTTTTATCCAGTTCGGGATAGACGAACACGGAGGCAAAAGAGGTATGGCGTTTGCCGCTGGCGTTGAACGGCGATATTCTGACCAGGCGGTGAACACCGATTTCCGATTTTAGATACCCGTATGCATTTTCGCCGGCGGCGGTAAACGTCACACTTTTTATCCCGGCCTCTTCTCCGGGCTGAAAATCAATCAACTCGATTTGATAACCCCGGCGCTCCACCCAGCGGGTATACATCCGAAATAACATTTCAGCCCAATCCTGGGCTTCGGTTCCGCCGGCGCCGGAATTGATGGATACGATAGCGTTTTTACCATCGTCTTCACCGTCGAGCATCAGCTCCAGAGATAGGGCCTCAATTCTCTGATCCAGGCCGGTAATTTGCTGTGTGACTTCAGCAAGGGTTTCTTCATCAGATTCATCAACTGCAAGATCCAGCAGAATTTGATTTTCTTCCAGATCGTCTGCCAGCTTTTTGAATTTTTCAATTTTATTTGAAAGTGATGTGCGCTCTTTTAGTATGGGTTTGGTTTCTTCCGGATTGTCCCAGAATCCATCTTTGGCGATTTGCTGTTCAATTTCAGCCAGGCGCTTTTCTTTACCCGCAAGGTCAAAGATAGCCCCGCAGGGTTACCAGTTTTTGTTGAAGATCCTTTAAGTTTTGTTTGAGTTCTACAGACATTTTATTTACCTCCCTCTATCGGTTGAGTCGCTTCGCGGGCTTAGCAGGCTTAAAAAAGGCCATTTTCCTATTTTAACGGGCCAACCCCGTTTCACGAGGACCTTCGGCGGGCAACGGGACAACCGGCTAACCTTTTCTTAATCTAAGCCCATATTTGCCAAACTCAAGTAGTATACCAAAAAGTGCACCCGCCAGGCAAGCCAGAGCAAACAGGTCCCCGAAACGGGTATAAAAGGTTATGTTGCGGATCAACGGTAATGTGCGGGTCATCGCTGCCTCCTCGAGCAGAGGGGTTGATGTTAAGATCCGGCCCACGGGATCGATGAAGCCGCTGATACCCGTATTGGCCGCCCGCGCGAGTGCCCGCCGGTTTTCCACTGCCCGAAATATGGTCATGGAAAAATGTTGATAAGGCCCGCTGGTTTTGCCAAACCACGCGTCGTTGGTGATGTTGATCAGTAAAACGGCATTGTTTTCTACCATCGTCCGGGAAAGCCCGGGGAAAATAATTTCGTAACAGATTTGTACGCCTACTAAAGCATCTTTTTTCCAGGGTAAGGTCTTGCCGGGTTTACCCGGGCTGAAATCACCCACCTGAGCGACAACCTTGCCTAAAAAGGGAAGCCAGCGTTTAAAGGGAACATATTCGCCGTATGGGACCAGATGGGCTTTGTCGTATTTGCTGATGCTTTTAGATCGAGGACGGATCAGATAGGCACTGTTATAATATTCAATATCGCCCTGGTTGCGAGCAAAGGAAGGGCTTCCGATAAGAAAGTCGGTATCGACCTGTTGGATGCCTTCAATTACCTTCTGAGTTGTTTCTTTGTCGTAAAATAAATAAAATGGGGTGGCGGATTCGGGCCAGACGATCAGATCTGGATTTTCTGATTTTGTTGAAAGAGATAACCGGTTGTAGGTTTTGATGGTAGCGGCTTGAAATGCAGGGTCCCATTTTACAGCCTGATCGATATTTCCCTGGATAACGGCGATACGTGCGGTTGGCGACGCTGCAATCAACTGATCCGTTGTTTTTATACGCCAGGTTCCATAAATCCATGTAAAAAGAAAGCCCAGGGCAAACAAAATAGCTGCGGCAGCCAGCGGACGTCTTGAAACCGGCTTATGTTGCCACATTTGCTTGGTGATATGTGCTAGGGCCAAAAAAACAGCCGTGTTACTCAGGGCAATTAAAAAGGAAACCCCATATGCGCCAAACAGGTCGGCGATTTGAATCAAATGGTGTCGCAGATACTGGGAGTGCCCCTGCAATGCCCATGGAAATCCGGTGAAGATAAAGGTTCGAATATATTCCAGCGCCACCCAGAGCAAGGGCATTGTGATCAGGCACCGCACGGGTGTGCGGCCGATGGTTACAAGAACCATGGAAAAAGCAGCCGGAAAAAGCGCTAAAACCGCTGCAAAGAGGAACAAAATGGCGATGCTCAGGTATAATGGAAGATACCCGTAGGTTCGCATGACGGGCACCACCCAGTAGAGCAGTGACAGATAATGAACCAGGCCGGCGATAAAACCGATCCGAAAGCCTTCTTTAGCAGAAAGATTCGCAATTGCCGCCAGCAGCGGTACCAGCGCAAACCAGGCCAGCCAGTCCAGCCCGATCTTGGGAAATGCGCCGGTCAACAGCAAGCCGCTGAACGCCGCCAGCAGCATATTTATTCGATTTGATTTCATTATATCAATGTTCGCCTTTGATATTTGTTACTATATATTGTATGTTTTTTAAATCAAATACAACATATATAGTCTTAACCGGTAATAGATTACTCTAGAAGTCAACCGCCGGCCAAGGAAAAAAGGAAATGAAAGAATCAACAAAAGGGATGCTTTTATCCGGCCTGGTGTATCCAGGACTCGGGCAATTGATTTTAGGACGTGTTCCGTCGGGAATTGTCTTTGTCATTTTAGCGACGGCCGGTTTTATTGTGCTCATTTACCGTATTATTCAACGTGCTTCCCACATGATTGATCAGGTTTTACCCCTCCTGGCAGATAATAAGCTGGACGTGATTACTCTAAAAGAAATGCTCAGCCGGGATTCCGCGGGTGGGTGGGGGCTGGAAACAATCAGTTTAATCGTCATTGCCGGCTCCTGGCTGGTTGCGATTGGGCATGCCTATTTTGTCGGCAAGAAAATAGATCGGCAGCCCGGCTGAAGACCTTGTTGATAAGATTTTTATAAAAAAGTCTTTGAAAAAAGCAACTATGAATTCGAAAAATCTTTCCCTCAAAATTCTTCCCGACCGAATGGCTGTTTGCCGCTTTGAGCCCACCACACCGGTTCCGGATTGGATTGATCAATCCGGTTTTTATTCGATCACTCGTACAGAAGAGGAGCTAACAATCGTCTGCGCTGAAACGCTCGTTGCCCGCGGTACGACAAGCGAAATTGGCTGGCGATGTTTTAAGGTTGAAGGACCATTAGACTTTTCTGAAATTGGCATTATTTTTTCTTTGAGCTTTGAGCCTTCAGCTTTGAGCTGTTTTCATGCAGCAACCAGCAGCCAGTAACCAGGGACAAGTAGCCAGCTACCAGCGAAAGGAGTGGAAAATGTACGTAACCTTTTATGGCGCTGTACGGGAAGTAACAGGCTCGATGCACCTTTTGACAACAGGTGAAGACCGGGTCATCCTGGATTGCGGATTGTTCCAGGGACGGCGTAAAGAAACCGCCGAAAAAAATAGAGTGATCCCCTTCGATCCGCGCATGCTCACCAATATCGTGCTTTCCCATGCGCACATTGATCACTCCGGTCGAATCCCTTTGCTGACAAAGAACGATTTTGCCGGCCGGATCATCTGTACTCGCGCCACCGCAGCGGCCAGTGAATATCTTTTGCGCGATTCGGCTCACATTCAAGAATCAGATGCAAACTATTTAAACTATAAAACTGCCCGTAACGCTTTGAGCAAGATGCATACATCTAAAAGCGGGAAAAAAATCAGTAATCGAAAAATAAAGGAAATTAAAAAAATACTTAAGAAAAACCGCCACAATCTAAATCTGGACACCATTAACGAGATGATCGAAACTCATTATCTCGAAAAAGTCGAACCCCTGTATAACATAGCGGATGCAGATGAAGCACTTGAGGTGTTTGATGGTTACCCGTACCGGCATCCCATATCCATAGGCAAGAACCTGGCGTGCACCTTTTATGATGCCGGCCATATCCTCGGATCGGCCTTCGCACTGATTCGCGCCCAAGAAAATGGACGCGATTTTCGATTATGCTATACCGGTGATATCGGACGCTTTGACAAGCCGATCATTAAGGATCCGACCATGGATTTTAATGAAGAGGATCAGCAGATTGATTTGCTGATTATGGAAAGCACCTATGGGGATCGATTACATGAGCCGGTTCAAGATCTAAAACCGCAGTTAAAAAAGATTCTCACTGAAACCGTTGAGCGTGGTGGTTCGGTAATCATTCCAGCCTTTGCGTACGGCCGTACGCAGGAATTGCTGTACACGCTGCATGAGCTTTACGATGAAAATGAGGTGCCCCGGATTCCGATTTATGTTGACAGCCCGCTGGCGACCAAAATCACCCGGGTGTTTGGTGAACATCCTGAAGTCTATGATGAGGCAACCCACGACGCATTTCTTGAGCGGGGTAAAAACCCGTTTTCAATGGACAAAATTCATTTTGTCGGATCGGTGGAAGAATCCATTGCCCTTAACCATGAAAAAAAATCCCACATCGTTCTCTCTGCATCCGGGATGTGTGAGGCCGGGCGCATACTGCATCACCTGCGATATAAAATTCATAATCCGCAAAATACAATTCTAATCGTCGGTTACCAGGCCCGGCATACACTGGGCTGTCGGATTCTTGACCAGGGTCTCAAATATGAAAAGTCCGGCAGGAAAGGTCCGGCGCCGCGGGTAAAATTTTTCAACAAAGAGTATCCACTGAAAGCCCGCGTCGTCAAGATGGACGGCTTCAGCGCCCATGGTGACAAAAAGGAAATGTTACGTTTTCTTAAAAATTCAAATTTAAAAATAAAAAAGATCGCGCTGGTGCATGGTGAAGAAGATCAGATCCTGGCATTTGCCGAGTATCTGAAAAAAGAAGGTTTTTCAGTCGTTGTACCTAAACAGGGTGAGAGTATTGAAGTTAAATAATATAAGGAGAGAAACTATTGAAAAACAAAAAACCATACGTGATCGCGTGTGCCGTGCTGGCACTCGATATCAAATCCGCTGCCAAGAAACTGGGCATTGATATCGGCGTCAAATTCCTGGAAGGCGGCCTGCACGACCGCCCCAACGCGCTTCGGGCAAAACTTCAGGCTGCCATCGATAAGGTTTCTACCTCCGGCCGGTGTAACCGGATCATCGCCGGATACGGGGTATGCGGCCGAGGGACTATCGGGATCAAGACCCAGGATATCCCCCTGGCGTTGCCGAAAGTCCATGATTGTATTGCTCTATTTTTGGGCGGAGATGCGGCCTATCGTCGTGAATTTAAAAAATATCCGGGCACATATTATATATCTGCCGGCTGGTATGAGGAAAAAACCGAACCCGATTCCCAACGGGAACGGTCGGCCTATTACGGTGACAAAAGGTTGAATTATGACGAACTGGTGGAAAAATACGGTAAGAAAGCAGCAGAAGAGACTTTCCAGTTTCTGAGCACCTGGCAGAAAAATTACCAGAGAGCCGCCTTCATTGAAACCGGCGCAAAGCTTTCGCCGAAGTATGAAAAGTATGCTCGAGAAATGGCGCAGGAATATGATTGGAAATATGAAAAGATAACCGGCAGCCAGGTTCTGATTGAAAAGCTGCTGGCCGCTGAGGAGACGACAGATGAAATCCTTGTGGTTCCTCCGAACCACGTGGTCGAGTTTGACCCCGTTCATTCGACACTTTCGGCTAATCCGATCTGGAATGTGAGGCCGAGCCAACCGGACAAAGCCAGAATCATGGTGCTGGGAAGCGACAGCTCTGATGTGAAAGAGGCCGCCTGTTTGAATATCGGACTGGGTATCGATGCAGGCGGAACCTACACCGACACGGTAATATATGACGTTGGCCGGTCTAAGACAGTCTGCAAGAGCAAGGCGTTGACCACAAAATGGGATTTCACCGTGGGCATCCACGAAGCGTTGTCCAAACTAGATCAGGAAAAACTGAGACAGGTGGAGATGGTGTCATTGTCCACCACCCTGGCGACCAATGCCATCGTTGAGGGCGAGGGTCAGAAAGTCGGAATGATCATCATGCCGCCCTATGGCCGTTTAGATCCGGATGAAATCCCATACGAACCTAAGGTCGTGATTTCGGGACAGCTTGAAATCACGGGCAAGGAAATCAGCGCTGTAGATGAAACGGAGGTAAAACGTGTGGTCCGAAGGATGGTCGAAAAGGACGAGGTCAAAGCCTTTGCAGTGTCCGGCTACGCCGGCGCCATCAACCCGGCTCATGAACTGATGGTCAAACAGATTATTCGTGAGGAGTCCGGGCTTTTCGTCACATGCGGCCACGAGCTGTCGGGTATTCTAAACTTTAAAACCCGGGCATATACGGCCATGTTAAATGCTCGAATCATTCCCAAACTCGCGAAACTGCTTCTGGATTTAGAGAAGGTGCTGGAAAAGCTGGGTATTTTCGCCCCCATCGTGGTCGTGAAAGGAGATGGGACGCTGATAAGCGCCAAAATGGCCAAAGAGAGACCGGTGGAAACCATATTGTCGGGGCCGGCGGCAAGTGTGGCCGGCGCACGTCATTTGACGGGATTGAAAAACGCATTGGTCGTAGATATGGGCGGCACCACTACAGATACTGCGGCGTTGGAGGATGGGGTCGTAAGTGTCTGTGAAACCGGATCCAACGTGGGCGGGTACAAGACCCACGTGAAAGCTCTGGAAATTCGCACGGCCGGTTTGGGCGGCGACAGCCTTATTAAGTGGGAAAATGAGCGGTTTTCCATTGGTCCTCGAAGGGTGGCACCGATTGCCTGGATGGCTGCGATGTATCCCGGATGGGACCGGGCTCTGGCATTTCTTGACACGCACATGAATCGAAATGTCGTGTCGACCCAAAACATGCAGGTTCTGGTGCTTACCGGTTCGGCAGATAACCTGGCTTTGACACCTCAGGAAGAGAAAATCGTAACCCTTCTGAAATCCCGACCGTATTCGATTAACGAGCTCATCAAACAAACCGGGGTCCTGTTAGAAAGGAGTCTTAAGCTCGGACGATTGGAGGAAAGTTTCATCATCCAGCGATGCGGGTTGACGCTCACCGATCTTTTGCATGTGACGGGTCTCTTTGAGCGGTGGAACAAGGGCGCGGCGGAACGCATCTGCCGGATATTCTCACGTTTAACAAATATGGATATCCCCGAAATGGCCGGACACCTCCTGGATATGGGAATCGAGCGTCTAACTCTGGAGCTGCTGAAACGGCAACTGGATGACGAAACCGATCCCGAAGCCCTGCTCACCTGCCCGGTATGCAGGACTCTGGTTAAAAACCTGTTTTCGGGCGGGAGCGATCAATATGCCGTACGAATCGATCTGAAGCGACCGGTGGTCGGCATCGGTGCGCCGATTCACTTTTTTCTGCCGCGGGCCGCGGCAGTTTTAGGTGCCAAAGCAATATTGCCGGAGGATTCGGATGTTGCCAACGCGATTGGCGCAATCACCAGCGATATTGTTGTGAAACGTCATATGCGAATTATTCCGAATCAGGAAGGTGGATTCCTAATCGAGGGCCTTGCGGGTGCGAGACATTTTAACAATTTTGACGCCGCCGACGCCTTTGCACGGGACGAATTGGGCCGCATGGTCAGGGTTCTCGCCCGGGCGGCCGGCACCAGTTCACGGGTGGTAGTGCTTAGGACCGAAGACAAGATTTCAACCAGCGCCAACGGCATGCAGATCTTTATGGGCCGGAGCATCCACGCGAAACTGACCGGCCAGCCCGATATTGTCGTAAAGAACAATCAGTACCGAATGAAGGCCGACGCAAACTAGCAGAACGAAACCGGCCGTGAATTTTGGGGGATTCGGGGTCGCCCTTTAATGGGCGCCCCAATGTACTGGTCTTTTTCCTGCGAAACTGACCTGTCGTTTTCCGGCCTGAATTGTCTCTCTGAGGCCTTGGATTGTCGTTTTCCGGCTTAAGCTGGCAAGGTTTGTTTTCATTGCTTAACCCTTGATAGGCCAGACTGACTTTCGGTTGATTCTTTATCTGCTTTAGGTGTAAGCATTCGGTCACGGAAATCCGTTCGCTAATCGAACCAAGCACTTGAGTGGACGCGGAGAACATCGGCGGCCTTACGGGCAAGTTTATTAGCCGCGACACTCAGCTTAATGTTCGGTAGACGGAAATATGTCGAAAACAAAAGTAATATATGAAGAGGAATCTGTTCTAATCGCAAAATTCTATCATCCGAAATCCGATAATTATTTGGAGTACAAAACCAAAATATTGATAAAGGATTCCGGTAAAACTCCAGTCCACATGAATTTAAAGTTTGACGGTATTCTCCCTTTTGTTGCTCCGATGCCTCCAAAGGAGCACAACATCAAAGCAAAATCCATCTTAGAGCTTAGCGTGAAAATAAAGAGATGGCTAAAAAAGTATGGGTATGAACTGATTTAACCACCGAACAAAGGCATGAAGATGGACGGGCTATATCTTGAGGATTCGATATAAGTTGTTCCGTTTCCCCAGTTGTGCCTTTCACACTTCCCGAGGGTGTCCGCCGCCCGCCACTTATGCCTGGCGTTATAAAATGAGGTATGAGAAGAAATGGTTGAATAGGAAAGATTTATGTGAGTCTTCTATATACTTCTTTTCGGTGGCCTATTTTTAAAACCAGAATCACTAGGGTACCTTCGTGTATCTTTTAAATTCGATCCTATATTTCAAAGCTCAAGTTCCTCTCTGAGCTTCTCCCACGAAATATTTTCGCCCGGTTCATTTCGAACCTTCCAGGCATCATCAATATCCATTTGTTCTTCAATTTCCTGCAGGAGCTTTAAATCGTCAATTGATACAATAGCAGCCAGTGGTTCACCCCGTCTGGTCAATACGAATGATTCCCTGCCATATGCTACCCGATTTATAATTTTTGCAAATTTTTTTCTCGCATCAGCAGCTGATATTTTGTTTAACATGATGATCACCTTTTGTACAATTTGATAATATTGTACTTTTTGTACATATAGTACAACGGATTGTCCATTGTGTCAACAGTAGATATAATATATAATAACAACATCTTATAACAAACCGCTGAACCTGACCGGGAAAACTATGCGGTTTTACGTAAAGGCCAGTGCAGGCTTGAATGGTAGGAGGCCGGCAGGTTAGCTCAGCCGTTATAAATCAGGAAATGCTAAAGAATTAATGAATGTGTCTTGAAAATCCGGGTGCGTTGAAAGGTCCAAAACGCGTGTCGAGCGGCTCAGCTCCTTTGCTTTCTTTGCAAAACGCTTATCAAATAATGTCAGGATGGCCCCGGCTCCGGCAGCATTTCCGACCCCTTCAATATCTTTTGGTGTCAGCTCCGGGAGCATTCCAATCGTCAGTGCATCCTGAGGTTTGATATAGTTTCCGAAGGCGCCGGCAAGTAAAATTTTTCGCGGCAGATCTGTATTTGTATTTTTGCAAAGCAGTTCAATGCCGGTTCGAAGTGCTCCTTTGGCCAGCTGGACTGCGCGCACATCTTTCTGTGTTAAGGCAATCGCCTGTCCTTCGGCTGTTTTTTCAGGTGGAACCAGAATGAATTGCGGCGTACCATTTTCATCCGGCCGAAGATTCGGATATTTCGTTTTGCTGTTAAAGGCGCCATCTTTTGAAATAATTTCGGCGCGCAAAAGCTCTGCCACTGCACTGATAACGCCCGTGCCGCAGATGCCGGCCGGCCTCTTGTTTTTACCGATTTGATTTTGAATGACGGAATAGGATAGTGTCCTTTTTTTTGTATGGATTTTAACCGCATCGATGGCGCCGGGCACCGCCTGCATGCCGTGGTGGATGGTGGCGCCTTCAAAAGCCGGCCCCGTCGCACAGGAGGTGGCCAACATCCCCTCATTTCCCAAAAACATGATTTCCCCGTTTGTCCCCACATCCACCAGCATGGTTCCGACAGGCGTGTCTTCAAGTTCCGCCGCAATTGCAGCACTGACCGTATCCGCACCGATAAAACCGGTAATCAAGGGCAGGGTGCGAACTTCGGCTTTGGGGTTGAAGCGCAATCCAATGCTTTCGGCTAGAAATCGTTTTTCTTCCACAAATTGGGGCTCGTACGGATACACACCGATCGATGACGGACTTTGACCCACAAAAATATGAATCATGGTGCTGTTGCCCACAATGATCATTGTTTTAATATGCGTCGGGTCGCTTCGACTTGAACCGATGAGGGCCTGCGCGCCCCACTCAATCGTTTTAATCGCCATTCGCTGCAAGCGTTTAAGCAGATCCGGTTCTGTACTGATGGCGCTGATTCGACTCATGACATCATCCCCGAACAGGGCCTGGGGATTTCGCATGGCAATTGAAGCCGCCACCCTTCCGGCTGCCAGATCGCAGAGATAAACAGCGATCGTTGTCGTACCCAGATCAACGGCCAGACCATAATTATTTTTTGGGCGTTCTCCAAGGGTTTCTGAAATGATATGTTTTTTAAGAAGCAGAGGCGGCGCTTTTTCCAATACGCTTGCGCTTAAGCGGGAGCTGGCGGGAATTTCCAGTGAAACATCACTTAAGAGCGTGGTACAACAGGCCAATCGATTTCCGGCGGCCAGTTGTTTTTCACCTAAAATTTTCACCTCGCCTTCGCTTGGCGGGGATAGAGACGTCAGATCCGGATCGTGAATTTTTACCTGACACTTGCCGCAGCGACCTTTACCGCCGCAATCTGAGCGCAGAAAATGGCCGTTATCAATTAGAGCTTCTAAAACAGTTTGTCCTTGCTCAGCAATAAATTGATGCCCATTAAATGCTATCCGAA
>Ga0255055_10000960_pt1 | contig 21971 bp, 11 predicted proteins | sample JV7_2_27_MG_FD_188633 | JGI IMG/M metagenome (GOLD analysis project Ga0255055, IMG submission 188633) | Seawater microbial communities from Jervis Inlet, British Columbia, Canada - JV7_2_27 | ecosystem: Environmental > Aquatic > Marine > Inlet | place: Canada: British Columbia | collected...
ATGAATAGCGGTAGAAATCGTTTATAAGCACATGCTTCGGAAATTTATCCACAGGATGGATATCACCCATTGCGTGCACAAAGTCCAAAGCCTTCACCTCTTGCACAGCAGTAGCCGGAATAGCAGCCTTCCAAGTATTGTAGGGTATATATTCCAGAAGTTTGACGCCATAGTCTTCCAATTTCCTCTCAATGTCTTCGTTTAAGGGTTGGGTAAGCTGAAGCAATATATGCCCTGCGGCTTTTTCAATTTGAGGAATATATGCCCTGTCAAGTAAAAAAGTAGCGTGCCTCATACGTACGGCGCGAAGACTTATAGCCTCGACTTGTTGCCGCTCTGTTTGGGAAAGCTCGATTCTTTCCGGCACTGATGTGTCCTTCAGGGAATTTAACCAACTAATTTCTGAAAGCGCCTGAATAGAAAAGGAAAAAACCATGAAGCAAGTAATAATCATTATGCAAAACTTAGGACCTGTATTTGACATTTTGTTAATCCTTTCGTTAAGAGACATTTCATGGACGAGAAATAGCCTGTTATTTTAAGAATCTACTAAAAAACTTAGGCGTAAAGATTTTATACGAACAGAAAAACGGACTAATTTCATGTTTAAGTTTAAGAGAAATCCGTGTCTATTTCAGTAGAGTATAAATTTGGAAAGTGAAGAACCACGTCGTGAGTCAAGCAGAAAAGTATCCCATGCTTTACTTGAGAAAAAGAAGAGAGGAGCCTGATGGCGGAATCTATAAAACCATTCAGATCGATTTATCAGATTCAGGTGAGAATCATTTGCGATATTTGGATTACCGGAAACGTATATTTCAAGTTGACAGATAATAATATCTTAGAGAAATGTCAATATATTTTATTTAATTTCAATATGTTACATTGTAGCACACTTAAAACTGTAAGTAATTTCTGCATGAACGGGAATGGTGGTAAGCAAAACGATTAACGCTACAAGAGTTGTAATTGTTAAATATCGCAGGGCCTGGTTAAGCAGTCAGGTTTTGGTCAAATCGTTGATTCGTTGATTAGTTAAACAGCGTGTGCACCGGGGAAGAATTGATTATTCACTACAGGGGGCACCCCGGTGAAATGGACTTTGTATTTCACTGGGCAGGCAGAGATCACTGAGCAAATAATCAACAGATTTCGCGGATTAGCGCAGATTAATTTACCGGAAATGATTAAGGGCTAAAATCCTTAGCCCTTAATTAACGAATTCACCACTTAACAAATCACTTAGTTTACCTGGGTATTTTCTACACAATTTTTCAGCGTTGACTCTATATTTATCGACAAATATAGATAACATGGATCTGTGCGTAATTTAAATCTTCAGAATGTTTCCCCCTATTCTTTCTGGCCAGTCCTAATTTAACACGACCATTAAGAATGTGCTCTCTTTAAGAACTACAGCTATCAAAGATCCTGAGTTTGAATCAATGATAAATCAGACAATGATAATTAAGCGATTTTAATCCGCTTTTTTCAGTTTGATCGATAAACGGGGTGACAAAAATGAGAAGATTATCATTAACTATTCTGATTCTGTTTTCCTTCTTAACATTAACTGCTCTTCAAAGTCTGGCCAGTTGTGACTTTGATTTTGATTTTGATGGCGATTGTGATGGTACAGATCTTTCAACGTTAATGACTGATCTTAGCCCGGGCGATCTCGAGAATTTTGCCGTCGATTTTGGGCGAATCGATTGCCCAACCCGCAGAGTTGGTCCAGCGGGAGGTATATTTAAATTTCACAATGGTGTGATTCTGGATATACCAGCCGGTGCAGTTGATGATACGGTTGAAATCGAGATAACAGATATAGCATTGGAACAAGTTGATCAGATCCTTTCGGAAAGAAGGCATGCATCGCACGCAAAACGTTGTCTTGGTGGATTTACGGCTACACCGCATGGGTTGGAGTTTAACACCTCCATTACAGCTACCATTCCGGTGATCCCTTTACAGCCCGGTGGTTTGCCTGTACAAGCCTATGTTTCTTTTGATGAAAATGAATATTGGCTTTTTTCCACCGATCTTCTCCTTATGCCAGAAGATGGAATCGCAGTAATGAAATTGGATCACTTCTCTACAACAGTGGCGATTGAACTTGCGGAGGGTTTAGAACCGGGGGACCCTTGCCGAAGCAAAAAAATCCATGTGATATCCAGTCACAACGAATTTGGGGTAGTACATGGGGATTTAGATTGCGCTTTAATACATGCAGATGAGTCCATAACTTTTTTAGACTGCCCTGATTCGCCTATTGAAACAGTAATCATATCTGAAATGACCGATGGCTGTCCCGAAAACATGACTGTGGAAACCAGGATTGATCCACCTTCCCCCGAAGTCTACCTTTGCGACAGTACTGATCTAAAAGCAATTATTACGGGCAAAGACGGAGACCAGGAATTGTTCAGCGGTGAATTTTTGCCTGACGAATGGATGAGTGAAGACACCGACATTGCGTACTTTCCTGATCCACAAACAGGAGAGGTTCACGCGAAAGAAATACCAGGTCCCGTGTACATCAGAGCCCTAAATCCCTTTGAAGATGCTGGAGATTGGCTAACCACCAAAAATTATAACGCCATTCTAGTTATCACCGCGCCGGGTGCTGTTGATCCCCACCACCCAATCATCAGGGCGGGTGAAAGCATCCAGCTTCAAGCAGCAATACAGGGAGACTTTCCTTTGAACCAGTTCGACAGTAGCAACGTGATATGGGAAGGAAATGGTCATGTTAATGTCGACAATAACGGCGTGGTAGAAGCAACCTCAGAAGGAGAGTCGTTAATCCAGGCCAGATATGAGCATTGTGGACAGCTGTTTGAGGCGGAGATCAGCGTAACAGTAGCAGCACGTGTTTGGTCAACGCCACAGGTAGTGGCATCCTGCGATGATCCTTATCAACCGACAATCACCGCAGAAACCAATGGTGATTGGCATATTTTATACGAATGCTATTCGGACGATTCATTTTTCTTGAATTATATAAATTCCACAACCACTCCAGTTGCAACTACTTTGGCAACATATGGAAATTGTTATTTTACCACTTGTCCACCGGGTACTGCTGTTGAATTTGATGGATCCGCAATATCAGTTGACAATAGCGGCGTACTTCATGTCGCTTTCAGTGTTGATTACGGAAACAGTCTTATAGTTAAGTACATGAACAAAGTTCCTTCAGGCACCTGGACAGCACCTCAAACAATAGCGAGTGGCGGGGGGCCTATATCAATAGCAGTCGATTCAAACGGTATCTGGCATTTATTATTTGTCGAATATACCGGGACGACTATAAAATTAAATTATGTTAATGCGACCTCCTTACCAAATGCGAGCACCCTTATTTCATATCCAGTTTGTTTTGATTACCCCTGCCCTCCGGGCACCGCCGTAGAATTTGAAGGTGGTTCAATAGCTACAGATTCTGTAGATGGCCTCCACGTAACATATGGAGTTGAATTCGAAAATAGTATTATAACTTATTATACACATCGAGATACTCCCATTAGCACATGGTCAGCCGCTGCACTACTTCTATCCGGAAGCGGTTATGTTTCGCTCACGGTCGATTCGTATGGCATCCGTCATTTTGTGTATACTGATTATTCGGATTTCAGTAGCATAAGGTATTTTAGTGATACAAGTCCTAATGAGATTATCGCTTCAGGTTCTTTTGGTGCATCCATCGCAGCCGATATAAGTGGAAGGCTCCACGTTACTTTCCCCGCAGGGTCGGGAAATATTATGTATATGTTTAATGAATAAGTAACGAATTCGCCATTTAACGAACTAAACTGGGGCAGTGTATTTTGTGTCATGTCTCAATTAGGATGGAATTTATCGTAAATATTTCCAGGTTTTTTCATTATAAAGAAAGCCAAACCCATCGCGAGGTGGGGACGGAAAACCCAGGGTCTCACGTACGTGAGATGGTTAATTAGTTGATTGGATTAATAGTCAAATAGGTCAAAGGAAACAACCTCATTAACTATTTAACGATTCAACCATTTGACCATTTAACTGAAACACCGGATAGCCGGGCTGCCGAAGGTGACGTCGTAATAGTCACAAAGAAGTGCAGTTCGGCTTTTTTATTGTGTGCTAATTTATTAATTCGATGGGGCACTGAAAAGTGCAAGCTTATAGCTCCCGGTTAAATTACCTTCAGATTTAACTGGATAAACATGCAAAGGGGTCAAGCAAATAGTCGTATCGGGGACGGACAAAACACGGTGGAAGATTTTCTTCAAAAAAATAGGAGGCCGATATGAGGGCAAATCTCAAGAGCTTTGTATTTTTACCGGTGATTGTGGCAATCGTATTACTGCCGGGTGGGCAGGTGCTGGCAATTGATCGTTATGTCGACAACACTCCCGGTTGCGGCGGGAACAGCCCTTGCTACAGCACGATCCAGGCGGCCATCGATGACGCCGGAACCGGTGACACGGTGCGGGTGGCAAACGGAACTTACACGGGTAGCGGAAATCGCAATATCGATTTCAAAGGCAAAGCCGTCACCGTGCAATCGGATGGCGGGCCAACCGCTTGCACAATCGATGTCGAGGGAACATTCAACAGAGGGTTTATTTTCCAAACCGGTGAAGGTGCCGGTTCGGTCCTTACAGGCTTCACCATCACCGATGCAAACGCTTTTAATGGCGCCGCTATTTACTGTGATGCTGCCTCTCCTACCATCACTGACTGTCACTTTATCGGAAATGCGGCAAACAACGACGGCGGCGGCATGTATCTCGGCGCCGGTTCTTCTCCTGAAATCACGGACTGTCTTTTCAGCAGCAATACGGCATCTCGATGGGGCGGCGGTATTTACATTAACAATTCTTCCCCAACCATCTCCAACTGCCAATTTAACAATAATTCAGCGAATACAGTGGGCGGCGGAATATACTGCGACAATTCTTCTTCTGCAAATATTACGGATTGCTCTTTTAGCAACAATACGGCAAATCTGGGAGGCGGCATCGCCTGTAGATCATCATCGCCATCTATCACAAACTCTACGTTTAGCACGAATACAGCTGAGGCAAATGGAGGCGGAATATACTGCAACTCCAGCTCCCCCGATATTACCGGTGGCACCATTACCGGAAATACGGCGGATTCGTATGGCGGCGGAATTTATTGCGAATCCGGATCCGCTCCGAATATTACCAGCTGTACCATTAGCAATAATACCGCAACAGATCGTAATGGGGGCGGAATTTTTAGTGATTCTTCTTCACCGGTCATTTCCGACAGCAACATTTCGGGTAACAACGCTAATAGCGGCGGCGGTGTCGGAACAAACGATTCTAACCTGTCATTGACGAACTGCACGATCAGCACAAATATCGCCAGCAATAGGGGCGGGGGAATTTATTTTTTCTTTAACACACCATCAATCCTTGACAGTACCATCAGCGACAATACGGCCGATGAAGGCGGCGGGATTTATTTGGACTCCTCTTCTCCGAACGTTAATCAGACCACAATATCCGGCAACATCGGCAACACTAGAGCCGGCGGGATTCTATGTAACCTAACTGCTGCGTTTTTTGCGGACTGCATCATCGACGACAATTCAGCTGAAACAGAGGGGGGCATTCGATTCTCAGGAGGGGATGACGCACGATTTGTAAACTGTGTCATCAGCAATAACACCGCCGATTACGGTGCCGGCATCGGTATCTATTCTTCTGCGCCTGTTTTTGTGAACTGCACCGTTACTAAAAATGCTGCAACGAACCAGGGCGGAGGATTACGTGTTATTACGACATCTTTTCAACGTCCTGAGATTTATAACACAATATTCTGGGATGACACGCCTGATGAAATCGCGCTGATTTCCGGTCCGATTCTGATTGAGTATAGCGATATTGAAGGCGGCTACTCGGGAACCGGTAACATCAATAGCAATCCTTCTTTTGTGGATCCCGTGAATAATGATTTTCATCTAAATTCAGGATCCTCGTGCATTGACGCCGCAACCAGTGATAATGCGCCGAATGTCGACCTCGAGTGGACCCCCCGTTGGGATGACCCCGCAACACCGAACACCGGTGGCGGAGATGAGCCTTATTATGACATTGGCGCTTATGAATATTTTCCCTGGTGCGAATGTGATTTTGAACCTGCTGAAGGCGACGGTGATGTAGATGGCGCGGATCTGGCAGCTTATATGGCGGACGATGGGGGGATTGGTTTAGCCGACTTCGCAGAAGAGTTCGGTAGAGACGATTGTCCGTAAAATCTCGTTGAATTGCTGATTAGTTGAATAGTCAAATAGTCAGGTCGCGGTCGCGGCATTGCAGTTAATTAGTTAAATAGGTCTGAAGCGGAGAAGAAATAATTCACCACAGAGGGCACAGAGATCACAGAGATAAAAAAGCTCAAAGCTCAAGGCTGAAATCTCCAAGCTGATCCGCAGACTTGTCCGCCAATCCTTGTGGAGGATTTCGCAAAACGAAAAAATAATTTATCCGCAGATTACGCAGATTACACAGATTAGGACTAGGTTAAAAAACATTTAAAAATATATTCGTGGATTAGATTTAGTTAAATAGTTAACTGGTTGACGTTTCTGGTTTTTTCTGTTCCTTCTTCATTCGCTCCATCATCCCAAATAAGAAGCTTATCTATTCCCCGATGATGACTGGACCACCCCCTGATACAATCTTAACTCTCTTTCCTGAGAGTGTAACCTTTTCATTGATTGTGCCCGTTTCAATACGCAGAATTGACCCATTCCATACGCCTTCGCCCCACTTATCGTAATATGTGTGATGAACACTCTCGCCGTTTGCTACATCGATCACGCTCGAATAGTGCCTTATCCATGCGTTATCTGCACTATCATAATCGTTGTTGAGTAAAATCACGTGTAGCTCACTTCTCGGCATATCAGCCTGATAACCAGTCACACCATTCATATCAAAATATGAACAACCTTCCATTTCTTCCTCAGCGTGAACTTCAAATTTAAACGGCATGTCAGAATTGCTTGACTTCCTTATGCTGTACCAATTAGCATTTTCTGATTCAACTTCAAAGACGAAGATATGCCCCGGTCCACCGCTTTCACCATGTGTAAAATAAAAAAGTTCATCGTCGGAGGAAAAATCGCCTCCCTGCCAATAGGTCGGAATATCGCCCCCAGGCTCATTGAAAATTAGGGATATTTTTCTGTAATCCGCATACCCAAAGATTCCTCCGGCCTCGATGACATTCCAGTCAACGGTATATTCAAATATCGCGTTGTCTGCTGGAACCCGTGATGCGGAAAAAATGCGGCCGTCTTTTGTCACAGCTGCCCAAATTGCTGCATCCTTTTGCACAGCAGTGACGTCGATTAGAGCGTGTACATCTATATAGCCGCCTGAGTCCCCAAGATCATCAGCCCGGAACACGGCCACATATGCTCTTTGATTTGTGCATTTATAGTAAGGTGCCAAAAGATAACCCTCGTTATTGTATTGATGATAATCAATGTCTCCCACGTGCTTACAATGAAGGGCTTCAGGAAAGAGTTGGAGACGGACGATTTTGAGATCACGAGCGAAGTAAGAGCCGAGATGTTCACCATAACTAACCCGGAACAAACGGGTGATATCATTCGGCCACTCGTTCCTTGAGAAATACCAGTAGGCATCACCAATGTAAGGATCTCCGTTTGCAATACCTTGAAGCTCCTCAAAGTCATCGCCGGGCTCATGGTCATTTGCGCTATTCCCCTTATATAGGAAGGCAGCTTGAAATCCTGGTGTCACAGGGCTTTCTTCTGCCAGAACCAGGGGTACTGCGTTCAATATAGATATTTTGTCAATAACAAATTCCAAGCAAAGTGCTGGAAATGTAAATGCAATTATTAAACCGAGTTTCGACATGTAGTGCTTTTTCACCTTGTCGTCCTCCTTTCGATTGCTTTCACTCAATCCAACCACACTGATAGAAGTGACAAAGGCAATGCCCTGTCAAATAGTGCCAGTCTGAGTCTTGAACATTTCCGAAAAGCCACTGATTGCCCCCTTGTGCTTCTTTTCCCAATATCTTATGTATTTGCGAATACAATCTTCAAAGCAGCATCAAAGTCTTCGTCCCAAATCTCTTGGAAGGTGACGACGTCCGGTGAGATTCACTGACGGTAGAGATTAAAGGACCCTTTCACTGCGTAATGGTCTGATTTTTCCGTAGTGGTAAGGGGGTCGGTCGGGCCCTCGCTGCAGGAATCGGTCCTCGCTACGCCCTGGAAGGGATACACAACAGTTGTTCTGGGCACTACGGAAACCTCTCCGTCATAGGACGGGAAGAAATAAATGTAATCAAGGCGCGCATTGGTCGTATTTTCGTCAAAACATAGCGCGAAGGGGTTAACCGGCGTGTTCGTATAGCCGCCATTCTGACCTCTCCATTGGGGAACATTCCGGCCCCCATCTCTCGCAGCGCCAGGCAGTGTCTCGTTTGTCATTGTACTGTATTCCGCCTGTTCGCCGATAACGTTGAAATCCCCCACAACAAATACAACAGTATTCGTGGCCTGTCGCCGATAATTTTCAACCCAGTCAAACAGGCAGCCAAGCTGTGACTGGCGGGTTGTCTGGTTCTCAGAGGAGTTCCCCGCCTGAGTGTGTGTGTTTACGATTACGATCCTGAACCCGTCCTTAAATAGTACGGACTTTATCCACCCCTTAGAAGACATACAGTCTATCCCGTCGCACGGATTCCCCGGGCAGTCTGAAAAGAACAGCTGTTCATTGCCTACCAGCGATTGCAGGCTCATGGTTGCGAGGCCTGAATTGATGCATCCGAGGCAATCCGTCGAGTCACCGTGGAGCCCGCTGGCGTATCCGGAACGCGGCAGAATTCCTGTCTGCCCGTCACCACCATAAAACAGGTCTTCGTCCCAGATCTCCTGAAAACTCATGATGTCGGCCTGCAGGCCGGCGGCAATCTCCGCAATATCTACGGCCCGTGCGTCATCCTGGAACGTGCCGTCTCCAAAGATAAGGTCCCCGTATAAGTGAGTGTTAAGCGTTACTAAGTCAATTGTAGTAGACGCGCTCGCAGACAGGTCACCTATTTTGGCGGCACTGCCAATGGCACGGAGAGTTGTAGGCACAGAAATATTAATACGTTCTCTATAGCTGCCTCCCTCAATGATTACTGATGGATTATCTGATGCAAGAACAGCCGATTCTATGAGCATGAAAGGAGCAGTTGAGGAGCCAGGCTCTGGCGCTGCTGATCCACCCTCAGTGACGTAGTTATCTGCTCTGACTGATGAAATCCAAAGCAGGGCAATTAAAAGGCTGCATATTCCGGTGAGTCGCAGTAGCTCCCCCTTAATCATTATTATATATCCTCCCTGGTATTCGTTTTTCTGAGCACGCTTTTATTTGACAAACACTCATCTGATAAAGGTTATTGTCCTATCGTTACAATACCCCGTACAGGAACTACCTCCTTATGCTTTTAAAATAAAGTGTGGCCCGTGACTTACTCCCCCCTTCAGCATATTCAGAATACTGGACTATATTAGGGATATTTTTATTGCAGATATACAGCAACCCCACAGCTTAAATGCTATTACTAAGGGCAATTCGTCTTACCGAAATCGACCGCAAACACATCCAAACTTAGCCCCCCACTATCGAATATGTATTCCGCAAGGTCTGCGCCGTCCACATCCTTATCACCGTCGAAATCACCGGGACAGGCGCTACCAAGAGCAGAAATAACATACCAAAAACCTGGATACAGGTCGTAAGAGGCTGATAAGGGAGGATCCATGGGATCCATCAGCGGCGACGGCTGGCCCAGGGTAGTGTTCATCTGGTAATTGTCAGAACCCGTAAATCCTCCACCACTGGATTGGACCGAATAAGGAATCTTGAAATTGGTGCTTGACATTTCGGCCCGGGCGCCAGATACGCCGGTCAAGAATACAAGGCTCAGCAGAATAACTAATACTCTGACTGTCATGATAAGCTCCTTTTATTATTACTCATTGCGTTCTTCTTCTGCAGTTATTTCTTTTCGTTCAAAAAGAAATACCGTGTCGCTTCATGTCAAGCAATTCTTGGCAGTGATTCGCCTGGTAAAGCCCATGCTCACGGAGGTGAATCTGTTCAGTTTTTTCTGCCACCAGGTTAAAATATACCGCCGCTTCATCACAGTTTCCTGAATCCCGGTAGCGTTCGGCAATTTCAAGTAGAATCGCTACTTTTTCCCTTCCGGCAGCAAATCCTTCGGCCCTCCGCAGATGAGAAACTGCGCTATTCTGATGCTGTTTTCGTCTGGTCTCCGCATTGGCCTTGATGGCGGCGCGTTCCTCTTCGGTCGCAGCCAAAGCGCCGGCCTGCTCGGCTTCCTGCATCACTTTGCGTCCCGCTTGATCCTCATGCTGAACTGCCTGGATGGCGCTACGGACTTCCGGATTTTCGGATTGATCCAGATCTGTCGGCAATATATAGTGCAAAGCGCCATTGCCGACCGTCGCCGTTCCAAGGCGCGGTACAATCTGGGTATTTTGATCAATCGTAACAGCAGTGGTTAGCGGGTTGTTGCCCTGATGCAGCACGACTACCCGGTTTGTCAGGCCGGCGGCCTCAGCAGCCTGCAACGTCTTGAAAGGCGTAATGAAGCGGCCGTTCTGAGTCCCGGTATGGGAGTATTTGACATAGACCGGTTCTCTGGTCAGCAGCCAGGTCCAATCACTATCGCCCTGGGTACTCGCCCGGTCCAACTGGCAGACCGAAAAACGCAGCTGAGATTCACTTACATGATAGGACATCACATTGTTGAACACCAGATCCACCTGATCCTGTTGAGTTGCGTTCAAATTATTGTAGGTCGTGCCGAAATTGTTCTGGGCGATCTGATCCCGGCTCCAGCTCTGATTGTCGCTTATGGTATCGGCACATTCGTCCTGATTCGTGCAACAAGGTTCGTGGGTGTGCATAAGACTGAGACTGTGCCCAAGTTCGTGCAGTATGCATGACGGGGTATTGGTACAGCCCTGATTCATCATGATAATATCATTATCTGGTGGGAAGGCACTATTTGCAGAACCGTTGGCGCCGTTGATATAAATATTGATGGCGTCGTTTCTCCAGCGATAGGTCGTTGGATTTGCTGTTGCAGCAGCACGCAGATTGGCGCGAGTCGTGTCAGTTGCGTTAATGTTGTACCAATGACTCACGCCGCTGAGGTTTACCAGTTCCAACCGTTGGAGACGATATTCACTCATATTATTGCTCGCCGCCAGTATTTCGTTGCCCCAATCAACCTCCCCGATAATTTTTTCGTCGGTACTCAGTCTCCCGGTTGCCGGCCGGTCGTCGTTGGCATCCAGGATAAATTTAATCGAGATCCTGACCTGTACGTAGGCAGATGCAGGTTGGGCAAGCAATATGATGGCTATGGCAATCAGAAACGCCGTTTTGAAATAAGAATATGATTTCATTTTTGATCAGCCTCCTTTCCCGCAAAAGGAATACCAACATGAAGTCATTACTGAAGAGAAACGAGAACCAGAACCAGTCCCTTGCCTTTCTCCAGTGATGCCATCGCCTTTCCTAACGTCGCACCCGAGGCTTTGCGATAATCGGTGACTTTCATGGCATGTCCGGGTGTTTGTGAGGTTGTCAGTAAATCTCCAGGTTCGATCCGTCCGTATGAAGCGTCAGCCATACAATAGACGCGCCCGGTGAGCGCCACCGGCCTGGTTCCGTCGGCTTTTGAGCCATTTTGTCCCATTACCATCCCCGGTTTTACGCCGCCGGCGCCACTGATGATGCCGGCAACTTTTCGATCATAGGCGCGGTTGCTCACCATCAAATTCCCCGGACTTTCCGGGTCGATGCTGACGACCATTCCGGGCGAGGGTTCAAAATCCTCTTTAGTTGCGCGCACATCGAATTGCTCGGAAAGATCCGCGCCGCCGGTGACTTCCAGCACCTGTACCGTAGCTCTACCGTCTACGAAGATCTTGCCGTCAAAAAAGCCGGCCCAAAGGCTGCCGCTGCCATACACACCGGCCCCGACACCGCCCAGATATCCCAGATGGCCATTTGTATTTTCGCCGTATACCGCAGCCCAACCACTATTGCCGTACACCCCATACGCTGGGCTGCCGAGAATACCATAGTTATTCGTATTAAGGTTTTGACCGCGCATGCCATCGCTACTAGTGCTCCAGCCGACCACGCCGCGCCCTCCTTCGGATTGAGCAAACACCCCTTCCCAGGCACTGCCGATTCGGGCCCAATTGCTGTTGGCGGTATGGCGTCCTATGATGATTCCATTTGTGTGGTTGCCGCTCAAGTCGATGGGCACCCGCAGCTGCACGCTAACATTGCCGGACGATCCACCGCCCGTAAGACCTGTTCCTGCTGTGACCCCGGTGATGTCACCGCCGGAATCATTGTCGGTATTGTCGGCAAAACCGCCGGGCATTTCCAAAATCTCCCCCCAGGCAATACCGTCCTTAATCGAACCTGGAACCGTTGGATCGGTTTCTACAGCGATACCGGTATGGTCGGTCCCATCCGCAAAACCGCCGGGCATTTCCAAAATCTCCCCCCAGGCAATACCGTCCTTAATCGAACCTGGAACCGTCGGATCGGTCTCGGTGGTTATGCCGACATCGTCGCCGTCATCCAGCCCGGCCGGGCGATTCGATATGTCAGGCCAGGGGTGAGCATGCGCATCAGCAGCAAATTCCGAAGGATCTTTTCCCTGGAGTGCATCGGCGTCTCCGGCCTTCAGTGCAAAAGCCACCGAGGTGAGCGGTATTCTGGGAGTCATCTCTGCATCTGCGCCCACTGTGATTCCAAGAAAGCGCTGTCCTTCAAATATACCGGCTAAAAGCGGATTTACCTGGCCAAGCTGAACGTTATAAATCCCTTCTGTCACCGTTACGGTCTGAGACTCACTCCATAGCGAAGAGCCACCAGACAGTGCACTGTAGATTACAAAGGAAATATTATAGTCATCATCAGGAACCGGATTCCCATCCAAGTCCGTCAAATACCCCTGAAAGTTGATCTCTTGGGGAACAGTTGCATGGCCTGTGAACGGCATGGCTCCTAACAAAAACATAGTCGTTATAAACATTCCCAATGCCCTTTTTCTTTTTTTCATTTTAAGTTCCCTCCTTTATGCTTATTATCATGACTGAAAATATCTTTATTTCGCCCAACAAATATCCTCGACAGATTTTGTGATTGTGCACCAATGTCCCCTTCCCCACACACCGCAGTCATATTCTCAGGAGGTACTGAGAAGACGTTGTTATGGGTCATTCTCCAATCGTCACTGATCCGCTGGGCGCGGTCAGGGTCATGGGTTGCCATATAGTAATTTGTTCCGCATAATTGCCGCCGGTAATCCTGACCGTGCCTCCGGGAAGAACACTTTCAGCACCTTCAACAACCGTGTTATATGGGTTGCCTGCGGTACCGTCTTCAAATCCGACATTTCTCCAGTCAACATAAACCGGAGCACGGGCGATGCCCAGGCAGGAAGAATCGATCACCGTACGCATACCGGCGATATTCTTCGTGTGAAATTCGTGCAGAAAATTATTGAATCCACCGGGACAAAAATGACAATAGCTCATGATGGTGCCGGGGACAGTATTACAGTCCTGGGTGTCATTGCAGTCGGGGGCGGTGGCACATTTGTCGATGGGCGGATCAAAACAATGCGAGTGGCGCCCTCCGAATACATGGCCGATTTCATGAGCCGCGAGCACCAGGTCGTGCTGAAAACCGTTGGGAGCGGCATTGCCGCCGCTGATGCTGTAGCCGTATTCTTTGCACAGCTGAGAGATATTGCCCCGGGCCTCCACACCGCGCCCGGACAACATATGCGCCATATCCCGCTCGATGTACCCGGGTTGTCCGGGGGTGCTGTGGTTGTCACGCCAGTAATCCTGAAATTCCCACTGGGCCTCTCCGCCGCCACCGATATGAGAGTAGGGATCATTGATCGTTGTCCAGATACGGATAAACGGCAGTACAAGTTTTACGCTCAAATCAGTTTCGTAAATGACCGAGGCCGCCCCAAATATCTGATAGATATAGGTCAGCGCCTGATCCATACTATTAAAACGGTCCCAGAATTCATAGTCGCACTCCAAAGCGACTCTGCCAAAACGAAATTGAGATGAGTCAGCTTGTATGCCGAGATTATCCGGCAGATCGAGTAATTCCTGCAGTGCGGTTTCGGTGCCGCAACGGTTCGCCGGATCGTTTAGATCCAGCTGTTGTTCGGCCGAGCGATCATAGATTTGGTGGAGCAGAGTATCATCAGTGCGAAGCCTATCCTTTATCGGGGCCACCACATACTGATTGCCGGTCATCTGGACGAGGCCTCGCATTCCCGATGATGAAATACCGAGAAATACCTTTGAATCGGGCATATCGGTTACATACCCCTTAAATAAAGCAATTTGTGGATGGGAGATTTCGAATTCGCCTGTATCGGTTGCAGCCACGATACGGATTTTCGTGGTAGTTATAAAAAACTGCTCAAGCTCCAGTTCAACCAGGCTATCCGGGGTCAAAGGAAAATCCGTAAGGCGAACACTTTGTTCTGAGCGCACTTTTGCATAAAAGTCTTCTTCTACCTTTACCTGCAAATGGGATCCAGCCACAGGGGATTCTATTATTGCCAGCGGCGCAACGATTTTTTTGGGGGCCTGGGCGCTGACCGGATTGCTATCATAACCGTCGCCGATGAACACGATCACCATCAAACTCAGACTTAGTTTCCAGACAAAGTTTAGCATGCCGTCATGGGAGAGGTAAAAGGACGGCTGTGCGTCTCTTTTTGCTTTAGAAAATAGCATCGTATATTCCTTTTCTCGGTCTTCGGCTACCTTCTGTAATCTTTACTGCAGAGATACCAGAACCGGCACGAGGCCCTTACCTTCATCCAGAGAAGAAGGCGGCTTAACCACTACCGCTATGACCCCTTGCAACAGTCACCAGGTGCACCAACAGCGCGAGAACCAGTCCTATAAATAAAAATCCTGATCGTTTCATAGCCTTCACCTACTGAGTCTCTAAAAAGGATAAAAGGAGAGCTCTTAAGGTTAGAGATCACCCTCGGTGGCTTTCATATCCGCATATTCTGGATTTCCATATGCATGATATTCTCCCGTAATATAAAGGCTTAATAGTGCTTGATTTTGAATTTCGCTGCGGACAGTCTGGTGATCATCCGCTCAAGATGGTGTGTCAGTCAGGCTCAGCTTCCAGAAAAGAGGACGGATCGAAATAGATAGAAATGAGAGATTCGGTTCTGAGCAACGGATCGGTTTGAAGTATATCGTGGTTTTCCCATATCAAAATTCGGATAAGCAGTCAAGAAACGGATAGAGAACTGCCACATTGTAGTAATTTGAAAATTCGCCATTGGATTGTGACTTGCCAGAAAATCAAATATCACGCAAATACCGATATATTGAGAGACTGTCGTAAAAGTCCAAAAATAGCGATTTTAGCAATTTCGCATGTAATGAAATCAATTACTTACAAGCGTCAAATTCGCAGGTTTAGGGTTTTTCGACAGTCTCTGGAGAAATCACAGCTTATAGATCTACAGAGAAACCTAACTTAAATGGCAAAAATCAATAAATTCCCGGGCAGTCGGTCCTGCCAAACTGCACTGCGAAATCCGCAAGATCATCTTCGTTATATTGGGCAAGATAAAATCCAGCAGCAAACTCGGATAGATCCGATCCGTCCATATCGCCATCCTCGCTAAACTCACCGAAGCAAGGAGGTGAATAATACTCATAGGAACCAATATCGCTGAGGGTATTCGCCGGTCTCGGAATTCCGTTCTGATCTTCCACTTCCACTTCGACTTCGATATCATAAGGGTCCAAATCAATCCAAATGTTGGGGTTCTCAACTAGGTAGCCCTGTGAAAACAGTGTTGTCCAGGCGTCCTCTCCCAACAATTCAGGCCCCATCCCTTCAATACTTTCGGCAAGAAGGGCAGCGTCGAGACGATGCCAAAATTCGATATAGGGATAGTTTGAAAGCTCTTTCGGCCATGTCCTAGCAGGGCCGAACCACTGCGCGTCGAGCAGTGTAAGAATGGGAGTCACTCCATCAGGTTTTGTGTAAGGCTGATTCCCATCGGCATCAGGATCGAGGTCAACGCTTGCCAGAAAGCTTTCAAAATCTGCCGTGAAATCATCGGAAAAATCACCAGGACTAGTGATATATTCGTCCTCTATCCGCTGAAGTATAATTTCCAAGAAATCGTTGGTGACGTAATTAGGAATATCGTATTGGGCATAAATCCCTATAATATCATAGTCCGACGTGGGTACCTGATCGAGGGCATTTCCCTTGGGTTGGTAATGGAGCACGACAGGATTTGGGGCATCAACACCCTCAGAGAGAATGGTGTCCGAGTAAGTGATGCCACTGCTAAAGTTCAGGACTTCGGCCAAATTAACGCCGTCTTTATCCCCTTCGTTAGGATAGTGCTTCCGAATTAGCGAGCGCCATTTCCATTCGCCAACAGGAACGAGTATTTGACTGAAATCGATGGTGCCAATGCGGTTGTACCCCAGACTTTCAAAGTGCAGCAGAGTTCCCGTAAAGATATCGTGTTCATAAACGGTACCGAGAAATGGGTGGACCGTATTGCCGGCAATTACGGAGTGGCCGATCTTCATTCTTTCGACTGCATGGGCGTTTCCGATGGTCGCGGCGATACCGCCAGCCAAATTGGGCTTGCCCAAAGCGTCCGTTCGGGGCACCCCATAGACTTGGTTTTCGACGATGGTGCAGCTTTGTATGGTCAAATAGCCGTTCGATATGTAGACACCACCACCACGCGAATATCCAAAAGATAAGGGGGCAGGATAATCGACCAGGTTTCTAGCGATTGTACAATTTCTCAATGTTAACAAATTTGCATTACCAATGCCGCCTCCATCGGAATAGACGCCACCGCCGTATGCGAAGTATCCAGTGATGTGATTGCCCGTTATGGCAGTCTGTTTAATTTCCGTATCCCCTTCCGCGTCGACACCACCGACGGAAAAGACGCCCCCTCCGGAAACTCCGGAAGCGGAAACGGAGTTTCCGCTGATCACACAATCCTCAATGTCAACAATATCGGCGTAGATGCCGCCTCCAAAGGCTCCGGCGTCTCTTGACCTGGCCGGAACGCTTGATTCTCTAAGGCAATGATTGTTGTAGAGCGTGCAGTTCACGAGCCGGGCGATCCCCCACACCGCCAGCCCGGCACCTCGTGCGCGGGTCGAAAGCTGGCCGTACTCATCATCTGGATCCGGCGTCGGCAACGCCTCGGCCACGCTCTTACCGCCGGTAATCGACACATTGGTGAGGGTCAAATCGCCATAGACGGCCAACACCCGCGCGGGATTTTCGTACCCCCCAATCCAGACGAGGGTTATGCCGGAAGGGAGGGCCGACGCGTCGATAACGACGTTTTTTTGCGCATAGAGCGCTGATTTTCCGTAATCGCGGTCAAAGTAACCCACCAGGTAGGAAACGGGACCACTGGGCTCGTCCCTCATCCCCATAATCTCGCCTTTAAGCACGGTGTGCTCGTCGCCGATGATGGACAACTCGATGGTGCCTCCGTCGAGACTCGCATCAAAGACGATGGATTCACCGTCGGCAGCCAATGCAAGGGCAGAGCGAATTGTAACCGTTCCTTCCGGTGGCACTTCAACGTCTTCGAGGCTATTCACAACGATGGCGGAGTCAGCCGCTGTTGGACCACAAAGCCCCGCAATAACAAAAGTTATGAAAAGAATCGCTAAAAACGTGAGTTGCTTTTTCATATCATCTTCCTCCTAATGGCGATAATGTAAGCGCGACCAAGGCCTCAGAAAAACACAAAGGAAGCTATCGAAACTAGATCCAATCGCACTTTGGATTAGAGCCTTTTTATATCATATCTGCACCCATGATAACAAAACTGGTGATTTATAAACGTTTCATTTCAATGGCTCCTCACAACGGGTTTGGGTTTATGGATCAAAATGAGAAATTGAAATCGAATTTGGGTCTTCCAGAAATTTCAGGGGTATGAAGCAAGTTTGCAATCTAAGGACCGATGCATCAGGATCAGCCAAAGGAGCAGGAGGTTTCAACAGGAAGGTCCAAATTGCAAACATCACCAAATGACTCATATTTGTAAATTTCTATTGAGTCAACACTGAAAAATTATGTAGAAAATTCTTAGAAAAACTAAGGGATATCACAGGCTGCCGGTAAGAAATTTTGATTTGTTATTTCATGCACCTTTCAAAAACCAAATTCCATGAAATTGGCGATATGTTGGGAGACTGTCGAAGAAGTCCAAAAACGGTGATTTTAACAATTTCGCATGTAGTAAAATCAATAACTTACAAGCACCAAATTCACAGTTTTAGGGTTTTTCGACAGTCTCTGAGAGTACATGCAACATCGAAAAAGTACAGATATCGCAATCTGATATCTCGGGTTTTTAGGATCGATCAATTCTGCAAAACAGAAAAAGAAATGTCAAGTATCGATGAAGCGTTTTGCCAAAAGCAGGATATAAATATCATTTCCGGACAGATATTCTAAAAATTCCAGATTGTGATGCCCCTATGCCTCAATTTTCAACTTTATGAGCGGTTCTATCCTGCCTGAAAATCCAATAATAGTTAATTCGTTAGCGGACCTAATCCCATTAATTGGGGGATAGCCAGATATCTAAAGTTTTAGATCGGGAAAAAGGGACCACCAGATGCTTTATCTCGCACAACCCTGTCGTATCATTATGTTGTTTTGGGCTCCGATGTCGCTGAAATTAAGCCATGTGCCATCAGGGTACATCACGTATGAACGCCCTTGATATGAGGGGCTGGTATCATTGCCATTGTAATAAAGCTGATCGCCCTTTTGAATCCATCCCACATAAAAATCTCCGTCATTAATTGTGATTTCAGGTATTTTTATGTTTTCCCATCCATCTGTATTTTGGCAATTTTGCGTTATCGGATTAATGAGGTTTCGTCCGGGTAAATTCGCAATTCCATCATCATCCCAGACGTGTATTTCAACTTCTAAAGAATCAGAGTTAGACCATGGCCAAATGCTTACTTTATTTAGCGTCCATGGATAACTGGGAGGCGTAAATTTGACGGCTACACCATAACCGTCGTTGACCGCCCAATGCCAACTTACACTGCCGGTATCGTAAAAGATTTCTCCGGTACATTCCTTTGCCGTTGAGCATCGAATCCTTCCGAAGCCAGGTGCAAATCCCTCTAAGTCATCTGAATCAACATCGCCATCATCGTCGATATCTCCCAAACACGGTGTATCAATTGTACAATCGCTGCGGCCATATTCTGAAATGAATAGGGCCAAATCGGTACCATCCACGCCGCCTGCGGGAATAATATCTCCCATACATTCACAGGCATCTCCAATCCGATCGCCATCCACATCCTGTTGTTCGTTTGGAGTCGTCCGACAATTGTCAATGTTGTTTGGGAAGCCGTCGAAGTCGTAATCGCCTCCCTCGCATGCGTCCCCCAGGCCATCACGATTGCTGTCAAACTGTTTGGGATTATATATCAGCGGGCAATTATCTGTGAGGTCATCAATCTTGTCTCCATCAAAATCCTGTTCCGGTAAGATGCTAATAGTAATCTCGGTTCCACCGGTGTTGCCGTCGCTGTCATTGACCTCAAGAGAGATGTTATGTGTCCCGGGAGAGAGATCGTCCAATGAAATGGTGTCGCTGGACCCAATGACACCATCGATGTCGGACGACCATGAAAACAGATCTTCTCCCAATGGCCCATCCTCTAAATCATATCCTCTTCCTTTAAAAATGATCATTTCGTTTAAGAAAAAACTGGCGCCATTATTTGGTGAAAGAACTATACCTACGGGGCTTTTGGGGGGGATTGTAAATGTGGCATCAGAATCATCCTGCCCGGTGTTCACACCATCGGAAGCTAATACCCTAATCAGTCCCTGACTACTTCCCGGAGATTGATTCGTATTCCAGACAAAGCTCTGTTGGTCCAATCCAACAGTTATAGCAGACCATGTGTTTCCATTATCACTGCTGTAAAGAACGTCATAGACAAGGGTGTCTCCGTCTTGGTCGATAGCTGTCCAACTTATGGTTACTTCCCCGTCCAATGACTCTCCACCGTTTGGGAATATGACCGTCACCTCCGGTTTATTCGAGCTAACAGGGATTGTCTCCAAAACCACATCCCCATTTTTTAGCAGGATCCAAGTTGTACCAGGATCATAAGGAACTATTTCCGCAAAGTGCCCGGATCCCGCCAGCGGATTCTCACCTCCCAATCTAAAAAAGCGTGCGAAGAGAACAGCACCGGTTGAATCCTGCAACTCCAGACTATAAGATCCTTCATGAGGGTCATCGTCTGTCCCAACCGGCAGCAGAATTCTGTGAAATTTTAGTGACTCCACCACGTCATTTGTACTTATAACTCCTGTGGCAACTAGATATTCCTGTCCCCCATCTTCAAAAACGCTTATTGTTTGAACGCCGCCAAGGCCTGACTCACTTGAAAGTCGATTAAAAATTCTTTTGTAATTAAGAGCTGAGATCCATTGACCAGATCTACATATTTCAACATTCAGGCATGTTTCACCTGCAGGACAGTCAGAGTCTGAACGACAACTGTCAGTTGTTGTTATCGAACAGGTTCCTGAAGGACAGTCCTGGTCATACTCGCAACCTCGACTTGTGGTTATTGAGCAACTTCCGACGTCGGGTGTATTAGTGCATGGAGAATAGGTCATTATGTCGAAGTAACTACCAGGGTCATACACCGTGTGCCTGTCAAACCCGTAAGCATCTAACATGCCCAGAAATGGACTAGTCGTGGGATAGTCCAGGTAGGGACCGCCTGCCCCACATTCATCACGGACATGACCAGGCCAGATTTCATAACTATGCCAGGGCTCATCGTTGCCGAGAATTGTGTGGCCCATTTCGTGAGCCAGGGTTTCTCCGCCTAATGTCCCTAAATTTTCTCCATTTAAAAGCATTGTAGTCCGATAGTCCTGTCGAACGCCCCATGCCTGATCGTTCCAACCCATGCCGGACTGAGCATCCCCTGAAAGAAACGAATCCATAGGATCCAGCTCTTTACAAACCATTCCGTAATATCTCATGTCATCTACAGGATCGTTTGTGAACAGGTTGATCCACCAGAGATTGTTATAAAGCAAAGCTCCATTCAGGCCGCTATCCGTCGGGTCCCAAGGAAAGAAGTGATCTCCCGTTTTCCACATCCCGACTTGCGATACTGGAAAGATCTTCTCCATCCATTTGATAGCCTCCCCGATGTCTTGATCGTCAGGTGGAGCACATGAGCTCCAGCCTGGAATATATACATTGGCACAACTATATACGGGGACAAAGACGATGTCCAAATCCGGTGAAAAATTAAAATTAAGAGGCATGGGTCCATACCCATTGTTCCAGGGATTAATTTCTACCAGTGTACCACTGTAGAATATGGTTATTCTAACATACGGGGTTGAATCCCAGCGCCAATTCCCTGGAATGAGAAAGTTGAGGGAATGTGAGATCTCTGATTGGTCAAAATGTGCAGGCGCCGGAGCAGTTACAGAATTTAAGGAGTAGACTGTAACATCTCGTGCTGCCCCATTGACAAAAGTGTACATCGGCAAACCATTTTCGTAATAAAAACGGATGGTCCCAGAAACCGGGCCTAAATCCAACTGGGCCTGCCCTACATCAAAATAAACTCGAATGTAAGTATCCTTTCCAAAAACGAGAGGAACACTATTGCCGACGTCCTGAACCGCCTGTGTGATTTCAACGCTAGCAACTGACAAATCAATCTCACAGTCATCACCAATTCCATTATTGTCGAGATCCATCTGAGTATCATTATAGGTTTC
>Ga0255055_10000961_pt1 | contig 21943 bp, 23 predicted proteins | sample JV7_2_27_MG_FD_188633 | JGI IMG/M metagenome (GOLD analysis project Ga0255055, IMG submission 188633) | Seawater microbial communities from Jervis Inlet, British Columbia, Canada - JV7_2_27 | ecosystem: Environmental > Aquatic > Marine > Inlet | place: Canada: British Columbia | collected...
GCGGCGAGTTCGGGAAGATGGCCGCCCTCCAAGGGAAGGAGATCGTCGCCATCCCCCTCGCGGAGGCCACCTCGAAATCCAAGACGGTCGACATGGAAATCTTCAGCACAGCAGAGGGCTTCTTCGGCTAAGGAACCGGGACGTTCCCCCCGGCGCCAATCGCTCGCGGGGGGCTTCCTCTCAGCTACGCTCGCGACCTTCGCCCGCTCGCTGCCGGTTCCGCTCGCCGTAATAGCCACCTCACTCCACAGGCCGCTTCGAGGAACCCCCCGCTGCGCTCCTTGGCGCCGGGAGAGGAGACGCCTCGGGTCCCCGGGTACAAGGCGTAGCAGCCGCAGGAGGGGGGCGAAGTGAGGTTAAGCGCAGCCGTGCGGGTTCATCGCACGGCGAGCCACGAACGGAGTCCCCCCTCCGAGGCTGCGGAGCCGTTTCTGCACGAGGCGCAGCTGTAGGTGGGGGAACGTCCCTGTTTATAAGATCTTCCCCTTCGCGTCGAACGCGGCGGGGTAATAGCGGATGGCCGGGGCGTCACCCCCGCCTTCGACCGCAGCCACGTCGAACCGGGCCTCCCTCCAGGAATCCGGGGAAACCGTCGCCAGGTAAGCTCTCGCCGCGGTCACGATCTTCCTTCGCTTGGCCGGCCCCACGGATTCCTCCGGGAGCCCGTGCCCGTCCTCCTCCCGGAAGCGTACTTCGACAAAAGCGAGAACATCCCCGTCCCGGGCGATGACGTCGATCTCGCCGCCGCGGGCACGGAAATTCCTCTCCACGACCCGCATTCCTCTTTCCCCGAGGTAGGCGCAGACCGCGTCTTCCGCCTCGCGTCCCGCCGCCGCTCTCTCTTCCGGCGGACGGGTCACCCGGGAACGACCCCGCGAAACGTCTTCCGGTGGATCGGGGAGGGACCGAGCGTCCGCAGTGCGGCCAGATGGGCCTTCGTCGGGTACCCCTTGTGGGAGGCAAAGCCGTACCCCGGGTAAACCCGGTCGTACTCGAGCATCAGCCTGTCCCGGGTGACTTTCGCGACGATGGACGCCGCCATGACAGAAACGCAACGCGTGTCACCGGAAACGAGCGGCTCCTGGCGAATTCTCGCCCACGGCCCTTCTTCCGCCGAAGGGATCGGAACATTCCCGTCGATATACAGAAAGTCGGGAGCAGGAGCGAGTTTTTCCACCGCCCGGCGCATCGCGAGGAGCGACGCCTGCAAAATATTGATCCGGTCGATCTCCTCGGGGGAGGATTGGGCAACCGCGAAGGCAAGGGCATGCGAGGTGACAAGAAAGAAGGCCCTTTCCCTCGCTTTCGGGGAAAGGGCCTTGGAATCGCGTATTTCCGGTCGGTGAAACCCCGGGGGGAACACTACGGCCGCAGCCACCACCGGCCCGGCAAGCGGCCCCCGTCCGGCCTCGTCGACGCCGGCCACCGTGCGGAATCCTTTCGCACGCGCCCGGGCCTCGAAACCACCCAACGGGGCGCTCTACTCCTTGGTCTCCGTGACCTCGGTCTGCGCCGGTTCTTCCGGCCCGGCGACAACCTCCTCCGGGGTCTCCGCAGTCCCCTCGACCGGGACGGCGATCCCCTTCTTCCCGAGCCAATCCTTCTTCTCGCGGATCCGGGCCTTCTTGCCGGACACCTTGCGCAGGAAGAAGAGCTTCGCCCGGCGGACGTCCCCCCTCTTTTTCACGACGATATTCTCGATCAGCGGAGAGTGCAGCGGGAACGTACGCTCCACCCCCACGCCGTACGACTCCTTGCGGACCTTGAAGGTGCTGGAGGGGCCGTTGCGGTGGAACCCGATGACGATCCCCTCGAAGTACTGGACCCGCTCCTTCTCCCCTTCCCGGATCCGCAGGAAGACGCGAACGGTGTCCCCGGCCTTGAACGCCGGGAGATCGCTTCGAAGCTGCGATTTCGTAAGTTCCATGAGGAGATTGCTCATCACCCAAACCCCTTTCCCGAATCGGTTCGCTTACGGAAAGAAAGACTTAGTAATCTATTCCACGCCGCTGCCAGGTGTCAACTTTTTCTTCAGAAGTTCGGGGCGCCTTGCCAGGGTTCTTCGCTTCCCCTCTTCCCGGCGCCACCTCTCGATCTCGGCGTGGTTGCCCGACAGGAGCACGTCGGGAACCGGATATCCGCGGAACTCCCGGGGGCGGGTATACTGCGGCCCCTCGAGGATCCCCTCCCCGAAGGAATCCCGGTGCGGCGCCAAGGGGTCCCCGATCACGCCGGGGACGAACCGTGCCACCGCGTCGACCAGAACGAGGGCGGGCAACTCCCCTCCGGTCAGCACGTAATCGCCGACGGAGACCTCGATGTCGGCCAGGTGGTCCGCCACGCGCTGGTCCACCCCCTCGTACCGGCCGCAGATGAGGATGAGGTGCCCCTCCGCCGCCAGGGAACGCGCCAGGCGGTCTGTCAGGAGTTCCCCCTGGGGGGACAGGAGGACCGCTTTCCCCGACCCGAACCGTTCCCGGATCGCCTCCACTCCCGCGAAGATCGGCTCCGGCTTCATCACCATCCCGCCGCCGCCCCCGTAGGCCTGATCGTCGGTCACATGGTGCTTCCCGCCGGCGTAGTCCCGCAGGTCGTGCACCTCTACCTGCAACAGCCCCGCCTCCCTCGCCCGGGCGAGGATGCTGTGGTCAAGCGGCCCGGAAAAGATCCCGGGGAAGAGCGTGAGAACGTCGACCCGCACCTTACCACCCCTCCGGAGGGGCCACCACGATGCGGCGGCCCGGGACGTCGACCTCGCGGATGAACGCGGAAACCATCGGAAGGAGGGACTCCCCGTTTTCGCGCCGGATCACGAGCCAGTCGTGTGCCGCCCCCCCCTCCACGGCGGCGATTTCCCCGACACGCTTCCCCGCCGCGTCCACCGCTTCGCAGCCGATCAGGTCCACCCAGTAATACTCGCCCTCCTCCGGGGGAGGAAGTTCCGCCCGAAAGACCGAGACGGAGGCGCCCGACCACTCCTTGGCCGATTCCTGGGAATCGATCCCACCCAACGAAAAAACGGCGAAGCCGCCCTGCGGCTTGGCCGCCCTCACCTCGAAGTCGCCGACGCGTTTCGCCCCGCCGGGACCTTCCGTGGACATGCGCACGGTCCGTACGTGCAACAGCGCGGACGGGTCCCCCGAATAGGTCTTCACCCGGATTTTCCCTTCCACACCGTGGGGCCTCGCCACGCGCCCGACCTCGACCAGGCTGTCGGTCATCGCGCGCTGTTTATTGCCGCCTGCCATGCCGCGCGTCCCGGGGGATGCGTCCCTTTACGCTACCGCCTTCTTCTCCTTTTTCTCTTCGTGGAACTTCTTCCAGACCCCCGCCTTCCGGAGCAGGCTCCGGACCGTCTCCGTCGGCTGCGCCCCCCGGTGCAGCCACTTGAGGGTCAGCTGCTCGTCGACCAGGAACTTGGGCGGGTTCTCCTTCGGATCGTAGATCCCCACTCTCACGATATATCGCCCGTCCCGGGGCGCCTGGGAATCGGCCACCACGACGCGGTACGAAGGCAGCTTCTTCCTGCCCGTTCGCGTCAGACGAATCTTTACCGCCATCTCCTCACCTCCCGATACTTTCTTCCGGTTTACTTTACCACGCTCCACCCTACATAAACGGCAGGCCTTTCCTGCCTCTCTTTCCTGCGCCCTTGGAGAACCGCTTGAGCATCCCTTCCGCCTGTTGGAAGTTCTTGAGCAGGCGGTTCACGTCCTGGACGGTCGTCCCGCTTCCCTGGGCGATCCGCTTCCTGCGGCTTCCGTTGATGACCTTCGCGTTGCCTCGCTCCTCGCGGGTCATCGAGTCGATGATCGCCACGACCCGGGCAAGTTCCTTTTCGTCCGGGGCTGCCGCCTTCAGCTCCTTCATCTTTCCCCCCATCCCCGGGATCATCCCGAGGAGGTCCTCGATCGACCCCATCTTCCGGATGCTCATCAGCTGGTCCCGGAAGTCCTCGAGCGTGAACTCGCTCCGGCGGATCTTGCGCGTGAGTTCCTGCGCCTTCTTCTCGTCGATCGTCTCCTGCGCCTTCTCCGCGAGGGTCAGGATGTCCCCCATCCCGAGAATCCGGGAGGCCATCCGGTCGGGGAAGAAGGCCTCGAGGGCGTCCAGCTTCTCCCCCACCCCGACGAACTTGATGGGGGCCCCGGTCACCGCCCGGATGGAAAGCGCCGCGCCGCCACGGGCGTCGCCGTCCATTTTGGTGAGGAGTACGCCGGTCAATCCCACTTTCTCGTGAAACGCCTTGGCGACGTTCACCGCGTCCTGTCCGGTCATCGCGTCGGCCACCAGCAGGATGTCGCCGGGATCGACCGCCTCCTTGATCCGGCGCAGCTCCTCCATCAGTTCCTCGTCGACGTGGAGCCTCCCTGCGGTGTCCAGGAGGACGGTGTCGCACCCGGTCAGGTCCGCCTGCCGGACCGCCTCCCGGCAGATGTCGACGGGGTCGGCGTTCGGGTCGCTATCGAAGACGGGGATGCCGATCTGGGACCCCAGGACCTTCAACTGCTCGATCGCCGCCGGCCGGTTGACGTCGGCGGGGACCAGGAACGGGCGCCGTTTCTTCTTCTGGAGATGGAGGGCGAGCTTCCCGCAGGAGGTGGTCTTTCCGGACCCCTGGAGCCCCACGAGCATCACGGGGACCGGCGGCCGCCTTGCAAGGTTAAGGTCCTTAGCCTCCCCGCCCATCATGCCTGCCATCCCGTCATGGACGATCTTGATGAAGTGCTGGTCGGGAGAGAGAGAAGCCATGACCTCGGCCCCCAGCGCCTTGCTCCTGACGGTGGCTGTGAACTCCTTTACGACCTTGTAGTTGACATCGGCCTCCAGAAGCGCAAGCCGGACCTCGCGCAGCGCCTCCTCGATGTTCCCCTCGGAGATGCGCCCGTGCCCGCGCAGTTTTTTCAGTACGCCCTGGAACTTTTCCGACAGGTTCTCGAACATGGGGCCCCTTCCACCTCCCGGCGCAAAAGATATATATTTACAAGATAACCGCTGTTTCCGTCAAATCAAAAACGGAAGATGAACCGGAAGCATCTAACGTGGAGGAAGGGAGGGAAGAGCGATGCCGGACCGAATCAGAAAAGCCATGGTGCTGTTCGTTCCGCTGGTCCTTCTCCTGGTATTTGCGCCCCTGGCCGACTCGAGGAATGGGCGCCGGATGGGCGGCAGGAAATGGGGGAGGGACTCCGTCGACCTGGTCGTGCGGAAGGTCACGGTCACCCCGGTTCGCGCGCACGTCGGGGACGCTATCCAGGTCGAGATGGAATGGGATCTTGATGGACACATTACCGACACCGAGACGAACGTGGCCACGGTACGGGCCAACGGCAAGGGGGTCGCCAGCAAAAAGTACCCCTCCGGCTTCGGCGTACGCCCGGGAGAGATAAAACGGGAGACCTTTTTATGGAACACGAAGGGGATGGCGCCGGGAAAATACCGCATCCGCGGAGAAGTGCTCCTGAAATACGATCCAACCCCCTATGACAATTACCAGGACGTGAAGGAGCCGGTTCTCCTGATCGCCGAGGGGGAGTCGTTTCCGGCCGGGCAGGAAGGCGGGGGAGAAGCCGTTGCGGAGAACCCGTACTAGCTAAAGGAGAGAGGAGGGATTTTAGCAATGCACAGTCGAATCAGGACGACCATACATCTTACAGTTCCTTTGCTCCTGCTACTCTTGTTTGCTCCCCTGCCCGGGTCGAGCATGCTGAACGGAGATTCGGACAAGAACGGAGGGTCGGAACCCGTCGACCTGGTCCTGCGGAAGGTCACGGTCACCCCGGTCCGTGCGCACGTCGGGGACGTCGTCCGGGTCGAAATGGAATGGGACTATTGGGGCGACATTACCGAAGATCAGTACGACACAAGCGTGGCGGCGGTGCGGGCCAACGGCAAGGTGGTGGCCAGCAAGACGTACACCGCCGACTTCGGAGGAGTGGCCCCGGGAGATACCTACCGGGAGACCTTTTTATGGAACACGAAGGGGATGGCGCCGGGGGAATACCGCATCCGGGGAGAAGTGCCCATAATTCAGGACAAGACGCATTATGACAATTACCTGGACGTGAAGGAGCCCCTTCTCCTGGTACCGGCGGGAGTCTCTTTCCCGGACGGGAAAGAACGCGGGGGAGAAGCCGTTGCGGAGAGCCCGTACTAGTGGGAGCGTAAACTGGGAGAAAGGAGGGATGTGAGCGATGCGCAGTCGAATCAAGACGTATCTGCTTCTTTCCGGTTCCTCGATCCTTCTCCTGTGGTTTGCCCCCCTGGCCGGGCCGGGCATGCTGCACGGTTCGGTTGGAAATGGAGGGGCGCACGTCGACCTGGTCGTGCGGTAGGTGACGGTCACCCCGGTCCGGGCCCGCTCCGGGGAACCAATCAGTATCGAGGTGGTGTGGATGTACTGGGGAGAACTCATAAACAATTACTACGAATCAACCTCGGCCAATGTCGGTGATCCCTACGGAAACCGGAAAAGCACCAGGCGGCTTATCCCGCCCTTTATCACACCGTCCGGCTGCTCGATGACCGACGCAATCGCCTTCCCCCCCCGTCGGAGTCCGGACGGGGAGAGGAAATCCGCGGCCGAGTAGGCGCGATCCCCTTTCGGGGTCCCGGTCTTTTCGATGATTTCCGCCCCGTCCCACCGAAGAAGAACGAGGCGGGTGGTCTTGCTGGAAAATTCCATGTCCATCGACTCCTGTTCCGCTTTCGGTACCAGGATCAACGGTCTCCCGCCCGCCCCCGGGGAAACCCGGGCCGCCTTCCTGACGTAATACCTGGTTTTCCCGGCGCGCGGCAGATAGGTCCCCCCCTTGAAGGAATCCCCCGACCATCCGTAAGGAGCGTCGGTCTTGTATTCGGGGACACCGCCCCTGGAAAGAATCCGCAGATTGTCTTTTTTATCCGTGTAGATCCATTTCCACTCCTCCCCGAACCTCGCCGATGACAGGCCCAGGATTCCGGAGGAAAGAGGCACCCTCAGCGTATCTGCTGGAAGTGCCTCCCCCATCCTGAGGGTCTTTCCGTCCCAGACCATTGCGTACAGTTTCCCGTGGAAAGGGAAATCGTCTCCATGCTGTTGGCCGGCCAAAACCTCCTTCCCCTGCCAGTCCGGGAGGAGAACGAGGTAGTAGGGAAGCCGGTCGGCGATTTTCCCGTAGGTTTCCCCTTTTTTCTTCAGGACCGTGGACCGGAGTTCCTCCCCATCGATACCGGTCACCACGATTTCCTTCTCTCCGTCCCCGTCGAGATCGACCGCCTCGACGTTCAGGATCTGGCCCGGTATTCCATCCGTGATCCTGGCCTTCGGCAGGATCTCCGACCCGCTCACGCGGTACATATGGATACCTTTCTTGCCGTAGGCGATGACCTCGCCGTTCCCCTCGCGGTCCACATCGCCTGCCACAACCCCGTGCAATTCGTCCACGATCTTGCCGGACTCCGCGACCTTCTCCATGGAGGAGGGAATCCACCCCCCTTCGGAGGGAGGGGGTGCGGCAGAGGGTGCTCCCACGGTGGCTGCCGGGGCCGGAATCGCGGGAGGAGAAACCGGAGGCGGAACCGCCTGGGGGGGCGTATACGCCCGGACCGCCACTTTTACCCCGAACATCTTCTCCGAGATGTCCGCGGCAAGGTCGCCCAACCGGGGGATGATCTCGTCCTCCGTGGCGGCGGTAGTGAAGAATGCGCCGGCCATCTGTCCCCCGACCAGATCGGTTACGGTCACGTCGATGCTGTACCCCGCCCCAAGCTTTGCGACCGACCCTTTAAGCAAAAGCGGAAGACCGGCTCTTTTCGCGGCATCCTCGGGAGGCCCGTCCTCCGGGGGAAGCAGCAGCACCTCGGCGCCCGTCATCGCCATCAGGCGCGAGGACATGAGCCGGGGAAGGATGTCGACCGTCTGCCGGATTTCTTCGTGGGGTCCCAGAATGGCGAAGGGGGCGATGGCGATACGGCGGGAGTAGTCTGCGGCGGATGCCGGCGAAGATATCGCCAGCAAAACCGCAACGGCGATACCGGAGCGGAATCGTGAGGCGACTTTCCTCTCTCCCCACCTCATAACCGGGCAAATCTACCAGAGGGAGCGGAAAAGAGTCAAATAAAATCGGTTATTGCGCCGGATGCCGGCGAGCCCTAGGTCCCCGGTGAATTACGGAGAGCGCTTGCACGAGCTTTCCCTGGATCCCCCCGAAGCCCCCGTTCGACATGATGAGGATCAGGTCCCCGGGGCGCGACGTGGAAGAGAGGTGCTCCACGATCCGGTCGACCTCCTCGATATATAAGGCCTTCCGGCCGTCTGCCTTAATCGAGGCAACTACTTCTTCCGGATCCAGCCGGTCGTCGGGAGAAAACTTCTCCGCGCCGAACACGCCCGCGAGGATTACCGAGTCGGCGCCCGAGAGCGCCTCGGCGAACTCCTTTTGGAAGACCTTTCTCCTGCTCGTGTTGGACCTGGGTTCGAACACCGCGGTGACAGTCCGCCCCGGGTGCCTCGCCCGGATCGCCCGGATCGTCTCGCGAACCGCCGTCGGGTGGTGTGCGAAGTCGTCGACGACGAGGACCCCGCCTGCCTCCCCCACTTCCTCCAGCCTGCGCCGCACGCCTTGAAATCCGGCAAACGCCTCCGCAACCCGGTCAGCCTCAAATCCCAGTCGGAAAAGAGCCAGAGCCGCCGCGGCGGCGTTGCCCGCGTTGTGCCTGCCCGGGAGCCGCAGCCGGAAATCGTGCGTCTCCTCCCCCCGCTCCATGCGAAACCGGGAGAACTCCCCCTCTTCCGACAAAAGGGTTATCCGCCACGGCGGATCGCCCGATATCCCCGCACGACCGGGTTCGACGCCGTAATACCAGACCGGGCACTCCGCTTCCTGCGCAACCTCGACCACGTCCGGGTAGTCGGCGGAGGCGATCAGCAACCCGTCCCGCGGAACGGACCGGACCAACTTCCGGAACGACTCCTTCAAGTGGGAAAGGTCCCGGTAGATGTCGGCGTGGTCGAACTCGATGCTGGTGAGCAGGGCGATGCGGGGGCGGTAGTGGAGGAACTTCGGCCCCTTGTCGAAGTACGCCGTGTCGTATTCGTCCCCTTCGATCACGAAGTGCGGCCCGCCGCCCACCCGGTAGCTCACCGGGAAATTCCTCGGGACCCCGCCCACCAGGAACGAGGGGTCGGCTCCGAGGGCAAAGAGGGACCAGGAAAGAAGCGACGTGACGGTCGTCTTCCCGTGGGTCCCCGCGACCACGACCGGCTCCTTCCCCCCGAGGAAGAGATCGGCCACCGCCTGCGGCATCGAGAGGACGGGAAGCCCTCGCCTGGCCGTTTCCGCAACCTCCGGATTGTCCCGGGACACTGCGTTTCCCACGACGACGAGATCGGTATCCTCCGGGATGTTTCCCGCCGCATACGGGGAGCGGAGCACGATCCCGAGCGCCGAAAGCTGCACGCTCATGGGCGGGTAGACGTTGGCGTCGGACCCGGTCACGCGGAACCCCTTTTCCTTTAGCATCCCGGCTAAAGAGGCCATCCCCACACCGCATGCCGCGATCAGATGAACGTTTTTCATTCCTGTTACAGCGCCTCCATGACGGCGTCGTGGATCGCCGGCCTCAAGGTTTTCAAACGCTGGTTATCGTGACCGTAATACACCCGGTTGGAAAGAAACACCACCGTGATCTCCCGGGAGAGGTCGATCCAGAGGGAGCATCCCGTGAACCCCAGGTGGCCGACCGACCCCTCCGGGAAATGGCGCCCGGCCTGCGAACCGCCCGCCGTCCCGGGCGTCGGGGTATCCCATCCCGGGGTGTGGGGACATCCCTGCGGCGTACCGACTTTCGTCGTCAACGCTTCCGCCGACCTCCGGGTGATCACCCTTCCCTCCCCCCGCCTTGCCCGGAGGATTTCGCGTGCGAAGAGGAAGAGGTCGTGCGTCGTGGAAAAGATTCCCGCGTGCCCCGCCACCCCCCCCATCGCAGCCGCGTTCTCGTCGTCTACCTCCCCCACCTTTTCCCTGCCTCGCTCCTCCGAGTCCCCGGTCGACATCAGCCGCCCTGTCTCGCATTCGGGAAGCGTCAGGAGGGGGAGGTAGCCCGTGTCCCGCATCCCAAGAGGGGCCGTAAGCTCCCTCTTAAGAAGACGGTCAAGCGTCGTGAACGCGACGGCCTCGATCGCCCGTCCCACGAGGAGGAAGTCCAGGTCGCCGTACATGCAGGCCGTTCCCGGCGGGGCAGCAAGCGGCAGGGACAGGACGGTGGCGACGATCCGGTCGTGTCCTTCCGCTGTCCCCCACATTCTCCCCCCTTCCTTTTCCTCGGCCTCCCGCAGGTCGCGGTAGAGGCGACGGTACGCCGGCAGCCCGGAGGCGTGTGACAGAAGCTGGAGGAAGGTGATCTCCGGATACGCCGGGTCGGGCGAGTGGATCGGCAGGGTTTCCGAAACCTTCCCGTCCGGCGACAGCGTCCCCTGCTGGACGAGGAGGTAGAAGAGGGAGGCGACGAGCGGCTTGGTCACGGAGGCGATGTCGAATATCGAGGAGAGCCTGGCCTCCCCCGCCGAACCGTGGAAGAGGATCTCTTCGCCCCGGGCCATAAGGAGGACGGCGGCCTGGTACGCCTTCTCCCCGACGCCGCGCTCAAGAAGCGCAAGCGCCTCGCGGAAACGGACCTCGTCACCTTTTATCTCCCGGGTCACTTCGCCGCCACCGGGGATTCGAGCAGGAAAAGCCGTCCGCGCGCGTCGATCCGCGCCCGCACACCGAACGGGAGGGCATAATTCGGAGCGGTGTGGCCTGCGGGGAACCCGTACCAGACGGGGACGGACAGACGCTTTCCGGCGGAGGCGAAGACCTTCCAGATCTCCTCCTCCGTCTCGTTTCTTACCGGCGTGATCTTCGCCGCCACGATCCCCGCGACCTTCCGCAGCCTGCCCGACTGGACCCACTGCGTGAGCATCCGGTCGATCCGGTAGGCCGGCTCCCCGACGTCCTCCAGGAACAGGAGCGCCCCCCGGAAGTCAGGCTCGTAAGGTGTCCCAAGGAGTGCGGTGAGCACGGAAAGACACCCTCCGGTCAGGACACCCTCCGCAGCGCCGCCACGCAACCTCTCGCACGGCAGCCCCCAGGGCTCCCGCGGGGTGACACGCCCCCCCACGAGCCGAATGAAGGCATCGAGCGAACGCAGGTCCAGCTGCCTCGCCAGGTCCGCCACCATCGGGCCGTGGATGGCGGTAAGGCCAAGCCGCGTGGAGACGTAGGCCAGGACCGCCGTGATGTCGCTGTACCCGATCAGGAGTCTTGGACGGGCCGCGGCCTTCCCCCAGTCGAGGAGGGGCAGGAGCCGGGTCGTGCCGTACCCCCCGCGTGCCGCCATGACGGCCCGGCCCTCGGGAAGCGTGAGCGCCCACTCCATCTGTGCCGCCCGGTGCCCGTCGTCTCCGGCCAGGTACCCCTCCCTGCGGAGCAGCCCTTCGGCGGTCTCGGGAACGAACCCCGCGGCCGAGAGGCGGGCCAGACCCCGGGTGAGCTTCCCCTGGTCCACGGGCCCTCCCGGGGCGACGATCGCGATCACGTCGCCTTCCCGAAGAGGTCCGGGCCTAAGTTTACGCATCTTCCCTCCTGACCGGGACGAGGTACAAAAGGTTCGCGACGGTGAACAGAACCGAAAAGACGAGTACGCTTACGGCCCCGGGGTCACGGTTCGCGTCGAACACGGCATACGGTGCGCCCCACGACGTCGATCCGAAGTTCTTCAGATAAACGCCATACCCCTCGTGGAAGAGCGGCTCGTTGGTGCGCACGAGGCCGCCCGCCACCGGCGTCACGTCGCGGTACAGCGTCACCGCCGCGGAGAAGTCCCTGGGGTACCCTTCCGGCGCCATCACCACGTCTAAACGGTTGAGCTTGAGCACCCACCCTGTTTCCCCCACGGAGACGAATCCTCCCTCGGGCACGGAGAGGCCCGGGATCCTGTCCCCGTGCACGCTGCTTACCAGATGGGAAAGCACCACTCCCAGGAACGCCAGGTGCATTACGTGGGGCAGGAGCCGGTGAAGCGTTACCTTCCCGCGGAAGATCTGTACGAGCCGCTCAAAGGTGCAGCAAGCCGCGTTCAACGCCATGAGGGCGGTCGCAAGGAGCAGACCGTACAGCCATAACGTCGCCCCCGGGGCGGCGAACCCTTTCCGGATGAACCAGCCGGCGAGGATCTGGGCGTCCATGTCGGAGAAGACCCCGGGATACCGCTCCAGCACCACGGAGCCTGCGGCGCCTGCCAGACAGAAGGCAACCCCTGTCCAGACGCATGTCGTATGGGACGTGAGGAACCGCCACGCACCCCGGATCATCCTTACCCCACCCCTCGCCCTCTTACGTACATGTTCCCCATCTTACGACGAACCGGCGAAAAGTAGGTAGACACGAACGGAAGCCCCCTCTGAGGCAGCGGAGCCGATCCCGGCGCCCTCGAAACGGCGCCCACATTCGCGGCGCGGGCGACGGTGGTCAGAACGAGTGGGAGCTGCGCAGCAGCAGGCTCACGCCGAGGAACGTCGCCAGCATCACGAAATAACCGGCCGCGGTGGCCCCCATCTCCAGCCGCCTCCCCCAGCCCGGCCACCTTCCTCCCGCGGGGAGGAACTTGAGGTGGGTCAGCACCGCGAAGTAGATCCAGAGGACCACCGACCAGATCTCCTTGGGCGTCCAGATCCAGTAGGAGCCCCACGCATAGAACGCCCAGATCCCGCCGCACACCATCCCCGCCGAAAACGCCGAGAACCCGTAGAGCGCAGACCTCCCCGCGGCGTGATACACCTCGTCCCCCCCCTGTCTCAGGTACGTCCAGGAAAGAGCAAGCCCCGCTGCGAAGAGGCCGTACCCGAGAAAGGAGAGTCCCACGTGGGTCGCAAACCACGGCGTGTCCAGAGCCGGGTAGAGAGGCGTAAGCCGCTTGTCGATAAGAGCCGCACCGGCCTGGGGAAGAACTACAAGCAGGGAAAGGGGCTTCCAGGCGGACATCGTCGCGCTCGTCCCGCAGAGGAGGAAGGCCGAGAGAGCGGAACAGAAGGAAAAGACCGTCAGCGACTCGAAGAGCCCGGCCATCGGCGCGTGCCCTGACAGGACCCACCGCAAGGCCAGAAAGAGGGCGTGCAGGACGAGACCTCCGAAAAGAGCCGAACGCCAGGGAGACCTCGGGGTGATCCCGCCCATCTGCAGGCCCGCCTCCGCTCCGTAGGCGAAAAGCGAAAGCCAGAAGAGGACGAGGTGAACGCCGTACATTAGCTTGCGCCTTCCCCCCTCGTTTAGGAAATCAACGGGAGATGCTACCACGTTCCCGATATAATGGGCGAAAGAACAGTCGATTTCCCAGGGGTAAACCGGACTTGCCAGTAACGCAGTGGGAAAACGCGCTCGAAGCGCTCGAATGGGGGAAGATCGTTTCCCGGCTCTGCATGCACGCCTCCTCGGAGCCGGGAAGGGAGCGGTGCCTGGGGCTTGCGCCCGGGACGGACCTGGACGTCATCCGGATCTCCCTGGAAGAGAACCGGGACGGCCGCAGGATGCTGGTCGACGAAGGACCGCTTCCCCTGGAGGGTCTGAAGGAGATCATCCCCCCGGTGGAAAAGGCGGGGAAGGGCGCCTCGCTCTCCCCCGCCGAACTGCTCCTCGTCGGGCAGACGGCCAGGACGGGGGAGCGCACCCGCAGGTTCTTCGAGGACCGCAGGGGAAAGTACCCGCGCCTCGCACACCATGCCAAGGGCCTTCCCCCCTTGCGGGACATATCCGACGAGATCGAGGGGAAGATCGACGGTTCCGGAAACGTCCTCGACCGCGCGTCCCCGTCCCTGGGACCCTTGCGCCGCCAGCTGCAACAGCTAAGAACCCGCCTCCAGAAGACGGCCGAGGAGATCATCGCCTCGGCGCGGTTCGCCAGGCACATCCAGGAGACGTACTCCACCCTGCGCTCCGGGCGGCTCGTGATCCCCTTCAAGGTTGCCGCCAAGGGGCTCTTCCCGGGCATCGTCCACGACACGTCGCAGAGCGGACAGACCGTATTCTTCGAGCCCGAGGAGCTTGTCTACCTGAACAACGAAATCAAGATGGCCGAGATCGAGGTGGAGCGGGAGATCGCCCGGATTCTCGCGGAGCTAAGCGGAAAGGTCGCCCGCCGCGAAGGCGATCTCCTCCGGTGCCGCGCGATCCTGGCGACCCTGGATTTTCTCCAGGCGAGGTGCCTCCTCGCGGAGGAACTTTCCGCCCAGGAGCCCACCGTGAACGCCGCCGGCGAGGTGAACCTCCTCTCCGCGCGCCACCCGCTGATGGTCCTGGCCCGGAAGGAGATCGTACCCAACGATCTTTCGCTCGGACGCCCCTGCCGTTGCCTGATCCTCACGGGACCCAACGCCGGGGGGAAAACGGTCGCGCTCAAGACGCTGGGGCTTCTGACGCTGATGGCCATGGCGGGATTGTCCGTGCCCGCCTCCGGCGACTCGACGGTCTCGACCTTCCCCCGGGTTTTCGCCGCCGTCGGGGACGAGCAGAGCGTGGAGCAGGACCTCTCCACTTACTCCGCCCACGTTAAGCGGCTGAACGAGATCCTCGCGGGGGCGGACCGGGGATCCCTGGTCCTGCTGGACGAAGTCGTTTCGGGAACCGACCCGAGGGAGGGGGCGGCCATTGCCCGGGGATTCCTTGAGGTGCTTGCGGACCGCGAGGTCCGCGTCCTGGCCACGACCCACTTCGAGGAGCTCAAGATGATCGCCTTTGGGGACCGGCGCTTCGAGAACGGCTCGATGGAGTTCGACACGGAGGCACTCCGCCCCACGTACCGGCTGCGGCTTGGCGTACCGGGAAGAAGCATGGCGTTGGAGATCGCCCGGGCGCTGGGGTTCCCCGAGGATGTCCTCTCCCGGGCGAAACGGTATCTCTCCGGGGAGGAACAGAAGCTCGACGAGGTCCTCGCACGGCTGGAACGGGAACGGGAGAAAATTGCGTCCGAGGCCGCAGAGCTCGCTGCGAAGCGCCGCGAAGCGGAAGAAGAAAGGCAGCTCCTCATCGCCTTGCAGGACCGCGCGCGGGTGGAGGAGTCGAAGGTGCTGGAAAAGGGACGCCAACGGATCCAGGACGAGGTACGGAAGGCGGAAGGCGAGCTGCGGACGGTCACGGAGGAACTGCGCAAGGAGAAGAAGATCGAGACGGTCCGGAAGGCGTCGACGGTCCTGCGCGAGTGGAAGGAAAAGGCAAGAATCTCGGAGGAGGACCCCGTGGTGCGGGCGATGATGAGCAAAACCGCCCCCCTGCAGCCGGGGGCCGTCCTCTATCCCGGGCAGAAGGTCTTCCTGTCTCCCCTCCACAAGGAAGGGGAAGTGAGCGAATCCCCCGGACCGCAGGAGAACGTGGTGGAGGTGCGGGTGGGGGGGATGAAAACGCGGGTGCCCAGGGAGCAGGTTCGGGTCTTCGCATCGGACCGCCGGTCTGCCGGATCGACGGCTTCCGGGCCCGTGCGCCGCACCGATTCTCCTTCCTCCGGAATGTTTCTCCAGACCCCCGGGAATACCCTCGATCTCCGGGGAATGTACGTGGACGACGCCCTTCCCGAAGTGGATGTCTTCCTCGACCGGCTCTCCCTCGCCCATGCCCCCCACGTCTTCCTCATCCACGGGCACGGGACGGGGGCATTGAAAACGGGGGTACGCCGGCACCTTACGACCTCCCCGTACGCGAAGCGGTTCCTCCCGGCACCGAGGGAGCAAGGGGGCGACGGGGCGACGATCGTCGTTCTCGCTTAAAAAAGGGACGTTCCTAAGAACTCTGGTTCCTTGTTTTTTGGAGTTCTTAGGAACGTCCCTGTTCTTGGCGGAAGGCGTTCCACGCCTGGCGGGCGAAGCCGGGGTCGGAAAAGAGGTCGTACGCGGTCAGTGCAAGCGCCCGGATTCCTTCCATCATCCCCTCCACCCCTGCGGGGCTCGTGGTCGCCTCTTCGAAGGAACGCGTGTGGATCTCTACCCGCTCCCCGTCCGAAATGGGGACGTGCGGCTGGAAGGAAGGGACGACCTGGGAGACGTTGCCGATGTCGGAGGAACCCAGGTTCTTGTCCGTGGGGGCGCAGCTCTCCTCAAGTCCCAGCAGCGAGATGGCGCGCCGGTAAGAGTCGGTGAGCACCGGGTTGATCTTCATCGCGGAGAGGGTGTACGGTCCCTCCTCCATCCGCAACCGGCAGCCCGTCGCTTTCGCTGCGCCGCGGGCGCACCGCTTCACCTTGCGGACCGCGTCCTGCATCCCGGCGTCGGTCTCCCCCCGGACGTAGAAGTACGACTGGGCGCGATCCGGGATGATGTTGGGCGCCTTCCCCCCTTCCGTGATGATCCCGTGGACCCGGACGGAGTCCGGGAGATGCTGGCGCAGCGCCGCGATCCCCTGGAAGAAAAGAAGCACCCCGTCGAGGGCGTTTATGCCGTGCTCCGGGTAGGCCGCGGCGTGCGACGCCTTTCCCAGAAAGGTAAAACGGATCTTCTGGAGGGCCAGGCACCCTTTGGTCACGTGGCGCCGGGAGGAGGCATGGACCATCATCGCCGCGTCGACCCCTTTGAAGATTCCCTCCTCGACCATCCGGACCTTGCCGTACCCTGTCTCCTCGGCGGGGGTCCCAAGGGCGATGATCTTCCCCGCACGGAAACGGGAAGCCCCGAACCGGGCCAACGCCGCGGCGGCGCAGGCGGATGCGACCCCGCCCAGGTTGTGCCCGCAGGCATGTCCCAGTCCCGGCAGGGCATCCATCTCGCACAGAAGCGCCACCACCGGCTTCCCCCTTCCGAAGGAGACTTCCGCCCGGAACGCGGTGTCCATCCCCGCAATTCCCCGGTCGACGCGGAACCCCCTGTCCTCGAGGAACGTCGAAAGGGTCCCGGAAGTACGGGTCTCCTGGAGCGGAAGTTCGGCGAACCCGGTAATCGCCCGGAGCATCCGGTTCGCCTCGGAGCGGAGCGTGTCGGTGATCGAGAGAAGTTGTTTTCTGTTCCGGTCCATCATTCTGTGGTGGCGTCGCGGCAAGATGCTATCTTAGCATATTCACAGGACGGCATCTTCGACCGGAGAACGGCCCGGAGAACGGCAGAGGCGGGAAAAAATGACACGCTGGAAATCGATCACCGTGGAGACGCGACGGGAGGCGGTGGACGCCCTCTCCCACTTCTTCACGGAACACGGCTCGCTCGGGATGGCGTACGACGAGCGGCTGTTCGGCACGGAAGGAGACCCGGCGGACCCCCTTCCGCCCCCTGACGAGGTGACCAAGCTTACCGCGTACTTCCCCTGGGAGGCCGATCTGCACTCCGTGAAGAGGGATTTTCTCGATTTCCTCCCTCTGCTGGCCGAGTCTTTCGGCGCGGAACCGGGGACCTTCCTCTCGGCGGCGGAGATCACGGACTTCGGGTGGGCGGAAAAATGGAAGGAGCACTTCCAGCCGGTAAGGATCGGGAAGAAGATCACCGTGAAACCGTCGTGGGAGCCGTACTCGCCTTCCCCGGAAGAGGTCGTCGTCACCATCGATCCCGGCCAGGCGTTCGGCACGGGAACGCACGAGACGACGCAGATGTGCCTCCAGTTCCTGGAGGAGGCCTTCGACGGAACGCCGACGCCCCGCCGGGTGCTGGACGTAGGGACCGGAACGGGGATCCTGGGGATCGCCGCGGCCCTCCTGGGCGCTCCGTTCACGCTCGGGATCGACGTCGATCCGAAGGGGGTGGAGGTCGCCGGGGAAAACGCCCGGGTCAACGGCGTGGAGGACCGGTTTCACGTCGCCACGACCCCCCTTTCGTGCGTGGAAGGAAGGTACGACCTCATCCTGGCGAACGTCCTCGCGGAGATCCTCTCCGACCTCAAGCAGGAGATCGCCGACCGGCTGGAACCCGGGGGGAAACTGATCCTCTCCGGGATCCTCTCAGAGAAGGGCGACTGGGTGGCGAAGGAGTACGAGGCCGCCGGCTGCCGGCTTGCGGGAAGGAAGGACGATGGCCAGTGGACCACGCTTCTCCTCCGGCGGGAAGGGGACGTCGCGTAGGATGCCCACGTTTTTCGTCAACCGCGCAAACGTCCAGGGGGACACGGCCGTTCTCGCCGGGACGGAGGCGGGGCACATGCTCCGGTCGCTGCGCCTGGGCCCCGGCGACTCCTTCTTCGCCTTCGACGAGGAAGGGGTACGGTACCGGATGCGGATCCTCGAGGCGACGTCGCGATCGCTCCGCGCCGAGGTACTCGAAACGTGGCCGCCGGAGCCCCCCCCCGAAGTCGCCGTCACCCTTCTCGTCGGGCTGCCCAAGGCCGACAAGATGGACTTCATCCTCGAAAAGGCGACCGAGCTCGGCTGTATCCGGGTGGCGCCGTTCCGGTCGTCCCGGACGATCCCCCGGCTCGACGCGCAGGACGCGCGCAAGAGACTTTCGCGCTGGGAGCGGGTGGCGCTCTCCGCCGCCAAGCAGTGCGGCTCCGCCCGGATTCCGGAGATTCCGGGCCTTCTCTCCTACCCCGACGCGTTGGCCCTTGGCGCCGAGGCGGACGTGCGCATCGTTTTCTACGAGGGAGAGGGGCGGTTCGGGCTGAAGAAGGTCCTGTCCGGCACGGGAAAGGCGACACGCGTGGCGCTTCTTGTCGGCCCCGAGGGGGGCTTCTCGGAGGACGAGGTAACGGAGGCGGAGCGGGCGGGGTTCGTCCGTGCGGGCCTGGGACAAAGGATCCTTCGGGTGGAGACGGCCGCCATCGCCGCGGTGAGCATGGTGATGTACCATTTCGGGAAACCCTGATGGCCCTTTTCACGACGCGGGAAGGACACCATTACGCGGGATTCTGGATTCGCGCGGCGGCGCGCCTCATCGATCTCATCCTCCTCCTCGCCGCATTCCAGTTCTTTCTCCTGGTGGACCGGAAGGGGGCGGACGCGGGGTATTGGGCCCCTACCGGATTCGGCGACGGCACGGGGTTCGACCAGTTCCCGTTGGAGAACGCGGCACGGGGGATCTTCTTTCTGTTCTTCCCCGTTTTCTACTACGTGTATCTGCACGGCGCCTTCGGACAGACCTTCGGCAAGATGGTGCTTAAGGTCAGGGTGCTAAACGAGGACGGGTCCCCCCTCAACTACCGCAGGGCGTTCCTGCGGTGGCTCGGGTATTTCCTGTGCGACCTGACGCTCAACTTCGGATACCTGTGGGCCGCCTTCGATCCGCGCAAGCAGGGGTTGCACGACAAGGTGTGCAGGACGGTCGTCGTCCACGAAAACGCGGGGACCGGCGCTTGACAGGTTCTGGCCGGTGTCATTACAATTGTTCGTTCGCTCACGTGGCCCTTTAGCTCAGTTGGTAGAGCAGAGGACTGAAAATCCTCGTGTCCCCAGTTCAACTCTGGGAGGGGCCACCATGAAAAACAAGGGGTTACGGTGCAAACCGTAACCCCTTGTTTATTTACCGGGACCATATCGGGACCGCCCAGCAAAAATCTCAACCCCAATTAACTCACCCCGCCCCATCAATGAAAATGGTGCGCATAATGATTCAACCCTTGGCGGCTCTCCTGCGTATAACCAGCCTTTCAGACATCCTGCAAGCCCCTGTAAACCATTCAACAAGCGAATCGGTTGACAGGAGAATCTTCAGGATGACATAGTGCAGACAGTGGATAATAGTGGATTCTTCTTCCAACCCGGGAAAGAAGATCGTACGGTTGTCCTCCTCCCGGGCTTCGCGACGGATTACCGGATTTTCGAAGGGCTTGCTCCCGACGCCAACCGGATATGCCCGTTGAACGTCGATCCTCACCGGTTTGCCGAACAGCTTTTCGGTTATTTGCAGGGGACAGGCGTAGGCCGGGTTACGCTCTTCGGATGGTCACTAGGAGCTTTCCTTGCCACGGATTTCGCAGGGAGATACTCCGAATCCGTGGACCGTCTCGTGCTCGTCGGAGCCAGGAAACACTATGATCGCGACGGGCTCGACCAGTTCGGGAGATCCCTGCGGGAGAACCGGAAACAATGCCTCCTGGAATTCTACACCCAGTGCTTCCTTCCGACGCAAAGAGCAGCGTACAAGCGTTTTCGCAAGACGCTGCTTTCGCCCTATCTCCAGGAGATGGAGGCCGGAAGGCTGCTCCGGGACCTGGAATACCTGTACACCGCTGAGATTCGCCCCAACAGGCTTCCCCCATGCCCGGTGACGTTTGTCCACGGCGCCCACGACGTCATCGCGCCGGTGGCCGAGGCGCGTGAACTCGCCGCAGGGATCCCGGGCGCCTCGCTCCACATGCTGCCAAATGCGGCCCACGCTGCATTCCTTGACGAGGAGCTTATCTCTCTCAACAGGGAAATCTTACGATAAGAGAGGGATACGTGAAGACCGAACTATCGTCACGCTACGAGGATTACGCCCACGCCCAGAGGCTTGCGGCGCAGGACCTGCTCCTCTTTACCGGAGCCCTGAAACCCCGCACGATCCTTGAGCCTGGTTGCGGTACCGGGCTCTACAGCCGGATCCTTCTGGAGGCGTTCCCCCGGGCATCCATCCTGGCGGTCGACATTTCAGAAACGAGGGTAAAGGCGGCTCAAAGGGATATCGCTTCCCCGGCGATCCGGTTCGAAGTCGCCGATGCGGAAGAGCTTCCCCTCGCTTCTTACGAACTGATCACGTCCAATTCCACCTTCCAGTGGTTCCGACGTCTGCCCCTGACGATCACTCGGTTAGCGCAGATGCTCACGGGGGGAGGCGTGCTTTCCTTTTCCTTCTTCGGTCCCGGCACCTACGGGGAACTCGACGATGCGATGGGGAAGGTCTTCCATGGAAGAGCAAGAGTCACTGCCAGCGGCTTTGCCGGACGCGACGTTCTTTCCTCCGCGCTGGCGGCCTGCTTCACGCGGTGGAAAATCGAGGAAAAAATATACACCCAGGTATTTCCTTCATTGCACGAACTGTTGCGCAGCATCAAGTTCACGGAAACACGCGGCGTTCCCCGCGGCAGCCAGATCTTATGGACGCGGGGCACTCTCGCACGCGTCGAGGAGGCCTACTTCAAAAGGTGGGGCCGCATACAGGCCTCCTACCAGGTCTATTTCTGCAGGGGGCAGCGGTGATCAAGAGAGCATGAGCCGTTTTCCCCTTCGTACCCCCGTACAAGTGTATTCTGCTGCATCGGGAGAACCCGGGCCGTCGAAAAGGCCGGATTTTAACCCTGGAAAGTGTCGAAGAACGGGGGGACCCTCACGGGAAACCCCACCCCGAAACCCAAAACCTGTACCTTAAAATCCGGAACCCTTATGTGCCACTTCTTATGATTTTATGAAAGCGCGCGCTTTCAGAGATGACGGGGAACACGTCACTATCATCCCGCCGCCGACACAACCCGTTTCAGGACGCTGTTCTGTAACGGGGCTCACTTCTTGCCCAGTGTGATTTTGGTGATCTTGGAGCCCTGCAGGCCCAGGCCCGCCATCAGTCCCTTCTGGTCGAAGAAGAAGGCATAGATCTCCGACTTGGCGGTGGTGGTCGTAAGGGAACGGGCAAGACCTGCGTCGACGACGACAACGCTTGGGCCCACGCCGATCTCCCAGCCCGCGCTCTTGCTCAAATAATCGAGGGCGGATTTGGTCAGGAAAAATAACGCGTACCCGAACTTCTGCGCCCCCGCCTGCAGTCCGTACGATCCGGCGACCGTGTTGTAGTACCCGACCGTCGTCCCTCCTACCCGAAGGGCTCCCTTGCCGTACTGCGCGCCGACGATGAGCCCGGCCTTGACGACATCGGGAAAGACGAGGATCCCCTTGGCCACCTTGGAGAGTTCCTTTGCCGCGGGAGTTTTTGCGTAGAGTTTCAGCAGCGCCGAGTCGACGTCACGGTCGATCTCGGCCGCGGTTTCCGCGATTGCCGGACGGGGTACCACCATCCCTGCAGCCACGAATATCGCACACAGAATCGCCACCA
>Ga0255055_10000962_pt1 | contig 21937 bp, 18 predicted proteins | sample JV7_2_27_MG_FD_188633 | JGI IMG/M metagenome (GOLD analysis project Ga0255055, IMG submission 188633) | Seawater microbial communities from Jervis Inlet, British Columbia, Canada - JV7_2_27 | ecosystem: Environmental > Aquatic > Marine > Inlet | place: Canada: British Columbia | collected...
CGGACAATGTTATTCCTTTAATCGAACAAGGGGTATTGACTAGCAGAAAAAAAAACTTTCATCCTGAAAAAATTATTACAAGTTTCGCTCTGGGAAGCAAAAAGTTGTACGATTTTGTAGATAATAATCCCTACATCGAATTCTACCCCTCTGACTATGTATGTAATCCTAGGTATATAGGAATGAATAAGAGAATGGTTTCAATCAACTCAGCTCGACAAATTGATCTTACGGGACAAGTAAACGCAGCAACTGAAGGATATGGATTTTATAATGGCATAGGAGAGACCATCGATTTTATGAGAGGTGCTGCTTTTTCTAAAGGAGGGAAACCCATAATAATTATGCCATCCGTCTCTCGTGATGGTAAAAAATCCCGGATTTTACCTCATCTAGATGAAGGTGCGGGAGTAATGTTATCTCGAGGAGATGCACATTATGTAGTAACTGAATGGGGTGTAGCTTATCTTCATGGAAAAACGATTAGAGAGCGAGTGCTCGAATTAATATGCGTCGCTCATCCTGATTTTCGCCACTGGCTGTTAGATGAAGCTAAAAAGTTAAAATATGTTTATTCTGATCAGATTTTACCATGCGACGAAGAAGGACGAATTTGCAGATACCCTTCAGAGTATGTGACCATATCTACTCTAAGAGGAGGAGAGAAGATTCAAATTCGCCCAGTAAAGACTACAGATGAGTCGCTATTAAAAGATTTGTATTATTCTTTAAATGAAACAGATAGATATTTGCGATTTTTCGAAGTTAGAAAAGAATTCACCCATTCAAAGACGCAAAACGAAGTTAATATTGATTATAACAACATTTTTTCAATTGGAGCCTTTATCGGTGATGTAAGAAAAGAGGAAATGGTCGGTAACGCGACTTATTACTTAAATCCTAAGCTAAATATGGCAGAATATAGCTTTTTAGTCAGGGAGGACTATCGAGGGAAGGGGTTAGGATCATTCTTATACCAACATCTTATAATTATTGCAAAGGAAAAGGGCATAAAAGGATTTTACGGAAACATTCACATTCAAAATAAAAGTACTGTACAAATTATAAGGAAAGGAGGATATACAAAGATAAATCCTCCCGAGGCGGGAGAAAAAGAATTGTTTTATGAAGTTTTTTTCGACAGGGAGAATTCTATGGACTGAATAATCAATATTTTTAACTACTCCTTTTCATTATAAAAACTACATTCCTATGAAGTTTAAGTATACTGATTATCACGTACATACGAAATGGAGCTCAGATATACAAGAAGATGGTCCAGTCTTTGACGAATATATTAAAATTGCTGAAGATAATGAAATAAACATCTGTTTTCTTGAGCATTACGAACTTTATAGCATCGAAAGAGACAAATCAAATCCCTTCTATAATGGTAAGATAGACGATTACCTTGAAGAATTTGACGATTTGAAAGGAACTTATAAATTTATCCTTAGTGGTCTCGAGCTAGAATATTATCGCGATAGGGAAATCGAATTATTAGAATTTATGGATGACTATGGAAAAGAACTTGATTTTATTGGAGGTACTCTGCATGAATGGATATATGGTTACCCTATAACCTCACGAGCTAAATTACTTCAATTATTAGAAAAGGTTCAAATGAGACAAGTCATAGACGAATACTTTGAAATCAGTAGGATGATGATAGAATCAAAAATTTTCAAGAATATATGTCACATTGATACAATTTATCGATACATAAATGAGCACGATATTAAACCATTAGAGGATTGTGATATTTCAGATGAACGAGTTCTTAATTTAGGGCGCTTATGTATTAAAAACAAAATTAAGATTGAATATAACTTATCAGGTTTACATTTTCCCATTAATCGACCTTTTCCAAGCAAAGAAATTGCTAAGAAGTTAGCAAAAGAAAGATGTAAATTTTTTGTTGGATCAGATTCTCATTCTGTTGAAAATTTCCAAGATAACATTTCTGAAGTTAAAAATGCTTATAAGTTTTTAGGTATACTATATTAGAAGGCATACTAAACATGGAAGCTAAATTAATATTAAAAAGTCTTGATGCGTGGGACAAAAGGATTATTTTAAAATATAATGGATTTGGTGGAGTGTTATTTACAAGTCTCTTAAAAATCATATCCTTTCTGGGAAGAGAAACATTATGGATGTTGTTAATGGTTTTTTACCTATTCATCTTCTACGATTCGTTTTTGTTTTCAAGCATTTCAGCTGTATTTTTGATCGGTGTAATGATAATTGCTCCTATAAAAAAACTAATAGGTAGAGATAGACCTTTTGAAGCATTAAAAAATATTGAAGTACTCGAAAGAGAACCAACCTCTAGAAGTTTTCCATCGTGGCATTCGTATAATGTGGTATCTCAAGGACTTCTATTTGCTTCTTTGTTAAATACACCGATGATGATAATTATTGTTGTAATCATTGTTATATCTGTATCTTTTTCTAGAATTCAATTAGGAGTTCACTACCCTACTGATGTAATTTGTGGTGGATTCATTGGCATTTTCGGTTTTTTAATAGCGAGATTCGCTTTAGTCCCTCTTTTAAATAGTTTAATAATTTTTATTGAGCAATTTAATGTAGGAAATATCTACAACCAAGTAATTAATCCCTTACTTTTTGAAAATGTATTTTATTTGATATTAGTGATTGGACTTCTAAGTATAATCACTTACTTAGCCACCTACAAATTGATTGTGGAACTTTACAATAAATCAAAAAAGGCTTAAGTTTTGAATAAAAAACATATACCAAACATTATTTGCAAGTTTATTTAAAAAAAGCTATAAGTTTAACTTTTTCTTTTTGTCGAACAACTGCTTTAATTCGTCAAGAACTTTTAACCTTGTATCTCCTGGCCTACCAGGAACTGAAGCTTGGTTAGGTGGTGATAGTCCTATGGGAATGCCACTCTGAGCCATTTGAAATGCACCGCTTTCGATGACTCTCAATCTACTATCTAAGTCAGTTAATTGCTTTGAAAGACTTTCAGACAGTCGAATAACAGCGTTCATAGTTTCTTCTAAAGTTTTTCCTAATCCCTCTACCTTCCTTAAAGTGGGATTAGTTAAGGAGTCGGTTGATTTCATAACTTCTTTAATATATTTAGAAAACTCTGGTTCGTTAGTAATTAAAGAGTAGATTGAAGTTAGATAAGCTTCGTAATCGTATCCAAAAGAAGTCAATGATTGGTTTAAATTATCTTTTAGAAGTTCGATGTTAAGAAGTGTTTCAGGGTCATGTTTTAAATCTGGGTCGAATTTATGTATGTATATTAATACAAATGGGTCTTCTTCCAAAATCGTAAGTGTTTTTAGAATTTTCTCGAAGTATTCAAAAGACTCTGGAAACCTCTCAGAATCTTGTAAATCAATGACATAAATTAATAAATCGACTTGTAAAAAGTATTGTTCTGGATTTTTTAAGTATTTACTCCTATATTGCGCCTGACCGCCAAAATCCCAGACATATAGGTCTAAGCTTGAATTTTCTGTCTCGATATAGCGACGATCCACTCCTTTAGTCGGTTTTAAGTTTGCCAAATCGGTAATTCCTAAGCGTCCTCCGAATTTATTCAATATTGCAGTTTTTCCAGCGTTATCTAATCCAATAATGATTATTTTTTGTGCAGATTTCCTAACGAGTTCATCCTCATCGGTTAAATTTGTTATTATAGAGCTAATTATAATCGCTTTGTTCAATGCTTTTACAAGTTCAGGACTATCTTTTTCTATGATAGTAGCTTTATTCTTAATTTCTTTTCGTAATTCAGCATCTTTTTTAGAATCTCTAGTTAATTTAATTTTCTTTAGCTTACCAAAAGGGTTCTCCCGATCTAATTTGGAAGTTTTTTCAATTGTAGATACATTTAAAACTTCTTTTAATAGTTTTTCATCTTCTTTAGATATAAATTTGAATGAGTTCAATGGAAGTTTCTTGATTTCTTCAATAGACTTTAACTTTCCTTCTTTAGCTAATTTAGGATCTAAAAATTTCGAAAATAAGTTAATAATTTTGGAGATATCAGCTGACATATTATTATTTTTCCTAGTTAGTAGTTATTATTTAGAGAGCGTTTAATGATTTAATTAATTTTACGAATCTTTTAAGATAATAGTTAAATAGACTAAGATTTAAATCTTCACTAATTAAATTAAGATTTAAATATGCGCTATTATATATATCTATACTGAAACTGATTAATCCAAATATATATATATGTATTTGTATTTAAATTAGCTAGTTGATATGCCGTCAAGCTTCGAAAATAATGACTTTTTTAATGAGAAGGGAAAAGAACCTTGTTGTGACGCACCCAAAATCATTGAGAAAGCCGGATTCTTCGTATGTTTAAATTGCGGTTCGGCAGATGAGAGGTCCATAGACGATTCACCGCGTCGAGCTTTCACACAAGAAGAAATCCAAAATAGAAAAAGCAACGAAAGAGTTTATAGCCCTATTGGCCCAAGGACGATTATTAGAGGTAGTAGGGATGCACGAGGAACCTTATTAAGCCCGAAATACAAATCAAAATTTAATAGACTTGCAAAAATCCATAGATCCTTAACAACAAGTTATGAAAGGAACCTATGGATTGCTTTACCTAATTTGCAACGCTTGCAAAAAGACTTAGTATCCCAGACACCGTAGCTGAAGACGCGCTTAGAATTTATACTCAGACTGTAAAAAAAAAACTCACAATGGGAAGAAGTATTGACACTCTACTCTCTGCATCAATATTTTGTGCTTTGCGTGTCCACGGAATTCCTAGAACTGTAGAAGAAATTACAAAAGTCGCGCAAATCCCGAAAAAAAAAGTTATAAAAAGTTATCGCTTAATTCTAATGGAAGTTTTGCCTCATTTAAATTTAAAAGTTCAGCATTTCGGACCCTCTCGCTATGTAGACAAGTTTAATAGCGAGTTGAAATTGTCTATGCAATGTCGCAATACTGCCGTTAAAATTATAGAGAAGGCAGATAATAGCGGATTCAACTCCGCTGGTAAAGATCCTAAAGGAATTGCTGCTGCCGCGATTTATATTGGCTCTAAAATTTGTAGCGAAAACCGCACTCAGAAAGAGATTAGTAAATTAGCTCGCGTAACTGAGGTAACTTTACGCATGAGGGTTAAGGATCTAATGAAATACGCAAATATGGTATAGAGATTTAATTTCCTTCCTCTTTTAACAAATTATCAATTATATTTTTTTCTTCTTCAAAAAGCGGCAAAATATCTAATAATTCCTTAATTGTTGGTAAATATTTTTCTATATTATGGGATATAACATTAAGTAGAAATTCAATACAACGAATAGGGTAAGTGTCTTCCAAAAGTTTTTTATTAAGGCCTAAAGAAGAAAGGTAGCTATTAATATTAATCCTAATCTCTTTTAAAGGTTCCTTAGCTACGATTAGTGCTAATCCGTGCAACAATACCATCAAGGAGCTACTTTCAAAATTTTTCCTTTTTGACAATGTGTATGCTAATTTAAGATATTCCATTCCAGCATCTTTGAAGGAGTTTATCTCAAGAAGCGTTATTACATCAGTATAGATTCGGTTTTTCATGAAGTTTCTCTTTTTTAGATGTTCTTGTTGTTCACGCCGAACATCGGGCATTTTTTTTTGTATTATACCAAAATTTTGGTCCAATTGTATGTTGAGCTCTTTTTCCTTGGCAAGCTCTTCTCTTGACATTCTAACATCTTCTATTTCATGTTGTTGTTCCTTGGGGACAAGATTTTTTAATAAATCAATTTCACAATCAAAGAGTACTAGTTTATTGATTAAAATTGTAAGGCATAAATCGATTTGCTCGTCATTTTTATTTTCCAACGCAAAAAGAAGTTCATTTAAGATTTGAATCTCAGGTAAGTTTCCAAAATCTTTTTTATATTTTGAATATCTTGCTAATAGTTCATTTAAATACGATTTAGCTAAGGAAATGTTTTTGTTTTTTACAATAATAATTGTCGTAATTATGAGGCTTATAGCAGCCTGTTTGAAAAATCGTTTATCTAATAATTTTGAAATTGTGTCGACATATCCATTACCAGCAACCTCTAATTTTTTATTGCACAAGTCCTCGTAAGATATCTTCCAGTATTGGTTTTTCATCATTTTCCTCTTAGCGATATCTTTTTTCTCTTTGGAAATCTGCTTTTCTAATTCTTGAATTATTTTTAATCTTTTCTCTCTTTCAACAATCAAGTGTTCAGTATCTTCGCTATCAGTTGTTTTTTTTGATTTATCTAATAATTCATAGAGTAGGTCCAATTCCTCATCAAATAATGCTAAATGTTCAATATATTGTAATCCTTCTTTAAATTTAATGACATCTCCCAACTTTTCGATTTCGATGATATATTCAATTAATGTAACTGGATAAGTTTCCGAAAAGGATTTTTTTTTTAAACTACCTAAACTATTTTTTATGCCGTTCAATGATTTCTCTAAATCATTAATCCGTTTTAATTTGTAAAGAATTAACAAACTAACTGTTAAAGAAATTCCAACTAAGTTAAGCCTATTGCTGCCTATTAAAGAGGGAATGTGTGTTGTATACTCTTTCATTGCGTCTTCGTAATCTTGATTTTTTAAAAAGTTAAGTCCTTTATCATAGAGCTGTCTTCTAAGACCATTTCTCTGTCTAAAATCATTTTTTTTGTCTTGTTGCGCGTCTCGCGCTCTTTTTCTGATGATCGACTCTCTTTCTTTTAATATGCTTTCATCGTAGGCTTTTATAGCCCTCTTAGCATCTTTGGAACTTATCTCCGATTGTTTTTTCTCTATATCTTTATTTCCTTTTGCCTTAAGCGATTTATCTAAAATCTTATCATTAAAGGCATGAGCAGAAGAAAAATTATCTGATTTTATGAAAAATTTGACGATTCTTTCATATATCTCGTCAAAGTTTATTTCACGGTTATCTAAATATGCATGTGATAAATCGTTAGCTTTCGCAATCAAAATTATAGCTAAATCAATTGTTTTTTTATCTTCATTTTCTTTTACAACTCTAAGAGCTTCAGATTTGATGTAATCAACAGAAAGCTCTGCTATTTCTTTAGATTGATCGAATAGTAATTGTTCTCTATATATTGATAAAAAGAATATGAAAGTAGTAAAAATTATTTCAAAATCGCGCTCTTTCGCAACCTCATTTAGTTTCTCTTTAATGAGAGTTATTTTATTTCTCAAATAAATCTTTTTCAATTTATTTGTTAGTTCATAGTAGACATTCGTAAATTTGTCGAAATTTTTACCAATTATCAGAATGTCAAGAACTTTTTTTAACATTTGTTCTTGAATTTCTTCTCTGCCAATCGTACTCCAAAAATCCGCTTGAGATTTAACTAAATTAGCTGCTTTGAGATACTCACCTTTTTCAATTAACACATTAGCTTCTTTAATGGTTTTCACGTTACTTTCGGCGATAATTTGTAACTCCCGTTCAATATAACTATTGAGAATCCCTATATTTTTCCGTAGATTTTCCTCTTTCTGTTGTTTCAATAATTCCTTGTTTTTATCCTCTACTTGGGAAATACGCTTAGTTAATTCCTTTTTTAATTTTAATGAATTAATTTCGTTTAGTAATAGTTCAGCATCTACAAATTCAAGATTGCTGATAAAAATATTAATCAAAATGCTCAGTTGTTGATCCTGATTTGGTAATTCTAAATCATATGTTTCACAAACGCTTTTAATTTCGTAATAATATTCGTAGGCGTTAAATCTTTCTTCCTCTTCAATTTGTTTTGCTAGAAGCAATTTTAAAACTTCGATTAATTTGGTTACTAATTCTTGGAGCTCCTCAGTCAAGTTTCTTTTTTGATAGTCATCTACAGTTATACGCAATTGGTCTCGTGCTATTAATAATTTCTGTTTTTTTATTAAAAAATCAACCATCTCTATTATTTTGGGAAGAAAGTCTTGTAAAATTTCGAATGTTAGATCGTGTGGCAAATTTTTAATAATTTTAAAAGCATTTTCCATTTTACAAGCGGAAATCCAAGAAGTTATCGCTAATTTAAATGCTTCATTTTTAAGCTCTTCGTCCTCACGTTCTAAAGCAGCCCATTGAGCTGCAGCTTCGTATTGTCTTGCTGACTCGTCAAAATTATGTTTGTTAAACAATTTATTACCTTCCAAGATCATAGATTCAGCATATAATCTCTTGAAATTCTCTGATTTTTTCTTATCTACATTTTGAAGTATTTCAGCGGCTTCCAAATATAAATTTACTTTTGAGAACAGAAAGGCTGCTTGTTCGCAAATTACATAATATTCTTCTTTGTTAAAAATATCAGCAACCATCGCAGCTTTCTTAATAGCCTGAGCAGAATAAAAATAATATTCAGGTTTAGATTCTTTTTCAGCTTTTTTAAAATATATGTTGGCTAGTTGAATATAAATGGGAAACCTCATCCAAGCATTCTCTAGTGAAAGTGGGGAATCTCCTGAAATCATTGCGATGCATAAACAATGCAAAACATGGTAAAACTCTCTCGGACGAACATTTACAAAAGCTTCAATATCAAAGTACTTAAGCCAAGTATTTTCCAACATACTATTTACTGATAAAGGAAGAATTCCTTCAGTTTCGTAGTACATTATAATTAACGGTATGGTTCGAGAAACTTTTCTAATGTCGTGTAAAATAGAATCAAATATTTCTTTTTCTTCGTTTTTCAGGGGATTTATGAAGTAGATAATACCATCAACAGTATTTATCATTTCGTCAAGATCAGTATTCTCAACATCAATTATGGCGTTAACTTCTATATCACAAGTATCCTCTAATACTTTTACTTCTTTATATAACTCTAAATATGATCCTTTATTTTCGCCCTCTTCTCCGAAGGTTCTTATAGCATAAAGGGCGATTGCTTCTCCGTCTAAGCCCAATATTAGAATTTTAAAAATGTAACGCATAGGATTTGTTTTATGAAGTTAATATTGTATTTAAACCTAATATAATTATAAAACATTTTTTAATATTATATACTTACTTTTTTCGTTCCCGACGCAAGACTAATAAAATTTTGAAAAAGTTAAAAAATTTTAAATATTTTACTCTATTAGTTCAAGAAGAATTTTCAATTACCTAAGTATAATTAATTAAATTTGCTGGGGATTTTCTTTGGATTATGTGGAAAGGAATTGTAAAATCGTAAAAGAAAGAATGATTCAGCAAATGGAACAATCGCTTAAACTAGGACGAAAACTAATTGATACAGAATTAGATACAGGAATTTTGAATTTTATAGTTAGACCTATCGTAAAAGCTTTCTATGATTATTGGGCTCAACATGACGCAAGGAAGGGAACTTTAAAGCAGATTGACATCACTATGGATGCTGGTAAACAATTATTACTCAATGGAAGTTCAGAAGAATCTTTTAATCGCATTGTAGAAGAATTTTTTCCGAAATTCCTTAAAGGCGATCAGGTAACATATCAATGTAGTAAGAAACATAGAAATTATGAAAAATTAAAAGAAAACTCTAGAGAGACTTTTATCAATTATCTTAGAGAAGTTAAAACTTTCCTTAGTGTTGAAGAACATGTTAATGATTATACTGATCTCGCCAGAAGTGCATTTAAGTCAAAAGAAATAGCAACTGAGAACTTAAAGAAGCAGTTAGAATTCACAGAGAGAGGCATCAGCATCATAGAAGAAGATCCATCTATATTATCATTACCTACAGGTAAAAAGATAATTGTTAAATCTTTAAGAAAAGGTTTCGAAGAGAGTAAAAAAGATTTTTTTAAAGGTATTGACGAAACCTACGATTAGTAAGTATCAAATTGATATTTCAAATATATCAAAAAAGAACACATTATGCAATAGCAGGTTAAAAAAATAACCGAAAGGAGATATTTAATGAATTACTTGGAAAGAAATTATAAGATCGTTGAGGAAAAGATGATTTCAACAACCGATCTTTCACTAGAATTTGGTAGAGAACTAATTGAGACGGAGTTAGATGCCGGAGCATTCAATTTTGTAGTTAAACCTATAGTAAAAGCCTTTTATAAGCTCTGGAGTGATAATAACGCTCGTGTGGGAACATTAAAACAAATAACAATCGCATTGGATTCAGCTAAATCTCTAGTACAGAATGGAGAGATTACTAAAGAAAAATTTGATGAGGTTATTGAAAAAAAATTTTCTGATTATTTAGAAAATGACCAAACTGATAAACAGTGTAAAAGAAATCATAAACATTACGATAAGTTAAAGAAAATTACGAAAAAATCCTTTATATCTCAAGTTGAGGAATGTGTTTTATTTTTGAGCATTAAAGACGACGTTAAGGATTACGATGAATTATCCAGAGCAGCGTTTAAAACTAAAGAAGTAGCTTACGAAGCTCTTAAGCGACAATTAGATTATAACGACGATGGAATTATAATAGTAGAAGAAGATGATAGCATTCTTAATGTGCCAACGGGGAAAAATATTATTGTATCGGTCCTTCGCAAGGGATTTGAAAAAACGAAGAGAGCCCTAATTGAAGAACTTGATGTCATTTTTTTTTAAAATTATGAAAGATAATTTTATCTATTTTCATTAATTTTTTAATTCGATAAACATGAGCATTGATTCTAACGAAAATAAACCAAGCAGTTTCATAAGAACGATATTTGTGAAAATTATAACGGTCTTCTTTATTTTTATGAGTTACCTATACACTTCAGAATCGTTTGGTTCAGTTTCTTCACCTTATATAGGAACGGTTAGTTTTTCGATTGTTTTTAGCGTATCTCTACTGATACTTACATTCTTTTCAGTATTATCAGGACCACTTCCAGCGTTTTTTGCGGGATTCCTCGGGGAACTCGTCTATCAGATTGCATTCTATCATACAATCTACATCGATTGGTGTTTTATCGTAGCGATATGTGGATCTCTTGCTGGAATCTACAAATATAGACCATTGAAATATCATAACATTAAAAAAATCTTCTATTCCATTGTAATTTTAGTGATCAATTCTTTAATTGCTACTATTTTAGTAGTAATGGCTACTATGTTATTTCATCATAGTTCCCTACCAGTAGCAGTATTATTTTCTAGTTTTGGAGTTAAATTTTTCTTTCAAACCCTTATATCTGTCATAATATCTGTTCCAATTCTATTGATCATCTTTGACAAGATTTTCGCATCGAAAGAACAACACCTATATTATATGTTGCTAACACACCATCCTGTTTCTGCGAGCGATCATACATTTTATTTTCAATTTGGACGCACTAAAATCTATTTTTGCTCGAGATGCTCAGGAATGGTGATTGGAATAATAATATCTGTTTTTTTCACTCATCTTTTTCAACTAGTCGTAAATCCTCAATTTAGCGCCGAATTGGCGTTTATAATCATCGTTGTATTCCCAATACCCGGATTAATTGATTGGGGGACCCAAAAATTATTGCTTAGGACAAGTACAACGGAATCTCGATTGTTTACGGGTTTTATTATTGGTATCGCCCTCCATTTCATTTCGTTCACAAGAGAATATTATGTCTTTACACTAGTAGTGATTACAGTTTATTTTGGTATCTTTTTTCTGTTTTTTTATTTTGGTCAGAAAAAATTACTAAAAGAATTGAATAAAGAACTCAATCCTGTAAGCCCAGAGGACTTTGAAATTGAATATTAAAGGTTAGCATTGAACCATCTACAATGAAAAATATTATTTTTATCCACGGTCTTGAAAGCTCAGGTAATGGATTTAAAGGAACCTACCTGAAAGGTTTATTCCCAGATATTTTTACACCTAATTTTAAAAAATTTAAGAAGAATATCTCGCTTGATGATCTCCTTAAAGAGAGAATGGGACAATTGGATTTATTTCTTAAAAAAAGAAATTCATGGATAATAATAGGTTCAAGTTTTGGTGGATTAATAGCTACGCTTTATGCCCTTCAAAATCCTGAAAAAATCGAGCGATTAATATTATTAGCTCCTTTTTTAGCAACTCCCATGTTGCAAATAGATAAAATCTTACCATCAACTATCCCTACGATAATTTTTCACGGAAAACATGATGATATTGCCCAATATAAAGCATCTCGCGAGCAAGCCTACCAGATATTTACTAACCTGGAATTTAATACAACTGAAGATCATCACGACCTAAATAATACTATAACTACTTTAAATTGGAGCAAGCTCATTACTTAAGCTTTAGTCCGATTACGCAAATTTGGTGAAATTATTAAATTTTTATTCTTTGGGAAAAATTGGACTCCATTTTTTTTATAATCGACTTTAGACTTCTTTTATTCAACTATTCATATTTAAAAAAAATTCACGCATAGATTTGTAGTTGTATGGAAATGATTGGTTTTAGTTTTAATGGCGTAAAATTTAAAATCATTTTAAGCAAACCAATTCTCGTGGAATATTTTTACTTCCAAAAATCTGCTATAAAAAACTAGTAAACAAAAATTAAAAAAATTAAATATAATAAATAATATATAAGTGTGAGGCTTTAATGGATAATAAACTGTATATTTGTCGTAATTGTTCTTATGTGTTTCCAAAAGAATTATCTAAACTAATTGATGATAGAACTCAAGTTTATTGTGAAATGTGTGGATCACCTTTTTCATTATCTGGAGTGAATTTTAAACAACCTCCAACAAGAAAACAAAGAAGCAAAATTCAGCCACATCCAAAATATGGGTTGAGTAATAAGGATAAAACTAATTTAGAAAAAGCGATAGAATTTTTGAACAAATTTGATTACATTCCTATAATCCTTTATGCGTTTGCGATATTAGTTTTGAGTTTTTTTTATTTTCCCATTTCTGGGAGTATTGTTAATGTAATTAATTCTTACCTACTCGTTTTAGGTAGTGTATTAGTATTAATTTACGACCTAAGATACATATCGCCAAGAGTTCAGTCAAAAAACTACGATGAAATTGCCCTGGATGCAATTTGTTATGGTATATTAGGGTGTATTTTTTACGGATCCGGTGTCATTTTATTAATTAAAGGAATTTTGATTCTAATTCATTCGATTGTTTATCATAAAGGAGAAGATCACAAAGTCTACAACTATGGTCTTAAACTAAAAAACTCGATAAATTATTTCTCAGCGAAAGCGGGATTTATTCTCGCTTTATTAGTTTTAAATGATTTAATTATCGGCGGTTTATTATTAGATCTTTTCAGTAATCTCTTTTTGTTTTTAATAGATTTATCTTTTATTATAATACCTATTATCACTTTATTCATCGATTTAGCTTTAAAAGCAAAAATTCATAAAAAAAATCAGTTTACAGGAGCTTATGTGATCGGAATATTTATATTGGGGGCAATATCCACTGCATTTCTTAGCATTGGTATATTCATCTTGATAAAATCGCTGATATTACTTCTTTTATTCATAGGAAAACCTATTGATCCTGTTATCAAGAAAGAAATTAGAGAATTTCAACCAAAAAGCGAACCCTCTCAAAAAATACAACTTGTGGAAGAAAAAGATTCTTTAGAAAAAGAGGAGAAATTTCAAGAAATTGAAGATGAGATCATCCCCCTAGAACAGGAAACGGTAGAACTAAAACTGGAGAAGGAACCCCTAAAAGAAACGCCAGAAGAAGTCATTTCTATCGATGAAATAAAAGAAGAAGCAGCTAAGATTGAAACTCTTGATATTGATAAAACAAAAGAGAAAGAAGAGGAACCCTCACTATTAAGACTTCACGAATCTTTATTACCAGTTAAAAATGAGAAAGATAAGAAAATAGTTAAAGAATATTTCTCCAAAATATTTAATATTATATCTAAAGATTTAAGAAAGCAAATATTAGAGCTTGACATCCCAAAAAAGGATCGCAAAAAGATTATAAAAGAATTAGCCTATATAGCCGAGGAAGAACAATTAAAGTATCTTGAAGCGTTAAAAGGATTATATGAGGAAATTCCTCTAAAATTAATAGAGCGTATTCGCAAGCTTCCAAATCTTAAGCCAAAATATTATGATAAATTGGTAGAAGAACTAAAATATATGGATAGTGCACAACAGTTCGAATTTGTACAGTTTTTAGAGAAAAATGCCTAAAATTTAAATATAAGCTCATTGAGTAATGTCGTTAGAGAAAAGAAGAGAATCTAAAGAAAAACAAAGGAAAAAGGAATTAGAAGTAAGTTCATTTAGGAGAGCAGATTTTACTCCTTTGCAAGATGTTAAAATTGAAAAAAGAGAATTACAAATCGAACCGGAACCATTAATCGAAGAGCTCACTGAGATTGAGGTCGATGTTTTGAATATCGCAAAAGATATTTTAAAATTAAAAAGGTATGATGCAGATTTCGAAATCGATGTAGCTTCTGAGGCGGAGTTGCAGAAATTTCCTATTATTGAGAAATTATACGCAAAAAGTATAGCCAAACTAGCGTATAAGAAAGGTTATAGTAAGGAAGAAATATTTTTAGCGATAAGAAGTTTAGAAGATAAAAGTTGGATCGTAACCAAGGAAAGAAGAACAAAGTTAGAAATTTTAAATAACGAAAAACTAGCAAAAATATTGGAATTCATAAAAGAGAATCCAGGAATTCACGCTAGAGATGAGAAAATCGAAGAAGAATTAGGAATAACGAGAACACCCTTTTTAAAGCATATTATGACTTTAGAGCGTTTCAAACTCATAAGGTCGAAAAGAATAGGAAAATCTTTACACTATTTCTTAGCTGATATTCCAGAAGATTACGATAAATTTAAAGTCATTTTTATTAATCCTTTAATTCCAAAATTAATTGAGGAAATTTTTAAGGAAGAGGGAATTTCAATCTCTAAGATCGGGGAAGAACTGGATGTTTACTCTGGTACCGTCCAATACCATTTAAAAAAATTAAAAGAATTAGATCTAGTGAAATCGGTTAAGACGCAAAAAAAAAAAAAAATACATGTGGTAAATATTGAGCTTTTAAAAAAATTTAACGGATTTTTTGACGAACCTGATTTCTCTAAATTACTTAACGGTTTATAATATCCCTATATTCATAGAGAATGTTGTATTTTTGGGAGCGTTTTTATTAGAATTTTGATTGCATTGCTAATACCAACTTCTAGATCGGGATGAATTTCGTTTGATTTAAGGAGATCGTACTTCGCATCTCCAGGTAAATCCGAAACAGATAGTATTGATGCAACCTTTAGATTATAAAGTTGCCCCAATAAAAATAGAATCGAGGATTCCATGTCTATTGCTTTGATATTGATTGAATTTAGGGCATGTACAAATTCATAAGTTTCACAAAATAACGCATCAGTAGTCCAAAGGTGCGATTCTTTTACTTTATTGGGGAAAAGAGAACGAGCTTCCTTAATAAGAAGTTCTTTTAAAATTTCGTTAGGTTTAGAGATAAAAATTGTTCGTGGACTAGCGATGAGATTTTGAGTTGTTGAAAGTGGGTTGGTTATTGAATCTAATTGGTTCAATAGAGTTATATTAGCTCTTAAGTATTCAGAACTAGTCCCATCACCACAATAAGCTGATTTTGGTATCACAATATCGCCAATCTTTATCGAAGTATTCTCTCCATAAATACCACCGCAAAAATCTACCCTTACTACTATTTTTGCTTTGGATCGTTTCAAGCATTCTAATGTAAGTGCAGCGTTGGGACAACCTACTTGAGATCTGATAATGCTTACCTTTATCCCATTCAATATTCCATTATAAACTCTTCCGTGAACGATTTTATTTTGAAGTCGATTAACTAATTTTTTCATAACTAACTTTACTGCGGGTAACAGAACTATTTCATTAATATTCGAAGAACCTGTCTCCAATATCATCCGGACTACTTTTTCATCTACAGAAATGAATTTCAAACCTAAATTGAGCATTTGGCTTTTTAGCTTATTTAGCAATATTGATACCTTTTAATTTGTAAAGTTATTTTAATTATATTTTATAAGTTTGTTCCTAATTACTTAAGTACTTATATTTCAAAATAATAATTTTTATTATTTATTAGATACATTATCCTTTAAATATAATCTACTAGGCTATGAACAAAGAGAATGACGAATCCATATATTATTGACAATAAGATTACTAATGCGTTTGTCGAAGCATATTCAAAATCAACTTATCGCATTATAGGAAAAAATAAACATACTGCAATTAAACCTTGTCATTGGTTAGAACAAAAACTTATGACTGGTAGAAATAATAGGAATTGTTATAAGGGCGTTTTTGGTATTGAAAGTCATCGATGCTTGCAAAATACTCCTGCTCTGCCCTTCTGTAATCAGCAATGTGTTTTTTGCTGGAGAGATAACGAATTGGGAAATTTAAGTAGAGTTTTTGTTGTCAAACCAGATGAACCTAAGGAACTTGTTGATGAAATGATACGCCACCATCAAGATATTATTAAAAACCACTTACCTCTAAGACGATATCTTGAAAATTATGAAATTATGGCAGATATGCTTTATTACATGCTAAAAAATAACGAAGACCATAGTGTAAATTCTCTTTCTAAGAGCCTTCATGTTAGTAAGAACAAAATTGAAAGAGCTATAAATCTTTTCAAAAATCAAGAATTTATTCATCCCTCAGATGATTCGTTAAAGAATTATAAGCTTGATGATGAGATATCTTGTTGTATAGATTCTAGGGAAGAAGTCGTAAGGTTAATCAAAGTATCCTTAACCACGCCTGATGAAATCATGCAAGCTCATAGTGAAGCTATGAATCCTAATCACGCTGCTATATCTCTTGATGGCGAACCATTCTTATATCCAAAATTAGATGGATTAGTAAGTGAGTTTCGTAATCGAAATATGACAACATTTATTGTAACTAACGGTACATTACCAGAAAAAATTGAAAGTTTGAACTCATTGCCATCCCAACTCTATATTACGCTACCAGCACCAAATAAGGAAATTTATAAAAAAGTTTGCCGACCTATGATTAAAGATGGGTGGGGTAAAATTTCGGACACCTTAGATTTAGTTGAAAGTTTATCTTGTAGAAGCCTAGTAAGATTAACAGCTGTAAAAAACTTAAATTTATCTGAAAATTACATAAAGGATTATATTAAATTAATTGATAAAGCTAATCCCAATTTTTTTGAAATTAAGGGCTTTACTCTTCAAGCACGGGCGCTAAATATAAATAAGAGACTAAATACCGAAGAATCTATACAGTATTACTTTCCGACTTATGAATATTTAGAAGATTTAGCTCTCAAATTCGAAGAAATAGGTAACTTTCCATTGATCTATAAAAATAAGGCAAGTAGAGATTTCTTGTTTGCAATAAATTGGGATAAGAACAAAGATCCTGTTATAACAAATCCATGATGCTTAAAAAAAAGCTTTTAGCCTTTTCTTTGTAGTGATTTATTTATAATTCTTTTCAATTTATCTAAATTTGTTTTTTTCATTGCCGAGAATTCTAAATAGGGTATTTCGTTATAAGCTTTAATTTCTTCATCAGTTATTTGAACTAAGTTTAAGTCATAAGCCTTAGCGGAATTGATCAATAATGAGAATATTCTTTTCTTATCAAAAACTGAAATCTTATCAATTTTATTTAAAATGACCAGAAGTGGTATTTCAAATTCATTTAAAAATTTAATTAATTCAAAAGTTAGAGGGATTGCTGTCTTATTTTCTATGAAATATTTTTTTAACTCATCTTCAATTCTTAGTGAATTCAGGACTATTAAACCAAAAAAGTATTCATCGTGATGTTTTTCAATATGAATAACTATTTGTTTCTTTATGTGTTCTTCTCTTCGGCGGCTAGAGTCTTTCATATACCCAAATCCTGGTAAATCCACGATTTTATAGGGCATCTGAGGAAATTCTATAGCTTTAATTAGTAGTGTGCTCCCGGGTTGTTTACCTGCTCTCCCTTTAAACTTTTTTGGATTTGGGAGTAACAGTCTTGTTATTGAACTTTTTCCTACATTTGAATTTCCCATAATCAACAAAGAAGGTTTAACTTTCATGGTATTGGATAAAATAATATTGCTATATGACTGATATCTACTTATTAATTAAATATTTTTAGTCTTATTAACATTCACAGTTTACTAAGTGAAGAAATTCTTATTTTATATATAAAAAGGGTTTAATCAATTAATCAAAAAAAGAAAAAAAATTATTTGGTAAGGTTTTTTTTTATCCAGTTTGGTAAGAGAAAACCACCATAGAAGGCAATGGCGCTTGATATTAATAGCAATCTCATAACTACTAGTATCACTGATAATAATAGAATAGTTGGATCAAGAAAAACCGTTCCTATTAAAATAGATCTTGCTGTTTTCTCTATTACAGCGGCAATTGTAAAAGCAATAAAAGCAAATTGAAGGAGCTTCCCTTTTAATCTAACTTCTTTATTTTCAGATCTTATTGATCTTCTAGCAAACTTAAAACCAGTCACAAATAAGATTAGAAACGAGATTAACAATAATATTGCTAAGAAATACCCCAAATCAGCACTAAATGGCCTTAACAGGCTAATCACCCCTATTAAATTAATATCAAAAAAGAAATGGTAGAAAAACAGCACTTCAAAGACAATACTAAAGATCAAAATGAGAGCGATAGCTAACTTTTGGTTTTCTTTATCGACCATATCTGTATAAGCAGTAACCCAACATATTAAAGCGACTGGAACAAAAATATTGCCGAGAATAAAATACCATTCTATAGCGAGAGTTCGCTGAATGAATAAGCTCATTAGGAATGAAGTTGCTTCTGGTAGCCAAAGAGTGGACAATGTGAGCCAGGTAAGGCCAACTAGTATGAATAATCTATTCTTATTTTTACCATATTTAGAAATGATTGAGACTCCGATAACAAAGGAAATTATAACAAAAATTAGGCTAAGACTTCCTTGTAAAATATCTACGATATCCATATTAACCACAAATTTTTCTATTTTTTTTAATTAAATGGTAAGGTAAGTATGTAATTAATATTTTGATCTATTTATAATTTTAAGTATCAGAAGCAGTTTTTTAATTAACATTACGATTTATTTCATTCCTTCAAATCTGATCAAAAAAATCGTCATTGAGAAATTCTTCATACATTTTCTTTTTTTCATCATCTGTTAGAATGGGTCGTCTGTTTATTGGTTCCCCTATTATGTTTAGAAGATCTGTTATCCCTTTTTCACTTACATTAACTTTAAATTTACCCCCTTTGATGTATTTAACAACTTGTTTCTCATTTAGCGATAATCTTAATATGTAACCCAATCCAAAATAAAACTGGTTTTCTGGAATGGGATCTATTGGACTTTTGCTCGTAACTTCCTTCAACATTTCATAGAGAAGCGTCTTACTCGCAAAGTTGTCTTCTGCCTCATAAACTAAATAACAAAGCGCATGATACCAAATTTTATCGCGTTTATCCTTATTACGCTCAATAAAAATTTCAGGAGTGATTACTTCTTTTTTAGCTTCCTGTTTTCTTTCTAAAAGTTCTTGTTTGATACGTTCTTCCAAATCTGAAGATATCAATTCGTTTTCTACCATCTGGTTTATGTCCGCTCCAGCCTCTTGAACCTCTTCTTGTTTTACAGATTCAATTGCCTTTTGCATTTCTTGCAGTTCCTCAAAATCGATACCTTCAATATCTGAAAAATCACTTATCATCGCTTCTTTTTGCGCTAAATAATCTTCTTGTTCAGATGATTGAAGATCTGGGACAAATTCCTCAACATTCTCATCATCCTCTAAATTTTCTAATTCTTTTACTTTTGCAATCGCTTCTTGCATTTCTTTTAATTCTTCGAAATCTAAATCTTCCAAATCAGAAAAATCTGTCTCAAGATGTTTCATTTCTGAGACATATACGTCTAAATCGTCTCGATCTTCTCTTAGTTCTTCTTTCTCCTTGCTACTATCTACTTCGTTTTGATTTTCTTGATCTTCGGCCATTCTTACATCAAATCTATTCGCTTTAATTCATTTTAAAATTCCCTTAATAGTAATAATAAATCTTTAATTCTATAAATGTTGAGATTTGGAACATTATAAAGAGATAAAAATAATCGAGTTCATTATTCATTGTAGATATTAAAAATTGTTATTAAAAAAGTTGAAAAAACCTAAATTTCCATAAAATATAATGTCTGGCGAAGGAGAAGATTTTAAATTTAAAATAATCGTAGTTGGAGACCCCTCGGTCGGAAAAACGACTCTAATTAGGAAATATACCACGGGAGCGTTTCAAAAGGATTACATTGCCACCTTGGGTGCTCAATTTTCGAATTACGAAGAAAATCTAGAAGGTAAGAAGGTGAGATTGTTTATTTGGGATCTTGCGGGACAAGAAACATTTGAATTTATGCGCCATAAGTTTTATAAGGGAAGTAGCGGGGCGATAATTGTGTTTTCCCATACTCCCAAAGAATTAGAAAGTTTTAATCACATCGAAAAGTGGTTGAATGAACTTAAAAAGTATTGCGGAGATATTCCAATAGCATTATTTGGGAACAAAGTCGATTTAGTTGATGAAAACGAGTTGATTTCTAACGAGGAAAAAGTAAACTCAGATTTTAATGTTGAGAAATTTGTAAATGAACACGATATCTTCGAGTACTTTAAAACAAGTGCTTTAACAGGACAAGGAGTTATTGAAGCGTTTCAAAAGCTAGTTAGAGAGCTCTACTTCAAAGTTTCTAAAGAATAAAAAATATAAAAAATAATAATAATTAAAAAATTTAAGTCTTTTTGTAGATAAATCGATCCCAGCTTGAAGAATTAGCTAAATGATCGGGCATACCTTTCCTCGCTCTTATTTCGAGAATAAGATCTTCTTCTAAACTCTTTGGTACTTTTTCAAAACCAGAAAATTCGTATCCAAAGAACGCTCTTCCTTGAGTAGAACCTCGAATATCGTCAGCTATACCAATAGTTTCAGCTGCGGGAATTACACCATGAACTCTTACGTATTCTCCTTCTGGAACTACATTCGTAATTTTGCCACGTCGCCTATTAATAATAGCATTTACAGGTCCCTCTGACCCTTCTGGAGTTTTCACATCAATTCTCTGAATAGGTTCAAAAAGGTGAGGATCAGCGTCCAACATTGCTAAGGACATAGCAGAGAAAGCCATTCCTGCTATTTGTCCGTACGATGTATGGCGAGTGTCTTCGTGAATAGTCATGTCAGTGAAAACTATTTTAAATCCTGCGGCTGGTTCCTTCGCAAGAATACATTCTCCAAGCCAATCCCTAAAAGCGGCCGTTAAATAAGATTTAACTTTATCAAATCGTTGTAATCCTGAGGTGCCATTTACGAGCAAGCTTCCTTGGTACACATCAACGATCCTTCTAGCTTCTTTCGCGTCCCAACCGGCTTCTTCTCTTAAGATTTTTGCTCTATCTTTATCATGCATCAAATCTGTTATTTTTCCGGATTCAATTAGTTTTTCTGTTACCTCGTCTAGTGGTTCAATGTACATCAAGATGCGATTATGGCTGTTAGCTGATTTCGTATAATAATTTCTGCTTCTCTTAGTAATTTTTTCTCGATACACTATAATTGGTTCACCGATTAATATAGGAACTTGATTATTGATCCGTTTGGTAAGGATTTCAATTTGAAGCGGATCGATTCCACTTAGAATGAACTCTCCAGATTCTTTATCCCGCCGATACATCGCAGTAGGATCTGCTTGAAGCCACTTACTTACTACCGTATCTAATTTGTCGATTTCGTGAGGATCTCGTGGCTTTATACTTCTTGAAACTACGGGTTCGCACGCATATTGGATTTTTTCAAAAGACGGCAGAAGTTTAGCTTCATTTTTATCCTTTGGGACATCACTAGCTGACATAAATGTCTCTCCAGAGGGACAAATAAAACCGTATAAAGCAAACAAATTTCCTGCAGGAATTTTTGGGATATCCAATAGATCTGTAATT
>Ga0255055_10000963_pt1 | contig 21932 bp, 20 predicted proteins | sample JV7_2_27_MG_FD_188633 | JGI IMG/M metagenome (GOLD analysis project Ga0255055, IMG submission 188633) | Seawater microbial communities from Jervis Inlet, British Columbia, Canada - JV7_2_27 | ecosystem: Environmental > Aquatic > Marine > Inlet | place: Canada: British Columbia | collected...
TGCGGACACGCATCCTTCAGAGCGAAGAACCGCCCCCCCACACGAAAAACCGCGACCTCGACCCCCGCAACCCGAACGACACGACCTCGGCCCTCCCGAAACGCCGAACAAAGCCCGACCTTGACGAACTCACCCATCAAACAGAACCCTCGAGCCGGCCGCGCCTACCAGTCGAAGGCTATGTAGAAATTCGAGACGGTCCCGCCCGTGTCGGCCTTCTCGGGTACCGGCAGCTGCGACAGGTCCGGGAGGCCGGTGACCGGATCCGTCGCGTAGACGTACTGCGTGTAATCCATACGCTTGGCCCAGGTCCAGTTGAACTGCAGTCCACCGATGAAGAAGAACTGGAAGCCCCAGCCGTACGCCCCGCGGGCGTCCTGGAGCCGGTTGTTGTCCGAGTCCCAGAACTTGAACGGGATCGCCGGGTCCCGAAGCAACCTGGTCTCCGGATCGAAAAACGCACTGTCCTCGAGCGGCGGGTTGAAGGCGCGGTTGTCGAACCACGCCGCGCCCACATCGAGGAAAACGAACCCCCGAATGTCCTGCAACGCCAGGATCGGGAACCGAAGCTGGTCCACCAGCGGGAAGCGGAACTCCAGGTTCGTCCAGGCTATGCGCGAGCCCGAGAACTCCCGAAATTCCCAGCCCCGCAACTGGTTCAATCCGCCGAAACCGTAGGTGTTCTGGAGACTTCCGTCGCCGATCAGCGCGGCGGCTCGGAAGGCCAACACCGACCTGCGCGTCACTTGCTTGTAGGCCCGAAAGTCCAGGTTGTACTGCAGCACCGAACCCTCGAAGTCGCTGGCGATCCGGGGGCCGTACTGCGCTCCGATCCTGAATCGCTTGCCCTGGAACGGGCCGAAGCGCTGCCAGCGCGTCGTGTCGCCGACGAAATGGGCTGACAGCAAACCGAACGTGTCATCGGTGTTGCCGAAGATCGGCTGGCCGAGATTATTCACACCCTGGATCGACAGGATGCTGCTGTCCGTGACGCCGGCGACCGTTTCCACGCGGTAATAACGACTGACCGGGAACTGGAAGAACGCGTTCACGCCGGTGGCCCGGTACTCCCGCTCGATTCGCGCTCCTGTCGTCCGGTCGACGATGAAGTCGCGAAAGTCAAAAATCCTCGCGCCCCAGTTGTATCGACGCTTCACGTTGAGATATTGCGCGCTGTACGACTGGAAGTCCGATACGCTGGCCAGCGCGAAGGTGGCGCGATGGTCTCCCATCAGATCCGTGAACGAAACCACCGCATCCGCCAGGAACGTCCCGTCGCCCGTCACCCCGACGCCGACCGAGGGCGCCTCGATATCCCACTTCAGCTTGTACTTGCTCTTGTCCTCGTCGTCGGTCCTCAGCCGCATGTCCGGCTCGAACGGTTCCGCCTCCGTCGGCTCGGACAGCCGCTGCGCCATGTCGATCGTCTCCACCGGCGCGCGCAAGGGCATGCTGTACAGACGAAACATCCCACGATAGAAGGCGGTGAAGATCAGGAAGGTTTCGTCGCCGCGCTGGCCGATCTCCAGCGGAGCGAAGCAACCGCCCACCACATCCGTGAACTGGTGCATGTCGCCCGTTTCCAGATCGAGCGAATAGATGTTGAACACCCCGTATTCGTTGCGGTCTGACGAGAAATAGATCGTCTTCTCGTCGCGCGAATAGGCCGGTTGAATCTCGCTGAACGGGCCGAAGGTCAACTGGGTCTTCTTCGACGGATCGTCCAGATCGACCGAGAATATCTTCCAGTGCGGGCCGATCCGGCGGTTGTACAGCAAGGTCTTTCCGTCGGAGCTGTACCACGGGTTGGCGTCGAAGAAATCGTCCTGTGTCAGATTGCGCACCTCGCGCGTATCCAGATCGACCTCGAACAGATCGACCACACCGTTGCGGTTGCCCTCGAAGGCCACCCGCCGTCCATCCGGAGAGAACGCCGGGCTTCCGTTCTGGTAGATGTCCCGGAAGGTGATGTCGGCGATCTTCTTGCCCGAGAGCCCGTCGAAGATCAGCAACGGCCACTTGTCCTCGCGCCGGGCGAAGACGGCGACATGGTCGTCCGTCGGGGACCACGACAGATCGCGCTTGCCCTCGAACACCTCGGCAACCAGGTTGCGATACTTGTTCGTCCAACCCTTGGTCAGGTTCTTGACCATCGAGCCGTCCTCGGCGCTCAGCACGACGAGGTCCAACTCCATCCCCGGCGCGGCCAGCGCCGCGACCAGCTCGCCCGACGGCGACAGCGCCGGCGAGAAGGTGTACGCGCCGCGCAGCTTCCCCGTACCCAGCTCCGTCCCGTAGTCGTCCGGAGATTTCTTCTCCAACAAAACCGGGAAGTACTTCTGGCGCAGGTACCGGTTGAAACGCCGGTTGAACTCGTCGATGTCGTAGCCGAACGATTCCTTGATCGCCTTGGACAGATTGCCGGTCAGCAAGACTTTCTTGAATTCGAACAGGAAGGTGCGCACCCCCTCGATACCGTGTTCCTCCTCGATGAAATCGAATATCGCGTGGCCGTAGCGGTAGGTCAGAAAGGTCACCACGTTCAGCGCCTGGATCGGCGGCAAGATGTTGTTGACCACCGCGTCGCGGATCGCCATGCGATCGAGATTGTCCTCGTCTTTCGCGAGGTAGGAGGCCAGGCCTTCCATCAGCCATGTCGGCGGCCGGCCGCGCAGTGTCCGGCCGAGATAGCCCTCGAAGAAGTACGAGTACTCGAAGATGTGCGTCAGCTCGTGCGCGATCAGGGCGTACAGCTTGTCCGGAGGCTGGTCGATCGGCAGCACCATCCGGTACTGCACCGGCTCGGCGAACGCACCGACGCCTTCCGGAAGGTCGGCCAGCGTGATGTTGGTCTGCTGAAACTCGCCGTGCGTCTTGTAGGCCACCAGCGGTACGCGGAAGCGCAGTTCGTGATCGAGGTCACGACTGAGCTTGACGTAGGCGCTTTCGGAGTAGCTGACGATGTCCTCCAGAAACGGTTCCGTCTCCGGGTAGTAGTAGACGTCGAAGTGCGGTGAGCGATAGACCTGCCACTTGAACTTGGCGTAGGTGATTTTGTTCTGTCCGAACTGCGCGAAGGCGGGCAACACCGAGCCGAGCAGCAGAAGGGCGAGGAAAACGAGGATCGATCTATGTACGTGAGATCTGCTCATGAAGCCTCCGTGCAGCGACGCTCAGCGCTTGAAGATCATCCGGGTCTCGACCTGCATGCGCGTGGCCACGACCGAGACGATGTCGTTGCTGAGCATTTCGCTCAACTCGTAGAAGGCGTGAATCGGGTCGTTCATCAGTCCTCGAAACCGCACGGCACGATGCAGTCTATCTCGAAACAACAGCGTCCCGGTCGCGCCGTCGATGAACAGCAGGTCGAGCACATAGCTGAACTCTTCCTGCTCCACGAATCGAGTTTCTCTGACCTTCTGACCCGTGGTCGGGCTGACGACGTCGACCTCTTCGAAGCCCGAGACTTCCTGCCGGCCATACGTCACGACTCCTGAAACAATCAAATCCGCTTCGTATTCCCGTCCCAGATGCTTCCAGAACTCCGCGTTACGGATCAGATCCTCGAGCCTCTGCTCCGGAATCTCCGGGGGAGGTACGACGTCGAGCACCTCCAGCCGGGTTCGCTTGCGGAACTCGCCACGCAGGAAACGGGACATCTCGCGGCGGACGTCGAGCAGCAAGGTCTGCTCGGTCAGAAAGCTGGCGACGAGCAACGTGTCGAGACCCTCCACGTTGATACGCGGCGGGATGGGGACGGATACGGTGACGCGCGAGGTCTTGCCCTTGGCCTTGTCGCCCCCTATCACGGGCTCGAGCGACGGGCTCTGATCCGCCGATTCTCTGTCGGCTTCGGTCTCGTGCTGCGTCAGCTGTTCTTGCAGTCGATTGTATCGGTGGTAATTGTCGACGATGTCGGGATCTCTGCCGGCCAGCCCCAGCGCCTTTCCGTAGTAGTCGGCCGCCACGTCCATCTCCCCGGCCGCCTCGGCAGCGACGGCCAGGTTGTTGTAGATCTTGGCGTCGGCGACTCCTTGGGACAGCAGCTTCTCCCAACGATAACCGGCCTCGCGCCAGTTACCACGCTCGGCCATATCGGCGGCGAACCGCATGGCTTCTTTTGGGGTGAGGTTCTTGGCGACGCTGTTCGGGAATGGCTGCAGGGCGATCGCCGCGACGGTCAGACACCCGAGGAACAGCCTGAACGCGACCCATACAGCTTGGCGTTGGCTCATGTGCCTCCTAACCGTGCCGACAACCCCTCGAGGTGGTCGTGCCAGTCCGCCACCACTCCAAAAAATCATACTACACTGAGGGCACATGGACCCGCGTTCCATCAGGACGACCCACCGGCCGTTGGACGCCGTCGTGCGTGCCGTACCGTCCAAGAGCGTGACCCACCGTGCTCTCGTGGCCGCGGCACTCGCGCACGGAAAGAGCACGGTTCGCGGTCCCTTGCGCGCCGATGACACGCGCATCACCTTGCACGGTCTGCGGGCCCTGGGAGTGCACGCGGAAAGTGACGAAGAGAGTTGGATCGTCCACGGGCGTGGAGGCGATCTCCCGGGAGGGGGCGCGATCGAGCTCGGCCAGTCCGGTACGTCGATGCGCTTCCTGGTGGCTCTGGCCGCCCTGGGAAGCAGGTCCTCGACACTGGATGGCGCACCGCGCCTGCGGGAGCGGCCGGTGCACGAGCTGGTGAACGCGCTGAACGAGCTCGGGGCGGATGTCGAGGCGGCACCGACCGGGGGTGGGTTGCCGGTGTGCGCGGGAGGCCATCGCATGACGGGCGGCGCCGTGCGCATACCCGCCGGCCTCAGCAGCCAGTTCGCCAGCGCGCTGCTCCTGGTGGGGTCGAAGCTGGAGTTGGGCCTTGACCTGACCCTCGAGCCGCCCGCGGTGTCGCTGCCGTACATCGAGGTGACGGAGGGCGTGCTGGCCGCCTTCGGTGCTCCGGTCGAACGTCTGGATCGGCTGCGCTGGAGGGTGCGTCCGGGCCGCTACGAGGGCCGCGAATACCGTGTGGAAGGAGACCACTCCTCGGCGTCTTACTTTCTTGCCGCCGCGGCGGTCGCCGGTGGACGCGTTCGCGTCGAGGGTCTCGATCGGGCCAGCAAACAGCCGGATGCGCGGTTGGCCCACCTGTTGGCGGATGCGGGCTGCGACGTGGCGTCCGGCCCGGATTGGATCGAGGTTCGATCCGCGGGCCCGTTGCGCGCGCTCGATCGCGACATGTCCGAGGCGCCGGACCTGGTGCCCACGATCGCGGTCCTCGCGCTGTTCGCCGAGGGGAGATCGGTCTTCCGCGGGATCGGGCATCTGCGCATCAAGGAATCCGATCGTCTGGAGACGGTGGCCGCGAGCCTCCGAGCGCTGGGTTGCGACGCGCGGGCGGTCGATGACCGGCTCGAGATACTCCCCGATCGCGTGCGCCTACACGGCGGCTTGATCGAGACCGCCTCGGATCATCGGTTGGCCATGGCCTTTGCCGTGGCCGGCCTGGTCATCGAGGGTGTTCGGATCGACGATCCCGGATGCGTGTCGAAATCCAACACCGGGTTCTGGGACCAGCTCGAGCGCCTGACGTGCTGAGGGACCTTTCCCTGTCCCATGCGACCGGTGCCTAGAACTGGAAGGCGATGCCTGCGCGCCAACCCTGCAGGACGTAGTCCTGAGTGTTGTAGATCGCCGAGGTTCCCTGCGGCGCTTCCTGCTGGTTTTCCGGAACGCGGATCTCGGTCGGGAGCTGGATCACATCCAGCAGGCCGACGACGCCGTAGGACATTTCGAGCTTCAGGCCGTTGCGGAACCGGTAGCGGATGCCGGCCTCGGCGCCGGTCTGCCACGTGCTCTTGGTGTCGCTCTCGTGCAGCCGCGCCTCGGTGGGGATTTTGACCGGATTGACTCCCGTCGATTCGACCAATGTCGCGAACAGGCCGCTATCGGCGTCGATTTTGAGCACGATGAAGGTGGCCTGTCCGTTGATGTAGAGCTGCAGTCTCTGGTCGAAAAAGTTGAAGCGGGCTTCCATCAGACCCGTGGGTCCCAAGCCTGTCGTGTCCTGGTTGAAGTTCACCAATCGCAGGAGCGATCCATCGGTCCAACCTTCGCCGACGGGTGGTGTGTACAGCCACGCGCCCGCGGGAATGTTGCCGTCGTAGTCGAAATAGCGAAGGCCGGCAAACCAACGACCCTGGAAGTTGCGCGGGCCCCAGACCTTGCCGAAAACGAAATCGAAGGTCTGGGCGCGATTCTGCAGGTTGGCCGCCGTGGTCGAGCTGCTCACGACATCGGCCCCGACGTAGCGTTGCTCGCCCGGATCGACGAACCCGTTCCCGTTCGCGTCATCGGAGAGGTCCCATACCGGAGGTGTTCGCACCGCGTTGACGGCGCCGTCTTCGATTCGGAGATGCCACCACTCCAGGGGCCCCAGCACGTCCGGCGAGGTGCCCAGGCTCGGGTCGATCGCTGCCAGCTTGCCCACCGAGGTGTACGTGTAGCCGTCCTCGCTGTAGCCGTTGAAGATCACCCGGAAATCACCCCGGCCGCGCTTGAGCTTCCAGCCGATGGCCACTCGGGCGAAATCTTGATCGTCCCAACTGAGGGTGTTCGTCGTGACGTGGGTGCTCAGCGTTTCGATCGAGGGATCGATGTCGTCGGGCGCGTAAGCGCCGCCGCCAGCCTCGATGTAGAGAGCCAGTCGGTTTTTTTCCTTTTGGCCCGGTTCGGCTCGGTCGTCGCCCGCGGGTGACGGATCTGCCGGCTCCTGGGCCGTCACGCCGGGTGCCAGCGCCAGCAACACCAGCAGGATCGGGCTGCAGCGCACAACAATCCCTTTCATCATCATCGATGAGCCCCCCCGTTGTCGCGCCCGTCGGTCCATGGCGCTCCGAGGAACCTGATACCATGTAAAAGATCCCCAAAATAGGCAAAGCGGCGGTCCGCGTCAAGACGATCTAAGGTGTATCCTGGTCCGGAAGTCGATTTCTGCTGCATCGATGCAGAAGGAGCCGGATCCGAGTGACCGGGAGAACCGTCAATCGCGGACGAAAATGGCCCTCGTGGGGCCTCGCGGCATGCTCGATCGCCTACGGGGCCTTGGCGATCGTCTCCGGGGCGGTAGCCGGTCCGGCGGACGGCGACCCGGAGACGGACCGGCCGGGGCAGACGGACATCGAACGGCTGCGCGAGCTGCACCATACCGAGCAGGAGCAGGTCCGCCTGGTCCAGGTGCCCGCGGTCGTCACCAACCGGCGCGGCAAGATGGTTCACGGCCTCGAAAAGAGCGATTTCTTGCTCTACGAGGATTACGTTCCGCAGACGATCAAGTACATCAACACGGAGACCGACCAACCGGTCGCGATCGCCTTCTTGCTCGACGTGTCGGGGAGCATGCGGCAAGCGGGGAAGCTGGAAGAGGCGAAGGAGGCGATCGGCGTCTTCGTCAACGAGCTTCAGGAGGGCGATCTCATCGGGCTGGTCTGTTTCGCCGACGATCAGGTGGCCTGGGTTACCGATTTCACCTCGGACCGAAATCGCTTTCTCAGGCGTCTCGGTGTGCAGGAGGGCTACGGCCAGACCGCGCTGTTCGACGCGCTGGCGGCCACGCCCCAGCTCGTCGACGAGAAGGTGAAGGGTAGCAAGGCGATCGTGCTCTTCACGGACGGCGTAGATACGGCGAGCACGATGAGCACGTTCGACTCCCTGCAGCTGGCCCGCAGCGTCAATGTGCCGATCTACGCCGTTGGCTTCGCGTCGTTCGCATCCCGCGTGATCGCTCGCGGGGGCACGCCACAGGCGCACCGGACGGTCGAGCTGTTCGCCGACGAGACGGGTGGCCGGTTGTTTCCCGTTTACGATCCCGATGACCTCAAGGAGGTCGTGCTCGAGATCCAGAGCGAGCTGCGCTTCCGCTATCTGATCAGCTACCGGCCGACCAGGCGCCTGTGGGACGGCACCTTCCGCCGGATCAAGCTGGAGACCGTCAATGGCGGCCTGAGCGTTCGCGCCCGAACCGGCTACTACGCCAACCCCTGAAGAAAGAGGAGGTTGAAGACAGGGGACGTTTCCCAAACTGCCGTTTTGGGGACAGGTCAAGCCCCGCGTCACTCGATCTGGGACTCGACCGGCTTGACCTGTCCCCAAAACGGCAGTTTGGGAAACGTCCCCTGTCTTCAACCTCCCCTTTCTTCAGGGCGTTGCGCGGAGAGCGCCCGGCGGTCTAAAGTAGGGGCTCGATCGCGAAAACCGGTCCGGCGACTCGAGACTGGAGAAAACGAGGCAAGGAGAGGTATCCATGCGAACACGAACAGGCGCGCTATTGGCGGGCCTCGTGGCCGTTGCCCTGGTGGCTTCCACGGGTTGCGTGAGCAAGAAGATGTTCCGCAAGAACGTGGAAGACAGCGACACGCGCGTGGCGGCGGTCGAGTCCGGGGTGGAGGCCAACGAAAAGCGGATCGACGACCTCAGGGGTGAGACGGACTCGAAGCTGGCCAAGCTCGACTCCAAGGCGGAGCGGGCCACCGAGGTCGGTCGCTCTGCGATGAGCAGGGCCGAGCAGGCCTCGGCAGAGGCCGAGAAGGCGGCACGAGGCCGGCTGCTCTGGGAGGTCACCCTGTCCAACGACAAGGTGAAGTTCTCGTTCAACCAGGCGTCGATTCCCTCAGACGCGGCAGCTGTGCTGGACGAACTGATCCAGAAGGTGCTGGCCTACGACAAGGCCATCTACGTCGAGATCGAGGGTCACACCGACTCGACGGGCAGCGAGGACTACAACTACGAGCTTGGCTACAAACGCTCGATGACCGTCCGCGACTACCTGGCTCGTGGCGGCATTCCGCTGCACGCCATCAACGTGATCTCGATGGGCGAGGCCTCGCCCGTAGCCGACAACTCGACCACCACGGGCCGGTCCCAGAACCGCCGAGTGGTCGTCCGCGTCCTGGAATAGGGCCGGAATCCCCTAGCGAGAGATGGCCGGTGCCCGCCCAGCAAGGGCCGGGCCCGGCCATTTTGTTTTCATCAATGGAGTCGGGTGTCGCCCCGACACGGGCTGTCGCAAAAAGTGACACTTCGAAAGGACGCAGCGCGTCACGGCGCGGGGAAAAGGCCCGAAAACGAGGGCCTCCAGCGCGGGCACGAGACTTGCTCTTCATGATAAGCGGACGGCGATTCCAGACGAAGGGAGGTCGCAGGTCATGAAGACGCAAGGAACTTGGCTCGCGAATCAAAGCATCTTCCGGAACCTGGGTAAGAATCTGCAGAGAAACCTGACCGCGCGTCTGATCGACGGCTCGTTTCTCATTGTCGTCGCGACCGTTCTGGTTCTGCTCGCCTCGTCCACCGGAGGCTCTTGATTCCCGGCGGCCGGCCCGGCCGCTCCTTCTCCGCACCCCGCCCTGATTCGAGGTCCGTCTGTCCTGTCGCGGGGACAGTCCCTCGAAGATAAAACTCCCGAAACCGGACATTTCTCGGCAAACCCGTCTGGCCCGACGCTTGCAAAATGACAGTTCATCGAACACGAGCGCCACGGGCCGGTGTGACGGCGCCGAGGGAGGGAAGATGAAACGGACAGTTGTCTCGATCGCTGTGGTCGCGTTCCTATTCGTCGCGTTCGCGGCCCCCGGCCAGGCTCAGACCCTTCGCGGCCGCACACCGAACAACGCCTTCCAGATTCGCCTCGGTTACTTCTTTCCCACCGGAGGCGGACCGCTGTGGGACGACGTGGAACAACGGTTCACCCTGAGCGCCGACGACTTCAACGACGGCGTCTTCGGTCTCAGCTTCGTCACCGGGATCAACAACCGATTCGAAGTCGGTTTCCACGGCGACTGGTACGAAGAGACCGTGCGCTCCCAGGAGCGCTTCTTCGTGGACGAGGACGGCTTCGCGATCCTCCACGACACGACACTGGAGGAGATTCCGCTTGCCATCGACGCGCGCTTCATCCCCGCCGGCCGTTATCGTCTGCGCAGCGGGGGCGCCCGCGTGATGAAACCGGTCTTCTATCTGGGCGCGGGGATCGGCGTCAACATCTGGGAGTACGAGGAGGTCGGCGACTTCGTCGACGAGAACGACCCGATGTTGCCGATCTTCTTCGGCACGTTCAGGGAGAGCGGCGAGGCCTTGGAGGGCCGCGTGTTCCTGGGTATCGAGTTCCCGCTGTCGCCCGGCTTCAACCTGACGTTCGAGGGCCGCTACACCTGGGCGGACGACGAGTTGAGGGGTGCGCTGGTAGACCTGGGGCAAATCGAGCTGGGAGGGACTTGGCTGTTCGTCGGAGGCTCGTTCCGGTTCTAGTCTCACGGACCGCCGGTTACTCGTCCTCGTCCCAGGGCAGATCGAGCAGGGTACTGGCCTTGCGGGCGAGCGACTCGCCGGCGTTCATGCCCTTCATGACGATGTCGTCGGCACCCAGCCGCTGGAGCCCTTCCCAGGAGTCCCCGTACATGTCCGACTCGTCCTGATCCGCGTAGACCAGGATCGGGCAGGGCTTGCTCGGGAGATCGCGCAGCAGGTCCACCCCGCTGACTCCGCCGTTCAGGGTGAGATCGAGCACCAGCAGATCGACTCCGCCGGCTCCCAGCGACTCGCGGGCTTCTTCCAGTGTAGCGGCGGTCTTGACCTCGAACCGGGACGAGAGGGCGTCGGCCGCGATCTCGCGAAAGTAGTCCATGTCCTCGACGATCAGGACCGTCTTCCTTTCGAGCTCGGCGGCCTCTGCCGTTGCGCGGCGCGGGACGAAGTGCAGCTTACAGCGCGGGCATACCACTTCTTCGGGTTCCGTATTCTGGGGCTCGGGAGCCGGGGCGGCTTCCGGCTGCGCCGCGACCGTCGTCTCGGCGACGGGCCGGGACTCGACGACCGGCGCCGCCGGCGCAGCCTCGGGCTCGGAGACCAGCAACCCGTCCTGCGCCCCGCACGCTGGACACGGCAATGCCGTTCCCGCGAAAGCGGAGTCGAGAACGTAGTCGGTACCGCAGTGAGCGCAGCTGGCTTCGATTCTCATCGGCGAGCCTCGCGCGTCGGCCGCAAGCGGGTCATCGGATCGACCGGCCTGTCGGCTCGCCGGATCTCGAAATGACAGTGGTTCGCCGTCGCGTTGCCGGAGCTTCCGACTCGAGCGATGGCCTGGCCCTGATCGACTCGCTGGCCCTCGCGGACGAGCAAGCTCGAGTTGTGGGCGTAAAGCGTGGTCAAGCCGTTGCCGTGGTCCAGGATGATCGTTCTGCCGTAGCCGCGCATGTTCGACCCGCTGTAGGTGACCCGGCCGGCCCGGCTGGCGAGTACCGGCTGACCGGTTCTGCCGCGGATGTCGATTCCCTGGTGTCGGTGGGTCCTCCGGGGCGCGCCGTAACCGGAGAGGATCTCTCCGTCACGTACGGGCCAAAGCCAATCCGCGTCGGCTTTGGGCTCGGCGGGGGCGACCGCCACGGTTCCACCCGGATCGACGGGCGCCGGGTAGGCCGGCACGTCCAGGGAGACTACGGCCCCGGGGATGAACAGGACCTGGCCCGTCTCGAGCCTGGAGGGGTCGTCGATTCCGTTGACCTCGGCGAGTTCGTCCAGCTCGACCCGGTAGACGTTGGCGATGCGCCAGAGAGTCTGGCCCGGTTTCACTACGTGGTCTACACCGACCGTGACCTGTGCGTGGTCGTTCCCAGCTGCTGCCCGTGGCGTCGCGTCGACACGCTGATGCGCCGCGCCGCCCGCGCAGCCCGCCGCGAGCCCCGTCAGAACCAGGCAAAGAAGTACGATTCGCCCCAAAGCTATGGCTCCCCGCTCGGGTCATGCGCCCGAATATGGGAATTCCCAAAATTTCATATCGAAACATAGGTCCCGGCCGCTCCGGTGGCTAGCTCCCCGGGTCCTCTCAGTCAAAAATCTGGTTTTCCCCAGGATCCTAGCCCCCGCGGGGGAGGTAATCGAAGTTCTCCGTCTTCATGACCAGCTTTTTCTCTTTGATTTCCGTTTCGATGATGGTGACGGCGGGATAAAAAGCCCCGTCGTCGAGCGTCCGGAACTCGGTCGTCACCTTGACCGGCTCGCCGCCCGAAGAGGTCACGATCTCCAGCTTCCGGGGATTCCGCGTCAGGGAGTCCAGCCACAGGCTGATCAGGTCGCCCTGACGGATGACGTTTCTCGCCAGCACCCGGGTGACACCCTCCGTGCGGCCCTGTCCCTCCCACACCGTCGCGCTCTCGAACAACTGGCGGGAGGTCTTCGGATCGGGCTCTACATAGGCCTTGATCAAGCGCTTGAGCTCCGCCTGCCTCTCCTGTTGCTGCTTTTGCTTCTTGCTGGCCTTTCGCTTGCGCACCGGGCCGCGCACGGCGGTCGGATCGACCTCGCTCGCTATCAGGGTCTTCTCGCGGTTGCCCTCGGCGTCGTAACGCACCTCGAATGTTTGAATGGCCTGCGTCTGACCCGCAAGCGTGACCTCGATGCGAGATTTCCAGCTGTAGTTGCGAAGCTGTTGCCGGTTGTATCGGAACGACTCGGCGAACTCCCGCAGTTCGGCCGCGCGCGACGGTCCCGCCGTCGAGACCAGGGCCAGCGGTAAGAGAACGAGAAGCGGGACCCCGAAGGCTCGGACACGCTCATACATGGTTTCGACTCCCGGGGCCGCACCGGTCTTCCATCTCCAATCATCTCCGATGAAAGCGAATTCTGCTACTTCGCTCCGGGTTCGCGCAACCTGGCGGATCCACCTTCATCCGCCCCGGTTGTGACACTCATCCCGCCTCGCTAGACTCGTCGGGGGAATCCTCGACATTCGATCGAAAGGAGGGCTCCATGAGCTCCGGAAATATCCGCGGTGTTCCCACACAAAAATTCCTGCCGCCGAACATCAACTTTCGCTTCGTCGGTTTGGCGGTCCTGGGTCTGCTGGTACTGCTGCTGTTGCTCAGCATGTTCTACCAGGTCGAACCCGAAGCGGTCGGCGTGGTGCAGACGTTCGGGAGGTTCAGCCCACCGGTGACCGGTCCGGGCTTGCACATCAAGCTGCCGTACCCGATCCAGACCGTGACCAAGGTCGCGGTCCAGCGCCAGCTCAAGGAAGAGTTCGGCTACCGCACGGAGGAGGTCGGCGTCCGTACGCGGTACTCGGCGGCCAGCTTCGAGGGCGAATCGCTGATGCTCACCGGCGATCTCAACGTCGGTGTGGTCGACTGGACCGTGCAGTATCGCGTGGATGATCCCTACCTCTACCTGTTCAAGGTGCGCAGCGCCACGGACACCTTTCGCGACATGAACGAGGCGGTCATGCGCGCCGTCGTCGGTGACCGCAGCGTAACCGAGGTGTTGACGATCGGGCGCCAGGAGATTGCCTCCGAGGTCGAGATCCGGCTGCAGGAGTTGTGCACCCAGTACGACATCGGCATCCACGTCGAGCAAATCGTTCTGCAGGACGTCAATCCTCCGGAACGGGTCAAGGCCTCGTTCAACGAGGTCAACGAGGCGCAACAGGAGCGCGAGCGGATGATCAACGAGGCCCGTGCCCAGTTCAATCGCGTGATCCCCAAGGCGCATGGCGAGGCCGAACAGACGATTCAGGAGGCCGAGGGTTACGCGACCGACCGTGTCAACCGGGCCAAAGGCGACGCCGCTCTGTTCGACGCGGTGCGCGCGGCCTACAGCCGGGCACCGGAGGTCACGCGTCGACGCATCTACCTGGAAACGATGCAAAAGATGCTTCCCGGCGTGAAACAGAAGATCGTGTTGGACCAGGACCTGAAAGGCCTGCTGCCGCTTCTGCCGATGCCGACCGGGAAGGGGGAGAAGCCATGAAGCACATCGGCCTGATCGTTGTCGGGAGCGTCCTCCTTCTGATCCTGCTGGTCGTCAGCGGCGCGTTCTACGTCGTGGACGAAAGGCAGCAGGTGGTCATCACGCAGTTCGGCCAGCCGAAGGGCGACCCGGTGACCACACCCGGACTCAAGTTCAAGATGCCGTTCATCCAGAAGGCCAACTTCTTCGACAGCCGCTTTCTCGAGTGGGACGGCGACCCGAACCAGCTCCCCACCAAGGACAAGCGATTCATTTTCGTCGACACCTACGCTCGCTGGCACATCACCGACCCGCTCAAGTTCTTTCAGCGCCTACGTGACGAGCGCGGCGCGCAGTCGCGTCTCGACGACATTTTGGATGGAGAGACGCGCAACACGATCGCCAAGCACAACCTGATCGAGGTCGTACGCTCGAGCAACCGCGAGTTCGCGATCTCCGAGGACGAACGCGAGGCGGTCTCCGACGAAACGCACGAGAACGTCGAGGTCGGCCGCGAGCGGCTCGAGCAGGAGGTCCTGGCGAACGCGTCGGGGCGCACCCTGGATCTGGGTATCGAGATTCTGGATTTCCGGTTCAAGCGCATCAGCTACGTCGAGGAGGTCCGCGAGCGGGTCTACGACCGTATGATCTCCGAGCGCCAGCGCATCGCCGAGCAGTTCCGCTCCGAGGGAGCCGGCGAGGCCGCCCGCATCAACGGCGAGCGAGAGCGCGATCTCAAGCGCATCACCTCCGAGGCTTACCGCCAGGCCCAGGAGATTCGCGGCAAATCCGACGCCGAGGCCGCCGACATCTACGCCAAGTCCTACAACCGGGATCCGGAGTTCTACCGGTTCATGAAATCGATGGACGTTCTCGAGACCACCCTCGACACGGAGACGGTCCTGGTTCTTGGGACCGACGGCGAGTTCTTGCGCTACCTGGAGCGGTCCAAGTAGGGAGCGTCTTGGCTGGTCTTTCTTCATCGCTCGCGACCGCGGCCCAGCCGTGATCGGGGCCGTCGTACTCGCCGCGGGCGGCTCCAGCCGGATGGGCCGCCCGAAGCAACTGATCGCGGTCGACGGGCGCAGTCTGATCCGCCACGCTGTGGAGTCGGCGATCGACGGCGGCTGCGATCCCGTGATCGTCGTCGTCGGTGCGGAGGCCGAACGGGTCGGGCGGGAGATCCGGGAACTGCGGGCGCGCGTGGTCGTCAATCCGAGCTGGAGCACCGGTCTGGCGAGCTCGATTCGTCGTGGGATGAGCGAGATCGAAGAGCTCAAAGCCGACGTCGAAGCGGTCGTGCTGATGGGCTCCGACCAACCGCGGATCTCGTCCGCGGTGATCCGGCGCCTGCTCCGGGCCTACCGCGAGCGCGAGGACAGGACGCTGACCATGGCCGCCTGCGACTACGGTGACACGCTGGGATCTCCCGCCGTGTTCGGCAGGGAATGCTTCGATCGCCTGGGAGGCCTGGCCGGCGACCGCGGCGCGCAGCTGCTCCTGCGCGAAGGGCCGGACCGGGTGATCCGCGTCCCGTGGCCCGACGGCGCTCTTGACGTCGACCGCCCGGATGACCTGGAGAATACCTGAAAGGGGTCGGCGGCGGGCCCTCGACCCGTGAACTATAATTGACCGGCCTTCGGCGCGCGGGGCGCCGACGACACGGGAAGCGGGAGCAATTGATGCGGTCAAAGTCCGATACAAAGCGGATTCCGGTGCTCTGTCTGACCCTGTTGCTGGTCACGGTGGCGTGTGCGTCCGAGGCCGACTCGGCCGAGACGCAAGCGCAGACGCCTTCCAGGTCGACGACCTCCGCCACGGGCCCGATACAGTTCGGCGAGCCGTTTGCCGCCGGCGCGTTCGTCAACGTGAACCGGCAAGCGGGCGGTCCGGCGAATGTAGACCTGGACCAAACGCTCGGGACCAAGCCGGTGCTGCTCTACTACTGGATCGCCGGCAACGCTCGCGCGGACGAGGTCTTCCAGCAAGTCCAGGCGCTGGCCGATGAATTGGGCTCGGACAAGCTGGCACTCTACGGCGTTGTCTTTCAGCGAAACGAGCGCGACGTCAAGGCGGTCGCCGATCGCGTCGTCTCTCTGGGCATCAAGGTTCCCGTGCTCAACGACGAGGGCTTTCGACTGGGCAAGCGTCTGCGCATCCAGTCCGTTCCCAACGTGACCATCTTCGATGTCGGGGGCCGCCTACGACTGACCAACGGCGCCAGCCTGATCCAGGGGTTGGAATACAAGATGGACCTGGAGAATGCGATCCGTCGGGTCGCCGAAACCGGCACGCTCGGGTCGTACGGTTTCCTCGGGCGCTACTATCCGGTCAAGGAACTCGTCGGCAAGAAATGCCCCGACTTCAAGGCGCCCTTGTTGGGCAACAGCGTCGAGCAGCGCTGGTCGAGCATGCTCGCCGACGACAAGGTCAACGTGCTGATCTTCTGGTCGGTCGACTGCCCGCACTGTCGCAAGTCGCTGCCGGAGATCAATACCTGGCTCCTGGCCAACGGCGAAGGGGTCAACGTGGTCTCGGCGGCGAAGGTGACCAACGAGGTGACGAAGATCAAGACCAAGGAGTTCTGCGACATCAACGAATTCATCTTCCCGACGTTGGCGGACCAGGACCTGCAGATCTCCAGCCTCTACCAGATCACCGCGACTCCCACCATCCTGATCATCCGCCCCGACGGTGTGGTCGACTCGGTGATGCTCAGCACCGAGAAGGACTTCGGCAAGACGGTCGAGGCAAAGAAGAAGTCGCTGCTCTAGAGCCCTGGCCGCGGTTCGCCGCGCGCGATCCGTGGAAGCTCACACAGATCCGCCAGAGGCCTCAGCGAGGCTTCGATTCTGCCCCGGCGGTCGACCAACACCGCGTCGATACCCGCCGCGTTGGCCCCGGCCAGATCGACCTCGGGTAGATCGCCGACGTGCACCACCGTCTCCGGCCGCGCTCCCATCCGCTCGAGCACGCGTCGAAAGATTTCGGGGTCCGGCTTCTCCACCCCCTCGAAGTGTGAGACCGCGACCTCTTCGAAATACGACGCCAGATCGAGCATCTCGAGAACCCGCGGAAGCCGCGAGTCCCAGTTCGACACGACGCCGAGACGAGCGCCGTCGGCTTTCAGACGCTCCAACGCCGGCCGCACGTCAGGGAAGACTCTCCACACTGCCGGGTCCATGAACGCCTCCCGTATGCGACCCGCGGCCCGCTCGGCGAATTCGTCCTGCAGGGGCTGGCCCGCGGCCCGCTCCAGCGTGCGGCGCGCGAATCGCAGCCAGAATTCGTCCTCGCCGCCGGGAAAATGGGCGTAGCGATCGATCCCCGTCGGTATCGCGCGGTCCATTTCCTCCCAGACCTTCCAGATCCTGGTCTCCACTTCGTCGGCCTCGATGGGCAGACCGAGCGAACCGACGACCTGGGCGTAGACCGCCCCGAAAGAAACGCTGGGACCGACCAGGGTCCCGCCCACGTCCAGCAAGACGACGGGGTAGCGCATGCCCTCTCCGTTCCAGACCGGCGTTCGTGATGACCGAGTGTGAAGCGAGTCATGGTAGCATCCGGTCAATCGCTCGACCGATCTGGAGGATCCCCGCTTTGCCGCTGCTGTTCGAGCAGACGCCGAAATTCGAGGGGCTTCCCGAAGAAGGATTCGGGGTGTTCTCGATCGAGGACCGCGAGGGGCGGCGGCAGGCGATCATCGACACCTTTCACCCCCCGTTGAAGACGCTCGGCGAGGACCTGCTGGCCCGCTTCTCACCGCCCGACGACGAGCCGGACCCGCACTTCTCGCCCCTGCACGCTCACCTTCCTCGCCTCGACTGGCCCCGCGGTTATCAGCCGTTCTGTACCTGGCTGGCCCTGTCCCGCGAGGCCCACGGCTATCAGACCCGCCCGCAGCTCAACGTGGGCGTCCACGCCGACCACGTGGCGATTCGACTGGGTTGGGACACCGGCTCGAATTTCTTCGGCCGCTTCGAGTTCCTCTGCCGCCGAGGCGATCTCGGCCCGGGACTGATCCGCATCGCCGCGGAGTGCGACCTCAGCTTTCGGGTCTACTCCTCCGCGGCCTGGCCCGCCGGCTCACGGTGCGTCTTCGAGTCCCGGGATGACGTCGACGGGTCGTTCGACGAGGTCGGCCGTCGAGGGGTGTGGTGGGAGCTCGGACACCGCTACGATCTACCGGAGAAGACGTCGATCGTCTGCTCGCCGCAACTGGGGACCGAAGCGGCACGAATATTCGAGGTCTTGCTCCCGGTCTACGACCGCGTCGTCGGCGACCACCACGAGACCGATGGACCGGTCAGAACGTGAACCGCACTCCCAGCGAGGTGAAGCTCACGTCGTCGGCATCGTCGAACTCGTAGTTCTCCCACTCGAGTTGCAGACCCCAGTTCGGAGTGATGTTGTAGGAGACCCCGAAACCGAAACCCAGGTCGTTCCCGCTGTTGTCGGTCGTGACGGGGAGATTGACGCCGTCGTCGATCGAAACCTCGGTCTCCCAGTCGGTGTAGCCCAGTCGAGCGAACAGGTCGAGCCGGGGGCTGATCGGGAGAATGCCGACGGCCCAGAGCGCCAGCACGTCGACCGAGGACTCGTAGTCGGTGCTGCCCACGGTCTCGCTCGGGTCCCCGAAATCGGTGTACGCCGCCTCGACTGCGACAAAGCGGGCTATTCGGTAGCCGAAAAATCCCTTAAAACCGGTATCGTCAAAGTTCACGCGCGCATTGTCCTGCGACGGGAGATCGAAGCTCGCACTTCCCACGCTGGCACCGACGTGGAAATCGCCGGCACGAGCCGCGGGTGCCAACACGAGACAGAACAGGAATAGCGCGACAGCAAGTCTCTTCATCTCTCCTCCGTAGCGATGCCCCTCTTGACAAAACAGAGCAACGAAATCTATCACGAAACTCCGGCTCACGGTCAGAAATAGAAGGACACGTAGGCGAGCAGGCCGTCGTACTCGTAGCTGACCTTGAATTTCTTCGTGGCGTCCTCGTCGGTGTAGCTCATGTTGACCAGGTCGTAGCCGAGCCCCACGCCGACGTTCTTCCAGGCGTAGTAGTCGAGAGCGAGTTTGAATTCGGACAGCTGGGCCACCCAATCGTCCGTGTTCAGATAGAAAGCGTGGGCCGTCGCGCGGAAAGCCAGGCGTGGCGTGATCGAATAAAGCAAGTGCAGGCCCAGCATCGGCACGGGGGCGATCAGGTCCTGGGCCTCGAGCACCAAGTCGCCCGCCGCTCCGTCCTCTTCGCCATCGATCGTCCCCTCGCCGAACAGGGCCAGGTCGAAGATGAAGGTACTGATCCCGGCCGTGAAGCCCGCAGCGACGCGTGGTCGCTTGACGAACGAGTAGTTGTAGCCGATCCGAAACAACTGAGTGTCGAAACTGGTCGCCACCTCGGCACCGACATCGAAGTTGATGTCGCCGTACTCGATCGCCTCGTCGAGTACGTTGAACGAGTCCCGGCCGAGAAAGAGGTAGCCGAAATCGAGCCGGCTTCTCCGGCCGAGCCGGTACATGCCGTCCATTCGTAGGTCGATCTGATCGCGGTTCAGATTGAGGTCGTCCTCGAGGTCGATGCCTGTGCCGATTTCCCCGCCACTCGAATCGAGACGCGCCTGGGTGTCGAAGTTCACGACGTACGCACCCAGGGCCAGCGTAAAGCGATTCGAGATTCCACGGCGCTCCGGGTTTTCGCGGGTCTCCTCCTCGGCCGATACCGGCCCCGCGACGCAGAACGCCCCCAGAAGAAGGATCAGACCGGGGGCCGACAAGGGTCTAGCGTCGCCGGCCGCCACCCCTCGCGCCTCCCCTGGCCCCGGCCGACCCGCTGCTCCGTTGGTAGTTGTTCGTGCGATTCGAGCCGCGCTGCCTGGCGCTGTAGTCTCGGTTCAGCCCGGAGGCCCCGCTACTCCCGTAGCTCGGACGCGTCGCACCGGTCGAAGGACGCGTCGTCGCACCGGTCGAAGGACGTTCGGCTCCGGTCGATGGGCGTCCCTGAGCACCAGTCGAAGGGCCGGCTCGGTCGCCCGCGCCGGCGCTTCGGTCCGAGGGTCGCGATCGATCGCTCGGGAGATCGGTATTGGCCCACCCGTTGCCCTCGCGCTTCTGCCAGCCGTCATCGTTTCGTCGGTAGACGTTTCCACTCCGGTCCGTGTAGACGTTGTTCGGTTGGTTGGGCATCGCGCCGGCCCGCGCTCGGCCCTGGCTGGTCGCCGGTTGCGCGTTGCGTGGCCGGTTCTCCGGCCGATTGTAGAGATTCCCTCGGTGAGCCTGTCGCTGCCCAGCGTAGTATCCGGCGCGGTAGCCGTGCCGGTAGCCGTGGCGGTAACCATGCCGGTACCCGCGGTAGCCCGCGGGACCCCACCAGCCGTGGCCGTAGCGGCCATATCCTCCAAAGCCGAAGCTGATCCTGAACGGTCCGTTGCTGTAGCTGATGCCGAAGCTCCAGCCGTACCAGGGGTTGTAGCGCACGTGGAATCCCCAGGTGGAGGGCCGCGGATAGTAGAACGACCCGTACCAGGCTGGATACCAGAAGCCCGTTCCGTAGACAACGCACCCGCCGTAGGTGTAGCTACCGACGTAGCCCGGCGTGTAGCCGACGTAGACCACCTCGGGCGTCGAGTCGTAGATGTAAACGTACTTGACGTTGTAGACCGGGCTGCTCGGCGGGATCGTGTAGATCTCCTCGGGGATGTCGTCGGCGACAATCCAAGGGCCCAACGGCGCGTCGGCCACGAACCAGACCGCCTGATGGCAGGCGTAGTACCGGTCACCGAGCTTGACCACCGAGTACGAGGTGTTCACCGCGTACATCATCTCGGTTTCCTCGATCGGCTCGAACTTGGGTTCCCCGTCGTAGGTCACCTCGAGCTTGGTCTCGCTGCGCTTGATCGCCGAGGTCTGCGGGATCTCGTTGTCCATAACCGCGTCGTTGGCCTGCTCGGTTCCGGCCACGTAGACCAGCACGTGGCCCATTTCGGAGTCGGGCGGGATCTGGGCAAAGCTGTCCGGGAGCTCGTCGGACGGGACGTAGATCCAGGGACCTTCGAGCGACTTGCTACCGTACCAGCGGCCCGAGAGCACGATGAAGTGCTGCTGGCTCTCGATCTCCACCAGCACGTCGCTTTCCGTGTTGCTCATGTAGAGCAGATCGTTGCCGTCCAGCGGTTTGTACTCCGGTTTGCCGTCGTGGAAGATCAGCTCGGTCGGCTCCGTGGCGACGACGATCTTCGGCGTGCGATCGTCCCGCGGCGGTGCGTCTTCGCCCTCGAGCTCGCTCTCGTCTTGCTCTTCCTCGGGTGGAGGAGGAGGGCTGAGTTCCCGGATCTCCTTCGGCACGCTGTCGGTTTTCTCCCACGGTCCCTGGACGTTCTCGGCGGCGAACCAGATCTCTCCGCCGTCGAGGTAGTACCGCCCGCTGTCCATCTCGAGCACGATCAGGAACGGCGTGTTCGTGACGCGCATCACCTTCGATCCCTCGACCTCGCCGAGCCGGGGCTCGCCGTCGATCGTAATCAGGATCGCGGGGTAGTCCGAAAAAAGGATCGCGGGCGGATCGGTCTCGAGGCCCTCGGCGGCCTCGCGGTCACGCTCCGCGAGCTCCAGCGCGGTCAGCATGCGATCGAGCGAGAGATCGATCTCCCACTTCGGAAACTCGTTCTCGAGCAGTCTCGCCAGTTCTTGTTCGTGTTCCGGTTGGGCATCCGGAAAACGCACGCGATCGACACTGACGTTCTGGATGTCGACCATCCTCGTGTCGCGGTCGGTGGCGATCCTCGCCGTCAGCCACACCGCTCCGAATGCCGGCTCGGACTCCTCCTCCTTCAGGGTCACCGACACGGCGGCCCTGCTTTTCAGATCATTGCCCTCCAAGGAGTCGAGCTGAGGCTGGTAGAGAATCACGGTCGCCTTGGCGAGCTCGATGGCCCTTGGCCAACCCGTGTCTTCCTCGGCGGAGAGCCGTTGTGTCGAGGTTGCGAGCGCCGCGACGCAGAGCACGGCAAGCGCGCCGAAGCGGCGGTCCGTTTGCATGGAGCACCTCAAATTGTGGTCATTCTCTCGATCAGGTCGACGACTCGATTCGAATAGCCCCACTCGTTGTCGTACCACGAGATGACCTTGACGTAGCCTTCGGGCATCGTGCGCGTCGACG
>Ga0255055_10000964_pt1 | contig 21930 bp, 16 predicted proteins | sample JV7_2_27_MG_FD_188633 | JGI IMG/M metagenome (GOLD analysis project Ga0255055, IMG submission 188633) | Seawater microbial communities from Jervis Inlet, British Columbia, Canada - JV7_2_27 | ecosystem: Environmental > Aquatic > Marine > Inlet | place: Canada: British Columbia | collected...
AACCATCCTCTAACTTCCGATCCACCGATATCCACATGGAAAGTTCTTCAAGGCCGTAATTAATTTCAGGATATATTTCAAGGATGATTTCCCCCCTCTCCTCCAGGATCCTATGGGCCAGTTCCAGATCCTGGCCGACATCTTCCTGCGCCAGGAGTGTGAACCCGAATACCGGAAACAGCAGGGAAAATGCAACAGCCGGCAGGATATATTTATGGGCTCTGTTAAACATTAAAACGAACGTATATCACATCTCCATCAACCACGATATACTGTTTCCCTTCCACGGCCAGTTTACCCGCATCGCGGCAGGCACTTTCAGAGCCAAGGTCGAGATAATCCTGGTATTTGATCACCTCTGCCCTGATAAATCCCCTTTCCATGTCCGAATGGATAGCACTGGCTGCCTGGGGGGCAGTGGACCCTCGCCGGGTGGTCCAGGCCCTCACCTCTTTGGGTCCTGCAGTAAAGAAAGAGATCAGGTTGAGCATACTGTATGCGGAACGGACCAACCTGTTCACTCCAGGCTCCTCCAGTCCCGCATCCTGCAGAAAAGCCTGCCGGTCATCAGGATCCTCCAGTTCCGCAATATCTGCTTCGAGTCCCGCTGCAATCACCAATATCTCGGTCTCCTGTCCCGCGAGAGCCTCACGGACCCGTTCAACATAGTCATTCCCGGATATGGAGGATGCCTCATCAACATTGCAGACATACATCACCGGCTTGGCCGTCAGCAGGAACAGGTCATCAATATACTTTTTATCCCCGGGATCTATTCCGGCTGTTCTTACCGACTGAAAAGATTCCAGATGCTCCTTAAGAGTCCCTAAAACTTCCAGGCCTTTTCTGGCATCCTTTTCACCGGCTTTGGCTGCCTTCTCAAGCTTTTCTATTCTTTTTTCCACCGATTCGAGATCCTTGACCTGCAATTCCAGGTCAATGGTCTCCATATCCCTGACCGGATCCACTGTGCCATCAATATGCTGAAGCTGGTCATCATCGAAACACCTTAATACATGTATCAATGCAACTGTATTGCGGATATCTCCCAGGAACTGATTCCCTATTCCTTCCCCGTGGCTGGAACCCTTTGTAAGTCCGGGAATATCCACTATCTCAACCGTAGCCTGGGTGGTTTTCTTGGGTTGGACGGTGGCTGACAGCTTCTCCAGCCTCGGATCCGGCACGTTGATGATACCAAGGTTGGATTTATTCGAACTGAAAGCAAAACTTGAAGATTCAGCACGTGTATTTGAGATGCAATTAAACAGGGTTGTCTTTCCTGTATTGGTGATGCCTATGATGCCGCAGTTTAATGCCATATTTTTCTGTAAATATACAAATGTGATAAGAATAAAAATCCTAATTTTATGGCTTGTTTTAAGAACCAAATAACTAATTCAGATATGAACAAAGAGATTTTATCAAAAACTGCGGATAATATCCGGATCCTTTCAGCTGCCATGGTAGAAAAAGCGAATTCAGGACACCCCGGGGGAGCCATGGGGGGAGCTGATTTTGTGAGTGTATTGTTTTCCGAATTCCTGAGATTCGATCCGGAGGATATGTCCTGGCCCAATCGCGACAGGTTCTTCCTGGATCCAGGCCACATGTCTCCCATGCTTTACTCAGTACTATCGCTGGTCAAAACGTTCAGCATGGATGACCTGCAGCAATTCAGGCAGTGGGGGAGTCCCACTCCCGGCCACCCTGAACTGGATGTAAAGAGGGGTGTTGAAAATACTTCTGGTCCCCTGGGACAGGGTCATGCTATAGCCATAGGAGCAGCCATATCCGAAAGGTTCCTCTGCCAGCGTTTCGGAGATTGGATGGCACATGATATATATACCTTTGTTTCAGACGGGGGCATACAGGAAGAGATTTCGCAGGGTGCAGGCCGGCTGGCAGGATTCCTGGGACTCCATAACCTGGTCATGTTCTATGATTCCAATAATATCCAGCTGTCCACTAAAACAGCGTCTGTGACCACAGAAGACACGGCAAAAAAATATGAATCCTGGGGATGGAAAGTCAAGACCATTGAAGGTAATGACATCGGACAGATCTACCAGGCCCTTGCAGAAGCCAGGGATGAGAAGGAAAAACCATTCCTGATCATTGGGAATACCATCATGGGCAAGGGGGCCGTTACCGAATCCGGTGATACTTTTGAGGGACAGGTATCAACACATGGCATGCCACTTGGAAGTGCCGGCGCTTCCCTGGATAAATCCATAGAAAACCTGGGTGGGGATCCCGGGAATGCGTTCCATATCTTTCCCGAGGTTCAGGAGCACTTTAAAGATGTGCTGATAAACAAAGCTGCTGATGTGAAACAGCGTAAAGAAGGGCAGGCTGCCTGGGAAAAGGAGAATCCTGCTCTGGCAGAAAAACTTGCCGGGTTCTTATCAAATGAGATACCTTCGGTCGAATTCTCACAAATAGCACAAAAAGAAAATTCAGCTACGCGTGGTGCATCCGGAACGGTATTAGCCCATTTTGCCAAGAAAGTTGAAAATATGATCGTTGCTTCAGCTGACCTTTCCAACTCTGACAAGACGGATGGTTTTCTTAAAAATTCCAAGGCTTTCAGCCCTCATGATTTCAGTGGTGCTTTCCTGCAGGTGGGTGTTGCAGAGCTGACCATGGCAGCCATTGCCAACGGCATGGCACTTCATGGCGGGATCATTCCGGTTTGTGCCACTTTCTTTGTCTTTTCCGATTATATGAAACCAGCGGTCAGGCTGGCAGCATTGATGCAACTTCCGGTGAAGTATGTATGGACCCATGATGCATTCCGGGTAGGTGAAGACGGACCGACCCACCAGCCAGTAGAACAGGAAGCTCAGATCAGGCTGATGGAACAATTGCGCAACCACTCCGGTAAAAAAAGTTGCCTTGTACTGAGGCCGGCAGATGCAGTTGAAACCACAGTAGCCTGGAAAATGGCTATGGAAAACACAGAAACGCCTACGGCGCTTATCCTTTCAAGGCAAAACATCAAGGATGTACCAGCCATTCCTGGTTCCGACCGCTATACCGATGCCCTGCAGGCTGAAAAAGGTGCCTACATCGTACATCATTCAGCCGGCAAACCGGACCTGATCCTGATTGGAAATGGTTCGGAAGTATCTACCCTGCTGGAAGGTGCCGGCAAGCTGAACCAGGAAAAGAACCTGAATGTCCAGGTTGTTTCAGCTATATCCGAAGGCCTTTTCAGGGAACAGGACCAGTCATACCAACTGGAGGTGATCCCTGATGATGTTCCCGTTATGGGATTAACGGCAGGATTACCGGTGACCCTGGCGGGACTTGTGGGGCCCAAAGGGAGGAGTCTGGGAATGGTAAGCTTCGGGTATTCAGCGCCTTACAAGATATTGGACGAAAAATTCGGCTTTACCCCTGAAAATGTATTCAATGAAGCCCTCGCCTACCTTGAGGAATACAAATAGGCAAGGTTAAAACAGGGATATATACAAAACCCCGAATAATTTCGGGGTTTTTTTATCGTTATTTACAGGCAGGGCAACTATTTTTAAATATTTTAGTATAAGTATTGGTCAACCCTGCTGTAACAGCAGGAATATGCAATGATAAGACACAATTTCCCGGACAAAGGAGCTCTGGCCAGGAGGATGCAGACCCACGCTATGATACTCTTACTCTCTATGCTGCCTTTCATGCAACTGGCAGGCCAGGAAGCAGAGGTAGTGGAGGGCGGATTCGTAAATACCAGGATCCTGTTCGTATTTGACGGCTCCCAGAGCATGTCGGGTTACTGGGAAAGTGACGTAAAGATCAATATCGCAAGGAATTTTCTTCTCCATGTTGTCGACAGCCTGGAAACACTTCCCAATGTACAGATGGCGCTGCGGGTATACGGGCATCAGAGTCCCGTGGTACTGCAGGACTGCAGGGACACCAAGCTGGAGGTAACCTTTGACATCAACAATGCACATAAGATCAGGCAAAAGCTTCGTTTCGTAAAACCACTGGGCAATACGCCGATTGCCTATTCCCTTGAACAATGTGCAGAAGATTTCCCCACATGTGCCGATTGCCGGAACATTGTTATACTGATCACTGATGGTATTGAAGAATGTGGAGGTGATCCCTGTGATGTTTCACTCAAACTTCAAAGCAGGGGGATTACCCTGAAGCCATTTATCATCGGTATCGGGATCGATCCCGACTTTAGGAAAACATACGATTGTGTAGGATATTTCTTCAATGCGGCAAAAGAGGAAAATTTTGAAGATATGCTTCGGGTGGTAATAACCCAGGCCCTGAATACAACATCGGCCCAGGTTAACCTGCTGGACCAGAACCATCAGCCAACTGAAACGGATGTCAATATGACCTTCTATGATGTTTTTTCGGGGAAAGTCCTGCACAATTTTGTACACACCCTCAACCATAAAGGTAATCCGGATACGCTGTACCTCGATCCATTGGTCACCTACCGGATGGAGATCCACACCATCCCCCCCATCATTATTGACAATGTCTCGGTAACCGCCGGAAAACATACCATCGTTGCTGCAGATGCACCACAGGGCTACCTTGAGGCTAAAACCGAGGGCCGTACCCATTATCGTGATATGCAGTTTATCGTCCGGCAGCACGGTAAGGATGAAACCCTGCACTTCCAGAAAATCGGTGAAAGAGGGAAATACCTGGTTGGGAGGTATGATATAGAGATCCCCACCGTCCCTAAAATTGTACTGAACGATATTGTGATCAGCCAGAGCCATACCACCACAATAGAGATCCCACGCCCCGGCATCGTCACCTTCCTATCGCTTAATCCCGGATATGGAAGTTTGTATGAAGAAAGAAATCGCAAATTGATCAGGGTCCATAACCTCGATCCCACAAAGAAGAATCAGTCCCACGCCATCCAGCCCGGATCCTATACAGTGGTATTCAGGTCCAGGAATTCAAAGAATACTTTCAGTACCATATCGAAGACCTTCAGGGTCAGGGCAGGCAGCTCATCTGCCGTCGAACTCTATAAATAATTTTTGCAGGATTAAACTTTCTGTGATTATCTTTATCAAAGAAGGGAGACGGGAAATTCCGGAGATTTTCAAAATTATTATCATTGGCCGACCAGCACGACAAGGAACTGATACAGCGATTCCACGAGAACCGGAATGAGGCATTTAACGGGATCGTCAGAAAATACCAGGAACGCCTGTACTGGCACATCAGGAAAATGGTTATTTCACATGATGATGCGGATGATGTATTGCAGAATACTTTTATCAAGGCTTACCAGGGACTGGAGAAATTCAGGGAGGATGCTTCGCTTTTCACCTGGCTGTACCGCATCGCAACGAATGAATCACTGACTTTCCTGAAAAAAGAAAGAAACCGGTTTCTCTATTCCACCGATGATTATCAGCAACAACTGGAAAGAACCCTTGTGAGTGATCCACACTTCGATGGTGATGAATTACAATTGAAATTGCAGAAGGCCATCCTCCGTTTGCCGGAAAAACAACGGCTGGTTTTTAACCTGAAATATTTTGATGAAATGAAATATGAAGATATGTCAGCCATACTGGGTACATCGGTAGGGGCTCTGAAAGCCTCCTATCACCATGCCATGAAAAAAATTGAGTTGTATTTAACAGAAGATTAAACCTTTTATATATCTTTTCGTCTAAAGATTTAGAGATAAATGAAATGAGAGCAAAGGAAAACATACCTGAAGAAATTCCCGGAATGTCCAGGAAGATCCCTTTCAGTGTTCCAGACAATTACTTCAATGAGTTCCCTTCAAGGTTACAGGAAGGGCTGTCTGAAACACCGACTGTCCCAATCTCACGGACTTATCCTGTCAGAAGGGTACTTGCCATGGCGGCCATGTTCATTGGCCTGGTTACGGTAGGTTACTTCGGCCTTAGGATGATACTGAACGGGCAGGATACCAGGATGTTATCGGGAGATGAGGTCTCCACTGCCATCGAATATTTTGGACATGAGTTTGATGATGAGATGCTGATCGCGGCCATTGTTGAATCTGATATTGACATTGATCCTCAAGATAGTGATTATGAATCAGATGCAATCATTGAATATCTCTCGAGTGAAGAGATTGACTTCACCGAAATTTTAATTGATTATTAATATGACAACCATGAAATATACCCTCCGGATACTTACCCTAACCCTCATGTTATTTAGCCTTACCCTGGCATTGAGTGCACAGGAAAGCAAAAGCAGGGAAGAGCAAATTGAGAAATTCCGTTCGATGAAGATTGCTTACTTCACAGAAAAGCTTGAGCTGACGCCGGAGGAAGCCGAAAAATTCTGGCCGCTTTATAACGATTATGAGAAAAAAAGGCGGGAAGTCTCCCGATACCGGCACCGCAGGCCAAAGAACATGGATGAACAATTAGCCAATATGACCGATCAGGAAGCTGAGAAAATGGCCGATGACATGATCATATCCCGGAAGAAGGAAGTCGAGCTGGATGAAGCTTTTCATAAAGATCTTAAGGAAATATTTCCCCCTAAAAAGGTCATGAAGTATTATATCACAGAACATCAGTTCCGTGAATATATGCTGCGTAAAATTAGAGACGAACGACGTGGCGGTCAGGGAAAAAAAAGTGAAAATCCGCCTCCCGGATCCCTGCTTCCTTGAATGGTTCATAATTTAACCTTAATTTTGCATATGTCCGGTAATTAATAAGGCATATGCTGAGGACCTTTTGTTACCTTCTACTGGTTCATGTATTGTTCATGGACTGCTCCGGAACAACACGGAAAACCGAAATGCCTGGAAAAGGAAATCAACCTGATAGTAATGCCTGGTGGAAAAGCAGGGCTGACGTGATGGTTGAATCCCAGATTGTCAGAAGGGGTGTCAGGGATGCGGATGTGATACGGGTCATGAAAAATACGCCCAGGCATGATTTCATCCCTGCACATCTCAGGGATCATGCCTATGATGACCGTCCCTTGCCCATTGGTTCATCGCAAACCATTTCCCAGCCATACATCGTGGCATTGATGACTGAATACCTGCAACTGACAGGATCTGAGAAAGTACTCGAGATAGGTACAGGGTCCGGATACCAGGCCGCTGTGCTGGGACCTTTGGTGGATACCTGCTATTCCATTGAGGTGGTGAAGTCCCTCGCCATTGAAGCAAGCCACAAACTGGCTGTAATGAACTATGACAACATCATAGTAAAATGGGGGGATGGCTACCATGGCTGGCCGTAACATGCTCCCTTTGACAGGATCATTATTACTGCCGCCCCACCACAGATCCCGGAGAAGCTGGTGGAACAACTGGCAGTGGGCGGTCGAATGGTGCTTCCTGTAGGCAGTCATTTCCAGGAACTGATCCTGATCACCAAAACCAAAAAAGGGATACATAGAAAAAGCATCATTCCAGTCCGCTTCGTTCCCATGGTACATCCTTCCGATCCCATCCCCGACAAATAGTCATCCCTTGAAAAGCAAATTCGGCTTATATACTGCCATTTCCATCGTGATCGCCAATATGATCGGGACAGGCATTTTCACCAGTCTCGGGTTTCAGGTACTTGAACTGCGAACCGGGTTTGCCCTGCTGTTCCTTTGGCTGCTGGGAGGGATCTCTTCCCTGATCGGCGCTATGGCTTATGCTGAACTTGGGACTGCCATGCCGCGTTCAGGTGGGGAATACCATTTCCTCTCCAGGATCTATCATCCGGCCCTTGGATTTATTTCCGGCTGGATATCATTTATTGTAGGTTTTGCTGCTCCCGCAGCTGCTGCAGCTACGGCGCTCAGTGCCTACCTGACGGCAGCCATTGGTATCAATCCCGGGGAGGGCCTTCTCAATGCCGGACAGATCATTTCCATCCTGGTGATCCTGTTGCTTTCCATGCTTCATGCAAGGTTTAAACGGGCCGGGGCAAGCTTTCAGAATATCATGACCAGCCTCAAGATCCTGGTGCTGCTCCTGTTTATCTTTGCAGGTATCCTGTCCAATACAGATCAATCCCTTGATTTCAGTCCAAACGCTGCATCCCTGAAAGAAATTATCAGTCCCGCATTCGCCATCGCAATCTTCTTTGTCAGTTTTGCCTATTCCGGATGGAATGCTGCCGCATATATCATCGGGGAGATGGACCGGCCGGGCAGGAATATCCCGATCAGCCTGATCCTGGGAACCCTCCTGGTAACAGGTCTTTACATTGGAATCACATTCGTATTCTTAAAAGTCATCCCACTGGGCACGATGGCTGGAAAAATTGAGATCGGTTTTCTATTCGGAAAGGAGTTACTGGGTGTCGATGCAGGCCGTGTCATGGGAGGGCTGTTCAGCCTGCTCTTATTCTCAACAATAAGTTCGCTGGTCATTACAGGTCCCAGGGTCACCCAGGTCATGGGAGAAGATTACCCCGGTATCAGATGGTTTTCCCATACATCTGTATTCGATACGCCTGCACGGGCCATCTATATACAGGCCGGTATTGCCATTGTCTATTTAATAACTTCCACCTTTGAACAGATGATCACCTATATCGGATTCACCCTGAACCTGATGACCCTGCTCACGGTACTGGGAATGATGCTGAACAGGAGGAATCTTCCATCGGACAATGCTTCTGTTTTCAGGATCAGGCCCTACCCCTTGCTACCCGTCATATTCCTGATGATCAATACCTGGATCATGATCTATGGACTGGTCTACCGCCCCGCAGAATCCTTCGCTGGGATCATTACTGCTGTATTGGGATTCCTGGCTTGGTTGTGGCTGAAGCATAAAAACCAGCAGCAAGCAGTTACATGATAGTATGATGGGGTATGCTTGCTTGAGACTGCTTGCTGCTGGTTTTATTCTTCCGGCAGGTCCAGTTCAACATCCTGGAGGAACCTCACGCTCTCATCCAGGTCCGGGTAAAGGATACGGTCAGCATCCACAAAACTGACCCTTTCCCTGTATTGGCTGAAAAAGTTTTCCAGGTAGGGTGAAGATTTGTCCGGACGGCGAAAATCCAGGGCCTGGGCAGCATTAAAGAGTTCTATGGCCAGGATGCGTTCCAGGTTGAGCAGTACCTGGTGGCATTTAATGGCCGCATTGGCCCCCATGCTCACATGGTCTTCCTGTCCCGCACTGGATTCGATAGAATCAACCGAGGCAGGAGTGGATAATTGTTTGTTGTGGCTCACCATGGCAGCCGCAGTATACTGCGGGATCATAAACCCGGAATTCAATCCCGGCTGTGCGACCAGGAAGGGCGGTAAACCTCGGTGCCCGCTAACAAGCTGGTAAGTTCTCCTTTCAGAGATATTTCCCAGCTCCGACATGGCAATGCATAAATTATCCAGCGCCAGGGCAAGGGGTTGACCGTGAAAATTGCCGGCGGATATGATCAGGTCCTCATCCGGGAAGATCGTTGGATTATCCGTAACAGAATTGATCTCATTCTTAAAAACATAGGCCACATAGTTAATGGAGTCTTTGGAAGCTCCGTGAACCTGGGGAATACAGCGAAAAGAATATGGATCCTGGACATGTTTTTTGGATCGGCTGATCAGTTCACTTCCTTCAAGCAGGTAACGAATCCTGCGGGCTGTCTTGATCTGTCCCTGGTACGGCCTGATCTCCTGGACCAGCGGATGGAAGGGCTCGATCCTGCCATCGAAGGCATCTAGCGACAGGGCAGCAATGATGTCTGCCAGTTGCGACAGCTTAAAAACCCGCAGGCAGCAGTACACGCCGAATGCGCTCATAAACTGGGTACCGTTCAGCAGGGCAAGCCCCTCTTTGGAGGCAAGCATCACCGGTTCCATATCCAGTTCTTTGAGTACAGTCCTGACAGGTTTTCTCTTCCCTTGATAATAGACTTCCCCTTCCCCTATCAACGGGAGGCTGAGATGGGCCAGCGGGGCGAGGTCGCCGGAGGCCCCCAGGGAACCATACATATAAACAACCGGGGTAACCCTTTGATTGAAGAACTCCACCAGTCTCTGTATCGTGGATAACTGTATGCCGGAATTGCCGTAGGCGAGGGACTGGATCTTAAGGAACAGCATCAACCGCGTTATTTCGCGGGGAATCTCATCACCCTGGCCGCAGGCATGGGAAAGCACCAGGTTTCTCTGCAATATCCCCAGGTCCCCATGTGATATCAACCTGTCATGCAAGGACCCGAAACCCGTATTGATCCCATATAGTGGTTCTTTTGTATCCGCAAGTTTCTGGTCAAGGTAAGTTCTGCATTTCTGAACCAGTTCTATGGATCTGCCGGAGAGCTCCAGATCCAGTCCATCCCTCATGATCTGCTGTATCCTTCTGAACTGTAGTTCATCCGGGGAAATCTTATGTATGGTGTTATCCTTCATTAGCTCCCAAAACGTGCCGGATGGACTCTTCTGTTGTCAGTTCCTTTTGCTCGCCGGTTCCCATGTCCTTGATGGTTAGAACGTTTTTGCTGATTTCATTCTCCCCTACCAGGGCAACAAAGGGAATACCTTTGGCATTGGCATAGCTCATCTGCTTTTTCAGTTTGGCCTGGTCCGGGTAGATCTCGGTCTCAATACCGGCCTCTCTGAATGCAGGCAGTACAGTCAGCATAAATCTTTCCTCGGTCGTTCCAAAATTAATGAACAGTATGCGGGTCCCTGTACTTACTTTTTTCGGGAATAAGCCAAGCTGGTGCAGTACATCATAGATCCGGTCAGCTCCGAATGATACACCAACACCCGACACATCTTCCAATCCAAATATCCCGGTCAGGTCATCATACCGTCCACCGCCACATACGCTACCAATCTCCACGTCCTTGGACAACACCTCGATAATAGCTCCGGTATAGTAGTTCAGTCCCCGGGCCAGGGTCAGGTCCAGTTCCACGCTTGCCTTCATATCCTGGCTTTTGAGATATTCAAAAAGCGTGATCATCTCATACACACCCATTATCCCTGTTTCACTTCCGGATAAAATCCTGTCCAGGCTTTCCAGTTTTTGGGTATGATCCCCTGAAAGTTGGATGATGGGTTGCAGTTTGTCAACTGCCTCTGCTGACAAGCCGCGTGATCTGAGTTCTTCATTCACTTTTTCTGCACCGATCTTGTCAATCTTATCAAGTGCCACAGTTATATCCGTCAGGCGGTCCCTTTCACCTATGACTTCAGCAATCCCTGCCAGTATCTTCCGGTTATTGATCCTGATATCAATGTTCATCCCTAATCTTTCAAATACCCTGTCTGTGATCTCTATCAGCTCGAATTCGTTCAGCAGCGACCTGCTGCCGATAATATCCACATCGCACTGATAAAATTCCCTGTACCTTCCTTTTTGTGGCCGGTCAGCCCGCCATACCGGCTGTATCTGGTAACGCTTGAATGGAAAGTTGATCTCGTTCCTGTGCTGTACCACATAACGGGCAAATGGGACAGTAAGGTCATAACGAAGGCCCTTTTCACTGATTCGGGTCGATAACCTGGCTATGTTTCCCCTGTCAAATTCATCTTCACTCACCCCGGAAAGAAAATCGCCTGAATTCAGAATCTTGAACAGGAGCTTGTCCCCTTCTTCCCCATATTTTCCCAGCAGGGTATCCAGGTTCTCCATGGCCGGAGTTTCAATCGGCTGATAGCCATAAAGCCTGAATACATCTTCAATCGTGTTGAATATATACCTCCGGCGTGCCATAGCATCCGGTGAATAATCACGGGTTCCCTTGGGAATACTAACCTTCTTCACTATTTGCTGATCTTCTTAAGATCCTTTGACAGAAAGCCATCCGGTTTTTTATCATTGATCATATGATAATCGAAATAATAAAAGCTGGCATCTGAGGCCCCGATCAGGACCTTGTAGCATCTGGCTTGTAGTCTCGTACCTTCAGGTCCAACCTTGTGCAGGAAGACTACATTTTCATCCCTGTCTGTGATTGCCTGCCTGATCTCCTCCCTGGTAACCAGCTTAAAATCATGGGGATAGACCTTTCTTATTCGTGATGTTGAGTTCACATCATTGGCCATTTCATCCTCCAGCAGGTATAATGTTTTTTGCTTCACATCCTTCATGTTATCATTATAATGTTTGAAAACATTGCTTGAAATGATCTCGGGATCGGCATGGATCAGCCTTAGATGCTGCTGGGCGAAACGTACAAGAAGACCGAGTTTGTAGTTATAGGATTCATCTTCAACATTGGCATATGATACAGGAACGGATACCAGGTCAGGCATCATGCCAATGTGAAAATAATCCCCCCCCAGGGAAACATTCAGGAACCTGTATTTAGCATTCAGTTTATCCTTTTCAAAAACTACCGTGGCTAGAAACAGGAAGGAATACTCCGGATTCATTCTTTTCTCTTCAAACTCAGAAAAGGGTATGAACTCATATTCTGTGATATCCCACTCCTTAGCCATAACCTCTTCAATTTCAGCATCAAAGGTGTTCAATGGATTTTTATCCTTGACGACCAGTGTTTTGGTTTTAAGAAAGTGGTCGAGATCGTCAGGTGTCGGTACATACTGTGCACTGACCAGTAAGGAGATGCTTACCAGTATGAGGAATACAATGGTTCTTTGCATGGTGATTGAAATATTAGATTTTGGGTATGTATAAAGGATTTCGTTCATTAAATTTCCTGAGATACAAGAATTTCAATTGCCTCCTTTTCTTTTTACTCAACTGGGCAAATTCATCGTACAGTACAGGGTCTTTCATTAACAGGATTTCGAGGGCATCTGCATCATAGTCATATACCTTCCCTCCTTCAAAATCATACAGGTATTGCCTCATTTCAGAAGATGTATAATTCTGAGGATACCTTCCATAACGATAATAATAATCGTATGGATTGTAATAATAGGGATCATATTGTCTTGAGTCATAGGTAGTAACTGTTGCAACAAAATGACAGATCCGTCCCACTATAGTGATCCTGTGATATTTTTCATCAATGGCCACATACAGTATCCCGTTCCTGCTGAATCCCCATACATTCTTTGCTTTGACTTCCTGCTTCATCCCGAGATGATCGTAAAACAGTAGATCTTTGTTTTCAAGTACTTTAGTGTAATACTCCCTGTCATCATAATCTACGTTTGTAATGACCCTGGATTTGGGAATGGGAGCATTCTTACTTACCTGCATAGCATTGAGGAATATGCCTTCCCGGAATTTAAACTCAGGGGTATATCTGATCATGTTCAGCGTATCATACTGCTGTTGTTGAGAGAATATGCCCGCAGGCATAAACCAGATGATAAATACTGCCAGCACAGATCCCCATAGCCTGTATTTCATCTTATCCATATTCATAATAATTTCTTTTAATAAATCATATCAGCACAAACAAACAACGTACCATCTTCCCGGGTATTATCTGATATGACAAGAATCATATAGGGCTTTTCGCGCAGATTGTTTTTTTCCGTATATTTATGAACAAATCTGTTTATAGTCACCTGCAAATTTACGCATAAAAAATCCACGAATTCATGCTTACTCAAGAGAAAATAATTAAATTTTTCTCTTTCGGATTAAACGAAAAAACGGACCCTCAGATACAATCCCGCATCCTGCTAACCAACATATTCAGTTCTCTGGGTATCGTTTTCTTTATTGGATTTGCAGTCACGGCGCTTTTCAACCAGCTTTACTGGCTCTCCCTGATCCTCTTTACGGCCAGCCTGCTCACCTTGCTCAATACCATTTACCTTATCAGGACACAAAAGATCCATTATGCAGTAGGATTTTTACTCGGACTGATGGCCGGTTTGCTCCTGGTCATACTCATACACGGAGGAACCCATGAAACAGGCCATTTATGGGGATTGACCTTCCCTGTGATTGCATTGATCCTGCTTGGCATTAAAAGGGGTAGCATAGCCGCGCTGGTTTACATTGTCCTTTCAGCGGTTGTACTTTATGGCAGGTTCCCATTTGTACAAGTTGACTATGAATTCACATTCAGTACGAGGTATATATTTACCTACCTTGGTATTTACATACTGATATATGCTTTTGAGTACCTGCGTGTGCATAATGTCCAGAAACTGGACAAAGCACTTGAGGAAGCCAATTTTGAGTCCCGTACCAGAGATGAATTCATCTCAAAACTATCCCACCAGTTAAGGACATCCCTGAACAACATTACCCTGGTCAGCAACCTGGTTAGTAAATCCGAGCTTTCCGACGAACAAGGCGATCTTATTAATACCATTCTGGCATCAACCAATAACCTGGTAGAGGCTGTTAATAATATCGTTAAAGTATCCAATATAGATCTTCAAAGTGTGAGGGAGGCCAGCATCTCTTTTGATCTGGCATCCGCTGTCGAGAACATCCTGCAACTGTTTTCTGCGGCGGAATACGAGGGATTGAATGTTACCCTCGAACCTGATGCCACCCTTTCCAACCAGGTCATGGGTGATCCCATCAGGATAAAGCAATTATTCCTGAACCTGGTCGAAAACATTCTTAAACAAGGTCAGGCCAATCACCAGATGAACATTGAGATTAAAATCTTCAACTACCGGGAAACAGATGCCAGGCTTACGCTCAGATTCAAAATAATGGCCTGCCTTGGCCCCAAACAAGCAGTCAAGACAAGGGAAGCAGGAACCAGTGTTAAGTGCAAGCTGCCGGTACCCATAGAGGAGTTGGATCTGAGCATCCCTGAAAAGTTTGTGGATATCCTGGGTGGGGTGCTTGTTACTGAAATCTTTGAGGATCATACCCTGTTTAACTTTGACCTGGAATTCGAAAAGAGCAACAAAAAACTCAAAAAAGGAGCCAAAGGATGGCACTTTGGTGTGGAAGATATCAGGACAACCAGGAAGGTGGATCTGAAAGATGCAAATATCCTGCTTGTTGAAGATAATCTGATCAACCAGCGGATTGTTGTATTAAGCCTTGAACCCCTTGTCAAGAACATCGATCTTGCCATGAACGGCAAGGAAGCCCTGGACAAATTCGGGATAACAAACTATGACCTGATTTTAATGGATATCCAGATGCCTGTCATGGATGGATTCCTTGCCACGAAAAAAATCAGGGAGATAGAAACCAGCTCAAACTCTTTCACGCCCATCATTGCCATCACTGCCAATGCCATGGCCGGGGACCGGGAAGCTTGTCTCGCGGTTGGAATGGATGATTATATAAGCAAACCCTTCCAGGTTGATGTGCTGGTGGATAAGATGAAGGCGCTCCTGGCCAAATCTGTGGACGTCTAGCCCAGCATCAGCGCACTTCCGGCTTGATCCCTATGACAAGGATATCATCCACCTGGTCCATGCCACCCTTCCATTCCTCAAGGCTGGCATCAAGTATTGAGCGTTGTTTTTCCATCGGCAGTTTGTGAATGGTCAATAGCAGATGCCTGAACCTGCGGTATTTGAATTTCTTCCCTTCAGGTCCGCCAAACTGGTCGGCATATCCATCTGAAAAAATATAGATTGCATCATTTTTCTGAAGGTAGATCTTGTGGCTTTTAAATAATTTCCGTTCAGCAGAAAAATGAACATCAGCACCAACGGAGAACCGGTCTGCCTTAACCTCTATAATGGTTTCATTACGAACAAGATACATTGGGTTAAATGCACCGGAATAATCCAGGGATTTTTCTTTCATATCCAGGATACAGAGGGAAAGGTCCATTCCGTCATTCAGGTAAACCTGCTCTCCATCTGAAAAGATCTCTGAGAAATTCTCGTTCAGCGTATCCAGGATCATGGCGGGATTGCTGCCCTGTTTACTGGCCGTGATTTTTCTGAATAACTCAAACCCTATGATGGATACAAACGCTCCGGGTACACCATGCCCCGTACAATCTACTGCCGCTACATAGATCTTGTTACCGTGCTGGTTTATCCAGTAAAAATCCCCGCTCACAATATCCTTTGGCTTGAATAATACAAAAGAGTCAGGCAAAATAGCCCGGAAACTATCAGAGGAAGGCAGGAGGGCAATCTGTATGCGTTTGGCATAGAGGATGCTATCAGTAATATTCTTATTCTTCATGACCAGTTCTTCTCTTTGCCTTGAGATCTCCTTTGCAGATATTTCTTTCTCACGGAGTATCCGGTTGGACCTTCGCAGGCTCCTGGTCCTGATCTGTATGGCTAGCATAATAAAAAGCATACCCAATACAACATAAATAAGGATGGCCGGGGTTTTACTCCAAAAGGGGTATGGGATATAGATCTCGATCTGGATCTCCTCATCCGAAGGGACCTGGTCATTATTAGATCCTCTTACACTGAGTGTGTAGGTACCAGGTCTTTCATTATACAGTGTCAGAGAATGCCGTTCGTCGTTGTGGATCCAGAGACCGTCCTGGCCTTTCTTGACCCTTTTATACATATACTGGTTCCTTTCAGGTGCTGTGAATTCAAGTGCTGAGAAATGGATGGTAATGATTTGTACGCCACGTGTAACTTTAATGGCAGATACCCGGTCGAGGAAAATCGGCTGGGAGTTGCCTCCCTGTTCACGCCTCTTCACATAGTGTGTAAATGACAACCTTGGTTTATGTGTATTGTACTGAATGGAATCCGGGTGGAATATATTCAGTCCGGATATACCCCCAAAGTACAACCTTCCCTCTTTATCCTTGTAGCTGGAACCAGGCAGGTATTCATAGTTTTGTAATCCGTCTGAGGAACCATACTGAATGAAGGATTCAGTCTCAGGATCGTACCTGGACAAACCCCGGTCGGAGCTCAGCCAGAGATTCCCATTCCCGTCTTCTTGCATCCCGTATATCCTGAGTTCAGCCAGTTCAACCGGGTCAGAAAAATAGACAAAGGAATTACTTTCCGGATCATACCGGTTTAAACCGGAAGCCGTTCCTACCCAGAGCTGGTTCTCTGAATCAAGCAGCAATGAAAGTACGGTATTGTTATTGATATTGGAAGACTGGTTCAAAATGCCTGCCTGAAAAATCTCATACTTATCTTCCCCGGGGAGGTATTTAATAAGTCCCACTGAAGAGCCAACCCATATCCAGCCCCGGTGATCTTCCAATACACAATAAACATCCCGCAGGGCCAGTGCTTCCGCACCATTATAAATCGATTGCCGACTGCTTATCAGTCCCTCTTCAGGATCGTATCTGTGCCAGCCATTGGAGGCAGCAAACCAAATATTCCCACCTGAATCCTCGAGGATATCATTAACCTGCTGCCCGCTAAAATATCTACAGGATACACGTGGTTCCCGGTCACAAAAACGGTATAACTGGGTCGACCCGTCCCTCATTATATTCACTCCGTCTCCGGTCCCTACCCACAGATTTCCTGATTTATCCCTGTATACCTTATTAATTTGATCATGCGTAAGCCGCCTGCCCGGTCCGGCATTTCTTGCATACCTGGTAACCCTGCCGTTTTCCTTACTAACATGGTTGAGTCCCCTGCCAGTGGTACCAAGCCAGAGATCACCATTTTCTTCCTGGTAAATACTGGAGATCATATAGGAAGATAATCCACTTATCAGGGGATTGCGCTGATTGATGACCTGAAATTTACGCGGTTTCTGGTCGATTTTTACCAATCCTCCATAAGTCCCCAGCCATAGTATCTTGGAAGCATCCTCAAAAATGGTAAAAATATTTGTAAAAGGAGTATGCAGTTCCTCCCGGTTGAATGAAGAATATATCCTGGCACCTGAAAGATCCGGCTGAATCATAATCAAGGCCTGGTCTGTCCCTGCCAGCAGCGTACCATTACTGCTGCCAGTCAGGGAATATACATCGATCCCTTCCAGCTCCGGAATGGAATCACCCACATCTATGAATACACTGTCCCGGCGGTTATAAAGGTACAGCCCATCCTCGCTTCCAATCCAGATATGATCCTGCTTATCAATGTACAGGACCCTGACATTATCACTTTTCAATCCGATGTTGTTGGAAACTGTATAACGTATGATGCTTTGTGATTCTTTGTCAAAAACCTGGAGCCCGTCCTTGGTGCCGATCCAGATCTGTCCGTCACGGTCTTCTACCATGGAAGAAGCAGCCGGATTTCCGCCAGGATTTTGTTCATTAAAATAAAGAGTAAATGGAGTAAACTGGCTGGTTTCAGAATCAAACATTTCAAGTCTTCGCTCTGTCCTGATCCAGACATGGCCATCATTATCCTCCAGCACAGCATAGATGGCAGGTTTCTCAAGGATGGCTGAATCCCCGGTCCCCGGTATAATATATGACCACTCATAACCACCCAGCCTGACGAGTTTGTTCAATCCATAATCCGTACCAACCCATACGATCCCGTCCCTGCCTTCAGCCAGGCAGCGGATGGTATTGTTTGACAGGGAAGGGGTATCAGGCTGATACCGAAAATGATCGAAAGAATAGCCATCGTACTTATTCAACCCGTCCTGGGTCCCAATCCATAAAAATCCAAGTGAATCCTGGAGGATGGTATGGACCCTGGACTGGCTTAATCCGGTATGTGCAGTGAACAAATTTCCATATAACTCAGCAGTCTGTGCCGCTGAGTGAAAAGTCGTCATCAAACCACAGATGAGAAGGTAAATGGCAAATGGTATATTACGGAATCTGTGCATACAGGGTAGCTAAAATAACATTTATTACCCTCTTTACCAATGCCACCGGATGATCAAGCGCGCTGGCCGGCCTTTTGAACGATGTCCTCCAGCATTTGGGTGGTAAGGGATTTTGGCCTTTCCAGAGGATATAACAGGGCCCTGTCCCATATGATATTGGCCGTGATCCCAAGGGCCCTTCCAATGCCGAACAATACGGTGTAGAACTCATATTCCGTAATCCCATAATGCCATTGAATTATACCTGAATGTGCATCCACATTGGGCCAGGGATTCTTGGCATGACCATGTTCCTGAAGGATTGGTGGTACAACCTTATACAGCATATCGACATACTGGAAAAGATCATCCTGAGGCATATGCTTCAGGGCAAATTCACGTTGTACAGCGTATCTGGGATCAGTTTTGCGAAGAACAGCATGTCCGAAGCCAGGGATTACCTGCCCGGCATTCAGTGTATCCCACACAAACTGTTTCATCTCCTCTTCAGAGGGTACCTTACCATCCATTTTATTCATCAGATCCTGCAACCAACGCAGTACTTCCTGGTTTGCCAATCCATGCAAGGGACCAGCAAGTCCATTGATCATCGCCGATATGGCCAGGTAAATATCGGAGAGAGAACTGGCCACCAGGTGGCCTGTATGGGCACTCACATTGCCGCTCTCATGATCGGCATGCAGGATGAAATACATCCTCGAAACATCATCGTACGGCGGTTTTTGGCCCATCATATGGGCAAAATTGCCACCCATATCCAGCTTTGGATCAGCAGGGATCTGCTGGCCGTTTTTATACATTTTGGCATAAATATAGGACCCGATCTCCGGTAATTTTGCTACGAGGTTCAGTGCATCTTCATAGGTCGGTTCCCAGTAATCCTGTTTTGATATGCCGGCGAGGTATTGCTGGTTGAATTGGGATTCCCTGCTGAGGGCCAGGATGGCCGCCGAGAATATGGCCATTGGGGGACTGGTGGATGGAAAGGCATCGATGACCTTATAGACATAGTCCGGGAGTACCCTCCGCTCACGGAATTCATCGATGACTTCACCAACTTCCGCTTCATTTGGAATGTCTCCTGTAAGCAATAGGTAGAACAATCCCTCAACATAAGGACTTTCTGATCCATCCGGTTTTGGCAGGCGATCAAATACTTCTGGCAGGGTATACCCCCGGTAGCGGATCCCTTCCTGTGGATCCAGGTAAGAGATATCGGTTACAAGGGATTTCAGTGATCGCATACCCCCGATGAGTTTTGCAATGGTCACCTCATCCACGATGACATTACCATGTTCCTTCATCAGTTTAATTGTTCTGGGACGATGTTCCTTGATCTTTTCAGATAGTTTTTGCTTCAGGTTTGACATAATTTTGAGAGTTTATGTTATATAACATTAATGATCAATCATTCACTCACTTGAGGAATTTGAAATCCTTACCGAGGTACCTTGCTGAAGTTCCCAGTAACTCTTCAATTCGAAGAAGCTGGTTATATTTTGCTATGCGGTCTGATCTGGAAGCGGAGCCTGTTTTAATCAGTCCGGTATTCAGCGCCACGGCCAGGTCAGCAATGGTTGTATCTTCTGTTTCTCCCGAACGGTGGGAAATTACGGAGGTCATTGAATGCTGGGTGGCCAGTTGGACTGCATTGATGGTCTCGGTGAGGGTTCCGATCTGGTTCACCTTGATCAATATGGAATTTGCCGAGCCTTCATCTATTCCCCGTTGCAGCCTTTTTACATTCGTGACAAACAGGTCATCCCCTACAATTTGGACTTTATTCCCGATGGCCTCGTTGAGCTCTTTCCATCCTTTCCAGTCATCCTCATCCATTCCATCTTCAATGGATACGATAGGATATTTATCTGACCATTCCTTCCAGTAATTGACCAATTCAGAGGAGGTCATTTCCTGGCCGGTAGATTCAAATTGATATATGCCTTTCTCCTTATTATAGAACTCGGATGCTGCAGGATCAAGGGCAATACAGATATCCTCACCGGGTTTATATCCGGCTTTCTCTATGGCTTCGATCACTACTTCAATCGCTTCTTCATTGGACCCCAGGTTGGGTGCAAATCCTCCTTCATCACCTACATTGGTTGATTGCCCCTTGGATTTAAGGACAGCCTTCAAATGGTGAAAGGTCTCGGCCCCCATCCTCAGGGCCTCCGAAAAATTACGGGCACCTACCGGCATAATCATAAATTCTTGAATATCAATCTTATTATCAGCATGTTGTCCGCCATTCAGGATGTTCATCATTGGTATGGGCAGCGTATTTGCATTAACACCACCAATGTAACGGAAAAGGGGCTGTCCGGTATACTGTGCACCGGCTTTAGCACATGCGAGAGACACACCGAGGATGGCATTGGCACCAAGGTTCCCCTTGTTCTCAGAACCATCCAGCTCAATCATTTTAGCATCAATCTCGTTTTGGTCAGTGACAAACATGCCGCTGATTTCCTCATTGATTATCTTATTGACATTCTCGACCGCCTTCAATACACCCTTCCCCAGGTAACGACCTTTGTCCCCGTCACGAAGTTCTACAGCTTCATGAACACCCGTGGATGCTCCGGAAGGAACAATTGCCCTTCCAACAATTCCACTTTCGGTATAAACTTCTACTTCAACGGTTGGATTGCCTCTTGAATCGAGGACTTCTCGTGCTTGTACGCTAATTATTTGTGCCATTTTAATCTTATATTTTAGAATTCTGATTTATTAAGCTCAATAAAAAAAGGGATAAAGTATATAATAAACCCTCATCCCTCTCCTGATTCATATGAAATTTATGGTAATTATTCTTCTTTCTTCTCCTTTTTGTCTTCATCCGCCTCAGGATTGGCTTCCCCGGTTTCTTCAATTTCTTCTGTCTTTGCCTCAGCCTCAGCTTCAGACCCAACAGGGGCTTCTGCTTCAGTTACGGTTTCTTCCTTGATTTTTGCCTCGGGTTCAGCGGGGGCTTCTGCTTCAGTTACGGTTTCTTCCTTGATTTCTGCTTCGGGTTCAGCGGGGGCTTCTGCTTCAGTTACGGTTTCTTCAATTTCTTCTGTCTTTGCCTCAGCCTCAGCTTCAGACCCAACAGGGGATTCGGCTTCAGTTACGGTTTCTTCCTTGATTTCTGCTTCGGGTTCAGCGGGGGCTTCTGCTTCAGTTACGGTTTCTTCAATAACTGATTCGACTGTTTCTACAATTTCTGTTCCGGCTTCTGGTACCTCAGCGCTTACGGCAGCACCAGTCTCTTTGGCAGTTCCAGTATCTTCGTCAGTTCCGGTCTTTTTACCTCCTCTTCTTCGTCTGGTTGATTTGGGCTTGGTAGCTGTCGCTTTTTCAGCAAGCAGATTCTCATTATAATCAACGAGTTC
>Ga0255055_10000965_pt1 | contig 21912 bp, 18 predicted proteins | sample JV7_2_27_MG_FD_188633 | JGI IMG/M metagenome (GOLD analysis project Ga0255055, IMG submission 188633) | Seawater microbial communities from Jervis Inlet, British Columbia, Canada - JV7_2_27 | ecosystem: Environmental > Aquatic > Marine > Inlet | place: Canada: British Columbia | collected...
ACATCACCGTTTTATCAATAATCCCGCTCCGAAATAGCTCAATCTGATTTTCTGACACGGCCAGCGCTTGATCGTAAAGTTCTGGCCTTTTTTTCGGCGGGACTATTGATAAAACGCTTACTAGATAACACAGGTTTCATTCCCGATACCCTCACCACTACATCTTGTCTGCCAATACTATCAAAAAAGTTTGGATTTTAACTGCCAACCCAGGGTTTTCATCCGAAAGTCCGAATCAACATTGATAGCCGAGGTTCCCTTGCGGGGAGGTTAAACATACATCCGGCATTGTCTAATTTTTAGGGTTTCCGGATGTTTTGCTTAGGATAATGATACTTGAACGCGCGGGCTCACTTGCCGGTAGGTCGATAAAAGCTTTGGCAATAGCGCCATAAGATTGAGCACCAAAAGATGTGGTAAAATTAAAGGCTGCTGTGCCCCACCGATCCAGTGCAGCCCGTGGTTATGCCAGGTGCCTGTTTATTCAGTAAATGTTGCATTATCGGGATTCAGCTTTGAATTCCTTCAATAGTTTTTCAGCTTTTGCTTTTCCGAATTTTTTAACCATTTCATCCCATAACGGCGAATTTCGAATCTGCTTTTGATATTCTTTTGTCATTTTCTCTAACTGCTCTGGAGAAGGAGGAGAACCCGGAGCAGCAAAATGAATACCATCATTATCTGTCCACGAAAAGGATTGATCCGATGTTTGCTGCAAAGAACAGCACTTTTTGTACTTTTTCCCGCTTCCACAAGGACAAGGATCATTTCTTTTGGTTTTTTTCATTGATGATCATCCTCTATTTTATTGAGGGCATAACACTCAGCCTCACCGACGGGCCAAGTACGGTTGCACTACCACCAATGCCATTCGGAAAAAGCACCGCAGCTTATTCCCGTCCGGTGCAGGCTGTTGTTCTATACCCCTTCATTCATTTTCTCCAGAGATGACCCTGAACTGGTCCAGCTTTTTGTAGCCTTCGTGACGCAGAGAAATGGCAACATCGACGGGGCTGCCCCCAGCGTGCATTTCTGCAAACGCCGCTTCAAGATGGGAAGTTGCCGTCGCTGTCGCAGAATCCTCGTTTTCGAAGAAGACGTCTGGTTTGACCAGACAGTAATATTCCTCCCACGAATCAGGGTCCGTCTCCTTGTAACAAAGCAACGATGGGAAGAATTCCCCGGTATCGCCGTAGCTCCCAGGCTCGTACCTGGTCCTACCGGCCGGAGCCTCTGATTTACGCATCTCCGTTTCGCGCCGCTCGCAACAACGCTTATATTTCTTACCACTCCCACATGGACATAGTGAGTTTCTGCCTATCTTCGCCATTGAACCTCGATCCTGTTACTCATCTCAATTTGTGGTGTAGAACAATGATTATACAGTTCCTAAAGTTTGACGCTTCCGGCTTATACAGACTGTATAAACCTGGTCAAAGTTCATCGACTGGGCTTCGAACACCAGTTGACCCATGCGAAATTTAACAATCCTTGCTTAATACCGTCACAATCAAGCATACCAATGGTATTTTTCACTCAGAACTATCAAAAAATTCGCATGGATTGCAATAGATAGTCCTGATTCGGAAAAAATAAGACGGATACCAGATATAGTGGTCCCTCTTTCAGCCATCAAATCAGTGATATATTGAGAATATCACCAAATCAGGGAACTTGTGATATGCCAGAATATCACAACATTTTTATAGCCCTAAAAACCTTTGATAAGTTGGAGATATCAACGGTTGAAGTGAGCTGCGGCCTATATGAAAACCAATCTTGCAAAGCCTTTAGGTAAAACCGCTATCTACAGGCCGTCATCTCTACGCTTTTGTTATGCGATAGCCTCAAAATGAATCCCTATTTAACGGTCTTTCTTGGACCGTTTTTTACTTTTAATACGAGCTTCACGGAATTGGGCCCGAATCCTACCACCAGAAACAGCCATTACGATTGATTGGACCGCACCGATTTCGTCATTGGTAATGCCTTGTTCTTTGGCGACGCCAAAGTAATGCTCCATTCAAGGATAGCAACCAACAGCCATAGCCGATGCGAGGTGAATCATAAGTGTTATTTTGGGTTCCAAGATTTCATTATTGCGCGCCGAATCATAAAAATCATTATAAGCCTTCAATTGTTTTTCAGGTAACATATCCTATCCTTTCTATTGACTGTTGATGGCCGGAAAAACTGTGCGAAGTTGCTAAATTAGTCACCCTTACAACACACCAGGAGTCATTTCATACATTCATAATGTGATGCTAACATTTGAAATAGCTCTTACGCAACCGCATAACGATTGGCGCATAACCGGCGCCGAGAATTTACTGAGCTATTACGCATGCTACGCGTTTAGGCGTCCGGTTGATGCGCTTGTTAGGTGGCGTTGTAACTGACTACCCATTTTATAAGTGTATATAGCAAACCAACCAGAAACAATCCTCCAAATAGTTGTTTGTTGCGTTTAGCTAACCAAATCGGGATGTAAATGTCGAAATTTTCTTTCCGGTCATCAGTGTAACGAGCAGCAATATCTGATAGAGGACATCGAAATTTGTTAATAGCCAGAATAAAAACCTCCAGCATTACAATGCCAATTAGTATGCCTGATATAAAAAAATCTCCCGCATACCCGTAAATCGGAATCGTGAGTATGCACCCAACAAAAAAAACCCAAATCACAGTATGCAACAACTTGACCCAATGAAGAACATTGAGCGGTTTAATTTTATTTTCCACAAGTATCCAAAACTCCCAAGCCACCTAACGTCTCGGCTAAGCTGTGTGCCTGATTAGTTTCAATCGTGCACGATCTCTTGGTGGGCATAACAAAAGTACTGATACATTGAGAATATCAAAGTTTTGCCAATTTTGCAGATATCAACCGGATATCCAAAAAAACAAAACCCCACCTCTCAATTCAAGAAATAGGTCTCGTTAATTGCCATAACAATCTCGATGCGTTCATGTCAATGAGCAGAGATGAGATAAGGGACATCGTTGAAGAAAAAATCATCGGAGCACTTAAGGATCTTAAGGCCGCAGGGATTACGATATGAATCTGACACCAACACAAGAGCGCTAAGCGAAAAGCTATGAATAGCGCGGACTTGCAGGAAATTGTGACAATGAAAGACATTGACCGGCTGGAAGATGAGGTCTACCGGATTTTTAAACGTGATCCGGTCTGGCGGCTGAGCAAGCCGGTAAAGAATATTTAGACGCGCACCTGATAGGTGATCATGCGCGCAAATAGCAAAGCCTCTGTAATAGCGGCTTTATAAAAACGTGTGACATAAATTGACTGCCATACTTGGTTCTTTGAAAATTTGAATTAAAGGTAAACAAGAAACGACTCCACATTATAGTCAGATTCTGTGATCTTGGCATACTTTGCAATGACAAACAAATAAACCAGTATAATGTCTTATTCCAACGACAGCGCCCATTGGGATTCTATCAAATCGACTATAAATTCGATCGAATAGATCGGATTCATTATTTTCAAAAAATCTTCTTGTCGCATAGGCACCAAGATCAACCATCTGGATCATTTCGGTTAATTTGCTATCAACAAAAAGCGGTGTCTCAATAATTCTGGTTCGATCAGTCCACATTGTTCCTATACTGTGAAATTTTTTCATCAATTCAGTTAATCGAAATGATTCACTTTCGTTGTTATCTTGCATGACGAGCCTGTATAAGTCTTTATTCTCATGTCTGCTAAAATTTTCAAGAAATGTATCAAAGCGACTTATGACATTTGAAAAAGCATTCTCATAAATGGAAATATCCAAATTAAATAGGCCGCGATCCGCAGCTTCTGCAAATAAGCGTGAATCATCCCAAGAGCCAATTAAGTCAGCTAAATTCCTTAAACAGCTTTTACGTTCCTCTAATGTTAAATGGATATAATCCTTCGTTTTCTGATAGGCTTTTTTCATACTCTGGAATTTTTTTCTATCACCCACCTCTAGATACCTATTAAGTAGTGTGCTACGTATTTTTAAAGAGGCATCTCTACGGGCTTCAAAGTCCAGCCTATCAAAATTTGGTATTTTTTCTTGCTCTATATACCTTCTCGTCATCCATCCTGTGTGAATTTCGCATCCTTCCAAACCATAAGATTTTTTAATCGGAGTGATTTGACTGGATTTTTGTTGCCATGTAGTAGCTGGAATTGCCAATCCGAAAAGGACAAAGTGGGAGGTGTCACTACCTGATTCATCTAAATATAAAAAGTACATATCAATTAATAATCCTCAGGCAAAAAAAAAGCGTCTGAGGTCAGGCCATTCGGCCCGACTACGGGTCGCATAGCGTCCCATCTCAGTCGCTAAGGAATATTTAATCATAAATGAAAATAATGTCAAGTTTTTTCGTTATTGTGCAATTTAGGCTTTTTTTGGCGCTATTTCCTTATCGTAATTTTCTTTGATGTATTGCAAGGCTTAAGAATCTTAAAGCCTCAGGGATCATAGCATGAACCTGACACCAACGGCTGTTTCCTGGGATATGCTGAAGATGAATCCGTTTGCGTCCGGGGAGTCCCTGCAGATCAAAGAAAATAATCTGCGCTTTCGGTATTTGAGCGAGGATGAAATTGAAAAGCTATTGCCTGAATTAAAACCGCATTTGCGCGATATTGTGGAGTGCGCGTTAAATTCCGGTATGCGGCGTGGCGAGATCCTGAGTTTGAAATGGTCGCAAATTCGCAACGATCATATTTACTTGCAAAAGACCAAAAGCAAAAAACCCCGGCAAATTCCGATTAACAATGACCTGGCTGTTTTATTTAAGCAGATCCGGCAAAGACAGCACCTGACATCTCAATATGTTTTCACCCGGCAAGGCAATTACATTAAACATGTCAAATCCGGTTTTAACGCTGCTCTGAGACGCGCCGGGATTGAAAACTTCAGGTTTCACGATCTGCGGCATACGTTTGCAAGCCACTTCATTATGCGCGGCGGCGATCTAAAATCATTGCAGGAAATGCTCGGGCATAGTAACATTACGACCACAATGAGATATGCTCATTTGAGCCAGGCGCATAAAAAAGAAGCCGTGAATCTGTTGAACGGATTAACCGGCAAAAACGGCTCGTCACAAATGGTCTCAAATTCGCCTATTTCGCTTTCAGCAAAGCGGTAAGGCTCTGTAATATCAGCAAATAAAAAAATAATGCTCTTGACATTGCCTCAGGACGGCGATATCAGAAAAGCATACCGGGAAGAATCAAAAGATGAATCTAACCATAAATTGGCTGGCAGAAGTTTGGAGCTCATTTAGTCTGTGGACTTCGACCCAACCGACCTTCCTGCAGGTGGCACTTGGTATGGGCCTGTTTTATGTCGTGCTGCAGCTATTGCGGCTGTTGTATCGACTTGTCTATTTTATCCTGTCCGGTTTGTTCGCAGGTCTTGGCCGCCCCAAGGTCAAAAAAGGTTTTAAGCCTCCCAACCGCCCAAAAAAACATGTCACCATTGATGACGACGCCCCGCCATTTGTCTTCCGGTAAACCTGTTTTGAAAAACCAACTCCGCACAATTTCCTGCCTAAATTACCTCTTAAAGTTTTTTAGCTCCGGCAATTTCTGCCGGCAGTAAACCGCCGATCCGGCGGCACGCCGCTTGCACTAGTGTTGGGCCTCGCAAGTAAATTACAAAACACGGGTTAATTTTTTCAAAAAAAACTCAACTGGACAAAAATATACTACACGACTTTTGTATTATTTTTGCGGGACATGACACTAGAACCTATGTCAAAAATAGTAGATCACGTCCAAGGGCGCGGCGCAAACCGATTCAAACACGGAGCATACACGTCAGTATTCGAGTATTTTGAATCGATGTGCAACAAAGCCCTTGGGCGTTAGATGCATTTTTGGGATAGGTTCTAGAGGGCGTTGTGTAAAATTTCCATTAACTCGTCTTCGGTCAGGCGGATCGGATTACCCTGCATGCTGCTCGAGATTTGAGACTTGGCGACGACTGCCGGCAAATCGGCTTTGTTCAAGCCCAGATGCGCTAATGATTCGACCTGAAGTGTCTGACATAGATTTTTTACCCACGCTATTGCGTCTTTGGCGCTTGCGTTAGATCTTTGAGTCAGAATGCAGGCCAGCTCATTATAGCGTTCCAACGCCGGTGAATCCGCTGCACCCGTGCGCAGGGCCTTAATGTTCATCTCCATGACATAGGGTAGCAGGCCGGCACAGATGGCTCCGTGGGCACCTGAAACCATGCCGCCCAGAGGGCCGGCAATGCCGTGAACCGCACCCAGTTTTGCGTTAGCCAGCGCGAACCCGCTAAAAAGACTGGCCAGACACATATCTTCTCGGGCCTTGCGGTCGCTTCCATTTTCGTAGACGCGCTGCAACGATTCTGCCGCCCGGAGCAGTCCTTCACGGCAAATGCCGTCAGTCATCGCGTTTGCATGGCTGGAAACGAATGCTTCCATGAGCTGTGTGAGCGCATCCAGGCCGGTTGAGGCCGTAATGGATGGGGGTAGCGAGACCGTCAATTCAGGATCAACCACAGCCAAATCCGGCAGCATAAATGGGCTGCGCATGCTGACTTTTACACGGTGTTCCGGTGAACCCAGCACGGCGTTGCGAGTCACTTCTGATCCTGTTCCGGCCGTGGTCGGTATCGCAATGTACGGCGCAGCAGCGCATTCCAGAGGCTGAGCGTTGCCGATAATTTCCAGATAATCCATCAGCTGCCCGCTGTTGGTGATAAGTGCGGCGGCAACTTTTCCCGTGTCGATGACGCTGCCGCCTCCGATACCGATGACCAGATCGCATGTGGCCTGACGGGCTTTTTGGACGACGCCAAGTGCCATATCGATTGTGGGTTCTGCCAACACCTGAAACCGGGTGATTTCCATTTCCAGCTTTTCCAGGGCGTGCATCAACGGTACTGCGCGATCACCGCTTTGGCCGGTAACCACCAGGGGCCGGCGCCCCATCTCAACCGCCATCGAGGCAACCTCGCTAAGGGTGCCCGGGCCAAAAACAATTCTCCTGGCGGTAGCAAATTCAAGTCTCATCTTTAATCGGCTCCGTATCCCATCCGCTTTCACCTGGAAAGATATTTAGGAATTGAATGATCTCCTTAAACAATGTGGTTAAAAACATTTTAATCACAGTATAGCCGAAATGACATTTTAGGGCAAAAAAATGACGTTATTTGTCAAATTGACACTTTTTTTTGTTTCTATAAGTAGTTTAACTATATGATATTAATGTGTAATAATGCAAGTTCGATAATTGGCACGGATATTGTAATTATGATCTGTCAACTTTAATTCGAATTTTAAAACTTCTCAGGTGCGCGTGCATCTTCTTATTCGGGCTCTCACAACATCACATGATGGAGCATGCTCCGGTTGGAATAACGGCATTTAGGGGGGTTTTAATTTTTGGGTAGAACGTCACCGAGCACACGGGTTTTTAGGGGGGAAAAATGATTTCAGCTTTAAACAGCACCGTATCCGCTCTGAGGGCATTTGTAACCAAGCTGGGCGTTACAGGCAATAACATTGCCAATGTCAACACCGATGGATTCAAGAAAAGCCGTGCGACCCTGCAGGAAGACCAGAACGGCGGTGTCCGGGTTGAAATCAGTCGTGAGAATAGCCCCGGATTGCGATATGACGTGGTCGAAAATGATGAGGTGGTTGAAAAGGAGACTTCCAACGTCGATCTGACAGAAGAAATTCCCGATCTGATGATGAGCAAGCGAGCCTATCAGGCCAACTTAAAAGTCCTTGAGACCCAGGATGAAATGCTGGGATCCCTCCTGGATACAATCGGTTAAAAACCCCCTTCTTTGTTTTCGCTTTCAGGCTCAAAGCACCTAAGACGCTTATGAGGAAGCTTTTATTCTTCCTCTAAAACCCCAAAAAAGCTTACCACGAAGACACGAAATTCATAAAGCACGAAATTCTTTTTTTTTATTTCGTGTTTTAGTTCTTTCGTGCTTTCGTGATGAATAAATTTTTTGATTTCCTTTTTAGCCCACCTATGTTTCAGATGTTATTTCCCCTAACGCGGTATTCCGATTCATAAGCGTTCTTAATTCCCTGATGTGATGGGTTTCTTCAGCAATAATTTTTTCCAGAAATCTGATATTTTCTAAAAGTCTTGCTACGTACCTTGAGCGTTGATAGATTAATTGGGTTTTCCAAACCGGGTGGTCGTTGACTCTAGATCCGTCAGCGTTCTATTCATTAACCGGCGCCGAATGCGCTTTTCGCAGCAATGCGGCGATCCTTCGATAAGGAGTGTGATTCATGTCTTCTAAAAAACGTAAGCATAAAACTCGGTTTTTCATTTCAGCCCTCGATGATGCTCAATCCGCCCGTCTGCTTGTTGATACGCCACAATGCCGCTCGTCATCCTATCGGTTGGCGTATCAGGATGAAGAATTTCTTTTGCGGGATGAGCTGCGCCCGGTGCGATTGCAGCTTGAATTGTTGAAACCCGAGCTGATTCTGCAGGAAAATCATATTGAGTCGACCGTGGTTATTTTCGGCAGCGCCCGCATTCAGGATCCGGAAACCGCTGAAGCCAAACTCGTATCGGCTCAAGCTGAATACGGCAAAAATAAAAATGACCCGGCGCTTAAGCAAAAAGTGGATATCGCCCGTCGGGCCCTGGCCAACAGCAAATATTATGAAGAGGCCCGGGAACTGGGCGGCCTCATTTCCAGCAATACCGGCAAAGATATGCTGGTCGTGGTCACCGGCGGTGGCCCCGGTATTATGGAAGCTGCTAACCGGGGTGCCCATGAAGCCGGCATCCCGAGTATCGGTATGAATATCGTTTTGCCTTTTGAACAGACACCCAACCCGTATGTTACACCGGAGTTGGCCTTTCAGTTTCACTATTTTGCCGTTCGTAAGATGCATCTTTTGATGCGAGCCAAGGCCCTGGTGGCTTTTCCGGGTGGTTTTGGTACCCTGGATGAGCTCTTTGAAACGCTGACCCTCGTCCAAACGCAGAAGGTGGCAGCCATTCCGGTTTTGTTATTCGGCAAGGAATTTTGGGAGCGGGTGATTAATTTCAACGCCCTGGTCGAAGAGGGTACGATTTCAGCGAAGGATTTAGACCTTTTTCGTTATGTGGAAACAGCCGTAGAGGCCTGGGAAATCATTTCTCAGGTTATTGCGGAATGATTTTCTGGCAAAAAGTTCAGCAGCGGTTCAATCCCGCTGCACGGAATCCTAGGCTCGCAAACCGGACAACCTGCTATGCGGATCGCATACAATGTATCCACCCCTCATTTGCCATTTTTGTCAATTCGTCGCTGCCTGTATATATTGTTGTTTCAGCAGGAATAGTGGAGCCGAGGCGCTTCAAACTAAAATGCATCAGGGACATGCTGCTGGGGCCCCAGATCTGGCCGTAGCTCTTTTTTAACAGTGTACTGCCGCTGAAAAGTGCATCGGCTGCCGCGACCCAATAACACACGGAACCTTTCGTGTGGCCGGCCGTAAGCAGCACTTTTATGGCAATGTTTCCCAGCTCCAGGCTGTCATTGTCATGAAGGATGCGATCTGGCTCCAGGCGAATATCGGTTTCTTTAAGATGCTGGTACTCATACTCGTGCAGGCAGAAAGTTGCCCCGAATTTTTCTTTCAGCATGGGCAGGGCCTCCACATGAGATTGATGGGCATGCGAAACCAGTAGATATTTCAAGGTCAGGCCCATTTCAGTTACGATCTTACCGACGTCATCAACCGCATCGGATACATCAATGACGGCGGCTTCGTTGCCACTGATCAGAAGATACTGGTTTTTGCCTTTATCGGATACAAAGCGTTTAACGTCCAAATCTCCTTTGTCATTTTCCATTAGAAGTGTCTCCGTAGCGAATTCAATGTTTGCAGTAAATAAACTGCCCGGCCCCTGAAGGTTTGAAACGGGGTTTTGGATGTTTCAAAGCTTGTTGAAGAAGTCCTGCATTTCTTTGATGGCAGCGACTTTATCGTCCAGGGAAGCATCTGCTTTGAAGATGAATTCAAGCAGAAATATCATCTTGTAATCCACGGCGGTGGTTTCATATTTTAGAAACGAGGCCACCTTAACATCTTTAAACTTTCCTTCCTTGTGTTTTTCAAATAAGCCGGTGCGTGCCAAAATAAGGTGAACCGCTTCTTTGGCATCATTCAGGTTCTCCAATACAATCTCAATGCCGTCTAATTTTTTTACTGCTTTGATGATTTTTTCGCTTTCAACTCGTATTTTCATAATGTCATTCCACCATTTTTTTGGTTTTTACCGGCGTTCGTTGCGCAATTATCCTAAAGTTTTTAAAAATTTTCAAGCATCTTCGTTAAAATGGTCGGCCCTCCGGCTGACCGGTCCAAGTTCCAAGCACCAGTTTGCAAATAAATACCAAATCTCGACATTAGTTCGCCTTATTTTTGGTGTCAGGTGTCGGGTGTCAGATTACAGAGGTCAGATGACAGAAGCCAGATGACAGATAAAATTAGTCAAATGTGACCAGATGAAGATAGTTAATCGTTGACTTCAGTTGTTTTCTGTTCTCTGTTTTCTGATTTCTGTCTTCTGAGTCCTGAAACCATAGTCATTGTGTTTCAAGAACTCAACTGGGCTTAAGCAAACTACACGACTTTTGTAATATATTTGTGGGACAAGAAAATAGATGATGCTTTCAAGTTTCATCATTTGACCGAAAATGTGTAATGATTACTGTGTAATTGACGACATATCAGAAAATTTGCCGGCGGATTGATCCAAAGAGAAAATGGCTTTGACCACGTTTGCCGAACTGCAGGAGCAAAAAATGGATTATGGAAATTTTTTAATGAATTTGTATTTTGGTTCTCTTGATACCGAACTTTTTGATAGCTTCGAGGAGTTCCAAGCTGCTGAGTCAACCCGAAAGATTATTCAAAATTATCTTGAAGTGAACTCGGAATATCCGGCTTCCGTTCTGGAAGAAAAGGGAATGGTTCCATCTGAATTACTGGAAAAATTAGGCCGCAATGATTTCTTTGGCCTCACCATTCCGCGGCAATACGGCGGTGTTGGACTGAGTCTGAGACAATACCTGCATATCGTCGAATCGCTGGTCAGCAAAAACATGTCCCTGGGAATTCTGGCGCTTGCTCATCTGTCTATCGGGATTAAAGGGATTGTTTTGTTTGGCAATGAGGAACAGAAACGCAAATATCTCGTTCCCGCTGCATCCGGAGAAATGATTTTTTCTTACGCGCTTACCGAACCCCAGACGGGCTCCGATGCCCAGAACATCGAAACCATTGCCACTCTTTCCGAAGACGGCAAGCATTACATTTTAAATGGTACGAAGACTTACATTACCAATGCCAATTACGCCGGGGGCCTAACGGTATTTGCGCAAATGGATCCGGCCAGGCCCGGGTTTATGGGAGCCTTTGTTGTGGAAACAGCCTGGGACGGTGTAAAAATTGGCAAGGATATGCCCAAAATGGGGCTGAAGGCCAGTTCGACGGCATCCATTCAGTTCACAGACGTAAAGGTGCCGAAGGAAAATCTGCTGGGGCAGCCCGGTGACGGATTCAAGATTGCCATGGTAATTCTCAATTACGGGCGGCTGGCTCTGGGAGCTGCATCCGCCGGGATGATGAAGCAATCCTTACGGGATATGACTAAACGATCCGCCGACCGAACTCAGTTTGGTGTTCCGATCAATAAATTCGAACTCATCCAGGAAAAGATGGTAAAAGCGAAAGTCTATGAATATGTGTCTTCCGCGATTACAGCCTTTACCGCCGGGATGCTCGAAAACAACCCAACGGCTTTGGTGGCGATGGAAAGCTCGCATTGCAAACTGTTTGGTACGACACGTGCCTGGGAGATCATCTACGATGCGCTGCAGGTCGCCGGCGGCTCCGGCTATCTGACAACCCAGCCCTATGAAAAAAGAATGCGGGACTTTCGCGTAACCACCATTTTTGAAGGCACGACCGAAATTCATTCTGTTTATCCCGCCATGTTTGTTTTACGAACGCTGAGCAAACGCATGCAGGCTTCAGCCTCCGGAAAACTGTCTCAATTGGTCTTGCTGGTCAAAGAAATGTTTCGCCGGACGCGATGGCCGATCGCGTTTAATGGAAAAACCGAGAACCGTGCAGCCCGCTTTGCGAGGGCGAGTGCGCGCCGCATCCGCCTGATGATCCTGACCGGATTTCTGATCTACGGCCAATCGGTTACCCGCAGGGAGTTTTTTCTGCGAAGAATCACCACCTTAAGCCTTTATCTTTACGGGGTCATTGCCGTCTTGGCCAAGCTTGAGGCCGCCCGAAAATCCGGCCGCTCAACGGAAAGTGACCTAAACATTTTAGCGTACTTCCTTGAAGAAGCCCGTCAGGTTAAAAAACATAACCTGCACGTATTTCCCACCCGCCAGGAAAGGCTTCATAAAAAAATCACTTCCGGGATCGTTGCCGGCGTGGCTTCAAATCTATCGCAGGAAACCAATTAAGATATTTTCAAAACGAATTTAGTGCAGCCGGTGTCTCATTATATTTATAACCGTTATCATTGATTCCGAACGAGAAGATGTCAACTGGGTTGACACTTCAAACGTCTATTTGTACAAATAAGGTCGACCTGTGCTTGAATCGGTATGTTCTGATTTACAAGGGTGAAACAATGGTTATTTTAAGACGGTGAGCGCGATGATCTTACCATACGCGTGTCAAGGGCCCTGAAGGGGCTGAAGGGGGGCACCGATGAAACGGCTTAATATAATGACAATGGTGTGGGTGGCCGTATGGTTTTCCGGTTTTTCGATTTCAGCGGCCGACGCGGACATTTATTCCTGGACGGATGAAAACGGCGTAAACCATTTTACAAATTATGCGCCGCCAAAACAGGCCCGGCTCCTCATGAAGACGCCTGAAATCCCCTATGATAAAGAAGCGGATATCCAGCGCCAGGAAACCGACAGGCTGGAAGTTGCCAGGCTGGAACTGGCCGAGAGAGAAGCCTATCTGCTGCAACAGCAGCAGGAGGCCGAAAGGCGGATTGCAGAAGCCAATGCCAGGGCCGACGCGGCACTCCAGGAAGCGGATCAGATTCTGCAGGATGCTGAAGCTGCAGCCGAAGACGTCAATTACGTTCGCAATGGCAGTTACGTTAACGGGTACGGTTATTACTATAACGGTTACTACCGCAAATACGGTCACTATTATAAAAAGCGTCATTACAAATACCGGCTCGGGCGCCACAACAAATATGGCTACCGACACGGTCACAAGTACTATTTTAAAAGCCGCCACCGAAAACATGACTTAAAGCGCCGTCATGGTTTATCTCGCGGCCGCGGATTTTCTCACCACTCGCGGGCTGCCGCGTTTAGGGGACGGCATGGGCGTTTTTAGATCATGTCCCATAAAAATATTACTAAAGTCGTGCAGTAGGTCTAAGTCCGGTTGAGTTCTTGAAATGACTATAGTTTCAGGTTTCAGTGTTCAGGTGTCAGGAACTGCTATGCTTGCTGCCGAGAATTGCGCTCCTTGAATGATCCCCAGTAATTCTTCCGAATCTTGAACTCCGACCGCGCGGTCGCACGTGCTATACGCGGCTAAGACCTGACACCTGAAACCCGACACCTGACACCTAAAATAAGGCGAATTAACATCAGGATTTGGTGCTTGAAACTTGGAATTTTTTATTTGGGGTTTGACGGTCTTTATTTGGGCTGTAAGAAATCCTTGATATTAATGATTTTCTCGTCCGTTTTAATGGTACCCTTCATTTCAGCGGCCGATCCGCGTACCTTTGCCTTGCGCAACTCATTGACCACCGCCTGAAGTTCGGCATTATTTTCGATTAGTTTTTCGATCTGTAAATTCAATTTTTCCCAGCTTGTTTCCAGATCTTGGGTGTTAAGCTCAAAGCCTCCCAAAGAGGCAATCAATTTTCCCAGATGGGCTAAAATTCCAAAGTGAGTGGTGCCCTGAAGATAATAGGGGCAATGGCACCATAAACTCATACACGTGAAATCTCTTTTTAACCCTTCTGCGTGGATGGTGGAATGAATAGCGCTGGGTCCTTGGTAAGAAATAGAATTTACGCCTTTTTGACTTAACATTGAATTCAGGGCCGCGTCAGACGCTATCGCTGATATGATTCTGTCCGTGTGCAGGACGTGGTCATACATGCTGCCCATGGTGATAATGGTTTCGATATTGAGTCGGCTGCAAAGATCGAACAATTCTTCAACGAAGCCAAACCACCGCAGGTTCGGCTCATCGGTTTTTAAAATGACCAGATCGCGTGCATCGGGTTCTGTCCGTGCAGCGTAGAAAGTGCCTCCCGGCGATGAGAGGCTTTTAAACACGCCTTCCTCAATGTGCACCACCGGCCGACTTTCATCATAGCTAAAAAATACATCAGGATTGATTTCGGCAAATGGTTGCGCCTTAAACGTGCGAATTAGATAGGCGGCCATGCCACTCGATATTTTTAGCGCATTACCCCAGCCGTCAAAACCGGCGATCAACAGCGGGTTTTTTAAATCGGGAAATTCGTTGATTTGGATACCGTTCTCACTCATATTCTCAATTTGACATTCGCATTGTGAATTGTCAAGGTAATCAGTAAGACCGAATCCCTGTTCCTCATCAGGGGTCATTTCCGTAAATTGCCTAAAATAAATCCAGATCACCGCGCAAAAATTTCTTGACAAGATCTTTTGAGAATTATATTGGCATATCGTATACTAAAATAGTATTTCGCAATACGGAATTTTCGGGGCAGGCATTAGGGTTGAAAATCCTGACGCGCAGGCCGCAAAATTGATAACCTACCGGGTCGGCCTTTCAGCGTTTAGGGCTAAGTCACTTGAGGTGCGAAGGGGGGCTTGCCGATGTTTTCGATTTTCGATACATCTGAGGAAATTGCCCAAGCGGATGTCGATACGGCCGTTTTACCTTTGGGCGCGGTCGAACCCAAAGGCCCGCATCTGCCGGTGGGATTTGATTTTATTTTAGCCAATCGTTTCGCAAAAGATTTTTGCACGGGAAAAGCGGTGTATCTTTTGCCGGTATTTCCATTTTCAAGCGCCATGGAAACCCGGGGCTTCAAGGGTACGATCGCGCTGCAGCAGCAGACGCTATGGGACGTACTGAATGATATTGCATCCGTTCTGGCGCGTCATGATTTTAAGCGTCTCATCATACTGGATTTTAGTAATTATAACTGGATCACCAAACACTGCGTGCGCGAGCTCAATCTCAACCGGGAACTGATTCAGGCCGTCTGGGTCAACCCCAAGCAGTTTGCCCAGGAGGCGGCCGCGGCTGATCTTTTACCTGATTTTGGCGGCGGTGCCGTCGAAACTTCGCTGGCACTGGCTTTGGATGAAAAGCTGGTCCAGACGCCGCTCGAGGACTTTAATGCGGATTTGCCGCGAGAAACGATTGACTATGAAGGGTTGTTAAATGTCGCCCCCAAAGGATTCTGGGGCAAACCCTCTTTAGCTACCACCCAGCTGGGGAAACAATTTTACGCTTTAATGCTGGAGAAGACCCGCGAGTATGTCAGTTATGCGCTGGGGCTTTTTCAAGAAGGCGCTACCATCGGAAAACACGAAGCCGATGAAATCTGGTGGCCTCAAGAAGATATTCCCGGTATCGAAGGCAGCGGCCGGGACTGGCACAACACCCTTACGGGCATCGCTGATGCCGATCCGGAATTGGTCATCATCCCCACCGCGGCAACCGAACAACACTCACCCTCCCAGCCGTTATCCACGGATTACCTGCGTGCCTTGGAACTGTCTCGCCGCCTGGCGGATGAGCTTGGCGCTTATCTGTTGCCCGCACTGCCGATCGTGACTTCATGGGGACACATTCGCTTTCGGGGGTCCATTCCCATTTGTGCCATGACCGCACGCCGCGTACTTGAGGATATCGCGGCAAGCCTGGTCGCCGGCGGTTTCAAAAAGGCGGCCATTGTGAACACCCATGGCGGCAACTGGGTCGTTAAACCGACCATGATCGAAATCAATCAAAAATACGAAGGGTTTAAACTCATTTCAACCGGTGACATCCTGGCCTACCGGGGTCAAATGCCGGTTGAACAGTTGCATGCCTGTGAAGTTGAAGCATCCTTTATTCAGGCGTTTTATCCGAACAGTTTCAAAGCGGATCGTGTGGTTGACTATTCACCCATGTGTACCGCCGCCGCGTTTGATCTCGTTGGCATTGGTGGTGTCAGTCCTAAGGGCGTCTGGGGGTATCCGTCTCGAGGGACTGCCGAAAAAGGGCGCAAAGATCTGGCAAGCGATGTGGCCGATGCTGCCGCTTACATAAAAACCGTTTTCTCTTGAAAGGGCGATCCATGCTGTTTCGTGAACAGAAACCCAGAAATTTAGTCCAAACCATTGAAAGGGTGGCAACCATTTTTGATGTGATGGCTCAAAATTCTCAGGGCATCAGCCTCAAAGAATTGAGTGCCAAAGTCGGTTTGCCCAAAGGCACCACGCATCGTCTTCTGTCATCGCTGGCTTATTTCGGGTATGTGCGTCAGGTATCGGAAAGCAAAAATTACCTGTTAGGATTTAAACTGGTCGAGCTTGGAAATCGTCTCCTTGATCAACTTGATTTAAGAGCCCAGGCCAGGCCCTCTCTGATCAACCTTTGTAAAAAAACCAGGGAAACGGTCCATCTTGTGGTTTTGGATCAAAATGAAGCCCTGTACGTCGATAAAGTTGAATCAGATGAAAAGCCGGGGGGGTTGCAAATGGTTTCCAGGGTTGGATTACGGGTGCCGGCGCATTGTTCCTCGGTAGGAAAAGTTTTTCTGGCGCAGCTTTCCGATACGGAGCTGGATACCCTGATAAAAGAGAAGGGATTGAGAAAAAGAACCGAAAACACCATCACCGACCCTGAGAAACTAAAGCATCACCTCAAAGTTATCCGCCAAAAGGGCTTTGCCGTTGATGATGAAGAAAACGAAAAGGGAATCCGCTGTGTGGGCGCACCGATTTTTAACCAGCAAGGCCAGGTAATTGCTGCCATCAGCATATCCGGGCCCACCGTTCGAATTACGAAAAAAGTTATGCAGCAAACGCTAAAGAACGAGGTGATCAGAACGGCTTTAGATATTTCCAGGGAAGTTGGTTATCAAGGATAGGGTCATGTCCCACAAAAATGCTACAAAAGTCATGTGGTATATTTTAGGTCAGTTGAGTTCTTTAAGTGAGAAAATTACAAGCACCAATTAACAAATAACATACAATATCCAAATTCAAATTTTCAATGATTCAAACATGTTTGAAATTTGATTGATTGGAATTTGAGATTTATTTGTCATTTGGGATTTAATCAACTTTATTTTTGAAAAAGAAGATTGATAGAATCAATCCGTGTTTTGTAAATTACTTGCGGGACACAACACTAGAGAGGGGTGTTATGGAAAAAGTAAGAATCGGTATTGTCGGTGCTAAATTTGCCGCCGACATTCATTGTGATTCCTATTCCCGCAATGAACAGGCGCAAGTGGTTGCGGTGGCGGATATCGCGGACGCCGGCGAATTGATCAATAAATGGCGTATTGCGGATCATTACAGCGATTACAATGAGATGTTCAAACGCGACGATATTGATCTGATTTCCGTGTGTGCCCCCAACTTTTTACATCACGACGTTGCCATTGCCGCTGCAGACGCCGGCAAGCATGTTGTGGTAGAGAAGCCGCTGTCCACCACGGCCGAAGATGCCAGAGAAGTGATGGACGTATGCAACAAAAACGGTGTCAAACTGATGTATGCTGAAGACTGGTGCTTCTCGCCGGCGCTCAGACGGGCTGAGGAAATCATCAATGAGGGCGCTATCGGAAAAGTTCTATTCATTAAAGCCAAGGAAGTACATAACGGAACGCATTCGCCCTATGCTAAAGATAAAGAGATGTGCGGCGGCGGAAGTTTTATGCATTTGGGAATACATCCCATCGGCTGGCTGCTCTACCTTCTGGGGAAAGGGAAAAACCCCGTCGTAGAGGTGACCGGAAAAATGACCGGCGGGCTCGAAGCAAATTATGTCCACAAGGACAACGGCGGCGAAGATTTCGGGATGGGCATGCTGCGATTTAAAAACGGTGAATTTGCCTTTGTCGAAGGCAATTACATTACGGTTGGTGGTATGGATGACAAGGTTGAAATATACGGGACCGATGGCGTGATCAAGGTGGATCTAACCTTCGGATCTCCCATCAATTGTTACTCCCGGCAGGGTATTGCCTATTCAATCGAAAAAACAGATCACAACATGGGCTGGACCCGACCGGCGGTGGATGAGTTCCTAAACTTAGGTTATGTGCCGGAGATGAAGCATTTTGTCGACTGCGTCTTGGGCACCGCGGAACCCTTTTACGGTGTTGATGGCAGGGCGGCGATTGCCTGCGTGGAACTGGTAAAAGCGTTTTACGAGTCAAACGCAACCGGAAAGACCCTATACGGTGAATGGCTCTAGTGTTGTGTCCCACAAAAATGTTACAAAAGTCGTAATGAATATGGTTTCAAGTGTCGGATAACAGATGACAGACGTCAGATGACAGAAAGCAGAAACAGTCCGCCCTTTGTCTTCTGTCATCTGTTTTCTGTGCTCTGTCCTCTGTATCTTCCTGACACCTTTATCTTTGAAAAAGAAGATTGATAAAATAAATCCGTTTCTATTTGAGAGCTTGTTAAAGTTAAAATCGGAGTAATATGAAATGAAGCCGCATGTAAAAGAAAGTGAATTCTTGATGCCGCTGGAAGTGGCCGGGTTGAAGTACCGCAACAATTTTGTTGTCGGCTCCGGTCCGGCAGTCAAGACGCTGGATATGATAAAGGAAATCGAATGCTGGGGGTGGGGCGGGGCCAGTCTCAAATTAGCGATTGATCCCACTTATATCAGCAAACCGCCCAGATACCGCTGGCTGAAGAAACATAAATACCATGCATTTACCGCCGAAACACGGCTGACCCTTGATGAGGGGCTCAGGCTCATGGAAGCGGCCAGAAAAGCGGTCAGCGAGTTGATTCTTTATGGCAACATGTCCTATGCCGGGGAGGAAGGCGATGAAGGCTGGATCCGGATGGCCAAAAAATATGAGGACGCCGGTGCCCATGTCATTGAGCTGAATATGTGCTGCCCGAACATGTCGTTCAATGTCGAGAGTTCCGGAGGTCACCCGCGGGTAGTCTCCGGCGCCAGTGTCGGATCCAATCCGGATATCGTATCAAAGACCGCTTTAGCGGTCCAAAAAGCCGTCAATATACCGGTTTTTGTAAAGCTGACACCGGAAGGCGGCCGGATCGCCGAGGTAGCCAAGGCCTGCTTTGACAACGGCATCGCCAGCGTGGGCAGCACCGGCAACCGACTGGCGATCCCGGATTTTGATATTGACAATCCCGAGCAGGGTATTTGCCATTTACAGGATGAACCCACACTTGCCTGCTTTTCAGGACCCTGGATCAAACCGCTGGCCCTGCGGGACGTCTATGAAATGCGAAAACAATGCAATCCGGACAACAGGGTCATGGGCAGCGGTGGAGTCGAACGTTGGAATGATGCCGTTCAAATGATGATGTGCGGGGCGGATTTTATCCAGATATGCACCGGGGTGATGATCAAGGGCCCTAAAATATTGCCAAAAATCGTCAAGGGCATTCGGCAGTTTATGGAGGAAAAAGGGTATGCCGATTACATGGACTTCAGGGACATTATCGTACCGCAGATCACCCCCACCGATCGGCTGACGCTTTACGGGGGCCATGCCGCAGTTGATGAAGAAAAGTGTACGGGGTGCGGTATCTGTGCGGATATCGGTCATTGTTATGCCATCACCATGAAAGATGAAAAGGCCAAAATATTCGTGGACGACTGCACCGGATGCAGTACCTGCACCGATGTCTGTCCAGTAAGTGCTATTTCCATGCAAAAGCTTGAAAAGATAGATTAATTGCGGCCCGGCATTTATTCTGAACGGAGGCGTTCAAAATGGAAACTAATTAAGGGGAAGGAGCAGAAAAATGGCCCAATTCAGCAAATTAGAAGTATTAACGGCGATGGAAGAGATCGGGTTAATCCCGGTGTTTTACAACAAGGATTTTGAAGTCGCCGTGGAAATCGTTAATGCCTGTATTCGCGGGGGCGCTAAAATTGTCGAATTTACCAATCGTGGAGATTATGCCTATCAGGTGTTTGGAAAGCTGTCCCCGCATTTTTCAGAAAGCGATCAAGACGTTATTTTAGGGGTGGGTTCGGTCATCGACCCTTATACCGCTGCGTTATACATTAACAATGGTGCTAATTTTATAGTGGGCCCGGTCTTGAATCCGGAAGTGGCCAAAATCTGTAACCGTCGTCAGGTTCCCTATTCACCCGGATGCGGCACCGCCAGCGAAATTTCGGCCGCCAACGAAATCGGCTGTGACATCGTCAAGATATTTCCGGGCGGACTTATCGGCGGTCCCAGTTTTGTGAAAGCTGTTATGGCGCCCTGTCCATGGTACAAACTCATGCCCACCGGCGGCGTTAGCCCGACGGAGGAATCCCTGAATGCCTGGTTCGAGGCCGGTGCTGTCTGTGTGGGGATGGGCTCCAAACTCATCGTTAAAGATCTGGTGGCGGCCAGGGAGTGGAAAGGCATTGAAGCAAATGTGCGCAATGCACTTGCGATCATAAAGGCCTTCAAAGCAAAACAGAAATCGGTCTAAAAATATTGTAACCGTTCACGGGTTCAGAGGTTCAGGGTTCAAGGGTTAAGGACTCATCGAAAATCGAAACTCATAAAGCCTATTGAGTGACAAAGAAGGACAAGTTTGCTTACAACTTCGGCTTGAAGGGACCAATTCGAGATATGTACGATTAGGCCGAACGTACCTTTACCCTGTTAGTGGCCTCTGAGTAAGGTACAAACAACATAACCCTGAACGGTGAACCCTGAACCTGTGAACGCTTACTTAAAGTTTAACAGGAGGACAAATGGCAAAACTAGACATCAAACCGGCAGATGCCTGTAAATGGGATATTTTAAGCTTAGGCGAAGTCATGATTCGCCTGGATCCCGGCAGCAGCCGCGTGGCGCGTACCCGACAATTCCAGGTCTGGGAAGGCGGCGGTGAGTACAATGTTGCCCGCGGATTGCGGCGATGCTTTGGGATGCGGGCGGCATTGGTGACGGCCATAGCTGAAAATCCGGTTGGCCGATTGCTGGAGGACTTGCTGCTGCAAGGCGGTGTCGATTTGTCCCATATCCGTTGGATGCCGTTTGACGGTATTGGTCGAAAAGTAAGAGTCGGTCTGAATTTCACCGAAAGCGGTTTCGGCGTCAGAGCGGCTCTGGGTTGTTCAGACAGGGGCCACACGGCTGCTTCGCAAATGAAGAAAGGTGAAATCGATTGGAATCAAATATTCGCTCAAGAAGGGGTTCGATGGTTTCACACCGGCGGCATCTATGCCGGTCTTTCTGAAACGACACCGGAGGTCATTATCGAAGCCATGCAAGCCGCCAAAGACAACGGCACGATGATATCCTATGACTTGAATTATCGACCTTCGTTATGGAAGGACATTGGTGGTTCGGAGAAAGCGATCGAAGTCAATCGGGAAATCGCCAAATATGTCGATGTCATGTTGGGAAACGAAGAAGATTTCACCGCCGCTCTGGGGTATAAAGTAGAGGGTTTGGACAAAGATATTTCCAAGCTGGACACTTCGGCATTTAAAAAAATGATTCAGCGTGTAGTGGAGGCCTACCCGAATTTTAAGGCCGTGGCCACCACGTTGCGAAACGCGAAAACCGCCTGCGTCAATGACTGGGGTGCGGTTCTCTATTATGACGGAAAATTTTATGACGCCTTGCTGCGTGAGAATCTCGAAATTTACGACCGGGTC
>Ga0255055_10000966_pt1 | contig 21909 bp, 15 predicted proteins | sample JV7_2_27_MG_FD_188633 | JGI IMG/M metagenome (GOLD analysis project Ga0255055, IMG submission 188633) | Seawater microbial communities from Jervis Inlet, British Columbia, Canada - JV7_2_27 | ecosystem: Environmental > Aquatic > Marine > Inlet | place: Canada: British Columbia | collected...
GCAACAAGATCTGCTCTACCAAGCCCTGGATTAAATAGACTTACAAAAAGTGAAATTAAATAAAGTCCGTATATGAACATGGGTCCATATGCATACCCATGCAGTGGATCTTTTTCATACGTCCCACCGGAATAAGGATTCCAATTCTGAAATCGAAATGTAAATAGGTAGGGTTCATAATAGTGAGCAGCATCATTATAAGCTTCAATGAACCAAGTTCTCGTTATGTTCAAGGTTCCAGTTGTAACAATTGTTCCATTCTCAAAAGTGACAACAGTAGTATTATATTGAGGCCAATTGAATTCCCAAGCATATACCTTTGATTGTTCCCTCCAGTACCATTCAGAAAAAAAATTCTTGATTGCGAAAGAAAATGTGAGTAGTGAAATACAGATTATAATCGTTACTAGCAAGTTAATCTTTCTTTCTCTCGTTAACTTCTTCCCTCTCATTGAAGAAAAAAAACTGACGATCTTCTGGATTTTTTGCATCTACTTCACTATATTGTTCTCTCTAGATAATTGTTTTATTTCTAGTAGTTTAAAATCTTGGTACTAAATAATGTTTAGTTCAGTATTTTGGCTATACTGCTATTTATGGAGCAGGTATCGATTTTATCAGATCATATGATTTTTCTGCAGTTTTAAGAGAATAATTTAGTAGTTTTATCTCTTCGTTGTTTAGTCCAGCTTCTTTCATTTCTTCAATGAACAGAGTTGGAGTAATAACAAAACTTTTCCAATTTCCACGAGTTCTAAGTAACTTCTCCATTTTCTTACGAGTTTCATATAGATATGGTCGATTTTTAAAATGAATTAGAGCTTTTCTTATCTCCCCTCTCACAATTTCCGCATCTTCTGCAGCTACTTTGTTTTCATTTTCTTCTAGAAAGTTTGTAATTTCCTTCAAAATTTCTGGATCAATTTCCTCGGATGTGGGAAAAATAGAGTTCAAAGCAACATCTATGAATTCATCTGTATCATAATCAGGAGAGATCATCAACTAGAAACTTCACTTTTATATCAAAAAAGCACATGAGACAGAGATATGATGCTAAACCCTACTACAGTATTACATTTTTTTTAAGTGTGTCTTAATTCCTCATCGAAAATTATCAAAATGGTAGTTTAAACATATGCTTGATAATCATGATAATCTTCTATAATCTTCAGTTTTACTTTGCCAAGCATCTTGAAAGATTCTATAGCACCAATCTTATTCAAAGGTTGATTGTTATTACCACATTGATATGAATAGGTGCATCGAGGACAACCATCCACGTTTTTACAATTGCACCCTTCTAAGATTTTCAATGACCTATTGAATCCCTCGTCTATTCTATTATAGAGAAGTTTGGATAAACCACTTCCTCCTTTGGCTCCATCATAAACAAAAATTGCTCCTGAATCATCCATAGAGATACCACCAATTTCTGAGCCCCCCCCACCTGTAAGCATAGAACTTGATTCAATTAACACATGTTCAATTGCATGAAAAGTGCCACCAAAAAGGATTTTCTCTGATATATCTGGAAATTCCAAAGGCAATTCTGAAGGTTTAGGCATTGTAAGCATAAAACCTTTAGTGGGGAAAGTATAGGTAATAGGAGTTTCGAGATCTTTAACTTCTTTTATTTTATTTGTATAGATATCACTAACCGTATAACCAAATACATTTTCAGTTATCTCCAAATCACAATAAATGATGTCTATTCCCTGAACATTCTTTCTTTCATTTATCTTAATTATTGTAGGGATAGCGTATCGCATAGCAGTTGTTTTTAGATTCAAAGGTTGTATTTTTTTAACCTCAATTATCCCCCCACCAAATCTAGAATCATACTTGAAAGATAAAGACCGATAATGGTTCCCCCCATGCAGATAAATTGCTCCTGGATGCAACTCTCTTGCAGCCATAGGCATTGAGCGCTCCCCAATACTTCTTCCTTTTTCATTCTGTATCTTCAGGGTATCTCCAATCCCTCGAATAGAATAATTTCGCAAAATACGAATTACTTCAGGTTTAGTCTTGATTCTGAATATATTCTTCTGTGTTTTTTTGATTAACCCATCATTTTCAATTTTTTTAATTATATTCTGATTTTCTGGAAATTCTGTTATCTCAAAGGGTTTCTCTAAAGCTGCAGCTAAAATTTGATAGTAAGAAACAATCTCATTCTTTGGTTCTACATAACCTTTCCTTATATCCTCAAAATAGGTTTCTGGATATAGACTGTAATAAGTACTTATCGGGTCATCGTTTCTTAAAACAAGAGATCCCACCGATTCTTGTCCTTTTCTTCCTGCTCTTCCTAAACGTTGAGTAAAGCTGGTTATGTCTACCAGAGAAGAAACCACCCCATCTACATCACCTATATCTATACCTAATTCCAAGGTGGGTGTAGAAACTAATACGCTTAATTCCCCGTTTCTGAATTTTGTTTCAACTTTATTCCTATACTCTTTTGTTAAACCCGCTCTATGAACAGATGAATCTATTTTTGCGCTTCTTAACAGAAGATTGATGATTTCTGCATTCTTATGACTATTTTGGAAACAGAGCGTTTTGTGACCGGACGTCACTAATTGCCTTGCAATTTCTGAGGTTATTGTATATTGACTCACTCCCCAAGGAACAGAAATTAATAAGTGAGTTGGAGCTTTTCTAGCTTCCTTAACCTTAATCTCTGTTACATCTCTTTCAAATAATTTACTTGCAAATTCCTTTGCGTTTCCAATAGTAGCTGATGAACCTATGAATTGAATTTTCTCTTTAACCATTCTCTGTAATCGTTTTAATATGAAATACAGATTTGATCCAAAAGCACCTATGGCTACATGAATTTCATCAATTATAACAGATTTTACATTTCTTATAATCCCTCGAAAATCAGGATTACGTAGATGATAATGTAACATATCTGGGTTGGTTATGAGAATATCTGGAGGATTTTCTAATATTTTTTCTCTCATCTTTTGAGGTGTATCACCGTCATAGATTTCGCAAGTAATTCCTAAAGTACTACCATATCGCTTAATCTTTTTTTCTTGATCCTTTGCTAGTGCTTTTGTTGGATAAATAACTAGGGTAGACAATCCTTTTCGCTGCAAAGGATGTGGAGACTCATTCCAGATTTTTGATAAAATAGGTAAAAGAAAAGCTTCCGTTTTGCCGGTTCCAGTAGGTGCAACTATTACAACATCATTGTTTTCAACTATGGCTTCAAAAGCTTGTACCTGAAATTCATAAAGTGAAGATAGATTGTTCTTTAAGAGAAAATCGTAAAGAGCTGGAGGAAGAGATAACACCTTTTCACTTATTATTGGAGATTTTTGTTTTAGATATTGATAATAAACTAGTTCAATATCTGGATTGGTAATAATCCGTTTAACAGAGGATGGTAAGTTTTCGGGATCATATCCCCCCGTTTCTATCATTTTTTGTTTATCTGCTGCTGTTTTTCTAGCAATAAGAGGTGTCCCCTCAGCCTTTTCTTGATCTGATTGTTTTATAGCTTGTTTTCTTATTGATTTCTTTTTAATCAAAGATTCATAGGCTTCTTCTACCTCTTCTGCATATATTATCTCACTTAAACCACAAAAACTGCAATGAAAAACTATAGATTCAGTATCCTTTGATATTGAGAGCTCTTTATTGCAGTCTGGGCATTTCATTTGAACGCACTTATGGCATTTTATCAGTTAATACTTAATAAAGCTGCAGTGTATTTACTTTTCTTTTCAACCAATTCTTTATTCATGATGGATAGGTTTAAAATATTGAATTCTCGATTTGGCAAAAAGGTGTAATAAATGTCATCTCCTCGAGTTTGTAAATGGAAGCAAGGTATAAGTGGAAGAAGTCCAGAGGGTAAAGTTCAGCAAGTGAATTTTCCATGTAGATATCCAAACGAAGAATTAACCTCAGACCTATGCACTCTGTGTTTACTAGGGGAATTATTTTCTATCTTCTATGCACAGACAATGAGCATGAAAAAAAGTGCTGATATGCAAGAAGAAATTATGGCTTTTCTTAAGAGTTTTACATCTGAAGATTTTGATATGAGATAAATGCCTATTACACTATCTCATCCAACTTCAGAAAAGCTAAAAAGACGCTTTAGTAGTTTTTAAATCTCAATTTTGAAAAGGCAATCACTATCACAAGAATACCTGCTAAAACACCTGTACTAATAACTATATATATCCAAGGTAATGGACTTAAAGTTATCCGTTCATGAATTTCTGAAATTGGGATATTAATTCTAATTATAGGTGTGAAAGTTGACCACAAGAAAGTTGTCTGTGATCCTTCTGTAATGTTAGCTGGTGCTAATTTTAGATTAAGTGTATCACTTTCTGGAAGTTGATTCTCTATTTGTTCTTCAATTGGTTGGAAATCAGTTGTCATTATTTCATAGTCTGAAAGATAGGTTATGATTATAGGCGGAATGTTTATTTCTTCTAGTAGATTTGAGAAAGTTTCGTTTATTATGAGTGTATCTCCAGGATTTAGTGTTACAATAGCAAAACTAACTTTATTGTATGTTTGTCCTGTAGTCACAATGGGATCTAATTCAGTTTTCACGAGGTTATGGTGATAGCTACATAAGGCAGAGTCTAAACTATATTGAGATGGATCTAAGAACTGGTAAACGGATACAATAGTTGGTGACAAACCTTCGTTTGTGATTTCATATTCTACTGTTATGCTAGTGTTATCATCAGACAATTGATAAGAAGAATCTACAGCAATTTCGGGTAATGGGAAGCTTGGTCTAGATAGATTCCTAAGAGAAACAGGAGGTATTAGAATTCCAAAGGTTAATGTTGAACTAACAAGGTTGGATGCTTCACCTCCAAAAGGCCACTGCGTTATGATACCTGACCAAGGATCCTCAACAGTCGTAGGTTCTTGATCTTTATCTGATGTGAAACTAATAAGAGCAACATACGTGTTTAAGCCGATATAGCTATTTGCTGTAACAGAGAAATCATATGTTAGATTTTCTCCTATGATAATTTGATCAATTTCGAATGATTTAACCACAATAACATCAGTTGGGGACCACAGATAATTCAATTTAATATTCACTATGTCAACATGAATATCATAAGCATCCAGAGTTCCAACATTGGTTATGTTGAGTATAAAATTAACCTCATCTCCTACAGAATAGACAGATTCTTTTGAGTACAATGAGCTCTGTAATACAGCTTCATCATCGCCTATCTGAAAATTAAGTCCGTTCGTTAAACCATAATACTCTCTCTCTGAACCATCTGTATATGTAAACCGACTACCTAAGGATACAAATGTATCACTTTCTGAATCATAAGTGCTGAGAAACCTTCCTGCAGTATTACTTTCAGCTAATAGTGCAAGCATCATAGCTTTGTAATCACTTTCAGTTGTTGTGAAAACTGCATATTCATTAAGACCGATTTGTTCTGTTGAAACTGAAGTTGCTCCAAATTTATCGTCAGAAGTAGGAATATCTATTATCGTCCAAAATTTTTCATAAGTTTCATTTACATTTATAGTTGGTATAATACATTCGAGATAACTGCCAAAAGTGCTATTTACAAGTGTAAAATCAGTTGAGTTATATCGGAAAAGAGGTTGTTCAACATACAATTCATTAAAAACGATATTGTAAGCCTCCAATACTGCTTCTGAAAGTGCATCTTTAATTATTGGTTCAAATGTTGAATAATGTGAGAGAATATAGACTATATCGTATGAGTCTAATATCGGTTGAATTCTTGATTCTACAGCTGTATAGAGATCTGAAGAAATACCTTGAGAACATTCCAATGTAACATAATCATCTATAACTATACTTGAGTTATCCATCCATCTGGCAAGATCCAGCGAAGTAGTATTTGAGTACCAACCATTGACATCTAAAATAGGAATGTTGTAAGTTTCAATATAATCAATTTCCAGTTCAATAAAGGATGAGAATACCTCATCGACCTTTATATCCTCTTTTAAGACTGGAGCTGTGATATTTGCAAAAATATAAGGTTCTAATTCTTCAGGAATTGGAAATCGGATAGTGGTATCATAGGCTGGGCTAGAACCAACATTTTGAAAAGTATAGGTCATATTCAGAATTCCTTGATTTTCTAGTAATTGATCTGAATAAGAATTGGTTACCATAACTATTGGATAATTTATAGCATCTAAAGTAGAAGGATAATAAGAAATCTCTGAGTTAAAGACTGGATATTTAGTGAAAAGTGAAAATTTCAATATCCACTCAAAAGAACCAGTTCCATTACTTGCAACATTATCTGGATTTGGAGAGACACCAGTAATATTAGCATAAAATGGTAATTCAAAAGAAAATTTTGAAACAAAAGCTGAAGGATCAGGTATAATTTCAGAACCTAGTGCTGATTCAACGTTGAAAGTACGTAAATCACCATCTAGCTCGATACTATTCTCTATTGCTACCATTGCACTTCGGATAATCCTATTAACACTTCCTCTTTGTTTGTGAAGAGAATAGCCAAAAGCATAAATTGTAGGAGACGAATATTGAAGCAATTCCAAGATTATATCACCCATATTTCCATATCCTATGCCTAGATAAGGAGAAAAAATCTCGCTGAATACCGTTAAAGAATCAATAGATGCTGAATCTGCAACTAATGAAATCGTTGTTTCTGTAGGCGAAACTTGTACCAAATTGTAGATACTAAGATTTACCCCATAAGATTGGAAAATAAGGGTTTTTACAAAATAAGAGATTGAATCAATACCAGTTTGACTAGTAGTTTTTGCTTTAATTCTGACTACTAATCCATCAGGAGTTTTCCATAGAGGATTGGTCCAAACACTTGCAAAATTAGATTGGTCTGAAATTATGAAGTCAATCTGTGTAATTGAAGCAAAAACCGAGTGAGTGAGATCAAACGGTATTTCAATAGTCCCTCCTTCTAGAACCAAATTCGCGATAATAGATTCATCTTTTCCAGCAATTACTTCCATTTTTTCTTGATAAAGTGGAGTAGATTCTTCATAGACAAAACCAGGAATAATGCTTTGAGGGGACATAGAGCTCTGATTTTGGGAAGAAATCACATTTAGAGGTGAGAAAAGTATGGAAGAGAGGAACAGAACGAGTACAAAAACCGATAAAAGAGCTGGTGGGGCCATTCTATTCTTATTGATAGGATGTTGGTTTTGGCTTCTCATAAGGCGTTCCCCTCAAGTCTTAGTATGATTTTCTTCTTTGATAAGATTTTATTTCTATAAAGTTTAAAATATTGAGTTCTAGTTTTCTCGAAGTTTATCATATTAGCACCTCCAACATATTCATTATTAGAAAAGCGAAACTGTTTACAATAAAAACTGTGAAAAGTGCTATTGACCCCGCTTTTTCTATTCTTAACTCCTTTACTATAATTATTGCTTCTATGAGAAAACCAACGAAAATCAGTTGGATTAGAATTAAAACAACGATAAACCAAATATCTATTTGTAAGAGTGAAGTTGGATATTCTGACTGAAATACTAAAGATTCTAGTAAACAAAGAAGCACTAGAGGTATTTGGATTATGATAATACTTTGAAATAATGCTAGCTTGTTACTAGATTTTCTGAAAATTAAAATGACCAGAGCTTCGCATATAACATAAGTAATAATCACTGAAGCTATGAAATAGATCGGAGCAAAATATGATGGGGAAATGAAGGATGGAAAAAGGAAAATCGGTGTAACAGAAAGAAAGTAGGTTGCGATAGTTAAACCTATCAGTATCATTAATGTAAAACCTAAGGATCTGATTGCATCATTATTAATAAACCGAAAAACAGGCCTTAGAAAAATATTATGCAGGAAAGATAAACGGCCATAAGCTTGTAAACTTGGAGCAGAAACATCTAATTCATCTTCGATAAGAACAAATGCTCTCCTTCCCTTTTCAGTTAAAAGATATTTTTTCAAGTGATTCTGTGTAATGAGCTCTCCCAAAGTATCTAAATGATGATAGAGAGTTCCAACTTTCATTTGAAATTTTTCTTGGATTTCAGTAAAAGAAACGATTTGTTTTTCTCCTATAAAACAGAGTAAATCTCTTCTAATCTGATTAGAAAGAGCTTTCCATATTTCTGGAGTTGATCGTTTCTTTGATTCCATATAATCAAATTAAATAAGCAAGTATTTAATTTAAAACTTGGCTTACTATTAATGTGTCTTGAGTACTTGATACAGTGTGTCTCTCTGAACCGGTGTTCTATTTGCATCCCTAATAAGATCAACAAATTCCTCTACTGTCTTTTCTTCGCCGAAGGTTCCACCAGCACTTTTAGTAATCATTTCAGTAAAGAGAGTTCCTCCTAAATCATTTACTCCAGAATTCAGGGAAACTTGAGCAAATTTCGGCCCAAGTTTTACCCAAGAAGCTTGAATATTTGGAATTTCCTCGCCCAGATATAATCGAGCAGCACTGAATAAAGCTAAATCATGCATTCCTGAACTACCAGGCCTTGCTCCTAGATATCTATAGAGGATAGTGTTGGAATGCATAAAGGGAAGAGGAATAAATTCAGTAAAACCTTTTGACATAGATTGAAGTTTCTTTAATAAAACTAGATGTTCTGCTTCATCGATCAAAGATTCAATATGCCCATACATAATAGTAGAGGTTGACTTCAAACCAACCAAATGACCTGTAAGAACAATGTTTACCCACTGACTGGTTGATATTTTATCAGGACAGATTATTCTACGAACATTGTCCACTAGAATTTCAGCTGAAGTCCCAGGAAAAGAGTCTAAACCATTTCTTATCAATTCCTTAAAAATGTCCTCTACACTTTCACCTGATAATTGAGACATAAAAGCAATTTCAGAAGGAGAAAAAGCATGAATATGAAAATTAGGTGCTTTCCCCCTAACAGTTTTCAAAATATCAATATAGAAATCAAAAGATAAATCTGGATCTAAACCTCCTTGGATACACACTTCAGTACAGCCTCTAGCTATTGCTTTGTCAACTTCAACACCAAGTTCATCCAAAGACATTCTATTTGTTTCAACATCATTTTTTTCTGAATCAATACGATAAGAGCAGAATCTGCAAGACCCAATGCAATTCTGTGAGAAATTAATATTCTGGTTAACAATGAAAGACACATTATCTCCAACTTGTTCTAATCTTGTTTCATCTGCAAGCGACGCTTGAACCCACAGTTCCTTCCCTCTTTTCTTCAGCATCTTTGCAACATTAGAAATCTCTTCGTTATTTATTTCACGAAAAGATTGAAGATCAAATATTTCTTCTACTTTAGGGGGGGAAAGGTCTTTCATTTTTGTAATTTTCCTCTATTATTCCCCGAATTTTATCGCTTAAATACTTTTCATATTGAGGGTATACTGGCAACCTCTCTTTTAGCTTAAAGTTATTTGTTAGAAGTTCATCTCTTAGCTCTTTATCTTCTTGCCAATTCATGTTCGGATTAATGTAGTCTATAGTTAGAGGAGATATCCCACCAAGATCATTTGCTCCATGCCTGATAGCCATTATGATCCTATCTTTATTGAGATTAGGCGGTACTTGAATATTGATTTCAGGAGGAAAGATAGCTCTAGCAATAGCAATTGTATCAAGCATTGTTTGAATTGAAGGAGGTGAAATATCAGCCATCGGAGTATTTGGTTGAGGGTTGAAATTCTGAATAATAACCTCTTGAATGTGATTGTATTTATCGTTAATTTCTTTCAAAACTAACAGTGATTCAATTCTTTCTTTCCAAGTTTCACCAATTCCAATAAGAATGCCTGTTGTGAAAGGGATTTTCAGTTTTCCAGCATTTTCAATTGTTTCAATTCGTAGTTTGGGATTTTTACCAGGTGAATGAAAATGAGCTTCACCCTCATCCATTAATCTTGTACTTGCGCTTTCAAGCATTAAACCCATACTAGCATTTGAATCTTTGAGCAATAGAAGTTCATCATATGATAAAACACCTAAATTGGAATGGGGTAAAAGGTTATGATTCAATGCAACATCACACAAGTGATTTACATATTCTGCAGTAGAACTAAATCCCTGATTTTCTAGAAACTTTCTTGCACTCTCATATTTTTCTTCAGGTCTTTCTCCTAATGTCAGAAGGACTTCTGAGCAAGAAAATTGTTTAGCTTTGTTTAGGAGGTTTTTGTAATTTTCAATTTTCATCCAAGTTTTGGGATCCTCAGAAACGAATCCACAATAAGCACATAGATTTCTACATTGATGAGTAACTGGGATAAAGATGTTACGAGAAAAAGTGATGATGTTTGAATAGGCTTCATTACGTCTTTTATTTGCTAGATAAACAAGTTCGTCCTCATTATCTAGAAGAGATAGGAAATAATCTTTTTTCATTTTATCTCATCGCTTTTAACTTTAATTTCACTAATAATCCTTCATCCTGTTTTGTCACATTTTCCAGACTGAATATCAAAGAATCATTCAAATCCATGGCTGTTTCTTCGTTGAAAAGTGGTATTCCTTCTTTTCCACCAACAAATATTGGAGCAAAAAAGACATACATTTCATCCATAAAACCGTTTTTCAAGAATTCAGTAATTATTGTAGAGCCACCTTCTACCAATAATCTTCTAACATTAAAAATAGTATTTAGCTCTCTCAAAACTTCCGAAAGATGTAGCAAATCGGTATTCTCGCTTCTAGAAACTTCAATAATCTTGACTCCTAAGGATAGTAATTTTTCTTTCCGAGATTTTTCTGTATCTTTTGATGTAACAACAATCGTTGGGAAAGAATCTTGATCAAGTATAATTTTTGAATCTAAAGGTATTCTACAAGATGTATCCAAAACAATCCTTAATGGAGCTGTAGGTTTTGGCTTTACATGTCTTACAGTTAACAGAGGATTATCTTTTAGAATAGTATTGACACCAACAAGAATTGCATCAACTGAATTCCTTAGGTGATGAACTCTAATCCAATCTTTCTCAGAAGAAAGAGGAAGAGGACCTTTCTTTGTAGCAATCATACCATCAAGTGAGCTTGCAACATTGATTATTATCTCAGGTCTTTCCATTTTACAACCTTACCTTTATACATTTGAAAACCGATATCTGAGTGATCTGCTCGCATAGTTAATGCAGTATAAACATCCTTTGAAAATTTAATATTGGGATTATCTAGATTTATACCTAACATATCTCCACTATATCCAATCTCAAGTTGTCCAATTTTTCTTTTAGAGATATACCCAGGATTAACTGTAACAGCTTTAAGAATTTCCTTTGCTTTGAGATTTTGATTATTACTTCTTGCGGCATACAAAGTCATCGACATAAGTCGAAATGGATCTGGGTTACAGCTTAGAACATTATCTGTTCCCAAACCAAGTAGAATCTCTTTCTTCAAAATTGAATCAATTGGTGGAAATTTGAGACCATAATATGAATTGGAAATAGGGCAACAAACAACATTAACTTCATTTTTTTTCAAGAGAGAAAGATCTGTTTCATTTGCATAATTTGCATGAACAACATAATCAAAAGAGGAGTAATCACATATCAAATCTATTTCGCTTTTACCAAATGCTGAAGTAGATTTTGATACCATATCCATTGATTCTGCAACATGAATAGCTACTAGCTTCTCTGGACCTTTTTCCTTGATTTTTTCCACTTCATTCATCATTTCTTGATTAATGGAAAAAACATCTACAAAACCAAAACCGTCACTCTTACGCATTATACTTGTTATTTGTTCTTCTCTTGAAGAACGTCCTAAAATTAAACCTCGAATTGGATAATTTGTGAGCTCACTTTTTAGTAAATTTATTCCCTCCAGCCCTTCTTCTCTAAAATCCAAAAAGGTAGTATAACCATTTTGTACCAACATTTCTAGCGAATTCTTGATGCTTGCATTCTTCTCTTCCAAAGTGCTAGATTCAAATTTTCTGTTCTTTACTCCTTTATCTCCCACAGATTCCTCTAGGGACAATCCATATGTCTGATCTTTAAGAAACGCATCACCTACATGAGTATGAGCATTAATGAAACCAGGAATTAAAAGATAAGATGATGGCAATTCATGGTCTGAAGGTTTTACTTCTTTTGAAATATCAATTATTGTTCCTTCATCACTAATTTGAATCCTAACATCTTTCACATGCTTTAATTCTGGACCAATTAAGGCATTCCCACTCACAGTAACCATTGTTCTATGATGTCATTATTCTTTGAAGTTTTAAGCGTTTTTACGCAATAATAAATCAAATTAGACAAACGCTAAAAACATTAGATTTATAATTCCACCAATAAATTAGCGTCAACGCAAAATTAAGTGGATTAAGATGGTTCGTGTAAAGAATCCTGATGAAATTCGAGATATGATTAAAAATCACCCCATGAGTTTACGTAGAGTATTTTCTATTGCAGCTCATATTGATCATGGTAAAACTACAACCAGTGACTACCTTCTGCGAAAAGCTGGTTTAATGTCAGACGCAGATGCTGGAAAGAAAGTTATGATGGATAGTGATGAAGAAGAGCAAGAAAGAGGAATTACTATCTTTACAAGTGTAGTCATGCTTTCATATGAATTTGAGGGTGAAACATATCTTTGTGAAATTAATGATACTCCAGGTCATATTTCATTTACTGGAGAAGTGAGTAGAGCTTTAAGAGGGAGTGATGGAGTTGTTATCCTTGTTGATGCTCTCGAAGGAGTTATGACACAAACAGAGACAAACATCAGATTGAGCTTAGGAGAGATGTGTAAGCCTGTTTTGTTTATTAATAAAGTTGATAGATTAATATCAGAGTTAAGATTAGCACCTCAAGATGTTTTTGCAAAAATTGATGCTATAATCTCTGGTGTTAATAAGTTAATCAGAGATAACGCTCCTGAAGGATTAGGAAAAAATTGGCAAGTATCTTTCAAAGACGGATCTGTTGCAGTAGGTAGTGCTAAAGATGGATGGGCATTTAATATGACAACATTGCAAAAGCTACAAATCAAGCCACAAGATGTTTTTGCAAAATATGATGAAAACGATAAACCTTGGTTGAGAGAAAATCTCCCATTAGAAGAACCCATATTAGAAATGGTAATCAGACACTTACCAAATCCTGTTGATGGTCAAAAAATAAAGATTCCTGCGATATGGAGTGGAGACATTAATTCCCCAGAAGGACAATCTCTTATTAATTGTGATCGCGATGGACCATTACTAGGAATGATAACTAAAATATTCATAGAACCAAAATCAAAAAGACCTACTCTAATAGGTAGGGTCTTTTCTGGAACTTTGAAATCATCAGATTCCCTTTATCTTATCGGTAAAAAGACTACGAGTAGAATCAAGAGATTAGGAGTAATGGAAATCACAGATATTCTAGATGTTGATGAAGTTCCAGCAGGCAATCTATTTGCTATTTATGGATTTATTACACCTGCAGGTGAAACCTTCGTTAGGGAAGAAGATAAAGGAAAACTTGCAGCTTTTGAAGAAATATCTTATGTCGCGGAGCCAGTAGTTAGTAGGACAATTAAACCAAAGAATCCGCAAGACATTGCAAAACTAGGTGAAGTTGTTTCAAAATGGATAATGGCTGATCCAACTGCAGCTTTCAGACATGATCAAGAATCGAAGACTTATGTACTATCAGGAATTGATCCTTTACAAATCGAAATACTTGTTACAAGAATCCAAGAACAAGTTGAAATAGATGTTAGTGATCCAATTATAGTTTACAGAGAAGTACCAACCAAACAAGGAATAACTGTACACGCAAAATCTCCAAATGGTCATAATAGGTTAATGCTTCATATAGATCTTATGAATCAAGCATCAATTGACCTCATTAAATCAGGAAAAATTCACAATGACCAAGACAGAAGAGAAAGGGCTCGAATTCTACAGGAAGAAGCTGGATGGCAAGCAAAAATAGCCAGAAGAATTTGGTATATTAAAGACTCAAACATGATTCTTGATGCTACAACCGGTGTTCAAAGATTAGATAACATAAAAGCTTACATTATACAAATTTTCCATGATTTCTGTGAAGGATCAACACTTGCAAAAGAACCACTCATGGGAGCTCTATTCGTCATAACTGATGCAACAGTTCATGTTGATCCCGCACACACAGGATTTACAGAAATATTCCAAATGAGTTTAGCAGCTTTTCATACAACCTTCCTTACAAGTGAACCACATATTCTGGAACCTATGCTAATAGTTGACATTAAAGTGCCTTCTGACTATGTTGGAAACATGTCCAAAGTAATAACACAACACAGAGGAATAATTTTAGATATGGTTCAAGAAGGAGACAATACAAGAGTTCGTGGAAAACTACCTACAGCAGAAACAATTGATATTGCAGATGAAATAAGAGGAAACAGTTCAGGTAGAGCTTTCTTTGGATATGAGTTCAGAGGATTCGAGCGAGTTCCAACTAATTTAGAAGCAGAAATTATCGAAAGCATTCGTGTTAGAAAAGAACTAGCACCTCAAGTCCCCGACGTTTCCAATTGGGATCGATTTATGTATAGAAGAACTTAAACTACTTCTTCTATTTTCTATTCTTTTTATATTTGTTTATTAATGAAATGATGATTTTTTTTAAGAAAAATAAAGAAAAGAAAAAGGAAAAAGTGTTTGAGTCTTAATCTTCTTTGTCTTCAAATTCAGATGAAAGTTGTTCATAGAAAAGATCTTCTTCAGATATTGGTTCTAGTTCTCCTTCTGTAACAACTCCTGTTTGTTCTCCTTCAAGATATTCTAAGTCCTCAAGAACAGTCTCTAGTTCCTCTTCGAATCTCTTTGAAAATCGTTCTTGTATGAAACCTATGAGTGAAGTTAATAGTAGTATGATAACCACTATCGGAATTAGTAGGAGAACCACTCCTTCAGGTTCTAACATCTCTAACGAATTATAGACTGAAGGTGGATATCGAAGAACGAACAAAAGAACATCTGGATTTAGAATTGCATATAACCCACCTAGCATAATACCCACTCTAAAAACAACAGAAATTAGAACATATACTAGAGTCATTAAAGGTTGAACTGCAATAGATGCACCTACGAGTTTGTCATCAGTCCTGGGATCACTACTCACTAAGCCATCATGATATCTTTGCAATCTTGCTGTTAGTTTATCTTGTTGACCTCCAGGTCGAGCGAAGAGAGAATCAGAAGCTTTCTCAATGAAATATGTCATACCAGCAACACCAAATTTCCTTGCAATTGAACTACCTGCACCTCCAATAGAACGGGTTGCTTCTTTATCACCTTCTTCTTCGTCTTCCGTAGTTTCTTCCCTAATTGGAGCAGTTGGAACTGTTACTGATGATGTTATTCCTAATCTGAAATCCTTTAAACGATCTAAAGCTCTTAAAACACGTTGTTGTCTACTCTGAGCTGGATTTAGAATCTGCGAGATATATGATATTTGCAGTGCTATTTCCAGAAATAGATAAGATGCTAAAGCTATCAGAACTACATCATTTGAAAATAATTCCCCAATATTATTAGTTGGAGTAAATGTAAATTCCTGTTGACTAAAGAACAATTGTGTACTAGCATAGAAAACAACTAGTTGTATCAGTATAAAGGAAGCAGCTGCTGAACGCATATCAGCTCGAACAAGAAATGCAATTAAAGTAATTATAAGAAGAATAAGGATAATAACAAGAACAGAAGCTCTGTTACCAGCTTTTAGTGCTTCACTAGTATTTTCACGATTAAACAAATAGGCAAATGAATAGAATAAATTAGTTGCATCAGCACTAAACATATCGCTTGAAGTCATTGGTGCAGGAGGTTCTACATTGTTGAATAAATCAACAGTAATAAAAGCTCGAGCACCATAGAGAATGGCATTTGCATCAGCACCAGCAAATAAGAAAATCATTAGTGGGAGAGAGAAAAGAATGAGTACAATATTTAGGAAGAATAAGAACACTATAGTTAAAGTATTAATCAAATATCCTTCAGGAAATAGGGTAGTACTGTTGAAATTTATTAAGGTTGTAAATTGCACTGCAATCCAAGCAGCTATACCTATGGCAAATAATCGACCCACTATGTGAGTTGCAATTGTTTGATATCGAGCACCTCGAATCCTTCTTTGTACTCCTCGAATTCCAAGATCAATAAATTGTGTATCTGATAAAGATTCCATACTTTTTTTCACCCCTGTCTTTGCATTCTATTAAATTGTGCCATAATAGTTGGCAAGAAGTCATCAGGTCCCACAGAAATTGAAACCGAGTCATATCTGCGAAGAACCTTGAACATGTTTTGTCTTTCCCCTAATTGTTTTTCCACCATTGCATGACCAATCATTTGTTCAACTGGAGATAATTGTTGAGATATAATTTCAAACCATGGTCCAAATGGAGAAATTACTGTAATATTGTGTTTTCTAGCACGAGCTCTTCGAATAGCGTTCACAACTCGATCAGGATGAGATTCAAGATCTGAAAGGACTACTATATAGGACGCACGTTTAACGCGTTGTAGTATGAAGTCTATAGCTTCTTCCAAATCTGCTTCACCTTCAGGTTTAGCATGTGCTAAAGCTTCAAGGAATTGGAACAATCGTGTACGCACTGCGGTAACATCAACCCAGTTGCGTACTTTATCGTCATAGACACATAAACCAACAAGATCTTTCTTTTCAAATGCGAGATGAATAAGAAGTACAGCACTTCGAATAGCATATTCTAGTTTAGTATTTCTTGGCAAACCTGCACCCATGCTAGCTGATGAATCAACTAGAACTAGAACCCGAATATTCTCTTCAGACTCATATTCTCTGACCATCATTTTACCAGAACGAGAAAACGCCTTCCAATCTATGAATTTGAAAGCATCACCAGTTTGATATTTTCTAATACCCCAGAAATCCATTCCCATGCCTTTCAACTTCGTTCTGTGGAATCCAAAAAGCAATCCCAGTTGTCGCTTTTTACCTATCATATCAAGTTTCTTAATATCTTCATAGCTTGGATAAACTAAGATTTCAGTTTTAGTTTTGATTTCTCCTTCTGTCGCATAGAAACCCATTCGATCTCTAATAATGACTTTTGTTGGTCCTATTTCAAATAGTCCTCTAATCGGTATTCTTACCACATATCCATAAGTAATGGTCTGTCTAGGATTTAGTTGCGTCACTATGAAGTTTTCACCTAATACTAGATCAAAAACTTCGGGTATAGCATCATAAATTTCTACAGTTGGTAATTGATTGACCGATCTGTTTCTTGCTGTCACTTCAATATATACATAATCTCCAGCGAAAGCTTTTGGTTTAGATACTCTTCTTTTAATTTCTATAGATTTAGGATTGGAACCCAATCTGTAAAACGGCAATCCTAATAGTACAGAGAAAATTAACATTACTCCTACAATAATAAAAAACCAAATCAGAGTTCCACCGCTATCCATGTAGAAATGCAGTATATCCATTACACCAAACCCTTGTGCAGGAGCCCCGTCTCCTCCAGTAGTATTCAATAATGGATTAAAACCAAAAGATTGGAACATGTTATTCAGTGACAAATAGCCTGCTAAAGCAAAGCCTGCGCTAATTAATAGTATTCCACCAAATATTAGCCATCCGCCTCGGCGTGTGAACAAATTTTTCCACCTATTGCTTTTTCATTATACAGGAACGGGTAGATTTCTCAGTATTTCACCGACTACTATTGTACCTGTTGTTCCTTCTAGTTCAGCTTCTGGTTTCATTGCCAATCTGTGAGCTGTAGATACTCTTGCTACTCGTTTTACATCATCAGGAATGACATAATCTCTGCCTCTCATAGCTGCAACAGCTTTTGCTGAACTTAGGAGGGCAATAGAGCATCTTGGGCTTCCACCCAATAGTAATCTTGGATCAACTCTAGTTGATACTACTAAATCTTTGATATACACCATGATGTCTTCATGAACATAGATTTTTGTTTCTACGGTTTCCATCATCTTAACAATGGTCATTGGTGTTGTTACTCTTCTGACAGATTGTTTTACCTGCTTATGTTTAAGTCTAATAATATCCATTTCCTCTTCAGGTGAGGGCAGATCTACTAATAGTTTGAACATAAACCTGTCCACTTGAGCTTCGGGTAATGGATAAGTACCTTCTTGTTCGATTGGGTTCTGAGTTGCGATTACTAGAAATGGGTCTTCCAGTTTAAATGTGGTACCTTCTACAGTAACTTGTTTCTCTGCCATTGCTTCTAAGAGGGCTGCTTGTGTTTTTGGAGGACTTCTGTTGATTTCATCTGCAAGAAGAATGTGTGTAAATATCGGTCCTTTTCTCATTTTGAATGTTCCTGCTTTTGGATCATAGATTGTTGTCCCTACAACATCTGATGGTAAAAGGTCAGGAGTAAATTGAACTCTTTTAAATTCACATCCAAGTGTCTGAGAAAAGTAATTCGCCATCACAGTTTTTGCTATACCAGGCACGCCTTCAAGCAGAACGTGTCCTCCTGCTAGCAAAGAAATGAACATGTCTTCAAGCACATCAACCTTTCCTATAATGACTCTCTTCAGTTCGTTATAGATTTCGTCCCAAACTCTCTTAATGTCTTTGGGATTAACTATGGCTTCGGTAGCTGCTTTAGCTTTTGGTTTTACTTTTTTTTCTTGACTTGTTTCTTCACTTGTTTCTTCGCTCATTTTTTTCACTTTTTTCCATTATTCTTTTTTTAAATTCTATCAATTAAACCTTTGATAAATGTCATATATCTCATAAATACATGTTCTGGGAGAATCTTGGGTTGTTCCAGATATGCATTTATTCTGATTAACTCTGTTAGCAGATCTTTTGCTCGTAGAGAAGGATCTCTTGTTAGAAAGAACTCTGCTATTTCTTCAGGTGTTGCCATTGATTGTTTGGTCACCTTTCTCAATCCCCTCAGCATCGATCTATATAGTAGACCAACCGCTTCACTATATGCCCCCGTATCCATTATTCTCCTTATTTCTCTATCAAATCTCGACCTTCCTTTTTCTCCTCTGTATTTTGTCCATAAAACTGGAGACAATCTTGTTTTCTTGGGAATAAGAGGATATGCAAGAATTGCAAGAAATAGAGGTATAAATGGCGAGTATAATGGAAACATTGACATTTCTGTTATTAATTTCATTAAAATTATTGAATATACTGATGCACTATAGAATTTCTGGTGAGAATGACCTTCATCAAATATAACAGGAGCTGATCGTGGACTTCCACCTGTATTGTTGAGATCAGCTGTTAGATAATCGAAAAGATTCAGACTGAATATCAAATTGTCATTTTCATCTGTTTTGTCAATCCACTTATTGATGAAAATATCAGGATCACCTATCATTACAATTTTTCCTCTCCCTATAGGAATTGTCATCATTGGTGCAAACATTACATTTCCCCATTCATCTGCATCAGGTAAAGATTCACCTCTTTTTGCAGATTGAAAATCAGACTCCATCCATGCTGATTTTGTGGAGTAAAACGGTAAAAATGGTAGAAATTGATCTTGTATTTCGACTCCAAATAGTTCCAGAGATATAGCCTGTAATGGCATCCAATCAGTTTGTTGTACTTGTACTGTCTGTGAACTACCACTGTCGATATACTCAGGGTGACGAATTGCGATACTTAAAACTGTACCAAATTCCATCTGTATTCCTTTGTTAATGCCAACAGTCAAAGGATTAGATGATTCAAAATTTATCAACAATGGTTGTGCTGGATTAGTAGTATAACTTTCTGCATCCATTAGTACTGAACCATTAAAAGCAAAACCTCTCAACATGAATAACATATCAAAAAGCAATGTTTCTGGAGAAGAACCTGTCCCATTTTCATCGCCAAACCCAAATAAATCTTGAAGCGAGGGAAGATTGCTTAATTCGGAAACTTCATCCCATGTATTCAATATATTAAAGAGTGGTTCAAATATTTCAGCACCCGTACCATAATCATCAGCTACTAGAAGACTTCCACCTCTAGCTAAGAATGTAACCAATGATATTGTATCAATCATATTATATTTGGATGCTGGACCTATTATTGCCAAAACACCGGAACTATTTTGTCTATTCAAAACTGAAAGGGATGACATACCATTGGTAATTCCGGTATAGCCTTCATTTTCTAAGGCAATTCTTAGGTTTGATAAACCATCCCAGCTTTCATTGTATACGCTAAATTTAGTTCCAAAGCCACCTAACCCTACCATACCTAAAAATATAGGTATGATTATGATCATGAAGAGAATAAACATGGCAATTGAATATTTCGTGAAGGAAAATTCAATTTTAAACCTTTGTTTTGATTTTCTTTCTCTTCTTGGCTGGTTTTCTGGCTTTCTTTCCTGTTGGCTCAACTACTTCTACACCCTGTTCTCTTATTCCTCTAAAACATATATCTAATCTCTGAATTGCTTCTTGATAGTCATCATATGTTATCTCTGTATCTGTGTATCTAGCAATTTCAAATGATGTCAAATATTCATCCATCACTTCAGTTGAAATATTTGCTCGATTTGCAACAGCGAAACCGAATTCTCTTCCTGTCTCATATGGTGCTCTGTTCATACTCAGAAGCCCACCTGCAATATTAGCAAGACCGCCAAAAGAGGCTATTACAGCTCCTTTGTAATCTTGTCTTTGCTCGAAGATTCGAACATCTGCCATTACTGAAGTGAACATTTGGTTCAAAGATTTTACTTGTTTTCTCTTCTTGAAGAATCCTGTGCTTTTACGACTCAATTTTCATTTCACCTACTTCTATTTTATCAACTATTTTTAGTAGTGCACGCACACCAGAATTGAAATCACTTTCTGTGATTTCCTCATATCCGTAACGTGCTTTTTCAAAATACTCTAGTAGAGTATACAAGAGCTCTCGCTCAATCTTTCCTTTTAATGCTAGTAATCTTGAGAATTCTTTTGGAGTTTGACTCCTATATCTTGGAAGATCAAAGAATTCACGTCCTATTCCTTCCACAACTGCCCATGTCTTAAGTAAACCCTCCTTATATCTTCCCTCTAAACCATCCTTCTTTATGTCCTCAATAATCTCTCTTAAATAATCTCGTAACCTTCTTCTGAAAGTTTGTTTTTTAGCATAAGTTTGAAGAGTATGTCTGTTAAACCACAAGAATAAAACGGCAATTAAACCAATGATTCCTCCAACGATTCCTCCTACAATTCCCCCAATATTTCCTGTAATTCCTCCTGGAGGTGAAACAGGTGCAACATTATATATAGTCAAACTTAATGCTTGTGATTGCGTATTGCCTACAGTATCATAGGCTTCTACTGTATAAATTAGAGAGAAGTTTCCATATTCATCTAATGGATAATCAGATAGATCTAAAATATACTCATAAGTATCTGTTGTTCCTCTTTTCACCATTTCAAATTCATAAGTTTCTGCGTTGTATAAAATTGTCAAAGTAACATTATCTACATCAACAAGTAAATCTGTTACTGTTGCTGTAAAGTTCAGAAGAGAGTCGGGTTCTGCTATAGATCCATTATAACTCACATCTAGATTTGCTATTGTTGGGCCTGTATCATCTGTCGCAGAAGCGGTCAAAAAGCCATAATCTCCATAACTGTAGTACGTATTTCTAATTGGTGAAGCATCATCTACAGCTGCATAATACCAAGAATAATTGTAATTATAATCCATACTTAATTGCCCCTCCCATTCATTAGTTCCAGGATTGTTAGTTAGAAGAATTACACCATTTACTGTTTCCATCACTTGTGTTACAGTGTTTGTAATGTTAACAACAATTCCCACGGCGAACATTCCACTGAAAACAAGACTGTCATTGGTGAATACTGTGATATTAATATAGGGATCTAATGGATCAGGTGATATAATTACAGTTGGAACTTGTTCTTGCATTG
>Ga0255055_10000967_pt1 | contig 21904 bp, 20 predicted proteins | sample JV7_2_27_MG_FD_188633 | JGI IMG/M metagenome (GOLD analysis project Ga0255055, IMG submission 188633) | Seawater microbial communities from Jervis Inlet, British Columbia, Canada - JV7_2_27 | ecosystem: Environmental > Aquatic > Marine > Inlet | place: Canada: British Columbia | collected...
TCTCCAGCTCGAGCCGGATCCGCTCCTCCTCGACGTAGTACTCGGCGATGGTCGAGGCGAACATGGCCTGAGTGCGGACGATGGCGTCGGCCATCGCCCGGCCGCCGGCCAGCGCTAGAAGCAGAATGCAGGGGAGGAGTCGATACAACGCGCTTGGGGACGTTGTTGAACGTTCAATCTTTCGTGGGAAAGATTGAACGTTCAACAACGTCCCCCCTTGGATCAGCCCTCTTCGAGCGCCTGCGGATCGTAGTAGGGAGCGATGCGCCGCATGAGGTCGCCGGCGGCCGTGGCCTTCTCCAGGACGAAGCCGGAGCTGAACATCCTCCTCGCGTCCTCACTGGCATCTCGCACGAGGATGCTGAGGTTATCGTAGATGGGGAGGGTCTGATCGTAGCCCTCCCCCTTTGCGAGTGAGGACGACAGGTATCGCGCCTCGCCCTTGACGCGCCGGATGAGCTGGCGGAGTCGATAGTAGGCGCTCGACTGTCCCGACCCGATGGTCGACTGCGGCTCCTTCCGGAAGGTGTCGTAGAGCGCGTCGCACGCCTTCGTCAGCTCCCCGCCGATGGCGGTGACCCGCTCCTGATCCCACTTGGCGAGCTCCGCGAAGCCGGCGCTCGGCACCCACACGGCGAACGCGAGGACGAGGAGGACCGGACTGATCTTGTGAAGTGACCTCATGAGGTGTTCCCCTCCGTGAAATACAGCTTGAGCATATCAGGTATCTCTAGCCGAGTGCGATCGAAAGTCCGCCCACGTGGGGTGAATCCCCCCCTCCGTCCAGCGCCCTTCTTTTCCTGGGTTTTCCTGGGCGCTCAGCCTGAAGTGGCTCTCGGCGGATATCTTCTGTCAGGATCTGGGTCGAACCTGGATCGGGACCACCAGGAGGCGCGACCTCCGGGCTCTCTCGATCCCCGAAAGCAAAGGAACTCACCATGGATGTCACGCAGGGCGAGCAGCGAGTACAGACCGTCTGCCTTCTCCTCCTGACCGCGGCCGTGATGGCCGCATCCCTCTACTGGCTGCGGCCGGTGATGATTCCCTTCGTGATGGCGCTGCTCTTCGCACTCAGCCTCTCCCCGCTGATCGATCTCCAGATGCGTTACCTCCGCGCTCCGCGAGTGGTGGCGTTGATCGGAACCTTCCTGCTCGGATTCCTGGTGCTGATCTTCGTGGGAGCCGTGGTCTCCAACTCCGTCGACCAGCTCTCGGGAAACGCCCAGGCCTACCGGGAGCAGCTCGACAGCGTGCTCCATTCGGCGGCGCAGCGCCTGCCGCTCGAGCGCTTCGGAATCGATCCGAGCGCCGGTGTGGGCAATCTCGTCAAGGTCCCGGCCAAGACGGTGGGAGATCTCTTCCTCGGGACGACCAACGCCATCGTCGACGTCCTCTCGAGAGGGCTCCTGGTATTGATCTTCCTGCTCTTCCTCCTGACCGGGGAAGGCTTCTCGAAGCGCTCCGAAGCGACCACTTCCGACCAGGTCGCCACCCAGATCAAGCGCTACATCCTGGCTCAGGTGGTGATTTCGGCCACGACGGGGATCCTGGTCGGCCTGACCCTGGCGCTGCTGGGTGTGGATCTGGCACTCCTGTTCGGCTTCCTTGTCTTCCTGCTCAACTTCATTCCCACCGTGGGATCGATCGTCGCGACACTCCTGCCCCTGCCCGTGGTGCTGATGAGCCCGGACGCCACCATGACCACCGTCGTGCTGGTACTCGCAATCCCGGGTCTGATCCAGCTCGTGATCGGAAACGTCATCGCACCGAAGGTGCTGGGCGAGACCCTCGACCTCCACCCGGTCACGATCCTGCTCGCACTGATCTTCTGGGGCATGCTCTGGGGAATCCCGGGAACACTCCTGGCCACGCCGATCACCGCCATCATGAAGATGATGTTCGCGCGGATGGAGCTGACCGCTCCTCTCTCGAACTGGATGGCGGGGCGCTTCGACGCGGCGGCGGCGCAGTAGGGTAACCTCTAACCTCGCTTCGCTGAAAGGGACAGCCATGGAATACCGTATCGAAGGCGCCGACGTGCTGATCGTGAGCATCCTGGTGCTGTTTCTCGGCAGCTTCCTTTCCCGCAGGATCGGATTCCTCAGGCGCTACAGCATCCCCGACGCCGTGACCGGCGGCCTGATCTGCAGCGGCGCGGTCGCGCTGATCTTCGCGTTCGGCGATCTCGAGATCAGCTTCGACACCCGGCTCCGCGACCTGCTACTGCTGGTCTTCTTCACCACCATCGGACTCTCGGCGAAGCTGCGGCTACTGGCAGCCGGCGGCAAGGCGTTGGTGCTCCTGGTGGTGGTGGCGGCGATCTTCTTGGTCGTCCAGGACGTGACCGGCGTCCTCCTGGTAACGCTCCTCGGGGGCCACCCCGCCTACGGTCTCTTCGGTGGGAGCATATCGTTCGCAGGCGGGTACGGAACGGCGATCGCCTGGGGAGACGTGGCCGATGCGGCGGGGCTTCGCGCCGCCAAGGAGATCGGCATCGCCTGCGCGACTTTCGGCCTCATCGCAGGCGGCGTGATCGGCGGGCCCATCGCCGAGCGGCTGATCTCCAAGAACAAGCTCACCCCCGAGGGCGCCGGTAACGTCGCGGGAGCGGAAGAGACGGGCGAGAGAGAGAGCCGAGCGCTCGGACTGCACGAGAACCTCTCCACGCTGCTCCTGCTCGCCATCTGCGTGGCGGCGGGAGACCTGGTGAACCGCTTCCTCTTCTCCAAGGGAGTGACCCTGCCGGGCTTCCTCACCGCGATGTTCGTGGGCATCGTGATGACGAACTCCGGCGACCTGCTCAAGCGCGAGGTCAGCCAGGTCGCCGTCGAGCGCTGGGGCGAGATCACCCTGCCCCTCTTCCTCGCCATGAGCCTGATGAGCATGCAGCTCTGGACGATCGCGGCGGCGGCAGGCCCGATCCTGCTCATCCTGCTCGCCCAGATCACGGTGATGACCCTCTTCGCCGTCTTCGTGATCTTCCGCGTGATGGGGAGCGACTACGATGCCAGTGTGATCGCCGCGGGGTTCGCCGGCCTGGGGCTCGGCGCGACACCGGTGGGTATCGCCAACATGAATGCGGTGACGACCAAGTACGGCCCCTCCCCCAAGGCCTTCCTGGTAGTCCCTCTGGTCGGCGCCTTCTTCATCGACATCGTGAACGCCATCGTCATCAAGTCCTTCGCGGCGCTTCCCCTGCTCAGCCAGACAACACCCTAGCCGGCCGTCTCGAGGGCCTACATGGCCAGGCGGCGCATCGCTGGGCGGAACCTTCGGGCCCCTTCAGTAGGGCGAGGCGACGATCACGTAGGCCGTGCGCGTGGAGTGGGCGGCGTTCTCGGATTTCGCATCGATGTCGCCTCCCGAGTCGCGAGCAGGGTACTCTGCGCCGTGATAAGGTTTCACTACATCCAATCGGAGGTTGGAAATGACAGAGACGATCCGGCGCCGCGCGGCGGTGCTCGCGCTGGCCTGGCTGCTCGTCGTCCCCTCGGCCTGGGCCGAGGATCCGGCGGGAGGCGGAGCCGCCTCCGACGAGGCGGTCAGGAAGGCGGCGATCGAGGCGACCATCGAGGCCAACACCGACGAGGTCAAGGGCCTCCTGAAGGAATCGGCGGACTTCCTCGCCGCGCAGTCGCGCTTCGGGTTCCGCGCGCACGTGGGGTACGACGTCGTCCAGTTGAACGGCCAGAAGCTCGAGTTCGGCTCCACCCGGAAGGTCACGGTGCGGCGCCCCGATCGCATCCGCATCGAGGTGACGCAACGCGACGGCGACCGGATGGTACTCTTCTTCGACGGCGAGCAGATCGCGATCGACCTTCCCGAAGAGAAGGCCTACGTCGCGGCCAGGAGGCCCGGGACATTGGACGCCGCCATCGACTACCTCGTCGACGACCTCGACACGCCGGCTCCCATGCACGAATTCCTCTCCAGCAACTTCTACGACGGCATGAAGGACGCGATCCTGTCCGGATTCTACGTCGGAGAGGCCGCGGTGGGAGAACGCCGCTGCCACCATTTCGCCCTTCGTACGGCCGAGGTCGACGGGCAGATCTGGATCGAAGACGGCGACCGGCCGCTCCCCTGCCGGCTCGTGATCACCTATAAGCGGGAGAAGGGGAGCCCGCAATTCTGGGCCCAGTTCCATGACTGGGACCTCTCGCCGAAGACGCCCGACCGTCTCTTCGAGTACACGGCGCCCGAGGGCGCGGAGAAGTTGACCCTGGGGGCGGCAATCGAGGAGATTCGCGAAGAAGTGGAGGATCGGTGATGGCGACACGACGCCTGCAATGGGTCGCGTACTTCTGTGTCCTTCTGATGCTGGCCTTCCTGGCCGTCGAAGCCGCCGCCCGCGGAGGGCGCGGCGGCGGGGGTCGGGGCGGCGGGGGTCGGGGCGGAGGCCGCCCCAACATCTCGCGCAGCGGCCCCGCCGGCGGCGGTTCCTTCGGCCGCAGCAGCGGGTCGTGGAGTAGACAGAGCGGTCGTGCGAGTCGCTCGATGGGCCGCCCGGACACCCGCACGCCTCGGCAGGCGGGTCGCGCCGACCGCAGCGGCGGCCCTCGGGACGCTCGCACCGACCGCCAAAGCGATCGCAGCGGCGGCCCTCGGGACGCTCGCACCGACCGCCAAGGCGATCGCAGCGACCGGCAGGGCGATCGCAGCGACAGCCGGGGCGATCGTCAGGGCGACCGAGAGGATCGCTCGGACGACCGGCAGGAGAATCGCGGCGACCGCCAAGACGACCGGCAGGACTTCCTGGAGGACGCGCGAGAAGACCGGCAGGACTTCGTGGAGGACATCCACGACGACCACCACGATTATTACGACCACGACGACTTCTATGAAGACGCCTGGAGGTACCACGTCGGCGCCAGCCTCGCCGCCGCCACGTTCCGCTCCTTGACCTGCACCACCACGACCGTCGTGGTCAACGGCGTGACCTACTACAACTGCGGTCCCACCTGGTACAACCGCGGCTACGGGGGCGGGAGCGTGACCTACGTGGTCGTCAACGCGCCTTCAGGCTACTGACGGGGCAAGGTCAAAGTCGAAGGTCCCGCGGCCGACGCTGTTCGCGCGCGCCCAACCGGACTGCTCCGAGCCCTCCAGGGACCGGGCGGGAGCCGGACCCAGCAGCAGGAATCCTCCCCTCCATCGGGTTCGTCTCATAACCGCACGATCAACGTTCCCGAGATGGTCAGGATGACGAAGAGCAGACCGACCGGGTTGTCGCGAAGCAGTTGGTCAGAGAGCTTCGAGCATGTTTCCTCCGATGCGGTGGAGCTGATCCTCTCCGTCCTCAGCAGAGAACGATAACGCACGAGGGAGTCGGAGGTCTGCTAGGCTTGTCTGCGCTTGCACTCGACGCGATGGAGGCGAGTCATCCCCCCCCCGACCCCCAAGAGAGAGAGCGATCCCACCGCTGCGGAGATACACAGCGAGCGGGACGATGCGGGAAGCCAGGTGCTCTGGCTGCGCGGGCGTCTCGACTCCGACACCACGGGCGGTATCTGGCGGGAGGCGATGCGCCTCACGGCGGGAGGCCACGCGGAACCCCTCGTCGTCGACGCCTCCGATCTCGAGTTCTGCGACGGCGCAGGAGCCAGCCTGCTCCTGGCGTTGCGGCAGCAGCAGCAGATCGGAGGGGGAAGCTTCGCCCTGCGCGGGCTTCGCGACGAGATCCGCCAGCTCCTGGATCTGATCGCGCCCTCTGAAGCCGAGGCGGAGGAGCCGCCCGCGGCCCCGGAGTCGTTCGTCACCGGGCTGGGACGTGCGACCCTGCAGCTCTTCGCCGACATGCGGATGCTCGTCGCCTTCGTGGGCGAGATGACCGTTCAGCTCTGGAACGCCGCCCGCCACCCCCGACAGCTGCGCTTCAAGGATGTGATGGTCGTCGCGGAACGCGCCGGTATCGGCGCGGTGCCGATCATCGCCCTGGTGGGATTCCTGCTCGGCCTGATCCTCGCCTTCCAGTCGGCGATCCCGATGCAGCGCTTTGGAGCGCAGATCTTCGTGGCGGATTTGCTCGGCATCTCTCTGCTGCGCGAGCTGGGACCGCTGATGGCCGCGATCCTGCTCACCGCCCGCTCCGGCTCCGCCTTCGCCGCCGAGATCGGCACCATGAAGGTGAACGAAGAGGTGGACGCGCTGACCACCATGGGCCTCGAGCCGGTCCGTTTCCTGGTGGTCCCGCGCATCATCGCGGCCGTCACCGTGGTGCCCGTCCTGGCGATGCTCATGAACCTCTCCGGTCTGATCGGCGGAGCAGTGGTCTTCGTCTCTCTCGATTTCCCCCTCGTCACCTTCGTGAACCGCGTCGTCGCCGCCGTCAGCCTGACGGATTTCCTGGGCGGTCTCTTCAAGGCGCTGATCTTCGGCATCATCGTCGCCGCCGTCGGGTGTCTCCGCGGGCTGCAGACCAAGACGGGCGCGGGAGCCGTGGGCGAGTCGACGACGAGCTCGGTGGTGAGCGGCATCGTCCTGATCGCCCTCATCGACGGCATCTTTGGCGTCATCTTCTATATGTTGGGAATCTGAGCGGATGGAAGCGAGCGAAGCGATCATTCGCGTCGAGGGACTCGAGGCCCGGTACGGAGGCAACGTGGTCTTCGACCGCGTCTCCTTCCAGGTCGAGCGAGGCGAGGTGTTCGTGATCCTCGGTGGATCGGGATCTGGAAAGAGCACCATGCTCAAGCACATGATCGGCCTCTACACGCCCTTCGCCGGGAAGATCTGGATCGAGGGCGACGACATCACCAGGTCCGAGGGAGAGGTGCGCCGGGCGATCCTTCGTAGGATCGGGGTGATGTACCAGATGGGGGCGCTCTTCGGGTCGATGACGCTGCTCGAGAACGTGCGGCTGCCCCTCGAGGAGTTCACCAACCTCCCCCCAGACGCCATGGACCTGATCGCCGCCAGCAAGCTCAGGCTGGTGCAGCTAGAGGGCTTCGAGCACTACATGCCCGCGGAGATCAGCGGGGGAATGAAGAAGCGGGCGGCGATCGCCCGGGCCATGGCCCTGGACCCGCAGATCCTGTTCCTGGACGAGCCCTCGGCAGGGCTCGATCCCATCACCTCGGCCGAGCTCGACTCCACCATCTTGAAGCTCCGAGAGACATTGGGAGTCACCTTCGTCGTCGTGACACACGAGCTTCCCAGCATCTACACGATCGCCGACCGGGTGATCATGCTGGACAAACAAACCAAGGGAATCGTCGCCAGCGGTCCCCCGGAAGAGCTTCGGGACCACTGTGAAAACGATTGGGTACGGCGCTTCTTCCTTCGGGAGACGGCCGAATCGGAGGTCACGAGCCCGTGAGCGCAGAGGCCAGATACTTTCGGGTGGGGCTGTTCGTCCTGGTCGGGATCGCCCTGATCGGCTCCTTTACGGTGATCCTGGGCGGTCAGAATCTCTTCAAGGAACCGATTCTGCTGGAGACGTACTTCGACGAGTCCGTCCAGGGGCTCGAGGTCGGCTCACCGCTCAAGCTTCGCGGCGTCCAGCTCGGCACCGTCTCCCAGATCGGATTCGTCGAAGAGTACTACCCGTTCGAGACCACGCAGGAGCGGCTCGAGCACGGCCAGAAGGTCCTGGTACTGATGCAGGTGACGGATCCGGTGGAGACCGAGGTCAGCTTGCAGCAACGACGCCGGAATCTGCAAGCGATGATCGACGGCGGCCTGCGGCTCCGGCTCACGGCCTTGGGGATCACCGGCACCTCCTTCGTCCAGGGCGACTTCGTCTCGCCGGAGAAAAACCCGGTGATGAAGATCGCGTGGACACCAAGGAATCTCTACATCCCATCGACTCCCAGCACCATGGCCGAGATCACCTCGGCCGCCGAGCGCATCGTCGATCGGCTCGAGAACCTCGACGTCGAAGCGGTCGTCGAGAACCTCGACCGGCTGCTGATCAGTCTGAGAGGGGCGATCGACAACCTCGACGTCGGTGCACTGCAGCGGGACATCTCGGTGACGCTCCGCGACGTTCGCGGACTGGTGCGCAACGTGGATGGGCAGGTGGAGCCCCTCGCCTCGGGAGTCGAGGACACCTTGGAAGATGCTCAGGAGGCTCTCTCGATCGCCGCGGAGGATTCGCCCGTCCGCTACGACCTCGGCCGCACGCTCGAGGAGCTGGCGGCCGCGGCTCGTTCGATTCGCGTGCTCGCCGACTATCTCCAACAACACCCCGATGCCCTGGTATACGGCAAGAGCGAACCCGGAGGCCAGTGATGCGCCGTTTCCTTCTTCGAACCACGATTCTCACCTCGTGCGCCTTCCTTTCGGCGCTGGGAGGGTGCCTGGGCGGCAGCCCCCCTTCGAGGTTCTACCTCCTCTCCCCCCTCCCAGTTTCGGAGTCACCGGCGACGGCCGCCAGCGGCGTGGCGATCGGCGTCGGTCCGGTCGCGTTGCCGGAGTATCTGAATCGGTCGCAGATCGTGAGCCGGGCCGGAGAGAACCAGCTCCAGCTGGCAGAGTTCGATCGCTGGGCGGAGCCGCTGGGGAAGAACTTCACCCGCGTTCTGGTGCTGAACCTCTCGACACTGCTCTCGACGGACCGCATGGCCCTGCATCCGTGGAACCGCTCCACGCCGATCGACTACCAGGTGACCGTCGCCGTGGCGCGCTTCGAGGCCGGACCGGACGAGAAGATCTCGCTTCTCGCCCGCTGGAGCATCGTCGACGCCGGCAAACGGGAGACTCTCCTCATGCGCAAGTCGAGCTTCACCGAGCCGATCGCCTCCAACGGCTACGAGGCCACTGTCGAGAGCATGAGCCGAGCCGTGGCGGCGCTCAGTCGCGAGATCGCCGAGGCGATCCGAGACGTCTCGGCGACGGCGGGGGATTGAGGCTTTTACCCCCAATCCTGATTAGCGGAATTCACCGCTCGAAGACGACCACCACCTCTTCGACGGAGAGCCTGCCGTCCGAGTCGGTATCCACCTCCTCGAAGAGGTAGAAGCGGAACTCGATGAACTCGTAGAGCGAGATCTTTCCGTCGTCATCATTGTCGGCGGCGTTGAAGTCCTCTTCGATGACGGTTGCCCGGTTGAGCTCCTCCACCTCCATGAAGCCGTCCTTGTCGGTGTCTGCGTGGAAGAAGACCTCCACCATGCGCAGGTGGAACTCGCGGCGGTCGATCTGACCGTCATCGTTCAGATCGGCCTTCGCGTGGGCGGCCCTGGGGTCGTGCGCGGGATCCGGCTTGGGGTCATCGGCGCTGGACGAGGAGGCAAAGAGGACCAGCGCCAGCGTCAAGAGCGAAAGTGAAATCCATCTCATGGGAAAAGGCTCCTGTGAGAGTGAGGAGAGGGCGGCACGGAGAGCACCTTAGCTTTCGATCTTCCAGCTCCCGTCGGTCTGGCGGCACGCGGTGCCATGGGTCTGGTTCTTCTCGCCGCCGATGACAATGTCCTGGGTGTACTCGCGGCAGTACTGCCCGTTGGCGATCTGGTAGGTCCGCGTGGGCGTGACGGACCCGGAGTTGCCCGACTCGGGATTCTGCCAGCTCGACGATTGGCCGGTTTGGTTCTGCTCGAAGGCCTGGTGGGCGGCCTCGGTGGCCATCCGCTTGTCCCTGTCGTCGAGCTTCTTTCCGATGAACCCGCCGAGGAGCCCACCGGCGACGACGCTGGCCACGATCAATGCGGGGTTGGCGCCGGCCACGGCGGCGATCACGCCGCCGGCCGTCGCTCCGCCCAGAGACCCGAGCACCGCCTTGGGGTTCCCCCGGTAGGTATCGCCCATGGTGGCACACGAGGCGAAAGCCAGGGCCAGTAGAGCGATGCATAGACGTTCTATAGTGGTAATGCGAGACACGGTTTCTCTGACCTCCCGTCGCTTCCGGACCGGGTTCGAAGGTCCGTTCACGCTGAACTTAGCACTGCCGCGACCGGAGGCGAATGAGAGGAGTCGAACGCCTCATTGATTTCGCGGCATGCGGTTTTCGAAGATGGCCTGGACGGCGTCGTTGATGACCGGCTCGGGCTGGTCCTGGGGCGAAAGGGTGCGTTCGGACCAGCCGTACCAGATCTGGTGGCCGGTCTTGCGGTCGTAGACCCAGACGTTGATGCCGCCGTCGCGCTTGGCCAGGGTGCTGCGGCCGGACAGCGATGCCTTGGCGTACGCGCCGAGGTCGTACGAGAGCAGGACATCGGCGTCTTCCTTCGTCTTCTCCACGAAGCCGCGATCGACGAGGCGCTTGCGCAGCGCCTCCTCGAGAATCTGGCCGTTGGCCGACGCCTTCACCGCCGGGCGAGCGACGTCGAAGGCGAAGCTGTGGACGGCAGCGAAGTCGTAGGTGGTGTCGAAATGTGCGCCGGTGCTGAAGCGCTTGGTCGCGCAGCCGATCTGCACGAGCAAGCTGACACCGATCGCGAGGGCGAAGAGAAGCGTGGCGTTCGAATGGCGGGTCTTCATGCGGGTGGGCCTCCATGGAACGAGTCAGGCCTAATCCTGCACCAAAAGCGGTCGGCTACGCAAGGCACGGGGGAAAGAGTCGCGGTGCAGGCCCTGGCCATCGGCAGGCTCAGCCGCCCTTGCGCTGCACACCCTGCTTGACGAGCACGACCGAGATCCGCTCCGCCCAGTAGTTGGCGGCCGCCTCGACGTCGCCCCACTTCTGGAACGTGCGCAGGGTGAGGAGGGCCTTCGTCCCCGCACGGCTGTCCACCGCCGCAGCGAGCCGCCTCCCCGTGATGGAGTCGACCATCTCGGCCTCGAGCGTCGCGGAGCCCACCGTCCTCGCTGTATCGAGCGACAGGCCGACGGCGCTTCCGACCACCAGCATCGTGGGCACGATGGAGGAGATCGTGCGGAGCGGGACGATGGCACCCTTCGCCTGCGTGAGTGCGACGCGCAGCCGGAGCGTCTGGGGTCCGGGCTGATCCACGATGCGAAACTCCTGGGAGAGCTTCTCGTGGAGCGCCTTGTACACCAGGTCGGTCAGCATCTGCCTATCTTTATCCTTGAGCTTCGCGGTACCCTCGTTGACCCAGAGCGTCACCGAGTCGATCTCGATCGAGTCGTACTGCGACCACACGGCCTGCGGGTCGAGGTAGACCTCCTGAGCGGGATAGTTCGGGTTCTCCGCCAGCTGCGAGTAGTCCCCCAGGAATCCGGCGTGATCGGGTGACCCTCGCCGGCCCCGCGTGGGGAAAAGCGCGCAACCGAGGCCGGCGATCAGCACGACCGCCAGCGGTACGGCGAAGGTTCGAGAAGTGAGGTTCATGGCCAACTCCTTGGTATGGGTGGGGGGAGTCGTCTCGCACCCCCATTTCGAAATCACCCTGGCGTTGCGAAACCGAGGAGTTGCAGGGCATCCCCGGGCGCAAGACACAAGGCCATGGTAACCGTTACGGTCCCAGTGTGCTGCGCATTCACAACCTACAAGCTACCGTGGACTCAGTGAAGCGATGGCCGCCTGGGAGGGACATCGCGGCAGGATCGATTTCGAGATGAGGGGTGGAATCTTGACAGGGCCGGCAGCCTTCCGGGGGAAGCGAGAGGGAACTCAGATCGGGCCGGGGCGATTCGGTTCAGCGCGATTCGCGATGCTCATCCTGGCCCTGTGCTGGAGCCTCGGCGCGGTCACGGGCTGCGGGGAGGAGCCGGCGCCTGAGCCGCCGGTGCGCCCCGTGCTCTCCGTTCGAGTGGGCGACCCGGAGGAACTGGGTGGCCGACGATTCGTCGGGCAGGCCCGGGCCGCCCAGGAGGTGGACGCCGCCTTCGAGGTGCAGGGGCGGCTCGTCGAGCGCCCGGTCGATGTCGGCTCCCAGGTTCAGAAGGGAGACCTGCTGGCGCGCCTCGACCCGCGCGACTTCGAGGCGGACCTGGCCGCTGCGCGGGCCAACGAGGCCAAGGCCCGTGCGGACTTCGGGCGTGCCGTCGCGCTCTTCAAGGAGGGGGTGATCGCCAAGGCGCAGTACGAGGCCGCGCAACGGCGCCTCGAGGTGGTCGAGGCGGAGCTTCGCAAGGCGGAGAAGGCCAACGAAGAGACGCGCCTGGTGGCTTCGTTCGACGGGGTGGTGGCCGCCACCTACGTCGAGAACTTCCAGAACGTGCGCGCCAAGGAGCCGGTGGTACGGGTGATCGACACCTCGCGGATCGAGATGCTGATCGATCTGCCCGCGGACAACATCGGCTCGGTGCCCTACGTGAAGTGGGTCAAGGTGCGTTTCGACACCTTCCCGGACCACGAGATCGAGGCCCAGATCGAGGAGGTCGGGAACGAGGCGTCGCCGACCACTCGCACCTATCCGGTCACGCTGATCATGACGCCACCGGACGGCGTCGAGGTCAAGCCCGGCATGAGCGGCGTCGCCTGGGCGAAGGTCGTGTACCCGGACGACATCGCCAGTGTGGGCATGGAGGTACCGGTCTCCGCGCTCTTCTCGAGGCCTGATGCGGAGCCCGACCAATCCTTCGTCTGGGTGATCGACGAGGACTCACTCACGGTGTCCGCCCGCGAGGTGGAGACCGCCGGTGCAAGCACCCGAGGCATTCGGGTCCGCGGCCTCGAGGAGAGAGAACGCATCGCCGTCGCGGGCGTCCGCTCGCTGCGCGAGGGGATGAAGGTGCGTCTCCTCGAGTGAGGCAAAGGAGCGTCGGAACGTGAAGCTCACCTCCATCGCGATCGAGAACCGCACGATCAGCTATTTCGTCGTCGTGCTACTCGTGCTGGGCGGGCTGAGCAGCTTCTCCTCTCTGGGCCAGCTCGAGGACCCCGAGTTCACCGTCAAGACCGCGGTAGTGATGACCGCCTATCCCGGCGCGAGCCCGGAGGAGGTCGAGCTCGAGGTCACCGACGTCCTGGAGAAGGCGATCCAGGAGCTTCCGCAGCTCAAGGACCTGTATTCGACCTCCCAGCCCGGCCTCTCGAGCATCACCGTCGACATCCAGAGCGAGTACTGGGCCGACCGCCTTCCCCAGGTCTGGGACGAGCTCCGCAACAAGGTCTCCGATACGCAGGGGCTGCTCCCGCCGGGCGCCGGGCCCTCGGTGGTCGCCGACGACTTCAGCGTCGTCTACGGGTTCCTGCTGGCGATCACCGCCGACGGCATCAGTGCCGAGCAGCTCGACCAGTACGCCGAGCACCTGCGCAAGGAGCTCACGGTGGTGCCGGGCGTGGCGCGGGTAGAGGAGTGGGGATCGCCGGAAAAGGTCGTGGTGGTGGAGGTGTCCCAGTCGCGCCTGGCGGCACTGGGCCTCACGGCCGATCACGTCGCCGCGACCCTGCGCCAGCAGAACATGGTGGTGGACGCGGGGTCGATCGACCTGCAGAACCGGCGCTTTCGCATTGCGCCCACGGGTACCTTTCGCTCGCCGGAGGAGATCGGCGAGCTCGTCGTCGCAGCGACGACGCTGGAGTCCCTCCAGGGCACCGGCGGGCGAGACCGAAGCGGCGGCGAGCTGATCCGCATCCGCGACGTGGCCACGGTCAGCCGCGGGATCCTGGAGCCTCCCAGCTGGGAGATGCGCTTCGACGGTCGGCACGCCCAGGCCCTGGCGCTGGCCAACGTCTCCGGTGGCAACGTCGTCGAGACCGGACGCGCCATCGATCGACGCCTGGCAGAGCTGATCGCGGAGCTGCCCCACGGTATCGAGGTGCACCGGGTCGCCTGGCAATCGGATGAGGTGAGCGCCTCGGTGAACGGCTTCCTGGTCAACCTGGCCCAGGCGGTGGCGATCGTCCTCGCCGTGCTGGCCATTCCCTTGGGCTGGCGGATGGGCGTCATCATCGGGAGCAGTCTGCTGCTGACGATCCTGGGCACCTTCATGCTGATGGGCATCGTCGGGATCGACCTGCAGCGCATGTCGCTCGGCGCCCTGGTGATCGCGCTGGGCATGATGGTCGACAACGCGATCGTGGTGGCCGACGGCTTTGCGGTGCGGCTCCAGGGCGGGATGGACCCTCGGCGAGCCGCCGTGGAGAGCGCCACGGGCCCGGCCTGGCCGCTCCTCGGCGCCACCTTCGTCGCCGTGATGGCCTTCTACCCGGTCTTCGCCTCGCCGGCCGACGCGGGGGAGTACTGCCGGACGCTCTTCTCGGTGGTCGGCATGGCGCTCATGCTCTCATGGCTTCTGGCCGTCACCGTGACGCCGCTCCAGTGCATGGACATGCTGCGCGCTCCCTCGGAGGGCGGCGATGCGGATCCCTACGGCGGGCGTTTCTACCAGCGCTTCCGCGGGCTCCTGGCTGTGGCCATCCGGCGCCGCTTCGTCTTCCTGGCGGCCATGGGAGCGCTGCTGGTGGCCTCGCTGATCGGCTTCCGCGGCGTGCCGCAGATGTTCTTTCCGGAGTCGAGCCGCAACCAGCTGATGATCGATTACTGGGCGCCCGAGGGGGCGAGGATCCAGGACGTCTCCGCCGCACTGCGCAAGCTGGAGGACTACCTCCTCCAGAGCGACCACGTGGCTCACGTGGCCACCTTCGCGGGGCAGGGGCCGCCGCGCTTCTACCTGCCCGTGGATCCGGAGTCGGCCCACGCGTCCTACGGACAGATCATCGTGAACACCCCCACCCTCGATGACGTGGACGCGATCATCGCGGAGCTCGAGCCGTGGGTCCCCGAAAACGCCCCCGAAGCGATGGTGAGGGTGAGGAAGTACGGCGTCGGTCCCAGCGAGACCTGGCCCTTCGAGGCCCGCTTCACCGGCCCGGCCGAAGCCGATCTCGGCGAGCTGCGCAGGCTGGGCGCCGAGGGCATGGCCATCCTCGAGGAGAGCCCCTTCGCCAAGGACATCCGAGCCGACATGCGAACCCGGGTCCTGAGGGTGGTCCCCGACTACCACCAGGAGAACGCACGCTGGGCGAACATCTCGCGAGAGGCCATCGCCCGGACCACGAAGCGCGCCTTCGACGGAGCCCAAATCGGGCTCTACCGTGAGGGCTACGACCTTCTTCCCATCCTGCTCCGGCACGACCCCGCCGAGCGGGAGCGCGCGGCGACCGACTTCGAGCTGCTCCAGGTGCAGTCCCCGCAGCGCACCGAGTTCGTGCCCCTTGCCGCGGTCACCCGAGAGATCCGAGCCGAGTGGGAGGACCCGATCATCGTGCGCTGGAATCGACGCCGGGCCAACACGGTGCAGGGGGCGGCGCACGGCGCCACCTTCCCGACGCTCCGTGCCAGCGTGCTCGAGGACCTCGAGGCGATCGAGCTGCCCCCAGGCTACGAGCTGATCTGGGACGGCGAGCAGGCCAGCACGGTCGAGGCCCAGGAAGGCCTGGTCCCGGGCATCGTGCCCGCCGTGGTGATCATCCTCTTCATCATCGTGGCGCTCTTCAACGCGGTTCGGCCGCCCTTGATCATCATCCTCACCATCCCCTTCGCCTTCATTGGAATCACCTCGGGCCTCCTCGCGACCCAGTCGGCCTTCGGATTCGTGGCGCTGCTCGGGGCCATGAGCCTCGCGGGGATGATGATCAAGAACTCCATCGTGCTGCTCGACCAGATCGGGATCGAGCGCGAGGCGGGCAAGAGCCCCTATCAGGCGGTGGTGGAGGCCGCCGTCTCGCGTCTCAGGCCAGTGATGCTGGCTTCGGCGACGACCGTGCTCGGCGTGATTCCGCTCCTGAAGGACCTCTTCTGGGTGTCGATGTCCGTCACGATCATGGCAGGGCTCACCTTCGGCACCATCCTGGTGATGGTGCTGGTGCCCGTCCTCTACGCGACCCTCTACCGGATCGAGGCGCCCTCTTCCGAGTAGCGCAGGCGCGTTCTACCTCTGTGCGGCCGCTCGATGCCGAGCCGTGCTCTCTTCAGGAGTCGGAGCTGGCTCTCTCGACCGCGGTCCAGCTCTCGTCGGGGTCGTACTCGTCCATGCCGGTGAACTCGCCCAGATCCTTCTGGTAGACCTTGCCGTGGTGGCTCACGACGAAGGTCATCACTCCGGAGTTTCCGTAGTCGGCTGGAAAAGCGACGAGCGCAAAGCCGGCGAGCATGTTGCCGTTGATCACGTAGTCGTATCGGCCACCCGGCGGATTCTCGCCCTGGCGGGTCAGCACACGGAAGTAGTAGCCCTTGATGGGATCGCCCGGCTGCCTCGTCGCCAGGTAGCGCTCGGCGCCATGCGCCAGGGGGCCAAAGGGGCTCAGATCGTCCTCGGACTCGGCTTCCCAGTAGAGACCGTCCTTCTGGCCCGGCGTGCTCGCGAGCCGCTGGGCGTACTGCAGCACCTCGTCCCCGTCGCGATCCTCGCGGGCGTACTCGATCTGCGCGTCCAGATAGGCGTAGGCGATCGCGATGGCCACCAGCTCGTTCTGGCCGATGCGGCGGTCGACGATCTCCTCGATTCCCTCCTCGGTGTCGAAGCGCCACACCCCTTCCTCGCGAACGATGAGGATCGGGAGGGGCCATTTCTCCCCGCCCACGATCAGCCGCACCACCCCTTCCTCGACCTCGCTCAACTCCTGCGTCTCCTTCGCCGCCTCGACGATCTCCATGCGGGCATCCCGCTGGGCATCCCAGTCCGGAGTGACGATCGCGTCCTGGTACTCGCGCCCCAGGATCGCGAGTAGTGCGTCCACGTCGTCGCGCTCGACCGCCTCGAGAAACGCCTCTGCGGCGGCCTCGGGTGTCGTGAAGGTCCTCTGCGACTCCGTGTCGGCCCCCTGGCATCCCGCCGTCAGCCCCAGGAGCAGCGTGGCGAGCATCGCTTGGATGCCAAGGGAACGCATTCCTTCGTTGCGGATCTGGTGCACGCTGTGCTCCTTCTCTACTCGATTGCATCGAATGCGGGTGCAAGACCCCTGCGCGTAGCGTGAGCCCCAGGGCGTCACCGCCGCCCGCCGCCGCCTCTTCCGCCGCGCGAGCTTCTTCCACTGCCCCCCGATCGGCTGCCCCGGCTGCTGGAGCCGCGGGAGCTGTGGGCCCGCGTCTTGGAGCCGCTCCCGTAGCTGCCGAGCGAGCTTCTCTTCGACGCTCTCTGAGAGGTCGACGGGCTGGTAAGGTCCCGGCCACTGGACCCCCGACTGCTCGGCTGGCTCGCACGCGACCCGCGCTGGGAAGTGCCGGGAGAGGACCTCGAGGTCTGCGCGCGCCGCGTGTCGGTGCCCTGGCCGGGTCGTGTGCTGGGACGATCGCCCGGGCGACTGCCCTGGCCGGGTCGCGTACCGGGACGATCACCCGGGCGAGAGCCCTGGCCGGGTCGCGTGCCGGGACGATCGCCTGGGCGACTGCCTGCCCCCGGGCCGGGCTTCCACTTCTCGCCTCCTCCAGGGCCACGGCCCGGTTTCGCTCCTCCGCCCGGGCGGCCGCCTCGGCCGGACCTGTCGATGTTGACGTTGACGTTGCGATCGATGTCGATGCTGCCGTGGTGTCCCCCCCGCCCCCAGCTGAGGCCCCACCCGACCGCGGAGCCAACGAACAGGCCAGTCCAGAATGCGGCTGCGGGCCTGTAGTAATAGGGATAGGGTCGCGAGTAGTAGTAGGGGTAAGGTGCCGTCTGGTAGACGACGACCGTGGCGGGCTGGTAGGTCGGCACGTAGATGACCTCTGGACTGGCCGACTCGATGACGATGATCTGCTGCTCTGCCTCCTTGACGACCGTCACCTTGTCGTTGGATTCCAGGTTGCCGGCTTCGTCGACCTTGGCCCGGAAGCGCTGGATGGCGTCCATGACATCGGCCTGCTGCTGGGCGACGGCTTCGCCGAGCTTCCAGGTCCAGTTCAGGTCCTGGTTCATCAGGTCGACCACTTCGGGATAGTTGAGCAGCCCCAGGACGCTGGTGTCCCATTCCTCCTCGGGCTCGAGCTCGGGATCGGCCTTCCTCTTCTCGAGGAAGCGGGCCGCCTGCACGATCTGGAGCGGGTAGGTGGACGCGGGGAGGACGATTGCCAGCAGCTCGTCGGGATAGAGCGCGACGGGACCCACCACCTCCTCGAGTTCGGCATCGGAGAATTGAGCGGCTTCTGCCGCGGGCTCGGAAGGCGTCTCGGCCGCCCCGGCGGCCGCCGCGTAACCGAGCTCCCCCAACATCAGAGCCGTGATGGTCACCCCGTGGAAAGCGGAAACGAGGATGCTGCCCAGTATGGCGGTCAGCCTGGAACGTGAAAGCATGACGATCTCCATTGGCGGGCGAAGGAGAGGGCCTCCACCGACGCCCTTCGGGCGGACTCCTCGATTGTACGCGCTCCGGACCAGCTGGCGAGCTGAGCGCGCGCGGCCTGCCCACAGAGCATACCCTTCAGCGAGTCTATCGCACGGATCCGCCGTGATCGGTTAACGAGCCAGTGGTTGCCCTCTATACTTCCCGATTACGGGGGCATGGGGTAACGGAATGGCGGAGAACCTCGATACCCACAACCGCGCACTCAAGGTCAATCTCGACTCCAAGGTCTTCGGCACCGTCGCTCGCCTGTACGCAGGCCTTCGCCATGGTGAAGGCGAAGTCGCCGCGGCTCAGCCATCCCTCGGGCGCGGATCGCCGAGGCCAGTATAATGCCGCGGCAGACAGAGAGGGGGGACATGCGCATGCGTTTCGGATGGATTCTCGCGGTGCTCGCCTCTGCCGCAGCCCCTGGTGCTGCCTGGGGGGGCGGGGCTTCGATCTTCGAGCAGGGGACGCCTCGCAACGGAGTGGCCACCGCCGGCTCGGGGGCCTTCGCGGACGACGCGTCGACCAGCTTCTTCAACCCGGCCGGCATGGCGAGGCTCGACCGCTCCCAGTTCATGCTCGGAACTCAGGTCGTGAAGGCCAAGTTGCGCTTCGACCCCGACGACGAGACCAGTCCCTCCTTGGGCCGCAACGACGGCGGTGACGCCGCGGGCTGGGCGCCGGGCCTCAGCAGCTACTACGCGCACAGGCTGGGCGACCGTTGGCGGCTCGGGGTCAGTCTGACCACTCCCGTCGCCGGGGCGGTGGATTACGACAACGACTGGCTGGGCCGATACTACGTGACCGAGGTTTCGCTGCTCTCCCTCAACCTCAACCCGGCGGTGAGCTACAAGGTGAACGACTGGCTCTCCGTGGGCGCGGGCGCGAACGTCGCCTACGCGACGATGGATTACACTCTCAAGCTACCCAACCTCGTCCCGGGTTCGACGTCGGGGGACGGGAAGCTCAAGCTGGACGACCTGGATGACGTCGCGGGCGGCTGGAACCTGGGGGTGCTCTTCGAGCCGTGGGACGGCACCCGCATCGGCCTCACCTACCGCTCGGAGCTGGAGTTCGACCTCGACGGAGACTTCGACACCAGCAACATCGGCTCCATCCTGACGGATCTCGGCCTCACCGAGGGGAACGTGACCAGCGAGTTCGACGTCCCGCAGCTCGCCGCGCTGAGCGTGTACCAGCAGCTGACCGACGAGATCGCGATCCTGCTGGACGTGATGTGGACGGATTGGAGCACCTTCGAGTACACGCCCATCACGCTCAGCACCACGCCGGGCGCCGGCATCGACATTCCCCGCAACTGGAAGGACACCTGGCGCTACGCCATCGGCCTCGAGGCCCGGGTGGCGCCGCGTTTGCTCTTCCAGCTCGGCTTCTCCTACGACAGCTCACCGATCCGCTCCGGGAAGACGGCGCTCCCGGACCTTCCGGTCACCCGCATCTACAAGTTCTCGACGGGATTCAAGTACGAGCTCAACGAGAACATCGTGCTGGGGCTCACCTACATGTACGCCGATCTCGGCTCCGTGCCCGTGGACTTTACGACCTTCAAGGCATTCCCCAACGGAGGGCTACGCCTGAAGGGCGACTACAAGCGCAACGATCTCCACATGGTGGGCTTCTCGATCAACTGGAAGACCGGCAAGCCGATCTGATCGAGCGGAGACGTTGTTGAATGTTCAACTTTTCGGGTCCACCGAAAAGTTGAACATTCAACAACGTCCCCGCTCCCGTTACGCGTCGAAGCCCGGCGGATACTCGTCGAACTGCGGGAGGTCGTCGCTGATCTCGCACCACGGGGCCTTCGAGGCGACGAAGATGTGCGCCGCAGGTCGCACTCCGGGATCGTCGTCGAGCGTACCCGCCGGAAGATAGAAATTCGTGGCGCCGGGATCCGGAACCGGCAGGCTCGAGCCGCAGACGCGGCAGAATCCCCGGGTGTGGCCCGGAGACGACTGGTAACGCACCAGGAGATCCTCACCCTTCACCCAGCGGAAGTCGGCGGTGTCGACGCCCACGTAGGTCGCGAACGCCGCACCGTGATGCTTCCGACACATGGAGCAGTGGCAGTTGGCCATCAGATTGATCTCTCCGCCGATCTCGTACTGCGCGCCTCCGCAGAGGCAGCTTCCCTTCGCCATTTTTCTTGCCCTCCCCTCTGGACCCACCATCATCTCACAGGTGTCGCCGCCAGGGGGCTGGAATCGACAGCGGCTGACGAGAGCCCGGCGATCGAAAAACATCTGTCATTTCAATAGGTTTTCATCATAATCGAGAAATGGGATCAGATTCGAAGGAAGGGGGCCGGAGGGCACCCAGAGGATCGCAGAAGAGGAGGACGCGATGAGATCCGATGCGCGTAGCCACGAGCTTTTCTCCCGCCACCCGGACGAGGCGCTCACGTGGCCTTCCGGAAAGCAGTTCCCGATCCCCTACCACTGCTATGACGCCGATGCATTCGTCCTCCACGGCACGGTGGAACTCCCGGGGGTCGAGGCGCTCCTGCAGGGAGAGAACTGCCATCCGGTGATCCTCCGGCGCCCGGGGCGACCGGATCGGGGCGTCGCGCAGATCTGGCTCAACCTCTACCGCGACACCAACTTCGGACCGTATCGCGAGGTGGTGATCTCCTTCGCGGCCAGCAAAGAGAAGGAGACGGCGGTCTTCCCCTACAAGAACGCCGCCTCGCTCCTGCTCCCGGGCCTCGATCCTCGCTGTGTCATCTTCACGCGCTGGCTCTATCTCGACAGCCAGCCGGCCATCGACGTCGGGCGCGAGGTCTTTGGCTTCCCCAAGTACCGGGCCGAGCTGAGCTTCGATCGCGCCCAACCCGAGGAGCAAAACCCCTCCGAGGCCATCACCTTGATGCACCGGACGCGGACCTCCGACGGGAAGGAGGTTTTGGGTGTACATCTCGATCTGGAGCGGTCCGCATGGAAGCGCATCGAAACGACCTGGCAGCTGCTGAGGGCTATCGGTCTCCGCGGAATCTCGAGAGTTGGCAGAGCTCGTGAGGCGGCGAGCACCCTCCTCACGCCGGTCTTGCTCAAGCAGGTGGTGACGCCGGTGCGAGCGGTCGGGCGTCCGAGCCTGTATCCGTGGAGCTCCGAGTGCGAGCTGAGCTTCGGCCCCGAGACGGCCGGCGGCCGTACGCTCGCGGAGCTCCGCTTCGATCCCGTTCTCGTCCAGATCACCATGGGGCTCAAGTTCGTGATGCTCGCCGACGACCCCAGGGCGATGGATCCGATCGCGACGCCATAAGTGGGGACGTTGTTGAACGTTCAATTCTTCGGGATCACCGAAGAATTGAACGTTCAACAACGTCCCCACTCGACTCGATTGGAGCCGAAGAGATCCGAATTCGCTCACTCTCCACGACCAGCCTGCCGCGACGAAGTGCGTGGCTCACCGCGGAAGGAGAGACCCGAAGTGCCCCCGCAACAACTCTCCCCGGTAGCCCCAGTTGCTCGACAGCGAGATGGGCGACCGCAGCCCGCGCCTGGGCTGCCGCGCGGCGCTGACAGGGCGAGCAGAGTTCCTCGATGGGCACACCGAACATGCTGGAAGCCTTTCTGATCAGCTCGGCGATCCTCAGGGGTGCGTTCCCCCCGGTGTCCAGTTCGATGTGCTTCTCCGGGTCCAGGAATTCGTTCGAAGAGGAGAGCTCTTGTTCCGCTGGTAGAGCGGACACCAGGATCTGCTTCCGATGGACTCCGTCCGGACGAACCGTGGAAGTACCCCCAGATGCGGGACCACTCATCCGCTCTCTCACGCGGTGGCGCGCTTCCG
>Ga0255055_10000968_pt1 | contig 21904 bp, 20 predicted proteins | sample JV7_2_27_MG_FD_188633 | JGI IMG/M metagenome (GOLD analysis project Ga0255055, IMG submission 188633) | Seawater microbial communities from Jervis Inlet, British Columbia, Canada - JV7_2_27 | ecosystem: Environmental > Aquatic > Marine > Inlet | place: Canada: British Columbia | collected...
CTTGCGATGGGATTCATTGGGTGAATTTCTTGCATTGGCAAATTCATTCACACACATTGGTCGCCGATTAAATAATTCTAAAGCTATGTTGCTGGCGGAAACATTAGATCAGGGAATTGAGAAATATTTAAATGAAAATAAATCTCCCTCCCGAAAAGTCAATGAAATGGACAATCGCGGCAGTCACTTCTATTTAACAATGTATTGGGCTCAAGCTCTTGCTACTCAAGATAAGGATGCTGATATGAAAGCCCGGTTTGCACTTCTTGCCCAAATATTGACAGAAAATGAAGCCAAAATTACCGAAGAGTTACTCGCTGTTCAAGGGACACCGGTAGATTTGAAAGGTTATTATAAACCTGACGATGAAATTGTCGAGAAAATGATGCGTCCGAGCGAGACTTTTAATGCTGCGCTCGATGCATTATAATATCCTTTTTCTTTTTTCTATTCTCTTTCTCTATTTTTGAATCATTTTTCTTCAAATAGAGTGTGTTGTTCGGATAATTAACAGAGTCAGAGTTCTTAGTTTGAAAGCAAATTCTCGACATCCTTAATAAATCTCAAGGTTCCTCGCTCGATTTGGTTTGTTAACTTGTCTAACTCGCGAAAATCTGGGTTGTCAATTAAAATATGATCCAAAATCGAATCAACGCCTATGGTTGTTGATGCAAGGTGGTATTTGTTCCAATTGCTTTCGTTAAACAAGTTTATGTATTCAGTTTGCACTTTTTTATTATTTCCTGCAAGCCAAACCTCAAATCGAAATGTGTCGTGAATAAAAAGAACCACAATTTTCAATTTTCGAGGTTTTAATGATTTTGGGAAGAAGTGAAAATATGTTAGATCCATGTATCCCGGATAGATATTATTTGATACGAGAAAATCAGGATATTTGTTGCTAAAATGCGATCTCAAGTCTTTAAAATATTGTATCAGTCCATTATACGCCTTTTTAATGTCACCCTTCTTAAGCTGCCTTTTATATTCATTCATAGCTTCATGAAATGCCATGTTCTTCATTCCTATTTTTTTTTATTCTCTCTTAATTCTTGCTAATTGCCTGCGTTTTAAGATCACTGTTATCCCTACTGCAACAAGCATGGATATGTAAATCCCTAAAATAGCTGGTGTGGTGAAATCAGTTCCGCCAAATATTCCATGAAAAGTAATAAAGATTAACATCCAATACATGAGCATGTGCAAGTACCGCCAAATTTTTGTCCATTTTCTCCTTTTAATGGCTGCTATTATTGCTATTATTGCACAAGTATCCCCAATCATTGAAAATATTGTCCATAATTCTATACTTAAACCAGATGATAATGCTATGGCATAGGTAATGCCATGAATTAAGAGTAAACCGAAACCAGTGAGAACAAATGTATGATGTATCTTAACAAAGCTCTTTCCAAAGTGCTTAACAATGTATTTTAAAAAGAGCGTGATTGTTGCAGCATAAAACAAAATGATTAATGCACTTAATCCCATTACACGTACTATTGTGCGCTGAACCGAGGTTGATGTCGTGGTTAATGCGATTAAAATTACGACTGCCAAGTGTAAACCTATAACAGCTAAAAAGAGCCATCCTTTTTTAGTTATTTTCATAAACGTCACAATTTAATTATTATGCTAAATGTTGATTATTCTATATTGATGTATAAAGAAAATCTTATTTTATTTAAAATTTATAGTATAAAATTATAATTTTAGCGGCTACTTATTGGTTAATAAACTCTTAATCGTTTTAGATGTATCAAAACTATTAAAAAAGATTTTTACTATAATTAAGGTGATTTGAAATGAAAAAAATTGAAATCAACAGAAAAACCGATATCTTATTGGCAATTCTCCTTATAATCTACTTAGTAGTTGGAGGGATTTCTCAATTTATTGGGGACCCCCGTAACCTTATAGCTAGTTTTGCTCTTCTTTTTTTTGTTGTAATTCATGGGGTACTACGTTACGGAATCAAGAATTTGGTTGTGTTTTTTGTAATTACCTTTGCTATATCGTGGACAACCGAAACTCTCGGCGTTGCCTATGGTTTTCCCTTTGGTAATTATCATTACACCGATGTCTTAGGATTTAAACTTGGTACGGTTCCTATAATAATAATGCCTGCATATTTTGTTACGGGATATCTAGCATGGACTTTAAGCTCAACATTTTTAGGTAATTTTGGAAAAGGTATTGAGAAAAAGAACGTATTTATACTTCCTTTTATAGCAGGTTTCATCATGGTAATGTGGAATTTCTGTTTTGACCCAATAATGTCAACTATCCGCGTATCATGGATATGGGAAGATGGGGGCAACTACTTCGGAGTACCACTGTCGAATTATTTCGGATGGTATTTTACTGTATATCTCATTTACCAAGTTTATGCGTTGTATCTCTATAAATTTGTGGCAAATGAAGAATTGGGAGAAAACAAGTTGTTTTGGTATTTCCCTGCCATATGTTACTTTGGAGTGGCTCTAGAATACTTGATAGGACCATTTTTCCAGACAGCTAATCTAGATATTTATTGGTCTATGTTCCTTGTCGCTGTCTTTACCATGGCTTTTACTGCTATCCTTATCCTTATTTTAGTACAGCGAACAAAAATTGAATAAATTTTTTTTTATCTTTTTTTTTTCAATTAAGAAAAATAAAAATGAATGAAAATTTTAAAATATTAAACATTTTTCTTTAATCCTTCAAGATAATCTTTCTCTTTTTGCATGTGCACTTCTTGTAAGTGTCGCTTTTTTGCCTGCCATTCTTTCCCCTCAAGAGGGTTAAAATATAATGCAATAACAGCAATAATGATGCATATAATAGGGACGATCGTCAATGCAATTAAAACTCCCGTGGCAACCGTCTCTGGTTGATTTGAAACTTCAACGCCTTGTTGATATCCGAATAGTCCAATTATTCCTAATAATAAAGAGTGACCAATTGAAACTGCGGGTTTGGTGATAAGAGCATTTACTCCTGAATACGTGGTTTCCCTTCTTTTACCCGTTCGAATCTCATCGTTATCTATAGCCTCGCCCATAAGTGGCGATTGATTCACCATGAACATTAATAAACCCACACCTATGAAGGCTATCCCAAACGAGCCAATTTCAAACGGAATTTTTGAGTTTAATGCCAATCCAATGAAAAACATCATTAAATAACCAATCAATGCTATTAACCCTCCTAAGATCATCACTTTCTTGAGCCCCCATGGTCCAATCTTGCTATTTGCCCAAATTCCTAGCACTATTAAAACGATTAAAGCAGGAATAAAAAAGAAAATTGTAAGTTCACTAAATATAAAAATGTAATCAAATAAGTAGATAAATCCGTTAAATAGCATCTCAGCTATGATAGTCATGAAAAAAATAGCGACTTCTATTATCAAAAAAGGCCTATTTTTAAGCGTTTCAGTTATGCTCTTAATAAATCCAAAAGCCTCTTCTTTTTGGGTGTAAAGTCTTTCTTTAATTAAATAACTGCTAGAAAATATAAGCAGGCCGGATATAATACCAAATATCGTAACTACGATTTGAAAAACGAGTTGATTTGGATGATCACCCGATAAAAACACAGGTTCCATAATCCAACGCGATATCATTCCAAATGTTCCAAAAGCCACGGTAAACAAGTTAATTTTATTTCTTTCTTTGGCAGTTACCGCCATTTCAGAGGGTAAACTAAATGTAATAAGACCCGTCATACTGAAAAAAGTGTCAAAGACAAACAACATCAATAAATGATTGAGAAAAAGACCAAACTCTCCTTGCATGAATGGAAACCACACCAAAATGAACGATAAAGCGTATGGGATGGCACCAAAACGTAAATATGGGATTCTTCGACCCCATCTTGTTTTAGTCCTCTCTTCAAGGATGCCAATGATGGGATCGTTTATCATGTTCCATACTATGAATAATAACCAAGATAAAGCTAAGAGCGAAGGGTTAGCACCGTATACTTTAATGTAATACACATCTATCGTTCCTAATCCAATTGCCGACATGAAGGAACTTCCCATATTAGCAAATCCTACACCAAATTTAGATTTAAGTGGAACATGTTCATCGTATTCAACCTGTTTTGAGCTCGCATCTGCACTCGGATTCTTTTTCATTTCTCGTGCCTTTTTCCTAAAAATTCCGTTAAGTTCACTTGGCATTTATTTTTCCTTTTGAGATTTTAACTAATTATTTTTACTTGTTTAAATATAATAATAGGAAGCGGATTAATTAATAAATAATGGGTTGTTTTGCCCATAAGAATATCAATAACTATTATAACAAATCCCAAATTACTTATTATAATAGTTAAAAGAAGCTATCAGAACGGTTTGTACTTATGCAGAAAAAGAAAGTTGTTATTATTGGAGCATTAGGAATGGATTTTCACCTGTTTAACACTGTTTTTCGAGAAAATGAAGAATACGATGTAATCGCGTTCACTATCGCTGGAGAACAAAATGTTGGAACAACTGAAGAGACACAAAGGAAATATCCCGCAGAATTAGCAGGAAAGTTGTATCCGAAGGGCATCCCAATGCTTCCCGAAGAACATCTAGAAGAAATAATAAAACATCACCAAATAGATGAAGTGGTGTTTGCGTATTCTGATGTTTCTCACGAAGAAGTAATGCATAAAGCTTCTAGAGTTTTATCCGCTGGAGCCAATTATCGATTAATCTCTGGTAAATTTACTCAAATTAAATCCAATAAACCAGTCGTAGCTATATGTGCTGTTAGAACGGGATGCGGGAAAAGTCAAGTGTCTAGAGCGACATATCGTTATCTAAAAAGCAAGGGTTATAAAGTGGTTGCTATTAGGGAACCTATGCCTTACGGTGATTTAATAAAACAAAATGTCATGAGATTCGAGAAATACGAAGATTTGGATAAGTATGATTGCACTATAGAAGAGCGAGAAGAGTATGAACCATATATTGAACAGGGTTTAGTAATATACTCTGGAGTTGATTACGAAAAAATTATACGGGAAGCTGAAAAAGAAGCCGATGTCATCATTTTCGATGGTGGAAATAATGAAATTTCGTTTTATGTAACTGACTTGTTATTCATTGTTGTTGATCCATTAAGACCGGGGCATGAAGTTAAATATCATCCTGGAGAGGTAAACGCGAAGTATGCTGATGCTTTTGTTATTAATAAAATGAACAGTGCAAAGCCAGATGATGTTAAAATCGTTGAAGAGAATCTCGATCAACTAAACCCTAACGCAATTAAGATTTATACTAATTCTGTAGTAACTATAGAAGGCAATCAAAATTTAGGTGGAAAGAAAGTAATAGTAGTCGAGGATGGTCCTACGTTAACACATGGAAACATGTCTTATGGTGCTGGATATGTTGCTGCCACTAATAGTGGAGCTGTAATAGTTGATCCCAGACCTTATTTGTCAGGCACAATGAAAACATTGTTTGAGGAGTTTCCACAAATTACTGAAATTGTCCCAGCAATGGGTTACAACGACCAGCAAATTAAAGACATGGAAGACACGCTGAATAAAGCAGAAGCTGAAGTCATAATAGATGGAAGCCCAATAGACCTTGAAAAACTCATAAATAGTAACAAACCGATTGTCAGAGTTAGCTACGATATCGAAGCGATAAAAAGTCCGACGATTGAAGAAGTTCTTGACGATTTCATTAAGAAACATTTAAAATAATTATTTCTTATTTTTAAGACGCTACTTTGTCTAATGCATTGTTAGCACCACATTTTTTTTTTAAAAAGAGGGATCAAAAATGGAAAAAACCAAAATATTAATTGCGTATGGCACTCGTTATGGAGCGACAGCTAGTACCGCAGAAGAAATTTCCAAAGTTCTTCAGGGTGAAGGATTTGAGGTAAAAGTTGTAAATCTCAAAGAAGAGAAGGTCAAAGATATCTCAAAATTTGGGCTTGTTATAATTGGGAGCGGAATGAAAATGGAAATGTGGACGAGTAAAGCTAAAGCCTTTTTAAACAAGTTTAGCAGTGAACTCAAGAAAAAGAAAGTGGCAATCTTTGTGTCGTCAGGAGGACGAGCACTCATTGAACATAAAGGAGAACATGATGAAATTGATAGAATAACTAAAAAATATCTTGAAGGTAAAGCTTATAAATACGATTTGAATCCAATCTCGATGACCATGTTTGGAGGTATCTGGGATTATAATCAGATGGGTAAAATTTATAGAAAAATCTTAGACTCAGAAAGAGAAAATTTTATCCCGGCAGGATTTAAAGAAACAGATCCAGGAGTTTACGATTCAAGAAATTGGGATGAGATTCGTAAATGGGCAAATGAGTTAGCTAGAATGATTTAAAATAAATCTATTCAGATTAAAAAAAACGGATTTAAAATTTCATGCAAAATCTTCTTTTACCGCCTCAAACCGAGGTTGTCTTCGTGAATATTTCAAGTATTCATTAATTCTAATAAGGATTATATAGAATGCATTCTAATAAGGATTATATAGAATACCGCCTAATTAGAGTTAGGTTTTGCAAACTTATAGGATAGATTGTGGTAAACTATATTGAAAACGACTAAATAATAGTTGTTTAAATTAAAATAATAGGTGATAAAATGGCTGAGAAAAAAAGTATCATCAGAATCATGTTCGCCAAAATCAAGCCAGCATATTTTGAGCTGTCTGAAGAGGAACAGCAAGAGTTCATGCGTAAGGATCGCGAGAAAATGGAAGATCTCGGTTACAAACTACATTACATGCTTGACTGCAGTTGGTCAACCGAAGAGTGGCAATTTATTGGGATTGAGGAATGGCCTAGCATGGAAGCTATTAAGAAGATTGAGAAATTCCACGAAGAAGAACTAGAAGTATCCAAATATGGTGAATATAAGACTTATTTGGCTACTCCTGTAGAAGATGAATACACTCAAGAAGGAATAACGAACAAATGATGCTCTTTTATATGAGGAGGCAAACTACATAGTTGACGTGAATGTTTACGGAGAGGATGATGGAAATTCTACTTTTTTTTTTGCTTTAAATATATATAAATAATTCTATTGAATTTTAAGTTGAATTCTAAGTTAAAATAAAATAAAATTTAATTCTATAGCCTCATTTAATCTTCCATAATTCTAAATTACGTTTTAATCTTAATAATCTAAACTCAATTGAGTGAAATTCTATGATTTTAGCTGAAATGAAATATGAACTCTACGAAGTTCAAAAAGGGTATACTAATAGAACTCTTTACATAAATCTTTCGGATAACAAGATTGAAATAAAACCCGTCACTGATGGAATGAAAGAGAATTTTATAGGAGGTAAGGGTTTCGATCTTTGGCTTATGTGGAACGGACTCCCGCAAGATAAGATTGTGAAGTGGAACGATCCCACCAACGAAATTTGCATATCTTCGGGACCTTTAGGAGGGAATATCTTTTATCCAGGATCTGGAAAGTCAATAGTCACAACAATTTCTCCCCTCACGGATATCATAGTAGATTCTAATGTAGGTGGATATTTTGGTCCATATTTGAAGTTTTCAGGATTTGATGCCATTGAGATTCAAGGAAAAGCTGAAAAGGAAGTTATTGTATATATAGATGGCGTTGATGGACTTGTTCAAATTAAAAAAGTCGAAGAATCTGAAGGCTTATCCAATTACTCACATGAATTGACTCAACAACTAACCGAACAATACACTGAAGACGACAAAGAAAAACAACGAATCTCGGTAGTAAGCACGGGTCCTGCAGCAAAACACACAAATTGGGGGCTATTAAACTTCTCATGGTACGTGCCAAGTCGTAAATGGGCGTCAAGTAAACAAGCTGGAAGAGGAGGAATTGGTACAGTTTTTGCGGATAAAAACATAAAGGCATTAGTCTGTCGATCTCCTAAAGTTTCAGTTAGTTCAAACAATCCAGCTAATTTAGAAGAAGCTAGAAAAATTGGGATAGCCCACACCCAAGAAATAATTAAACTTGATCCTGTCCAGAACGAGATGAGAAGAGTTGGAACGGGTCACCTCCCAGATATAATGAATGTTACTGACCTACTGCCAACAGAAAACTTTCGCTTCGGAGCTCACAGAGAGATTAAAGGAAAAGACATCCCTTACAATAGGGAGATCATGAGAGAAATTTACTCTGGAAAAGAAGGTGGCGATGGGTGTTGGATTGGTTGTACCGTTAGCTGTTCTCACTATTCAGAGGGGTATGAAGTTCGAACTGGTCCTTTTCAGGGTCAGAAATTAATCGTTGACGGTCCAGAATACGAAACTATAGCCGGTTGTGGCTCAAATTGGGGCGTTTGGGATCCAAAATGGGTTTTAGAAGTAAATTTCTATTGTGACACATATGGTATAGACACTATATCAGTTGGTACTGGAATTGCGTTTGTAATGGAGTGTTTTGAAGCGGGTATACTAAATAAGGAAAAAACTGGAGGATTAGAATTAAATTTCGGAGACGCCGAAGCTGCGGTCGAGTTGATTCATCAAATGGCTAAAGGCGAAGGATTTGGAATTATTGTAGGGAAGGGTATTAAATACATGAAGAAATATTTTGCTGAAAAATTTGGAGCAGACCCACAGTTCGTCCAAGATATCGGCATGGAACATAAAGGATTAGAATTTTCTGAATACGTAACCAAAGAATCGTTGGCACAACAGGGTGGTTATGGTTTAACAAACAAGGGCCCCCAACACGATGAAGCTTGGCTTATCTTTGATGATGTAATTCGAAATTCGATTCCCACCTTTAAAGATAAAGCGAAAGCGCTACAATACTTTCCACTGTGGCGAACTTGGTTCGGTTTATGCGGTTTATGTAAGTTACCGTGGAATGATATCCAACCCGAGAGCCAAGCAGATTATCCTATTAAAGATCCGGAAACGGGAGAATTAGTCCGCGCTAAAATTCCTGATCATCAAAAATGGTATGCTAAATATTTTTCAGCAGTGACGGGGCGAGATTCGACGATTGAGGATCTCCTCTTAATGTCGGAAAGAGTTTATACTTTTCAGCGGATATTTAACATTCGAATGGGTAAAGGACTTCGCGAACACGATTCAAATTTACCTTATCGGGCAGTTGGACCAGTAACTCCGCTTGAATACGAGAGTCGTGCTGAGAGATATGACGAACAGTTAAAAGAAATGAAGGTTGACATTACGAGCATATCTACTGAAGAAAAAATCAAAATTCTCCGCAAACATCGAGAGGAACAATATAAAAAGCTTCAAGATGCAGTTTACTTAGAACGAGGTTGGAATAAAAACGGTTGTCCTACGTTAGCAACTGTAAAAAGATTAGGATTTGATTTTCATAAAATAATCGATATTATATCACCCTATCAATAAAATAAAAAATAATCTCTGATTCTTGATGGAAAACATAACCAAACACCCCATTCTGGAAATTGCTGACAAGGAAAAAGTAGAGTTCAAATTCGATGGAAAACTTCTGTACGGATTTGATGGGATGGTTATATCTTCCGCTCTTTTTTTAAATAAAATTAAAACTTTCGGTCATCATGTTAAAGATCGTAGTCCACAAGGAATATTTTGTGCAAATGGCCAGTGTTCTCAATGTAATGTAATCGCGGATGGAATTCCAGTGAAGGCTTGTATGACTCCCTTAACGAAAGGTATGACGATTGAGAGCTGTAATGGTTTACCAGAATTACCCCCGGAAGATGATCGTGTTGAAGTTAGAGATGTAAATATAATAAACACTGATGTTCTCGTAATAGGAGGAGGTCCTGCTGGCCTTTCAGCTACGAAGATTTTAGGAAAAAATAACATCAATGTTATTTTGGTAGACGACAAATCAAAATTAGGTGGAAAATTAGTACTTCAAACTCATAAATTTTTTGGTTCCCAAGAAGATGTATATGCCGGCACACGAGGAATAGAAATAGGAAATATTCTAGAAGAAACAGTAACTAATCTTGAATCAGTAAGAATCTGGGTAAATAGTATAGTTTTAGCTATTTTTAGTGATGGGTTAGTTGGGATTATAAAGGAAATCGATGAATATGTTTTGGTTAAACCTAAATACTTATTAATTGCCACAGGTGCAAGAGAAAAAATGCTTGTATTTCCCGGGAACACGCTTCCCGGAGTGTATGGCGCTGGTGCTTTTCAAACCTTAGTTAATAGAGATTTGATCAAAGCAGCAGAAAATATATACATTGTTGGGGGAGGTAATGTCGGGTTAATAGCAGGATATCACGCAATTCAAGCAGGAATAAATGTTGTAGGTTTGGTTGAAGCCTTACCTCAATGTGGAGGATATAAAGTTCACGAAGACAAATTAAAAAGGTTAGGCGTCCCTATCTATACGAATCATACGGTGATATCAGCAAACGGGCGAGATAAACTGGAATCAATTACTATTGGGAAGCTAACGGATAAATGGGATATCGAACCTGGATCCGAAAAAACCTTTGCTTGTGATACTTTATTAATCGCAGTTGGATTAGAACCTGTCGATGAGTTTTACCATAAGGCGCAACAGTTTAATATGAAAGTATGGATTGCGGGTGACGCCCAAGAAATCGCTGAAGCTTCTGCAGCAATCTTCACCGGTAAAATTGAAGCCTTAAAAATTTTAAAAGAAATTGGTGTTCCGATATCCGAAAATCTTGAAGATTTGGAAGATTTCGCCAATTTAATGAAAGCTAAACCTCCAGATCCTGTTCAAACAGAATTGATAGAAAAGGAAGAGGGTATCTTTCCACTATTCCATTGTAATCAAGAAATACCATGCAACCCTTGTACGAGTGTGTGTCCCCAGGAGCAAATCAAGACAATAGACGATTTGATTACCCAATTGCCATATTTTGTCGACGACCAAGATTGTATTGGCTGTGGAAAATGCGTAGCGGTGTGTCCGGGATTAGCTGTCACTTTAGTTGATTATAGACAAGATAAAGAAGCTCCAGTAGTTACTTTCCCTTTAGAATTAACTTCTGAAAAGATCGATGTTGGTCAATTTGCCATGGTTGTCAGTAACGAAGGGGAACTTGGAGAATTCGAAGTTACTCGAGCACGATTTCTGAAAGAATTTCCAAAAACACAATTAGTCTCAGTTAAATTACCTTCAAAAATTGCGAAAATAGCTGTTGGTATTAAATTAATAAAAACGAGTTATAGTGAGCCTATGGATCTCTATCAACAACCATACACCGATGACGATATTATCGTGTGTAGATGCGAAAGAGTTTCAGTAGGAGAGATACGAAAGTGGATTCGATATGGAGTACGTGATTTTAACGAATTAAAAGCATTAACTAAGGCGGGAATGGGGGCTTGTGGAGGAAAAACTTGTACATCATTGATTAATAGGATTTTTAGAGAAGAGGGAATAAAACAAGAGCATATCATTCCCGGAACTAAAAGACCGTTATTTGTAGAAGTGCCCTTTGGCGCTTTCGCGGGAATAAAAACAAAGAAAGGGGGAGACTAGCCTTGGTGGAGTACGATGTTATCATTATAGGAGCTGGAAGCATAGGCGTACCAACTGCGTTAGCTATGGCAGAAAGCGGACTTAAAACGCTCGTCCTTGATAGTTTACCTTCTGTCGCTCAAGGTGATAATAAGCACGCTATTGGAGGAATTAGGGCAACTCATTCACTTAAAAGCAAGATCTGGTTATGCCAAAGATCCATAGAGATTTTTGCTTCTTGGAATGAATTAAATGGAGACGATATTTGGTGGGAACAAGGTGGCTATTGTTTTCTTGCGTTTACTGACGAACACGAACAAATGTTAAAAAATACAGCTAAACAACAAAAGGAATACGGATTAAATATAGACTATGTGGAAAAAGAAAAGATCAAAGAATTAGTACCTGGAATAAACGATGAGAATTTAATAGGTGGAACATTTAGTCCTGAGGATGGAAGTTCGTCTCCTTTATTAGCACATCATGCCTTTTATCGTAAATCAAAAGAATTTGGAGCAGAATATAATTTTAATGAAACGGTAACTAGTATTAATACAGAGAAAAATAAGATTACTGGTGTTAAAACCAATAAAGATGAATATAAAGCTCAAGCAATTATTAACGCTGCGGGAGCTCACGCAATAGATATAGGAAATATGGTAAATATTGATTTACCTGTCGTCCCTGAAAGTCATGAAGCAGGGATTACTGAACCCGTTAAAAAATTTTTCTCTACAATGGTAATAGATATCAAACCTGCTACTGACAAAAAATTTGGTAATTCAAAAAATTACTATTTCTATCAAAATAAAGAAGGAAAAATCATATTTTGTTTAACTCCAGAACCTAATATTCCCGGACTCGATCGTTTTGAAACTAGCTCGTTCTTACCACAAATCGCAAAACGAATGGTCAATTTATTGCCACGATTAAAAAACATTAAAATTAGACGGACCTGGAGAGGATTATATCCTATGACTCCAGATGGAAATCCTATAATTGGTAAGATCGATAATATTGATGGATTCATTAATGGAATCGGCATGTGTGGACAGGGATTTATGCTTGGACCAGGACTTGGTGAACTTCTTAGTCGCGTAATCACTGGAAAGCTAAGCTCGAAGGATCATCAAATGTTAGGAGAACTTGCTTACAGTCGCGATTATTATAAAATAGAAGATTTGAAGTAAAAAATATAAAGTATTATTTGATATTATCATTAATAGACCAAGAATAGCTATTAATTCTTGAAAAACTAATTAAAAAAAAGATAAAATGATGTTTTAAAATGGTTCGACATTTATTAAAAATATCTGATTTTAATAAGGCAGAAATCGAGAAGATCATAAACAAAGCTATAGAACTTAAAGAAAATCCTGAAGATTTTACTTCTGCTTTAAAAGGAGAAACGCTTTTAATGATTTTTGAAAAACCTTCCTTGAGAACAAGAATCTCCTTTGAAGTAGGCATGCAACAATTAGGAGGCCACGCGATTTTCTATTCTATAAAAGATTCTCCACTTGGGAGGAAAGAAAATATACACGATACCGCAAAAGCTGCGTCGAAGTATGTTAACCTAATAGCCGCACGGTTGTTTAAAAGACACGATATGTGGGATATAGCTAAATATTCAGATGTTCCTGTAATTAACATGCTGGATGATTTCGCGCATCCTTGTCAAATGATGGGAGACTTCTTAACGATTAAAGAGAAAAAAGGACGATTGGATAATCTCAAAATCGGTTATTTTGGTGATGCTTATAACAATGTAACTTATGACCTAATGCGAATTGCTGCGATTTTCGGTTTAGAATTAGATGTTGCCTGTCCCGATGGATCAGAATACACGCCTGAACAAGCAGTTCTTGACGAAGTCTCTCAAATATCAAAAGAAACTGGGGCATATATAAATATTATCCACGATGCCTATAATGCTGCGAGAGATTCTGATATAATATATACTGACTCTTGGATGTCGTATGGCATTCCAGTTGAAAAGGAAGAGGAACGACGCAAAATTTTCACACCATTCCAAGTTAACTCACAGATAATGGAAACTGCAAAAACAGACGCGATTTTTATGAACTGCTTACCAGCCAAGCGAGGTTATGAACAAACTACTGAAGTTATAGATGGACCTCAATCGTTTGTATTCGATCAGGCAGAAAATAGATTGCACAGTCAAAAAGCAATAATGCTCTTTTTACGAAATAAACTTTAAAATTTTGAACTTCCATGGAGGTTTGAAATCGAGGAATTTTTTGCATTAAAACATTTGGTTTTTCAGCAGTGTCAAATTATGCGCTAATAATAGCTAGAGGTTAAATTATAAGAAAAATATCTAGGTAATGTCTAATTTTTTTAAAATTAGTTTATAGATTTGCTCGATTGTATCATCTATATCATCTTTTTTGAATTGAACGCCGAGTTTAGTAGAAAGTAAAGGGGGAATAGTTTTTTCTGTTTGAAATATTGGAATAATTGGCTTTTTAATTTTTAACGCTGTTTTCCACTCCATTTTCACAGGTTCGGAGTTTTTAGAGTTTTCTGAGCAGAATAGTAAGAAAATATCGCACAATTCAAGGTTGTTATTCATAAAGTCGTAAATATCATCCTTAAGGGCTTCTTCCCAATATAGGATATCACCAATTCTCGGATACTTTTTCAATTTTTCAGATATCTTGCTAATCTCAAAAAATTCAGAGTCAGCCGTAGCATAACTAACAAAAACTAAAAGTTTCTTTCGCAAAATTACTGTATTTGAAATTTCCTCAATAACACTAATAATGATGTCTTTGGATTCCGAATTAACCGCAGAAAGGGCTATTGTTTTTTCACAAAACATTTCTTCAATTTTTTCTTTTTCAATCGCAGTCTTTTCTTTGTCTTGGAAGTTTGCAAATATATAGAAATTAGAAATTTCTACCTTTTGTTTTAGTTCTGAGTATAATTTATGAGTGCTTTGTAAGTTACTTGTAGCTGAATTCGTTATAATTATCACAGTATCTGAATTTTCTAAGAGATCTTTATAACCTTTTGAGTTATTAACGAGTTCTTCTAATCTGATTTCAATCAAGGTTACTTTTCCTAATCCTTCGAGTTCAACAGAATTCTGTACGACTTCATTTAGATCGTCATCAAGCATTAAAATAGTTTCGCCTGAAAGTAAATTCATAATGGTCGTTTTTCCTACGCCCTTTTCCCCAGTTATTAGAATTCGAAGATGTTCCATTATTACTGCATCTGTTGATTATTACTTTAAGTAAAAATATTTATACAATTAAAGATAAAGATATTAATTAAACAGATTCTAAATTATTTAAATTTATAATTCATTTCATCTTTTATGTGTAAAATTTAAAAATTCATTTAGCTTGTATTAATTAATAACATATAGAGGAAATTTTATGCGAATTTCAATAGAAGATACAAGAACAGGTAAAATTATCAAATTAGATGTTAAGGAACACCATTTAATTGAACGAATAATAGATATCGTTATTAAACATATGGGGATTATAAGCTCTGAACAAAGATCTTATTCTTTGGTCTACAATGAGAAGGAGCTACCAAACAAAATAACCATTGGGGACGCAGTTCATAAATTCGGTTTACGAGAAAACGAAGTGTTAGCCTTATGGGCTAAAGTCGTTGGCGGTAGAATTTAAGGTTCTTAATCATTCAGATAACATCCTTACAAGTAAAGAAGTTCAGCGTTTAAGTTCAATTTGGTAAGTTTTCAATTTAATAAAGAAATTAATCGTCAACTATAACAACATCATCGTCATCATTTTCTTCTTCTATCTCTTCACCATTACTATAATTCTGCCTAATTTTTTCTATTGGATTTTTTTTGAAGAATTCAGCAGCTTTAGAACAAATATCGTAATTAAGCGGATCGTCGGGATTTGGATTTTCTACTAATTTTTGTAATGATTTCACCGTGCTTTCTAAATCAGATAATCTAGACCACTTCTTTAGAATATTAATACAAATATAACCCGTGCCTGGTTTCTCTGAATTCTGTAATTCTATAGGATGAATGTTAGGGTGAAATATATTTGAATACCAAGATAAATCGATTCCTCCTGGATAAGGAAAGGACCTATTTAGTTTAATAAATATCCGATGAGTATTTTTTGGCATCAAAGATAACTTCTCTGTGTTATCCTTAGTAATAAATCCTAGGGAATTAATATTTACCCAAAAATCTACGTTTTTTTCATGAAAAGCAATTGTATCGTTCTCAATGAAATTTAAATTCTTTAAAATCTTAATCTCGTTTTCGATTCGTTCTTTCCAAATCTCAAAAGGCAATTCTGGCATGTTTAATCTCCCTCATTTATTGTAATATTAATTTAATTAGCTTATAGGTTTTTTATACGAACACGTCCAACATTCTGGATCTTTTAATTTTTCAATAATTTTAAATCTATTCATTAGACCATTATATAATAACTGTTTTCCAATCAGAGGTTCGCCTATTTGACTACTCCACTTCCCATATTTTCTGAAATAATCGATATCTAAAAGGAATTTTAGTACTTGTTGAGATTGTATTCCTCCAATTATTGAAGTTGTAGTAATGATTGTGGCAATTTTTCTTGTGGTTTCTTGATCTTCAGAATTAATTTCTTGACCTGTACAAGAGAATTTACTCCACATCAATTCTAAATCCTTATCAGAAATTGCACATTGTAAGCAAGCTGATTCATTTACCTTCGAATAGACGGCTTGTACTGTTCCGAAATATTCATCAATGCCCGAGTCAATAAATGGAATGTCGTAGTAATATGCGTAATTATTCGCTTCCAAACGAGCTTCAACGTTATCTAAACAAGAACATATTACATCGCACTCTCTGTAGAGATTTTTGTCTATTGCGTTTAGATCTTTTTTAATTGGAATTATTTTAACATCAGGGTTCAATATTTTACAAGCTTCTTTAACCACATCGACTTTATACTCGTTATTTTCCGCGGCTTTACTATTAAACAATACACATCGATTTAGATTTGACATCTCAATAAAATCAAAATCGATTATATAAATTGTTCCTACTCCAGATAAGACCAAATTTTTTACAACTTCGTTTCCCGTAGCCCCAACTCCGATTACCATGACCTTTGCGTTTGAAATTTTGTTCTGATCCCATCCATGGATTCTTTTTTGACGATCAAATATATCAGTATCGACTGAATCTTTATCAATTACTTTGATTTCTTGGTAATCTTTTTGAGTCGTCATTTTTAATAATCGTAATTTTCAAATGTTAATTTATCGAAATAATTGCATGACTAATTTCTTTATATCCTTTTTTGGTTGAATTGTCTAGAGTAAAAAAAGTATATTCGTTTCTTATCGGATCCAAGATTAACGCTACTTGGTAGGTTTCTGGAAAAAAGAATTTTTGCGTATGAATATCAGTTGTGGATAAAAAGCAACCAAAATCAGGATGTGTATGCCACCACCCTAAAATTCTTAGATCGTCGTCTTTCCTAAGATCTCTAAGTCCTTTTAACACAACATCGAAATTTCCCGCTGCCCCATCGATTTGAGAAGTAAAATATTGTTGACTATCTACGGCGTTCTTGTCAAATAACTGATCGGTAATAACTACATATTTTTTCTTCTTCCATTCTAATACATTTCCTACTAAATAACCAAATAATTCTAAGTTCGATGTAGCACAAATTCCTTTTATCACTTTCAATACATTTTCGGAAATATAAACAGGAAATATAAAATCGTGGTCAATCAACATTTTTCTAAGACAGTTCCGCCCGAAGTACTAGTGAATAATATTGTTATTAATAATGTTTAAACTATCATTTATATAATTAATTTAATTAAAGAAAGATATATTAATTAAAGTGATTAAAAGAAATTCATTTTAATATATAATTCTTAAATGCAACTATATAAAAGGTGCTAACATTTGGCTGAAGAAGAGAACGATTCCTTTCCAAAGATAATAAGCACCGAAGAAAAAGAAATCAAAAAACAAAAACCTCCTAATAATAAAATTCTACATTTTAATCTCGTCGAAGATAAAGAGGATAAGGTTTAATCTCTGGTTTTTATGTATAGTATTAAACCTATGAAAAAGGGGATTATCCATACAATTAGAACCCAAATAAACGCGTTTAGCCCCTTTTTTTTTGAGTCTTTATACACCCAAACTGAAATAAGTGTGGAGATTAGAAAGGGGATAGTCAAAAAAATTGTTAGAAGCAACAATACTAGTTCAATAAACTCAGTCATAATTTTCCCTCCAATATTTTTAATCGATTATTATTTCCTCATCACTTCTTTCTTCTTTCCTTACTTGTGTGGATTCATCGAACGGAGTTTCGCACACCCAACACATATTTTCTAAATTAGTTAAAGCGTTAGAACACTTAAAACAATATAAACTCTCACATTCTGGGCAGACATACGTTAATCTCGAGATTCTATTTTTACACACCAAGCATAGCCCTTTTTCTCTATACATTTTTACATCGTTTATGCTAATATTTACAGGTCTTGTAAACATTTTGATAGTATCTTGGATCTCCTCTTTACTTGTTTCGGGTTCCCTTCCACGGCTTCTAATAATGGTATAAATGATAAATACTACGACCAGAACGAGTAGTAAAACGGATATTAAAATAATGATAATGCTTAGAACATCTAATTGGAGATTGAAAACGAGAGTTAAAGCTAAGAACAATATAATAACGCCAATAACGATAAATATTGCTAATCTGATTAATAATTTGTTAAATAACTCAAAATAACCTAAAAACGGAGATATCGTGATAAAAACTCCAATAATCAAGAATAGAGAAGGCATTACTCGAGGGAACGGTGATATAGTTTTTATGAAAAATATCTCCAACGCCCAGCCAATTGAAAGAAGTATATACCCTATTGCCATCACGTAAGAGATCGCCCGAGACTCGCGTTTTGACCTGAAAGAAGACCAAATATATATTACGCATAATCCTAATAAGGTGATAAAATCAAATAGATAGAGGTATAAGTAAAAATATAACGAAATATAATTTCCAACATCATAAGTTTGGAATATTGCATCAAAATCACCCATATAATAACCTTCTATAAAATAGTCAGTAAAATAAAAATAAATTCTTGTAAACGCAATAATGATCCAAAAAACTCCAAAACTATACATTAAAACTTTTTCTTGCTTTTCTTCGCGACTTGATCCTCTATAAAAATAAAAAATACTGCATACAATTACTGTAAATATGAAAATAGTTGAGAAAAACCGCTCGAAAGGATCGAACAACATATTAGTTATTTCACCTGTAAATGTTTTTAAAGATAGTATTAATTTGGGTTACTAATAAAGATTACGATTCACTAAAGCGAAGACCAGACAAATCAAATTATGAGAAACATGTGGTTTTTATCTAGTCAGATTTGGACATTTATGAGATAAGCTTTAAATATAAAGTAAAATATTATTATTTTTCATTTGCGTTTATATTGTTTGTCGTAAAGGTATCCTTTAATGAAAACATTAATCGTTGCGCTTGGAGGAAATGCCCTCATTAAACCGGGTGAAAGAGGAACCCCCGAACAGATGATTAATAACTTACAAGCCCCGATAAAGCAAATAGCTGAATTATCTGAAGAATATAACATCGTTATTACTCACGGCAACGGTCCTCAAGTAGGCGCACTTCTCCTACAACAAGAAGCAACTGACGAGATTACGAAAATGCCTTTACAAATATTAGTGGCTGAAACTCAAGGTCAAATTGGTTTCTTAATTGAATCTACGCTCGACGAAGAACTTACGCGTCTTGGCATAGATATGAAGAAGTATTTTCTCACGGTACTAACTTATGTCGAAGTGAATCCTGCCGATATGGCTTTCATGCGTCCTACAAAACCAATTGGACCATCTTACAAGAGAAAGCGCCCTGGATATGTCAAAACTTCAAAAGGATGGAGGCGAGTGGTTCCCTCACCAAAACCATTAAGAATCATACAATCGCGTGAAATTAAAAAGTTAATGCAAGAAAATTTCATAGTTATATCCTGTGGAGGTGGCGGAATTCCCGTTATAAAAGAAGGTCCTCGCTTTCAAGGCGTTGAAGCTGTTATAGATAAAGATCTAGCAAGTGCAAAATTAGGGGAACAAATTAATGCAGAAATCCTTATAATTGCCACTGATGTTGAAAAAGTAGCACTAAATTACGGTAGAGTTGATTATAAATACCTCGATAAAGTTTCAACAGCAGACGCTAAAGAATATTTAAGGCAAGGACATTTTCCTCCGGGAAGTATGGGACCTAAGATTCAGGCTGTGATAAATTTCCTAGAATCTGGCGGCGAACAAGCAATTATAACTTCAATTGAAAAAATTAAAGAGGCGTTAGAAGGAAAGGCTGGTACTCATTTTTTCATAGAGGAAAACTAAATCCAATATAAAATAAGCATATTTTATGCTACAAGTACGTCTTCTATTACTTTTAAAGCCCAATCTATTTGGTCCTTAGTTATAATTAGAGGTGGAGCGAATCGAATGGTTGTAGAATGAGTGTGTTTGGCTAGTACTCCCTTGTCTTTGAACATTTGAACTATGTGTCTTGCGTCTGAATGGAACTCAATCGCCATTAATAAACCTTTACCTCTAACATCTTTTATCGGTATAATTGTTTTCTTTTTTGCGATGTTTTTAAGCCCTTCTAAAAAGTAAATTCCGAATTCCTTAGAACGTTGGGAAAGATGATCGTCAAGATGGACCTCTAACGCTTTTAAAGCTACGGCTGAAGCTAAAGGATTCCCGCCAAATGTGCTTCCGTGCGTTCCTGGCTTAATCACATCAGGACCAATAATATCCTTAGTGGTTACTACTGCGGAAACAGGGTAAACACCACCCCCGAGTGCTTTTCCAAGTAGTATGGCGTCAGGTTTCACATTTTCGTGATCACAAGCAAATAACTCTCCAGTTCTTCCGAAACCCGTCTGAATCTCGTCAGCGATCATCAAAACATTGTATTTTGTGCAGATTTCTCTTACTTTTTTAATAAATCCTTCAGGAGGAACGTTGACCCCAGCTTCTCCTTGAACAGGTTCAAATAAAAACGCAGCTACTTTTTCAGGACCTATTTCTAATATTGTATTTTCCAATTCTTCAGCATCGCCGTAAGGAATGGTAACGAATCCAGGAGTGTAAGGCCCAAAATTACCGTAATATCTAACGGCTTCAATATCTGTACTAAAACCTACTATTGTGATTGATCTTCCATGAAAATTATCCCGGCAGACAATAATTATAGCCTCGTTTTTAGGAATCTTCTTTTTAATATAACCCCATGCTCTTGCGACTTTTAAACCAGAAGAGACGGCTTCAGTTCCAGTGTTCATTGGAAGTGCCATAATCCCCGTATTTTTTGGATCGTTGATATGCGGTCCTACAACTTCACATAGTCTTTTTAAAAAAGGACCCATCTTATCATTATAAAACGCTCGAGATGTTAAAGTAACTTTATCCGCTTGTTCCTTTAAAACCTTTATAATTTCGGGATGACAATGTCCAGTATTCTGAGAAGAATAGGCAGATAAACAATCCAAATATTTCTTCCCTTCTGGATCGTAAACCCATACTCCCTCTGCTTTAGAAATAACCACCTCTATTGGGTGATAGTTATGTGCGCAATATTTATCATCCATTTCCATATAATCTTTTGAACTTGGCATGCGAATTCATACTTTTCTTATATAGTATTTAGAATATTTAATAAAATGAAGGTTGTCATTAAAAGTATTAATATTTTTTAGTTTTGGGAAGTACGTGGGATTCTAAAAATCATTTTTTCGTTTTTTTTATTGTGTAACAAATAAATTTGTACAAAATTATTGAACAAATAAATTTATATATGTAATTCTGTTAAAGATTTCTTGTACAAAATTTTCTAAAAAAAACAGAAATTCACAAAAAAGAAAGTTGAAAAAAATGAAAAAAACAAAAAACACAAAAAAAAAACTAATTGTTTGTGCAACTTCTATTATAATAGTATTAATGCTCTTACCTATACAATCCGTAAGTGCACCTCCATTTGGTGGTGGGTTGGACTCTTGGCGTTCTAAAGTAACTATTATGCGAGATAATTATGGAGTGCCTCATGTATACGCAGAAACGAAAGAAGGATTAGCATTTGGTGCTGGTTATGCTATCGGTCAAGATCGGTTATGGCAGGCAGATTTATTCCGAAAACAAGCTTTTGGCAATCTTTTTGAATTTGGATTAGGTAGCATTAATGCTGATTATGTAACAAGATCTCAGGGATATAGTAGAGAAGAATTATTAGAAATATGGGATAACTGGGTACCATCGTTTCCAGAAGCAAAACTTAAAGAAATGATTCTGGCGTATAGAGATGGTTTGAACTTATATATCGAAGAAGCATTGACAGCAGCAGCTCAAGGAGATTATTCGCTGCTTCCT
>Ga0255055_10000969_pt1 | contig 21891 bp, 23 predicted proteins | sample JV7_2_27_MG_FD_188633 | JGI IMG/M metagenome (GOLD analysis project Ga0255055, IMG submission 188633) | Seawater microbial communities from Jervis Inlet, British Columbia, Canada - JV7_2_27 | ecosystem: Environmental > Aquatic > Marine > Inlet | place: Canada: British Columbia | collected...
CGCCGCTGGCCCAGATCACGCTATCGACGGTGCCAGTGAGGATCCGACCCGGGTAGAGCTCGAGCGCGATCTCGACATCGTCGCCGGGTTGGACACGCCGCACGACGCTCTGCTTGAGCGGCACCACAAGGTAGCGTTCGGAGCTGTCGATAAAGCTCATCACCGCGGATCCCGCGCGCACGACGGAGCCCTCGCGCAGCTGCAGATTGGTCACGAAGCCGTCGGCCGGCGCCTCGACCGTCGCCCAGGACAGATTGAGCTCGGCCTGGCGGAGCTGGGCGCGGATCTGCGCCACCGAGGTGTTCTCGCCGTCGATCACCGAGTCGACGGCAAGCTGCGCCTTCGATTCGGCGGCCCGCGCGCTGGTGAGCTGGTTTTCGGCCTGCACCACGATCGTGTTTTTGCCGCCCAGAACCGAATCGACCGAAGCCTGCACGCTCGCCTGCTGGGCGATGGCCTGGAGTAGCACCTCTTCCGCCGCGATTGAGCTCTGGCGCTTGGTGTCGACGGTCACGTCGCTGACCGCGCCCGGGTCCGCCGCCTGGGCGGCCACCACCCGGTCGTACTGGTCACGCGCCAGGTCGCGCTGCGCCGTCGCCTGAGCCACCGCCGCGATCGCCCCGTCGAGTTGGGCCTGCAGGCTGGTCACCTGCTGGCGCGAGCTGACCAGGCCGGCGCGGGCCTGCTCGACACCGGCCTTCGCCGAGGCGAGGTTGTCCTCGAGCGACTTCGCATTCTGCTCCGCCTGCACCAGGCCGGCGCGGAGACCGTCCACGGCCGCCTGGAACGGTGCGGGATTGATCTTGAACAGCACGTCGCTCTTCTTGATGGGTGTGTTGGGGGATACGGGCACGTCGATGACCCCCCCGGTCACCTGGGGCGCGATCTGCACCACGTACTGGGAGACCACCGCCTGCTTCGAGTAGGGTTGGAACAGATTCATCGAGAACAGGATCCAGCCGATGACCACGACGCCGACGATCGCGGCGATGGTCCATGTCCTCGAGTTCGGCTCAACGACCTTGAGCTTGTAGACCAGTAGCCAGATCAGCCCGCAGTAGATCAGGGTTAGGACTGCGATCATCGGCTTACCTCCTTGTCGGCGCTCATCCGGGCGAGCTGTTGCTCGACGGCATCGAGCCGGGCGCCGAGGCGCGCGACCTCGTCGGCCGTCCCCGCGGTCCGCTGCGGTGGCGCATCGGCCGGAGTCGTCGCCTCCCAACCCGCGGGCCGCGTGTAGGCCCAGATCAGTGCCAGCGGCCACAGCAGCCCCATCGTAATGACGCCGATCCAGCTGGCGACGTTGATGGCGTCGGCCTGCGGGTGGCCGCGCTCGCGGGCGATCTTCCTGGGCAGCATGCCGAGCTTGGCAACGACGACCCCCAGTACTGCAACCAGGAGGATCATCACGAGAATGGTGAAGATATTTAGAATCACGGCGTTACTCCTCGCTCGTGACGGACCCGGCCCGGGCGATCTTCGTCCCGGGTTCGTCGTAGTCCGCGCCGAGGCTCAGATAGAGGTTGATGCGATTGGCCAGTCGCTGATTCTCGAGCGAAAGCAACCGACTCTTGTCGCCGATCAGGGCTCCCTGGATCTGCATCACGCTGAGGAAGTCGATGAGGCCGAAGTCATACTGGACCCGGGCCTGGCGCAGCGCGTCGGTTGCCTCCTTCACGACCACATTCTGAAACTCCACGGCCTCCAGAAAATAGGTCTCGTCGGCCAGCGCATTCTCGACCTCGCTGAAGGCCACCAGCACCGCCTGGACGTAGCCATGCAAAGCAGCCTGCTGCTGACTGCTGGCAATCTCGACGTTCGCTCTCAAGCTGCCGCCGGCGAAAATCGGGGCGAACAGGCTGGCTCCCAGATTCCAGAACGGATCCGGAAGATTGAGAGCGGTTCGCAGGCCACTGGCGGCGCTGTTGGCAGAGGCGGTCAGGCTGATGCTGGGCAGCCGGGCGGCCTGGGCCACCTGGATCTCGTGGAAAGCGCTCGCGACCTGGCGTTCCGCAGCGACGATGTCCGGCCGCCGTTCGAGAATCTGCGCCGGGATGCCGACCGGGATCGGCGGCGGGACCGCCGCCACCTCGTCGGCGAGCCCCAACTCCGCGTCAGGATATCGTCCCAGCAGCAGCTGCAGGCTGCGAACGGACTGTTCGAGGTTGCTGCGGTTCTGCCGCAGTTTCTCCTCCTCGGCGGCGAGCTGAGACCGCGCCAGGTGGAGGTCCAGCTCGGAGACCAGGCCGGCGTTGTATCGGGCCTGGGCGATCCTCAGGTTGCGCTGGTCGAGGCCGATCGCCTCTTCCGACAGCTCCACCTGCAGCTTGTTGGTGATCGCGAGGAACCAGGAGCTGGCCGTCTGGGCCGCCAGAGAGAGCATTGCGAACTCGTACTCGTTGGTGGCTGAGACATAGTCGGCCGTTGCAGCGGCCTTGCCGGCCCGGATACCTCCCCACAGGTCGATCTCCCAGCTCGCTGCCACCGCGGCGCTGCTGCGGTCGGAGGTGGGCTCGCCGTCGAAGCCGCCGACCGCCACGGCGCCTGCGCTCAGGCCGATGAAGGGGTAGAGATTGGCGCCCGCTTTGACCGCCGACAGGCGGGCCGCCTCGAGCTGGGCCGCGGCGCTTTGGAGGTTCTGGTTCTGCTCGAGAGCCTCGGCTACGATCGCCTCGAGCTGCGGGTCGCCGAAGGCCGCCACCCAACCCGCCGGCACCGGACCGGGGAGCTCGTCCATGGAACCCGCCGCCCACCGATCGGGTTCTGTCGCCTCCGGGGGCAGCTCCGGCGGCTGCGCCATTCTGACAGTACAGCTTGAGACGAGCGGCAACAGCGCGAGGAAGCCAATCAAGGCCACTCTCGGTGGGCCATTCCTGACCAGATCGCTCATTCTCCTCCCCCTCGGCAGCTCGCCACGCCATGCTGCGCATAGGACGCTGCGAATCTCTCGGGTCGAAGGACAGCCAGCGTTCTCATCCGCCGGCCGCCCGGATAATCGCACTGAGACCATTGAGGCCGAACTGGACCCCCATGGCCATCACAATCAGCCCCATGAAGGATTGTACCGTTGACCGGACGAACCCGCCTCCCGCAGCCCCGCCGCCGCCCCGGGACACGAGAACCAGCACCAACCACGTGACGAGGGTCGCCGCGGCCACGGCAATCAACACCGTGACCGGGATTTCAGCATGAGTGCCAGGTCCGCAGTTCCGTAGTTATCAACCCTCTTGAAGCGGCGAGTGGCCTGCCGACATCCGGGATGGAGGGCACAGCGCAATGGTCGGAGGTTCTAGCGAAAGCCATTGCTTGACGAATCCAAGAGTATATTATATTTTCTTTTAATGGTGTTTAAGAACATTAACGGGAAATATAATGAACTCACAATCACAGAAGTTAGGGGATCTCGCAACGCGTTTCTTTGCCTATGCCCAGCTCAGGCAGAAGGAAACGGTGCGTACAGGAGAACTGCAAGAGGAACTGGCAATTTCTCCCGCCAGGGAGCGAGACCTTCTGCGCCGGCTCGCGCGCTCCGGCTGGATTGTGAGGCTTCGGCGCGGCCTTTATCTCGTCCCTCCCAGTATTCCTGCGGGCCGATACAGTCCCGGTGTTTATCTGGCTCTTCAGAAATTGATGGAAGACCGTGAGGGCACCTATCAGATATGTGGACCCAGCGCTTTCAGCCACTACAGACTGAGTGAGCAGGTAACCAACATCACCTATGTCTACAACAACCGCATTTCGGGAGAACGGATCATCGGCAGTCTCCGATATGTGCTGATCAAGGTTGCCGACCAGCGATTGGGAGCGATCAGTTCTTTCACCACCCCTGACGGCGCCAGAGCGGTGTACTCCTCCAAAGCCAGGACCCTGATGGATGCCGTCTACGACTGGTCTCGCTTCAATGGCCTGCCTCGCGCCTACGACTGGATTCGCGGCTCCTTGTCGATGGGAGAATGCGTCGGGGAACTCGTTGAAGCTACCCTGAGTTTCGGAAACCAGGCATCAACCCGCCGAATCGGGTATTTGTTGGATACTCTGGAGCAACCGAAAAGTCTGCTCAAGAAACTCAAGTCGTCTCTCAACCCAACGAGGGCGCTGATACCTTGGATTCCTACGAAACCGCAACGAGGACGAATAAACCGGGAATGGGGGCTGATCATCAATGATTGAAGCACAGTTCAACGTTGCAACCATTCACGATGACTTTGATCTGTTCAGATCTGCGTTGACGAATACTGAAGCTGAGTCAGGATTCATTGCTCGTTTGATCGAGAAGGACTATTTCTGCTCCCTTATCCTGAACTTCATTTACAGCGGGTCAAACCATTCACTCGTCTTCAAGGGAGGAACCTGTCTGAGCAAGGTTTATACCGATTTCAATCGCCTGAGCGAGGACTTGGACTTCGTCCTCTCAACGGCAATTGATGCAAAAAGGAGTGAGCGGCGCGCCCGAATGATGCCTGTGAAGAGTCTGTTGTCCGGGCTGCCGGGTGGCATAACTGCTCTGCACATGGCCTCCCCGCTGGAGGGCCACAATCAATCTACACAATACATAGCCTCTCTTGAGTATCCATCCGCAGTTACCGGAGGGAAGGAACAGATCAAGATCGAAATTGGACTGCGTGAACCACTCCTTCGACCCGAGATAATTCAGCCGGCGCGCACACTCATGGTCAGCGGCTTGACTCGACGGGCAGTGGTGCGCCCATTTGATGTCGTAGCCATGGATGTCCGGGAAGCATATGCTGAGAAATGCCGCGCGGCCCTGACGCGACGGAAACCGGCGATCCGGGACCTATTCGACATTCACCATGGCACCACACGGCTTGGCATCGACGTTCTCGATCCTGAGTTCATCAAGATGGTCAAGATGAAGCTTGTCGTACCCGGCAACCCTGCTGTCGATACATCGTCTGAACGGAGAGAAACCCTCGTGAGGCAACTTGATGCGGAACTCCGGCCGGTTCTTCGCCAAACCGACTTCAATAATTTCGATCTCGATGCCGCGCTTCGGACAGTGAATCGCCTCGCAGAAGCTGTCGACAAGACGTGAGTTCTGCACATACGTCGGGATGGCACAGTGGCCAGTTCCGCCCGCCCGCCCAGTAGCCAGTGGCCAGTAGCCAGTGGTCAGTAGCCAGTAGCCAGTTCCCAGAACCCCGGGAGGGAAGGGGGGCGGATACCGGGTACCGGGTACCGGGTACTTGAGAGGCTAGCCAGTGGCCAGTCCCGCCCACCCAACCAGTACCCAGTTACCAGTACCCAGGCAGGGAGGGAAGGGGGGTGGAAACTGGGTACCGGGTACCGGGTACTGGGTACTTGCATCTCGATGCAAAAAATTCATTTCGTCGCGCGACTCAGAACCGGAAGAACACCCCCGCGCTCTATGAGTGCCAGGTCAGACGATTCCGACGATTCTTTGATAAGCCGAAGGGAAGCTTGCCTCTGCGGAGAATCCCGGGTACAATCACCGCAAAAGGTGCGGTGAAAATGACGTTCATTCATGAAACCCCCGAGTGGCCACAGTTCTCATGGGGCAGCGATGCTCTCGCGGTACCCCTTGCCGCGGTGCGCCACAAGCAGGGAAAGCACCTAGGGAAGATGGAAGGCTTGGGTTTCGACCTTCGTGCAGAGGCAAACCTCACGGTGTTGACAAGTGAAGTACTGAACTCCTCGGCGATTGAAGGGGAGACCCTAAAACCCGATGAGGTCCGTTCGTCAATCGCACGGCGGCTGGGGCTCGATGTTGGGGGTCTTCCCGAGCCAGGGAGGGAGGTCGAGGGCGTCGTCGAGATGACACTCGATGCCACTCAGAACTTCGAGGCGCCGCTCACAGATGAGCGTCTCTTTGGCTGGCACGCATCCCTGTTCCCAACCGGGAGAAGCGGTATGAGCCGTATCACCGTCGGGGCCTGGCGTCCCAAAGAGGCGGGTCCGATGCAGGTGGTCTCAGGTCCCATCGGTCGCGAAAAGGTGCACTTCGAGGCGCCTGAGGCCAAGCGCCTCGAGACTGAGATGGCGAGGTTCCTCAAGTGGTTCAACACCCCTCCGTCAATCGACCCCGTTCTCAAGGCGGGTATCGCGCACCTCTGGTTCGTCACCATCCACCCTTTCGAAGACGGCAATGGCCGCATCGCTCGGGCGATCGGCGACATGGCGCTTTCGCAAGCCGATGGCACCAGCGACCGCTTCTTCAGCTTGTCCTCGCAAATCGAGGCAGAACGCAAGGAGTACTACCTCCAGTTGGAAGCGGCGCAGCGCGGTGACCTCGACATAACGCGATGGCTGACGTGGTTTCTCAGCTGCCTCGATCGGGCGATTGGGAACGCCGAAAAGACCCTCGTTGCCGTGCTGCACAAGGCGAAGCTCTGGCAGCGAATCAACCGCCGCCCGGTCAATAATCGGCAGCGCGAGGTGATCAATCGGATGTTGGGGAAGTTTGAGGGATTCCTGACCACCTCCAAGTACGCCAAGCTCGCCAAGTGTTCACAGGACACGGCGCTGCGCGACATCCGCGAACTGCTCGAGCGGGGCATCATAGTGCAGAACCCAGGTCGCGGGCGAAGCACGAGCTATCGACTGGCTGAACCAGACATGGTTATGGACTGAGGTGGCAAAAGGTACCCAAAAGGCAAATGGTCCAGTCACGTTTTTCTTATTGAATCTAAATGGTGCCGGAGGAGGGGATCGAACCCTCACGGGATTACTCCCAGAGGATTTTAAGTCGTCGGGCACCCCGGCAGGCATTCCCTTTATCTACTTCATTTAAGATCCTAAATCCATGAAGTAGAGGTACTTGATCTTGTGACGGTTTGTCACCGGTTGCTGACGTTTCTCGATGGTTCTTACGAAGTACTGCACCACCAGTGCACCACGATGCTACTGCCGGCGTAGCTCGCGAACGCCGTTACGCCAGCGCGATTTCGACGAGCTCGGTTCTTTTTAGATCTGTTGCCACTGATGCCGAGCGGCGGTTTGAACACCTTCTCACCGACCCTTGACCAGATCTCGGATTCGGAACGAGCTCTTGACACTGAAGTCGATCACGTTGGTGGAGGTTTTGAATTCTCCCTCGATGGTTGCGCGGGAACGCTGCCGATGGTATCGCAGATCCAACGTCCAATTCTTGTTGATGACGTAGCCGAGACCCACTGTCGTCCTGGTTCGCTTGGCGAAGAACTCCGGGGCCTCGTCAACGAGGTCGGCAAAAAACTCGATCGCCAGCGGCACGTAGAAGGCACCCGGTTCGAGGGTGTAGGTGTTGAGAGGGATCTTGGTGTCGAGGCGGTAGCGAAGCCGCATCGCGAAGACCCACCCGTCTAACTCGGTGACCCGCTCCTCGAGCCGCAGTCTGCGTGCGGGGAGCGGCATCATCGAAACGCTGGCGCAGTCCGGTTTCAGCCTGGTGGCGGCCGGAGTCCTCGTGACCTCGACGCCCGTGCTGGTCGGGTACGCGTTTGGTCGCAAGGTGCTCGGGATCAACCCGGTCCTTCTCCTCGGGGCAATCACCGGGTCGATGACCAGTGGGGCGTCGCTCAGCATCGTGACCGCCGAGGCCCGCAGCGCGGTCCCTGCGCTGGGATACACAGGTGCCTACGCCTTTGCGAACGTGATGCTGACTGTCGCGGGCAGCGTGATCCTCTTCTTTTAGCCCGGCCGCCCGCCCAGTAACCAGTGGCCAGTTCCCAGTACCCAGTGAGGGAGGGAGGCTGGATACTGGGTACCGGGTACTGGCTATTGACTCCTCGACGTCCAGTCTGTCGACCCTGAGGCGAGTGCCTCGAGCAGCTCGCCGACCCAAGCCTCGAACTCCTCGAATGCATCGGAGCCAGCATCAAGGGCGGGAGGCAGGAGCCCGGCGCCGCGAATCTGCGAAGCGAGAGTCGTGAAGAATCTCCGGATTTCGACCGGCCTAGTTGATGGGCGGAACCTGTCGATCTCCTCGATCAGGTTGAGAGAACCGCGGAGTACCGCGAACAGCTGTCGCCACTTCGGGAAATGGACCGGCTCGGGTGCGAGAAGCTCAGAAAAGCTCTTTCGGCCAAGGAATCGGTACCCCTTCCGGTTTCCTGACACCTCCAGCTCGGCAAAACCGCCCATGCGCAGGTCTTCGAGAGCGTCACGTGTTGCCCTTTTCGTGTACCCGACCCCCTCGTTGACCAGGTCGGCGGCGGTCAAGGTCTCATCCGATCGGTCCAGAAACACACGGACGACCTCGGCTTTTGCGGTGACCCCCAGCAAGGTACGAAGTCTCAGCGAGAGCTGAGCCGCACGGTTGAGACCTCCAGGGCCTGATCTCTGACGGAGCTGCACCGGATAAGGCTGATGTGACTCTCCGAGCCCATGGGATCGTGCCATCGAGACCGTGGCCAGAAAGCGGCCGAGCTGCGGCTGATACCTGGCCGATTCGCCGAATCGAAGTTCGCCAAGCAGGCTTTTGAGTCGAGCTTCCGACAGAAAACGCCGATGCTGGAGACACCATGCCATCGCCTCTTCACGCAAACGCGGGTCGATCGGGTCGACGGTCGCTGTGAACAGCAGCAACGCCTCCGGGTCGATCCACCAGGCCTGGTGTCGCCTTTCCCAACCGGGGACTCCGAGCTCACTCCACAAGCTCCACAGCAGCCCCTCGAGGCGTTGTCTACACACCTGGAGCAAGCTGGTTGTCGGCATTTTTGACTCCAAAATCGGTAAGGACGAGAAGCAGGACGGAACGGAACCCTTGCGAGGGGTCATGGGTCTGAGCCCATCGCGCCGCAGTGACGAGCTCGTCTGCAGTCGGTGACAGAGCCCTCAGGTCGTGCGCGTGCTTGCCCTTGGGGTCACCCCGATCGGCTGCCGCATGTAGCTTGAGGCAGATCTGGTCGAACCGGCTCGCGAGGTGGAGTGTGAGAGATCCGTAGGTTTGTTTCATGCAACGGTCAGCAAAGCCATCCGGGAGCCCGTGGTCCATCACGTCGCTGGGTTGGGTGTTGATCCAATCTGGCGCAAGGTCGAGCTGGGCGGCAACAGCATCGCGGGTCTCTCTGAGCACCTGCGGAAGCTCATCGAGCTTCAGGTAGGTGCCGGACTCCACCGATGCGATCAGGTCGAGGTCTTGTGTTGGACGTTCGATGAATCCGAGCAGCAGCAAGGCACTTCCCCCGATGCCTACGACCTCAACAGAGATCCCCCGATCCTCCAGATAGCTGCCCGCCAGCTCGAGGGCCTCGGTGAGACGTGTTTTGTTGAGCAGTGCCATCATACGAGAAGTTTACATGCTCGATTCGAGAATTTCAACTTCTCGACACAATTAATGGTCCGCCCGCCCGAGCCCACCCGCCCAGTGACCAGTTCCGCTCACCCACCCAGTGGCCAGTGACGAGCATCTCGGTCTCAAAGCGAGCACCCTGCGCTCGCGCATGCAGCGGCTGGGGATCTCGCGGCCTTGTTAGAATGACACGCGTGAGTATCCTCGGGTAATGGAAGACACCAGATCTCTGCTCGACCACACGTTGCGCTTCGTGCTCTCCGGAATCGAACGCGAGCTGCGGCTTGAAATCGACTGGAGAGCAGCGGGGCGGGGACGGAACGTGTTCCGACGTGCGGCGATCTACGCCGCGGCGATGCTGCGTGATCTGGTCAGAATCCCGCTGCACCATCCCGACGGCGTCGCGCAGGCGAGATTTCGTGCCCGGATTCAATACATCGAACGCACCGCCATGCCGACAGTGAAGTTCTTTCTCGACCACTACCCCCTGTCGCAGCGTCAGCAGGACGCGTTGGCTTCGGCATTGTCCGAGTTCGAAGCGTCTGTCGGCCTCATATCCGATGGAAAAATTCGCGCGCTCGACGAGTGGTACGCCACCATGGAGGAGTTCGGTGAATTGACCGAGCGGTGCGGGCGCGCCGCAGACGCGATCGCAGAGGCGATCCGCGGACGGACCGCCGAATCCGCTGCGGAGCCTCAGGATCGGCCTTCGGAGGTCTGACGCCCGCCCGCCCGACCAGTGGCCAGTGGCCAGGTCAAGTCCTGGCGAAAAGTTGCCTTTCGATCGCGAGCCGCGGAGCTGCGAAAGATACATAGCCTGGAGCGTGAGCCCCAGGATAAGGGCAAGAATAAGAGAAAAAGCCGCGGAGCGACGACAGAAATGTGGCGCCGACGCTATCGGCTCACGCCACAGCACGAATCTGTCGCCCCCTCCGGGGGCTTTTATTCTGTTGCTGTGTTCACCCTGGGGCTCACGCCCCAGGCTAAGAACCTGTCACGCCTCCGGCGCTTCTCTTCATCTCATTCGTCCGGTTTGGCGGCGGTCCAACCTCAGATATCTACCTATCGCAGGACGGGACCGGTGGGTGGAACTGGCTACTCGGCGGGCGGGTGGCACTGGCCAATGGGTAGGCGGGCGGGTTGCCTTACGCGGTCGCTGCCAGGTTCTCCCGCAGGACCCGAGGGTGCCGAGCGGCGATTTTGAGCAACGCCAGAGCCGGCCCCTCCGGGTTTCGCCGACCCTGCTCCCAGTTGCGCAGCGTATGAACGCTGATCCCAAGGGCGTCTGAAAACGACTGCTGAGTCATTCCCAGAAACCGCCGCAGGGCAACGATGTCATCGCCCCCTTGCAACTCGCCACGCATGATCCGCTCACGTTGCGCACGCGGCATCGCCCGTTCGAACTCACTCTTTGTCAGCTCTCGATAATCTTCAGTCATCACGCTTCTCCCGTATATCGTCTGAAGAGGCCGGCCTCGGACCTGGTTGCGAATCGCGCACTGATGATCCGAGTCGTTTCTTCAAATCGCTCCGTGTACACGACCACAATCATTCCGCGACGCACCGGACCAATCGCGATGAAGCGGTCTTCGTCCTCGCTATGTTCGATATCGTAGATTTCGAGATAGTTGACACCGGTCGTGAACAACTCCTTGGCCTCGTCGAACGAGACGCCATGCCGCTCCCTGTTGGCCCTCTCCTTCTCGACATCCCACTCAAAATCCATGACCAATCATCATTATAAGCCATTGGCTTAGTAAGTCAATGGACGAGCAGAACCGGCCACTGGCTACTGGGCGGGTGGGTGGTACTGGCTACTGGGTGGGCGGGCGGGTTGCCTTACGCGGTCGCTGCCAGGTTCTCCCGCAGGACCCGAGGGTGCCGAGCGGCGATTTTGAGCAATGCCAGATCCGTCCCCTCCGCAGGCTTCAGCTCGTGTGTCAGACCTGAATTCTCCCCTTTCAATCCATGGGGGGTCACAAGCGTGTTCGACGCTCTCTGACTCAAAAACCTTGAATCGCTACTGCACCGAGAGTGCACCATTTCCCTGAGAAGCCTTCAGCCACCGTAACACTGACTAACTGTAACTAATTGATTCTAAATGGTGCCGGAGGAGGGGATCGAACCCTCACGGGATTACTCCCAGGGGATTTTAAGTCCCCAGCGTCTGCCATTCCGCCACTCCGGCAAGAGACGGGTCCATCATAGCTGGAATTCTGAATTCGGAATTCGGAATTCGGAACGCGAATCACCCACCCATGTGCACAGACTCTTCTGATGACGGTGAAGTGCACGGAGGTGGGGATCTCCAGCGACGGTGCCATCTCATACCTTTTACTCAGGGTCGCAGTACGCATTGAGAGCGGTTCGGCTCAGGAGAGGCAGCCAGGCGGTCTCCTAACCCTCGAGAGGTTGCATAATCAGCACATACAAGTTATGATAGTATGCATGAGAACCACGATCTCTCTCGACGACCGGATCTTCGAGGCCGTCAAACAACGGGCCGCAGCCGAGGGTCGCAGCGTCAGCGCATTCATCGCCGCCGTGCTCGATGACGCGATGAAACGTGACTTGCGCCCGGAGGAGGAGCGGCCATTTCGTCTGGTGACGGTTGGCGGCGGCGGGCCATATCCGGAGATCGATCTCGACCGGCCGAGAGAGCTCATGGTGGCCGAAGACGAAGATCGGTATCGCTGATGTTGGTTCCCGATGTCAATGTGCTCATCTACGCCCATCGCACGGACTCGTGTGATGACCATGAAGCGTACGCAGAGTGGCTGACGAAGGTCGCCACCGGCCACGAGCCGTTCGCCCTTTCAACCCTCAGCCTTTCCGGCCTGGTCCGGATCGTCACCAACCCGCGGATCTTTCGACGCCCATCGACCCTGGACGACGTGTTCGCCTTCGTCAACGAGCTCACCGCACGCCCGAATGCTCGTGTCATTCACCCGGGACCACGCCACCTCGAGATCTTCGAGGACCTCTGCCGCAGATCGGGGGCCACGGCGAAACTGGCGGCGGACGCGCAGCACGCCGCAGTCGCCATCGAACACGGATGCACTCTGATCTCCACCGACTCCGACTTCGACCGGTTCCCCGGGCTGCGGTGGCGCCACCCTATGCGAAAGCACTGACCGCCACTCCGGCAGGAGACACAGCCATCATAGCTGGAATTCGGAGTTCGGAATTCGGAATTCGACCCATCCTGCTTGGGTCTTTCAAAAGTGCAATTTCGACGGCACATAGGCATCGCCCCCTGTTATCCTGGCCTTATGGATGCGGACAACAACAAACAGGAGATCGAGACCTCTGAAGAGGGGTATCCGATCGAGATCTATACGGACGAGCGGATTAGAGAGTTCCTCGCTGAGGACGAGCTGACGCCTGAGCAGAAGAAACGCCTCGAAGAGAAACTCAAGGAATCGAAGAAGGTGATTTCGCCGCCAAAGACCGAACGCTCATAGCTGATATCTCTCAACACAAAAACCACTGAGCGGCACCGGACAATCGGGGACAAACCCTCCGCGCAAGATTCGAGAATTGTGGTTTGACCGTGCTAGAAACACTGTAATGGGGACTCGAACAGCCGAAGTCGTGATCTGTGGCGCCGGGATCGCCGGGATCTCGACCGCCTGGCAGTTGGCGGTGAGGCACGGGGTCCGCGACGTGGTCCTGGTGGACGAGCGGCCGCCGATGACGCTGACCTCGGACAAGTCGACCGAGGCTTACCGCAACTGGTGGCCGGGGCCCGACGACGCGATGGTGCGGCTGATGAATCGTTCGATCGATCTGTTGGAAGACATGGCGGAGGCGAGCGACAACCGCTTTCTGATGAACCGCCGCGGCTACGTCTACGCAACCGCCAACTCGGGACGAGCCGAAGCGATGCAAGCCGCGGGAGTGCTCGCGTCGAGCTACGGCGCGGGCCCGCTACGGGTCCACGCCGGTGGGACAGGCGGGCCCGACTACCAGCCGGCGCCGGCGGAGGGCTGGAGAGATCAGCCTGACGGCGCCGATCTGATCCTCGATGAGGAGCTGCTCCGACACGCCTTCCCTTACCTAGCACCGGACACGGTGGCGGTGCTGCACGCCCGTCGCTGCGGCTGGTTCTCGGGCCAGCAGCTGGGCATGCAGCAGCTCGAAGAGGCGCGGGCGGCCGGGGTCGAGGTGATCGAGGGGCGCGTCGAGTGGATCGAAACTACCGGCAGGCGGGTGTCGTCGGTACAGATCGGCACCGGAGGCGAGGTCATCACCGTCAGCACACCACGTTTCGTCGTGGCCGCCGGCCCCATGCTGCGGGAGGTCGGCGCGCTGCTCGGCCTCGAGCTGCCGGTCTTCTCCGAGCTTCACCTCAAGATGTCTTTCGAGGACCTCCTCGGCGCACTGCCTCGCGATGCGCCATTCCTGATCTGGGACGATCCGCAACATATCGGGTGGGTTGATGAGGAGCGGGAGATCCTTGCGGAATCCGAGGTGATGCGGCCTCTGCTCGACGTAATGCCGGCCGGCGTCCACACAAGGGTCGAAGGCGGCGGCGGAAGCCGGCACATTCTTGTCCTCTGGCCCTACCGCCTCGAGCCGGTGGCGGAGGTCTTTCCGTTGGTGGTGCCCGACCACTACGCGGAAATCTGTCTGCGCGGGATCAGCACGATGGTTCCGGGTTTGGCAGCCTACCTGGAGAGATTGCCGAAGTCCTACATCGACGGCGGCTACTACACCAAGACGCAGGACAACCGCCCGCTTGCCGGCCCGCTTCCGATCGAGGGGGCCTTCGTTCATGGTGCGTTGTCTGGCTACGGCTTGATGGCTTCAGCGGCGACCTCGGAGCTGGTGGCGCTGCATGTCACGGATGAGGAGCTTTCCGACTACGCTGGGGCGTTCCATCCGGCACGTTTCGACGACCCGGAGTATGTGGCGAAGATCGCGGAATGGGATGACGAGACGCAGTTGTAAACCGCCCACCCGACCAGATGCTCGATACTGGATGCTCGATGCTCGATCCGCCCACCCACCCGGCAGGCGAGACGCCTGCCCCACAAGGCAGGAGGATTGTAAGCGTGTCCTTACGGCGCCGCCTCCAGCGGGCTGAATAGACAGAAAAAACCGCCCTCCGTTTGACTGGAGGGCGGGTGGGAATTCCTAATTCAGAATTCCTAATTCGGAATTCTACTCGTCGTCTTCCTCTTCGTCGCTCGAAGCTGCGGCGATGATCTTCTCCCGCAGCTGTATCGGCACCTCGGAGTACTGGGCGAACTCCATGTGGAAATCGCCGCGGTCCTGGGTTATGGAGCGAAGGGTCGGTGCGTAGGTCAGCATCTCGGCCAGCGGGACAGCTGCCTTGACGGTGGTGGTGCCGTCCTCGGAATCCATGCCCTGGACCCGGCCGCGGCGCGAGTTGAGGTCGCCCATGACATCGCCGAGATTGTCCTCGGGTGCGTAGACTTCGACCTGCATAATCGGCTCGAGCAGGGTCGCCTTGCATTTGGCGGCGGCATCCCTGAATGCTTTGCGACCGGCGAGCTTGAACGCCATCTCCGACGAATCCACCGCGTGCTCTTTGCCATCGAGGAGAGTGATCTTGAAGTCCACCATCGGATAGCCTGCGACCACGCCTCGCTCGGCGGCCTCCCGGATGCCCTTGTCCACCGCCGGCCGGTAGGTCTGCGATATCGAGCCACCGAAGATCTTGTCGATGAACTCGTAGCCCTTGCCGTGGTTGGGCTCCATTTTGATCGAGCATTGGGCGAACTGGCCCGAGCCGCCGGTCTGCTTCTTGTGGCGGGTGGTGACCTCCGTGGCCGATTTGATGGTCTCGCGATAGGGCACCTTGGGCTGGTGGAGAACGACATTGACGTTGTAGCGCTTCTTGAGCCGGCCGACGACGACCTCGACATGCAGTTGGCCGGCGCCGGAGATCAACATTTCCTTGGTCTGCCGATCGCGGCCAATAGTGATGGTGGGGTCCTCGTCGCGAATCTTGACCAGCGCCGACGCCAGCTTGTTCTCGTCGCCCTTGGATTCGGCCTCGAGCGCAAAACTGATCGCCGGTTCCGGGATACTCACCGGGGTCAGCTTGATGTTCTGTTTGGCCGCGCACAAGGTGTCGCCGGTGTGGGTGTCCTTGAGTTTGGGTAGGGCGCCGATGTCACCGGCGGCAAGCTCGGCGACTTGCTCGAGATCCTTTCCCTGGGCGATCGACATCGAGCTCAGACGTTCCGCTGAATCGCGGGTAGAGTTGGACACGTTGGCGTCTGTGGCGATCCCCCCCGAAAACACGCGCATCAGGGTGATGTGGCCGGCAAAGGGGTCAGAGATCGACTTGAAGATATAAGCGGCGAACGGTGCATCGGACGAAACTGCGAACTCCTGCTCCTCGCCGTCCACCTTCACCTGAACGGGGCGCCAGTCGGGTGTCGGAGCCAGGTCCACCAGCGCGTCCATCAAAGGCTGCACACCGATGTTCTTGGCCGCCGCGATGGCGAAGACCGGGAAGAGCTCGCGCGCGGTGATCGCCTTTTTGAGGCCACCGGCAAAGGTTGCGGCGTCGAGCTCACCCTCTTCGAGGTACTTCTCCATCAGCTCTTCGTCCTGCTCGGCGACCATCTCCATCAGCGCCTCTCGCGCCGAGGCGACGTCATCGACCATGTCGCCCGGGACATCGGCTTCGGTGACCTTTCTGCTCTCGTCGTGCTCCCAGGTGAAAGCCTTGCCGCTGACCAGGTCGACGACTCCGGAGAAGCTTGCCTCCTCACCGATGGGAAGCTGCAGCGGTGTGACCTCCCGGCCATACTTCTTTTGCAGCGCTTCGACCGCGCGCGAGTACGAGGCCCGGTCGCGATCCATCAGGTTGACGGCAAAGAGGACCGGCAGATCGAAGCCAGCCGCTGATTTCCACATTTTCTCGGTCTGGACCTCGACCCCTGCGACCGCCGAGACTATCATCAGGGCGGCGTCGGCCACCCGCAGTCCCTGCAGGGCATCGGTGGAAAAGATGCCGTACCCGGGGGTGTCGATCAGATTGACCTTGACCCCACGGTGCTCGATATGGGCGACCACGGTGTTGATCGTGATTTTGCGATCATGCTCGTCCTCGTCAAAGTCAGTGGTGGTGTTGGCTTCGTCCACCTTACACAGGCGGTTGACGGCGCCGCTGTCGAAGAGCAGCGCCGAGACCAGCGAGGTTTTGCCGGTGTCGGAGTGGCCCACCACGGCTATGTTGCGGATGTTCTCGGTCGCATACACGGTCATGGAAATCTCCTCTATTCGTCGGGTGATGCCCGAAAAAGATTTTTTCTCAGTCTTTGGCCGCCGCCGCCACGAGGTCCTCGCCGGTCAACAGACGATAGGCCTCGAGGTAGCGCGAAAGGGTGCCCTCGACCACGTCAGGCGGGAGGGTCGGAGCGGGCGGCTCCTTGTCCCATCCACTGGCCTCGAGCCAGTCGCGCACGTACTGCTTGTCGAAGGATGCCTGGGAGCGCCCGGGCTGGTAGTCGTCGGCCGGCCAGAAGCGGGAAGAGTCCGGGGTCAAGGCCTCGTCCATCCAGACGATGTTCCCGTCTCCGTCAAACCCGAACTCGAACTTGGTGTCGGCGATCAAAATGCCGCGATCACGAGCGTAGTCGGCGGCCGCGGTGTAGAGCTCGAGGGTCAGGTCGCGAAGCCGGCTGGCTGTTTCCTCGCCGACGATTCCCACCATCCGCTCGAAGCTGATGTTCTCGTCATGGCCGTCGGTGGCCTTGGTCGCCGGGGTGAAGATCGGTTCGGGAAGTTTGGCGGACTCGGTCAGCCCCTCCGGCAGCTTGATTCCACATACCGTGCCGTCGACCTGGTATTCCTTCCACCCCGAACCGGCGAGGTAGCCACGCGCCACGCATTCGACCGGAACTGGCTCCAACCGCTGTGCGAGTACGCTGCGGCCGGCGAGCTCGGGATGGTCGTTGAACGGCTCCGGAAAATCTGCGAGCTCGGTGGCGAGAAGATGATTGGGAACGCGGTCGGCAAAACGCCGAAACCAGAAGGTGGAGAGCCGGGTGAGGATCTCACCACGGCCGGCGATGCCCGGCGACAGCACACTGTCGAACGCGCTGATGCGGTCGGTGGCGACCAGGATCAGCGCCTCATCTGTGGCGTAGATATCGCGGACCTTGCCCCGACTCACCAGTTTCCCCGAAGGGATCGAAGTGGTGAGCAGGGCCTGGCTCATCGCCTCAAGCTTCCTTGCCCGAGATCACCGCATTGGCCTGCCGCATCATGCGCGACTTGTAGCGGGCTGCGGAGTTGCGGTGGAACACGCCCTTGCGCCAGCCGACATCGATCACCGACATCGTTCCGGGCAACAGCTCCTGAACCTTCTTGGCATCGCCTTCGGCCAGGGCGGCGCGCATCAGCCGCATCTGCCGACGCACCCGCGTGCGCACCGAGCGGTTCCGCATCCGCCGCTCGAGAGACTGGCGGTGGCGCTTGCGCGCCTGTTTCTTCGTACCTTTGATCGTAGCCATCGAAAGTGTCTCCTTGGTTGTACGCCGCACGCAGTGCGCAGCATAAGGTCGCATATGATAGCGGAAAACACTGAATCAGGCTAGCCCCAGAAGGGCTATGGGCTATGGGCTACGGGCTATGGGCGCCAGAATTTACGAAATCGCGCTCACTGCAGTGGGTCCGACCTCATAGCTCATAGCCCACAGCTCATAGCACTCGGGCTTACCGAATGGTAAGACCGAGCGAACGGAGCTGCTCGCGGGCAAGGTCGGCTTCGCGGGTGCCGGGGTGCTCATAGACAACGTACTGGAGGTTGACCACGCCCTGGCCCTGGTCGCCCATCTTGAGGTAGATCAGACCCTTTTTCAGCTGGGCCGCCGCCGCCTTGTCCGAGGTCGGGTAGTCCTCGAGAACCTTGGTGAAGGTCGTCAGCGCCTCTTCGGGCATCTCCTGGGCGTCGTAGCACTCACCGATCCAATAGAGTGCATTGTCGGTCAGCTCGGTGTTGGGCCAGCGCCTCATGTACTCGCCGAAGCCGTCGGCGGCGAGGTCGTAATTGCCCCGCATGTAGTCTTCGTAGGCTGAGCGATACAGCTCATCGGGGCTGTCCGTACGGCCGGCAGCGGCCGCACCGACAGGCACCCCACCCGGGTTGGAGCCGGTTGCTCCCGAACCCTCGGCGCCCGGCGCCACTATCACCGGAGGTAACACCACACCCGCACTGCCCTGGGTCCGCACCGCGGCCAGTTCTTGAGAGATGGTCTGCAGTCGTCTGGTCGTGACCTCGAGGCTCGCATGCAGCGCCTCGATCTGTTCCTGCAGCTCTTCGACCCTGAGCGCGAGGTCAGCGTTGGAGCGCAGGTTCTTGTTGGTCATGTCCTGCATCGACTGCTCCATGCCCTGCAGGTCCGACTGGTCGATGACCTCGGTCTGCAACCGGTCGACCGAGCGCTGGACGTCGGTGATCTCCCGGTGCAGCAGGGCCATGTCTTCGGACGAACTGCAGGCGGCAAGGGGCGCCAGCAAGACCAAGGTCGCGACGATCGAAAAAAGTGGGCGCATGACTGTGCTCCTAACGCGCAACGATGACGAAATGGGATCGGCGGTTGAGTTTCCAGACGCTATCGCCGCTTCCGATGGCGAATGGACGCTCCTCACCATAGGAAATGATCTGGATCCGCTGCCGGGCGATGCCGAGGAAAACGAGATAATCGCGCACCGTGCTTGCCCGCCGCTCACCCAATGCGAGGTTGTACTCGCGGGTGTTCCGCTCGTCGCAATGGCCTTCGACGAGAATCGAGATCGTGGGGTGCTTCTGCAGCCACGCCGCGTTGTTCGCCATCGCTTCGCGCGCCGCCGGCGTGAGATCGAAACGGTCGGTATCGAAGAACGCGTCCGCCAGATATCCCTGGGCGTTGAGCTGCGCAAGGTCCTCCGGAAGCTCTTCCGTCACCTCCTCTGAAACGATCGTCTCGGTGACCGGTTCATGCACGACCTCCTCGCTCACCGCGGCAGGATCCGGCGTCGGGACCTGGGTCGGCTGAGGTGGAGGCGCATCCATCTTCGGACCGCTACTCTTACAGGCGCCCACGTACAGCGCGAGGAAGATCACCAGGGCGGTTATTGTCAAACGCGTTGTGTTACGCATCGATGCCTCCTTAGCAGCCGTAATTTCCCATCCCGCTTCGCGAACAGCCTGTCGGTGATGCCGTCTCCGCTGCCGTTCGCGTGTCGTCTCTGTGCAGGCCCACTCTATCAGGACGTTTCTGCACGAACAACCGCTGCAGGAGACACCAGATTCATCCTTTGTGATCTACGTCATCCTCGCCTTCTGGTTCACCCGATTGATTATCCACGAGACCTCCGTCGGGACGTTCCAGGCGATCCTCGCGGTGGAGCTTCCCGAGATAGTCGTAGAGGACGATCGAGCCGGCGATCGCCAGGTTGAGGGAGGGCACGAGCCCCCACTGGGGAATCTGGACCACCAACTCCGCCTCGTCGAGCAGCTCGCCGGGCACCCCCGCGAGCTCGGCGCCGAGCAGGAAGCACGGTCGCTCCGGGTACTCGGCATCGAAGACGTTGACCGCGCGGTGGTCGAGCTCGACCGCCACCAGATTCCACCGCCGAGACTCCAGGTGCTTCCGAAAAGCCTCGATATCGGCAAGCTGGGTGACGGTTGTGTAGAGCTCGGAGGTTTTTGCTGCCTCCACGTTCCACTCGCGATCGCCGACCAGAACCACTTCCGCCGCCGCTGCCGCGTGAGCGGTACGGACCAGGGAACCGACGTTGTGCTCTTTGGTGATGTTCCAGGCCGCGATCGCCATCGGTCGCAGACCGCTGCGATACTCCTCGCGTCGACGCTGACGCCGTTCGAGGCGACGTTCCATGGCCAGTTGGTGTTTGAGGTCGGACAGATGGCCCTCCACAAGGGAAAGTGTGGAGGGAATTGTGTCTGCCGTCAATTTGGAAGAGGGGTTCGGAGCTATGGGCTATGGGCTATGGGCTATGAAACTACCGAAACGGGATGCCTGAGCAATTTCAACCTCACAGCTCATAGCCAAAAAATAACGAAATCCCGCGGGGGCGGGATTTCGTCGCGGCGGGTGTGCCCGCCCGGGCCTTTTCAGTTGGTATCGCGGCTGTGAGGTCCGTTAAACACCCGCGGTCCCTGAGGACACTTCCAATATGGGACCCAAAATCGCCGATGTCAAGGGGGTTGACTGATCAACTGAATAATTTTCTTTCAAATCGTCTAAGTTATTGATATTTATATGTGTTAGAATGTTGGCATGAGCGCATGAGAAGTTGAGAATAAGGAGCTGGAGTCGATAATTCAACGGCATGAAGAAAGACGAAAATCTGCGCGTGCTTTCGCAAAATCTCGGCCGGTCCTGACCCTCTTCAGTCTCAACTCTTGACCAGTGATTCCGGGGTAAACGCATCCGGGAGCAGGCCTCCAACACTCGTCACGATTCGTTCACCTTCGAGGTTGGCCAGAATCACCGGATAGTCGCCGAACTCGACCAGCACCTGGCGGCACGCACCGCATGGAGAGGTCGCCGGCGTCGTGTCAGTGACTACGGCGAGACCTTCGATGCCCTGGCTACCCGCGGACACCGCCGCCGCCACGGCGTGCCGCTCGGCGCAAACGCTCAGACCGTAGGAAGCATTTTCGACATTGCAGCCCACATGCACGCGACCCTCCGCGTCGAGGACCGCGGCTCCCACCGCGAAATTCGAGTACGGCGCGTGGGCTTTCTCCCGCACCTCAGAAGCAGCTTCAACAAGACGATCGATGGTTTCTGGGCTCAAATCCGGCATGAAGCCACTATACCGTTGAAATGAGGTTGGCGAGCCGGGTGGAGGCGGACGACAACCGGCGATCAAAGGCTGCGGCTCACGTCGCAGCCGTGATCTGTCGCCCCTCTGGGGCTCTCACATCTCGTAACGATTCCATCCTGGGGCTGACGCCCCAGGCTAAATATCTGTCGCGCCTCCGGCGCTACCTCTCCAACATCACGATTCTCTCTGGTGGCTCAAGACGACCCCGTTCGTGGTGCCAGCTCTCCGATCCTCGGTCTCGCCGAGCGAGCCGCGGATCGGCGACAGACGGATAGCCTGGGGCGTGAGCCCCAGGGAACAGGGGAAAAAAATTGACAAGCCGCGGAGCGGCGACAGACATGCTGTGGTCGCCAGCCACACTAATTTGGGGCCGTTCTCGACACCCCATGAACAATGCGAGCTAGCGTTTCCGGGCGCCCGAGCTGCTCGGGCTCTTCGACGAGCTCCCCCCGGAAGATCGGCTGCTGCTCGAAGAGGAGCGCGAGCTCCCACCGGAGGATCGGCTGCTGCCCGCTGAGGAGCGCGAGCTCCCACCGGAGGATCGGCTGCTGCCCGCTGAGGAACGCGAGCTCCCACCGGAGGATCGGCTGCTGCCCGCTGAGGAACGCGAGCTCCCACCGGAGGATCGGCTGCTGCCCGCGGATGAGCGGGTTCGGGGCGCTGAATACCGACCTGAGCCGCCAACAGAGCTCCGCGAGCGTGAGGTCGATCCTCGCAGGGACGAAGATCCCGATGGCGACGTTGTCGGGCGACTGTAGAGCGAGGAGTTGGACCCGGGCACGATCACCGGCCGTGAGCTGCCAACCCTCCCTGAGCTTGTT